>Ga0307408_100000171_pt1 | contig 73180 bp, 67 predicted proteins | sample 322Cmetagenome_FD_202116 | JGI IMG/M metagenome (GOLD analysis project Ga0307408, IMG submission 202116) | Maize rhizosphere microbial communities from greenhouse at UC Davis, California, United States - 322HYB-C-3 | ecosystem: Host-associated > Plants > Roots > Rhizosphere > Soil | place... | reverse complement strand
CGTTTACCGTCAGTTACAACCTACCGCGACCGACACCGCCTACACCTGGTGGAGCAACCGCGGGCAGGCCTATGCCAACAACGTGGGTTGGCGGCTGGACTACCACCTGGCCACCCCCGCGCTCGCGGCGCTGGCGCGCACGGAATCCATCTACAAGGGCGAGAAGTTCTCCGACCACGCACCCATCACCGTGGAGTACGACCTGACCTTGTAGCCACGTTTTTGATTGTTCATGACCGACGCTGCAGCCACCTCTTTCCCCACCCCGCCCGCGCCCAGCGTCCGGCCCATCAATGCAGATTCCCTGTGGAAGGCGCTGTCCACGCCCCACCCGACCGTGGGCAGGGCCCGTCACCTTGGGGAGGCACTCATCCAGGCAGGCTTGCTGTCTCCCTCGGCACTGGAAGCCGGTCTGCGCACGCAGCGCGAGGAGCGCAATGACGGGCTGCACCGCCTGATCGGGCAAATCCTGGTGGAAGGCGGCGCGCTGACGCAAGAGCAGCTGCGCCAGGTGATCGCCACGTGGCTGGGCGAGTACACCGTGCACCCGGGAGACATCGCACCCGAACCGGCCGCCCTGGCCCTCGTGCCCCGCGCGGTGGCAGAGCGCGAATCCGTGCTCCCCTTGATGGCCCGCGACGATGCGCTGGTGGTGCTGATGGCCGATCCTTCCGACCGCGTGCTGCTCGACGAGTTGCGCTTCCTCACGCAGCGCCGGGTCATCGCACTGCAGGCCGCGCCGGGCTCGCTGATGCCGGCCATCCACCGCGCCTACCGCCCGCCAACGCCAGCGGGCGGGGCGTCGGCGCCGCCATCGGCCGGGCGCGCCACGGCCCGCGAACTGGCGGCCAACCTGGGAAGCGCTGCGCCTGAAGGCGACGCAGAACAGGCCGACGTGATCAGCGAATCGGACAACACGCTGGTGCGGCTCATCAACTCGGTGATCGACGAGGCCATCCACCACCGCGCTTCCGACATCCACATCGAAACCGAACCCGCCCCGCGCAACGTGCGCGTGCGCTTGCGCATCGATGGCGACCTCACCCCCTACCTGGAGCTGCCCGCGCGCTACCGCTTTGCGATGGTGGCACGCATCAAGATCATGGCGGGCATGGACATTTCCGAGCACCGCAAGCCCCAGGACGGCAAGATCGACTTTGCCCGTTTTGGCGGCCCCCCGGTGGAGTTGCGCGTGGTCACGGTGCCCACCTCGCATGGGCTGGAGGACGTGGTGCTGCGCCTGCTGGCGGGTGCCAAGCCATTGCCGCTGGAGAACATCGGCCTGAGCCAGCCCAATCTGCAGGCTCTGCGCCGAGTGGTGCAACTGAGCTATGGCCTCGTGCTGGTGTGCGGCCCCACGGGTTGCGGCAAGACGACCACGCTGCACTCGGTGGTGCGCGACATCAACACCGCGGGCCGCAAGATCTGGACGGCCGAGGACCCCATCGAGATCACGCAGGAGGGCCTGCGCCAGGTGCAGGTGAACCCGCGCATCGGCTGGACCTTTGCCGCCGCGATGCGCACGTTCCTGCGCGCCGACCCCGACGTGATCATGATCGGCGAGATGCGCGACGAGGAGACCGCGCGCATCGCCATCGAGGCCTCGCTCACCGGGCACCTGGTGCTGTCCACCCTGCACACCAACTCCGCGCCCGAAAGCATTGCGCGGCTGCTCGAGATCGGCCTGGATCCGTTCAACTTCTCCGATTCGCTGCTGGCGATCCTGGCGCAGCGGCTGGTGCGCCGCCTGTGCACGGCCTGCCGCGAGCCGCGCGTGGCCGACGACGAGACGCTGCAGGGCCTGGCCTCGCAGTACCTGGACAGCGGCACCGTCAACACGCCCGAAGCGCGCCAGGCCCAGGTGGCACGCTGGCGCAAGGACTACGGCGGCGCGCAGGGCGAGCTGCGCCTGTGGCGCCATGTGGGCTGCACCCACTGCGACGGCCACGGATACCACGGGCGGCTGGGCATCCACGAACTCATGATGAGCGACGACACCATCCGCCAGCACATCCGCCGCCGGGCACCGGCGTCGGACATTCGCCACTCGGCGCTGACGGCCGGCATGCGCACACTGCGGCAGGACGGCATCGAGAAGGTGCTGCAAGGGCTGACCGACATGGCCGAAGTGGTGGCGGCAACGAACCTGTAGGCACCCCACGCACCGCCGACTTCTTGGGCGGCGCGCACCAAGGCGCCTCTGCACGCATCCAGCGGAAGCACCCCCGATCCTCCGTTTCACGCGGCTCGCTTCGATCGCTTTTGCCGTGCAGACCCCTCGTGTTCTGTCCCGCAAATAGATGACGAAATGAAACCGACGGATTTCGCGCCAGAGCAAGGCGCAAACCGCAGCGATAGCCCGTGCTATCGCGAGGATTTGCAAGGCAGCCCTGGCGTGGAACGAGACGGTTTTATTGGCATTTATTTGCCGGACAAGACACTAGATCCGAGGTGCAATTCGCACCTGTGCCAACGGCTTGGGAGCGTGCTTGTCCAGCGAAACGCCGCTTTGGATGCCTGCATCTCCCAATTCCTCCACGCCTTGCAGAAACGCCTGGGCCACCGCCCGCTCCTGCGGCCCGTAGGTCTGCAGGCCTTCCACCACGGCGCTCCACACGCCCTGTTTCAGCGACGGGTGCAGAGCCATGCTTGCGGGCTGAAAGGTCCCTAGGAAGCTCGTCAGGCGGGCCTCCTGGTGCGCGCGCCATCCCTGCCCTGCCTGGCCGCCCTGGGGGTGGAACCGGTCGATCAGCCGGTCGGCCGCCATCTCTCCCGCGCGGCCCATGGCCCGGATGCGGTCCGGGGGCATATCCAGGTTCAGGCCTCCCTCGTCTGGCCGCTGGCTGATCTGGATGATGCGGTCCCGAAAGCCGGGGTAGGGGAACATGATCTCGTCCCGCCAGTTCTGCATGGTGTTGACGATGCCCAGGAAGAACCCCGCCAGGCCGCCCAGCGGCGCGGCGTCGTTGGGCTCCCGCCAGTAGCGCTGGCGGCCGGCCTCGTTGTTGGTGGGCAAATAGACCCGCCCGCCGTCGTTGCCGCCGCGCTCGGGCTCCTGGATGCGGTGGTCCGGGTGCTCAGGCTTGAGGTTGACCGCGAACGTGGGATGCCGCGGCAGCAGCGAGTCAAATAAATGCAGCGGCATGTTGCTGCCAATGCCGCCATCCGAAAACCACACCCGCTTGGCCCGCACGGGCCGGCGCTCTTCCTTGCGCCGCGCGTTGTCCGCAAGGCTCCAATCCACCGCATACAGGGGCACCGCCGACAGCAGCAGCGGAAAGCTCAGGCTCATGCGCACGGCCACCACCACGGGCAGATCGGCCGCGGCGGGCAGCCTGCGCAAGGCCTTGCCGTTGGTGGCCTCCACGGCCAGGGCGGTTTCCTCAGGCGTGGCGGCGTCCTCCAGCGGGGCCTGTTCCAGGTGCTGCATCACGGCGCGCGGAAACAGGCGCGCCCACTCATCGGGGTCGTAATAAAACGGCGGCGTCCCCGGCCGGAACGGAATGCCATACACCATCTGTTGGCTGACGGCCGAGGTCATCACCTCCAGATGGATGTCGCGCGGCCCCTGCGGCTGCCGGTGCCCCCACAGGTGAGAAAAGCACAGGGGCGCGCCCTGCGCGGGCAAGCCCGCCAGGGTGTTGAGATATTCCGCCAGCCACGGGGTCAGGCTCTGCGGCGCCGTGCCCGGCGCCCCATCGGGCGCAAGGCCGCTGCACAAGCCATAGCCATTGCGGTGCAACCCGGCCAGCAGGCTGCGCGCAAAGCAGGCCGCGGCGCACACGACCAGCGCGGCCATCACCAGCAGCGCCACCACCACCATGCCCAGCGCACCGCTCCCTACGGCCCACCACCCAGCAGCGTGCCCCCTCACCCCCATGAGCACCAGCACCGCCACCGCCCAAAGCGCCACGCCGCAGCCTGCAGCCACCGCCAGGCGCCCGCGAAGCGCGCTCCGCAGCCCCAGGGCCGCACCCCCGGCCACCAGCAGCATGACGCCTACCCCCGTGGCCGCCGCCGCACCGGTTGACAGCGAAGTGGCCAAGGCCGCGACCATCGGCCACAGCAGCAGGCCGCCCGCGACCAGCGCCAGGGCCAGCCACATCGCGTACATGCGCAGCAGCCCCGCCAGCACGGCCCAGGCCGCGTCGCTGGGCTGCCGTGCATTCAGCGCGCCCACCATCACGGCAAAATGCCGCCGCACCGCATCAGCTGGCTGGAACATGCCAAACAGCCGCGACCGTCCGCCGGGCGCCGATTGCTCGCTAAGCCAAGCCGGCAGCTCGGCCAGGGTGTCGAAGGCCTGGGGGTTTCCGTGCCGCACGCCGTACTGCGCTGCGGCACAGGCGCTGGCGGCAATGGCGCCGGCCGACGTGCCGCCGATGTTCTTGAAGTCGTAGCGGGAGGCAAGCTGGGCAATCAGGCGCGGGTAGATGACCCCGCTGGTGATGCCTCCCTTCAGCACGAGATCGCAGAATTCCTTCATCCCATCCTCCCGGCTTCATGCTTCATTCAGTCCGCCCGTTCAGGCCCCGCAACGCAGTCTAGGAATCCCCGGCCCAGGCGGCAAGCCCGAAAGTGCCACTATGCTTTCAGGCTCGCGCACCGCTGGCGCCTTCTCGACTTGCCCATGCTCCACTACCTCACCATCCCCGTCACCGCCTTCCAGCAAAACTGTTCCATCGTCTGGTGCGACGCCACGCGGCAAGCCGCCGTGATCGACCCCGGCGGTGACCTGGAGGTGCTGCTGGCGGAGATCGAGCGCCTGAGCCTCACGCTTTCGCAGATCTGGCTCACCCACGCCCACATCGACCACGCAGGCGGCACGGGCGAGCTGGCCGCGCGGCTGGCCCTGCCCATCGTGGGGCCGCACCCTGGGGACCAGTTCTGGATTGACGGGCTGCCGCAGCAAAGCGCGATGTTCGGGTTTCCGCCCGCGCAGCACTTCACACCCACGCGCTGGCTGCACGATGGCGACACGGTGCAGATCGGTCACGAAACCTTGAACGTGCGGCATTGCCCGGGCCACACGCCCGGCCATGTGGTGTTCCACGCGCCGCAGATCGACCGGGCTTTTGTGGGCGATGTGCTGTTTGCCGGCAGCATCGGGCGCACGGATTTCCCGCAGGGCAACCACCAGCAACTCATCGACAGCATCACAGAGCGGCTGTGGCCAATGGGGGATCAGACGGTGTTCATCCCCGGCCACGGGCCGGAGAGCACTTTCGGGCGCGAGCGCAAAAGCAACCCGTATGTGGGCGGCACCTGAGATCCCCACCAGCTTTTGCGAGCAGCCTGGGACCGCTTGAAGGCCGGGATTGCGCAGGTCCTGCCGCCCTGTTCACGCCGTTGGCGGGCGGACAGGTTTCTAGAATGTGTCAATCTGTAATGCCTGCCCGTGCTGGCGCCTGCGCCGGGGCCCGACCGCCATGGAGCCTTCCGCCTCCGCGCATTCCCCTGCAGCCACCCCGGTGACTGTGGAAACGCCGCCCGTGCCGCAACGGCCACGGCGCGTGCCCCGCGCCTTCGCGCTGGTGCCCCGGGGCTCCAGCCTGGCGGGCAAGGCCTACTGGGCCATGGTGCGGCGGGTGGCGCTCACGGCGGCGGCCATCGATGCGGGCTACATCGTGCTGTTCTGGTGGCTGGGCTCGTGGCCGCTCACGGTGGTCAACGCCCTCAGCATCGCGATGTACTTGGGCGCGCACCAGCTCATCGCGCGGCGGCACAACACGGCGGGGCTACTGCTGATCTGGGCCGAGGTGATCGGCCACTCGGCGCTGGGTTCGCTGCTGATCGGATGGAACAGCGGCTTCCACTACTACCTGCTCATGTTCATCCCGGCCATCGTGATCGCCAACACGCGCGGCATGGCCGCGCCCATGGTGCTGGCGCTGCTGGGCTACTACCTGGGCCTGCAGGCCCTGTGCGATCACCTGGGCCCCTTGGATCCGCTGCCTGCGCGGGCCGTGCAGATCGTGAACTGGGTGCACATCTGCCTGGTGTTCGCCATGTCGGCCGCGCTGTCGGCCTACTACCGGCGCACCGTGCTGCTGGCCGAAAGCCGCCTGCGCAAGCAGGCCACGCTGGATCCGCTGACGGGCCTGTCCAACCGCAGCCACTTCGAGTCGCTGACCGCGCACGCGCTGGCGCGCAGCCAGCGCGACGGCGCCCCGATGGCGCTGATGTTGTGCGACGTGGACCATTTCAAGCGCGTGAACGACCAGCACGGCCACGCCGCGGGCGATGGGGTGCTGGTGGGCGTGGCGCAACTTCTGGCCAGCAACCTGCGCGATGGCGATGTGTTGGCCCGCTGGGGCGGCGAAGAATTCCTGGCCCTGCTGCCCGCGAGCACCGTGGATGCGGCCTGCGCCACGGCCGAGCGCATCCGCGCCGCGGTGGAGGCGACGCCGCTGCGCCCAGCCGAGGGCAAGGAGCCGGCGTTGCACATCACGCTGTCCTTCGGCGTGACCTCTGTGGCCGGACAGGAGGATTTGCAGGCGGCCATCACCCGCGCGGACCGTGCGCTGTACGCCAGCAAGCATGGCGGCCGCAACTGCGTGAGCAAGGGCTGACACACTGCTGCGGCCATAGTACATAAAACTGGCTGCAGCGCTTGTCAATCAAGCGTAATTAGCTATTATTTCAATAGCAAATGGCTTCACTAGCCACGCCGGGCCGCCTCGTACAGGCCTTGCACCTTGGGCACGTTCAACTCCAGCTCCTTGATGCGCGCGGGGCCTGAGGGATGGGTGGACAGGAATGCCAGGCCGCCCTGCTTGCTGCCGCTGGCATTGCCCATCTTCTTCCACAGGCTGACCGAGGCCGCAGGGTCGTAGCCGCCGCGCGCGGCCAGTTCCAGGCCCACCAAGTCCGCTTCGCTCTCGTCCGACCGGCTGAATTGCAGGGTGAGCAATTGCCCGCCCAGCCCCGCCGCTGCCTGGCCCAGGTCGCCCAAACCCAGCAGCTGCGATCCCAGGCGCAGGGCGAGGTTGGTCCCCTGCGTCTTGGCGATGCGCTCGCGCGCATGCTCGCGCAGCGCGTGGGCCATCTCGTGGCCCATGATCATGGCGGCCTCATCGTCGGTGAGCTTGAGCTGGTCGAGGATGCCGGTATAGAAGGCGATCTTGCCGCCAGGCATGCAGAACGCATTGATCTGCTGGCTGCCGATGAGGTTGACTTCCCAGCGCCACTGCCGGGCGCGGTCGTTCCACGGGCCGGTGAATGGAATCAGCCGCTTGGCGATGGCGTGCAGGCGCTGCAGCTGCGGGTGGTTGTCGGGGGCCAGCGCACGCTTGGCCTTGGCCTGCTGCAGCATCTGCTGGTATTGCTGGGCGGCGGAGTTCTCCAACGCCTCGGCGGGCACCAGCTTGCGCAGGCTGGAGGAAGAGCCCACATCCACCTGCGCCAGCACCGGCGCAGCGGCACTGGCGCCGGCCGCCAATAGGAACGCCCGGCGCGCGGACCAGGGCGAAGAGGGCGCAAGGGAAGGGGCGGGGCACAGAAGGCACATACCAGAATCACCTGAAGCAAAAGAAAGGACGGCCGGCCAAAGCCAGAAGGCGCCCAGCACACACCAAAGACACGCGTGGGGTGCGGCTGCGCGGAAATAATAGCCAGCGCTGATGCCCCACACCCCGGGCCCGCCGCACAGATGAAAGATGGAGGCAGGCGGGCCTGCTGCAAGGGTCTCGGCGATGATAGACAAAACCTTGACCCCCAACATGTCAGACACCTCCACCCCGGCGCCCCCGCGCACCCCCTGGCTTCAGACCCTGCGCGTGTACCTGGAGCCTGCCAGCCTGCGCATGCTCACCCTCGGCTTCTCCGCCGGGCTGCCGCTGCTCCTGGTGCTGGGCACGCTCTCCTTTCGCCTGCGCGAGGCGGGCATCGACCGCAGCACCATTGGCTACCTGAGCTGGGTGGGCCTGGCCTACGGCTTCAAGTGGGTGTGGGCACCGCTGGTAGACCGCATGCCCATCCCGCTGCTCACTCGCGCGCTGGGCCGCCGCCGCAGTTGGCTGCTGCTGTCGCAAGGACTCATCGTGGCAGGGCTGGTGGGCATGGCGCTAGCCGACCCGCGCCTGACGCTGGGGCCCATCGTGTGGTGCGCGCTGGCCGTGGCCTTCGGCTCGGCCACGCAGGACATTGCGCTCGACGCCTTCCGCATCGAATCCGCCGACGCCGACCACCAGGCGGCGCTGGCGGCCTCGTACCAGACGGGCTACCGCCTGGCCATGATCTGGGCGGGTGCGGGCGTGCTCTGGATTGCCGCGCGCGCCGAGGTTGCGCCCACCGTTGGCCAGGTCCTCGCGCAAGGCGCGGCCGCGTACCAGAACGGCGCCTGGCAGGCGGCCTACCTGGCCATGGCCGCGTCGATGGCCGTGGGCGTGATCACCGTGCTGTTCTCGCGCGAACCCGCACCGGTGCAACTGCCCCCGGCGAGGAACGCCGCCGAGTGGATCCGGGGTGCCATGGTGGAGCCGTTCGCCGACTTCTTGCGCCGCTACGGCTGGCACGCGGTGCTGATCCTGGCGCTGATCGCCGTCTACCGCATCAGCGACGTGGTGATGGGCATCATGGCCAATCCGTTCTACGTGGACATGGGCTTCACCAAGGACGAGGTGGCCGCCGTGACCAAGATCTACGGCGTGATCATGACGCTGGCCGGCGCCTTCGTGGGCGGCGTGCTGTCGATGCGGTTTGGGGTGATGCGCATCCTGATGCTGGGCGCGATCCTGAGCGCAGCGAGCAATCTGCTGTTTGCGTGGCTGGCAGGCCACGGACACGACGTGACGGCGCTGATCGCCGTGGTGTCGGCCGACAACCTGGCCAGTGGCATTGCCTCGGCCGCCTTCATCGCCTACCTGTCGAGCCTCACCAATGTGAGTTATTCGGCCACGCAGTACGCGCTGTTCAGCTCCATGATGCTGCTGCTGCCGAAGTTCGTGGCCGGCTTCTCAGGCGACTACGTGAACGCGTTCGGCTACGCGCACTTCTTCACATCGACGGCGCTGCTGGGGCTGCCGGTGCTGGTGCTAGTGTGGCTGGCCTCCCGCGTCAAAACGCCCCCCGGAGCCCAGTAGACAAGCGCGACAAGCTATCAAAAAGATAGCTGCATCGCACCGCCACCCCGCAGCGGTTTACCGCAACTTTACGGAGGCTTCAACACGGGGAGACGCCTGCGGGCGAGCATGGAGGCACCTTTCCAAGCCTGCCACTACACTGCGCCGATGAGCTCCCAACTGCTGATGATCGAAGACGACGCCCGCCTCGCAGAGATGGTGGGTGAGTACCTGGGCCAGTCGGGCTTGCAGGTCACGCACTGCGCTGACGGCAAAAGCGGCCTGGCCCGGCTGCAAGGACCCGACGCGGGGCCCCTGCCCGACCTGGTGATCCTGGACCTCATGCTGCCCGATATGGACGGCCTGGAAGTGTGCCGTCGCATCCGATCGCTGCAGGGCAATGCGGCCCAGGTTCCGGTGCTCATGCTCACCGCCAAGGGCGACCCCATGGATCGCATCATCGGGCTGGAGCTGGGTGCCGACGACTACCTGCCCAAGCCCTTCGAACCCCGCGAGCTCCTCGCGCGCATCCGCGCCATCCTGCGCCGCCGCACCGATGGCGGTGCGGCCCCCGCCACGCAGGCGCTGCGCTTTGGCTCGCTGGAGATCGACCGGGATGCGCGCACCGTGACCGTGGGCGGCCAGGTGGCCGACCTCACCTCCTACCAGTTCGACTTGCTGGTTGCCCTGGCCGAGCGAGCGGGCCGCGTGCTCACGCGCGACCAGATCATGGAGGCCGTGCGGGGCCGCGAGCTGGAGGCGTTTGACCGCTCCATCGACGTGCACATGGGGCGCATCCGCGCCGCCATCGAGGCCGATGCTAAGAACCCGCGCCGCATCCTCACGGTGCGCGGCGTGGGCTACGTGTTTGCAAAGCAACAAGACTGACCGGCGCTGCGCCGCCTTGCCGTGGCGCGCACCACCCCCTTGCTGAATGTCCCTTTCCACCCCCTTCTCCCGCCGACTGTACCTTCGCATCTGGCTCGCCGTGGTGGGTGGCATTGCCGTGCTGACCCTGACCGTGGGCTGGGCCTGGCGCATGGCCGAGGAGCAGAAAGCGCAGAACGTGCAGCCGTTTGTGCCGCCTTCGCGCGAGATGGTGCTGCGCGATCCCAACGGCACCCAGGTGCTGCGGGGCTTCGCCACACGCCAGCCCAGCGAGCCGGGCGAGGGGGCTGAGTTCCGCATCGAAGCCGACACCGGCCAGACTTTCACACTGCAGATGGCCCCGCGCCAGCCCCGCGGCGAGCGCGCCCCCGGCCGCCCGGGCGGCCCCCGGCAGGGCGATGCCGCTTTCTGGACGCGCCCGCCCTTCGGCTTCCTGTGGCTGCTGGGCATCGTGGGCGTGGCGGTGGCACTGGGCGTGTACCCCATCATCCGCCGCCTCACTCTACGGCTGGAGGCGCTGCAGCGCAGCGTGCAGAAGTTTGGCGAGGGCGACCTGTCGGTGCGCGTGCCCGAAGGTGGGCAGGACGAGGTGGCAGACCTGGCACGCCAGTTCAATGCCGCCGCCGCGCGCGTGGAGGCGCTGGTCAAGTCGCACAAATCGCTGCTGGCCAACGCATCGCACGAACTGCGCTCGCCCCTCACCCGCATCCGCATGGGGCTGGAGCTGATGGGCGGGCAGCAACCCTCGCCAGCCTTCCGCGAGGAGATTCTGCGCAACATCGCCGAGCTGGACCAGCTGGTGGACGAGATCCTGCTGGCCAGCCGCCTCGATGCGCGCGAAGCGGACGTAGGCACCGTGGAGCTCGTGGACCTGATCGGCCTGGCCGCCGAAGAGTGCGCGCGCGTGGATGCTGACCTGGACGTGAGTTCGGATTCGGTGAATGTGCGCGGCGTTTCCAAGCTGCTGCGCCGCGCCATCCGCAACCTGCTCGAAAACGCCCGCCGCTACAGCGCTGGCGAGATCACGCTGGCGGTCGAGTGCCGCCAGGGCCACGCCGAGGTGCGTGTGTGCGACCGGGGGCCGGGCGTGCCCGCCACCCACCGAGAACGCATCTTCGAGCCTTTCTACCGCCTGCCCGGTGCCAGCGAACGCGCAGGCGGCGTAGGACTGGGGCTGGCGCTGGTGCGCTCGATTGCGGGGCGGCACAACGGGACGGTGCATTGCGAGGACCGGCCGGATGGGAAGAGCGGTGCGTGCTTTGTGTTGCGGCTGCCGTTGTCGCGGTGAAAACCGGCAACGTCGCGCCCGGGGCGTTTGGTTTCACCCGGCCGTTCGGGCAAAACCAGTGAAGGCTCAGGGCGAACGGGCGGGGTCGCGCCACCGCCATGCCATAGCCCAATACACGCCGGCCCCCACCAACAGCACGCACCCGGCCACTCCCAGCGCCCATTCAAAACCCTGCGCCTGAGACCCTGCCCGCGCCAGCAGGGCCGCCGCCATCGGCGGCCCCGCGATCTGCCCGATGCCGTACAGCGCCGTGAGCAGCCCCGTGAACCCCGCCGCCGCCTGCGGCCACTGGTGGCGCGCCTCCTGCAGGGCGAAGAACGTGATGGCCGTGAACGGCAGCCCCAGCAGCAGGCTGCCCAGCGCAAAGCCCGCGCGCCCCGGCCACAGCAGCGGCAGGGCGATGGCCGCCGCCTGCAAGGCGTAGGCCCAGGCCAGCAGCACCCGGCGGTCGCGCGTGGGCGCGATGCGGGTGGACAGCAGCGCACCCAGCGCCACGCCAGCGCCGAAGATGGGCCAGAACAGGTCGGGCCACACCGAGCCGGCCGGCAAAGCGGCCCGCGCGATCACGGGCAGGAAGGTGGCAGTGACGATGTAGCCCAGGCCCGCCAGGCCATAGGCGAAAGCCAGCAGGGTCCGTTCGGCCGCCGGGTGGGGCGCGGGCCGCTGGAGCGCAGGCGCCGCCGCGGGTCCGGTGGCACCTGCGGCCGGGGCTTCCGCGCCCTGCACGACCGGCCACACCAGTGCGCACAGCAGAGCCGCCAGCAGCGCAAACACGGCCCAGCCGGCGGCGGCGCTCCAGCCCGCGGCCACCATGGCGCCCGTGGGCAGGCCGGTGGCGACGATGCCCAGGCCCGGCCCGCAGAAGATGAGCCCACCCAGCGCCGGCCGCCCGAGGTGGGCGAGCCGCCCCATGCACCAGTTGGCCGTGCCCAGGAACACCATGGCGCTCGCCACGCCGGCCAGCAGGCGCATCAGCGGCCACACCGTGGGCCAAGGCAGGGCGAGCGCTGCCGTGAGGAGCGCCGTGGCCACCAGGCCGCCGCGGACCAGGGCGGCGTTGCCCGGCACACCACCCGCGCGCCGCCCCAGCCAAGGCAGGGCCATGTAGAGCAGCGCCCCCGCCAGATAGCCCGCATAGTTGGCCGTGGCCAGCCAGCTGCCGGTGGCAATGTCCACCACGCCGTCGTGCAGCATCATGGGCAGCAGGGGGGTGAAGGCAAACCGGCCAATGCCCATGGCCGCCGCCAGCGCGGCCATGCCGGCCAGGGCGACCTGGAGTGCGGCCGCCCCGGCATCGCCGTGGCGGCCTGCGGAAGTGGATGGAATGAGTGGGGTCACGATAGGGAGTTGCCCGGCATTGGATGGCGGCTTATGATCTTAACAAGAGATTTAATTTTTCGTATCAATCATTTTTTGAGATGGATAAGCCATCCCTTTTGCTGGACCTCGCCGCGCTCGAGATCTTCCGCACCGTGGCCGCGGAAGGCAGCGTGACGCGCGCGGCCGAGCGCCTGCAGCGCGTGCAGTCCAACGTGACCACGCGGGTGCGCCAGTTGGAGACCGACCTGGGTACTCCCCTGTTCCTGCGCGAGGGCAAGCGCATGGCGTTGACGCCCGAAGGCGAGGTGTTGCGCGGTTATGCAGACCGGCTGTTGGCCCTGGCCGAGGAGGCGCGGCAGGCCGTGCGGCCCGGTGCGCCCACCGGGCGCCTGCGCCTGGGGTCGATGGAGAGCACGGCCGCCAGCCGCCTGCCCGAGCCGCTGGCGCAACTGCACCGCCGGTGGCCCCAGGTGGCATTGGAGCTGACCACGGCTCCCACCCGCGTGCTGGTGGAGCGGTTGCGCGCCCACACGCTGGACGCGGTGCTGGTAGCCTGGCCGCCAGGACAGCCGCCCGACCCGACGCTGGAAACCCGGCACGTCTTCACCGAAGAGCTGGTGCTGGTGCTGCCCCCGGGGCATCCGCCCGTCGCGAGCCCGCAGGACGTGCAGCCCGGCACGCTGGCGGTGTTTGAACCCGGCTGCACCTACCGGGGCATTGCGCAGGCGTGGTTTGCGCCACTGCCGCAGCCCCTGCAACTGCTGGAGCTGGGTTCTTACCACGCCATCCTGGCCAGCGTGGCCGGTGGCGGCAGCGTGGGCATCGTGCCGCGCTCGGTGCTCCAGCTCTCCCCCCACGCCGCGCTGCTCGTGCAGCAGCCGCTCACCACCATCGAGACGCTGCTCACCTGGCGCCAGGGCTACCGCTCGGCGGCGCTGGATGCGCTGCTGCAAGTCCTTCTTGCCGGTTGACCTGACCGCCCTCCCGCCGCTTTGCCACTTTTCACGAACGGAACGCCCCCATGACCGACCGCCGCCTGCGCACCGCCTTTTCCCTTCGCCTGCCCATCGTGCAAGGCCCCATGACGGGTGCCGACACCCCGGCCCTGGCGGCCGCCGTCTCTGCGGCAGGCGGCCTGGGGATTCTGGGCTGCGGCATGCGCTCGCCCACGGTCATGGCCGAGGCCGCAGCCGAGGTACGCCGCCGCACCGACCGGCCGTTTGGCCTGAACCTGTTCGTGCAGGACACCCCCGCCCCCGATGCCGCCACGGTAGACCGGGCGTTGGCCCGGCTGGCGCCGCTGTATGCCGAATTCGGCCTGCAGGCCGCTGCGCCCGCGCGCTGGTGCGAAGATTTCCGCGCCCAGTTCGAAGCCCTGATCGAGGCCCGGCCCGCCGTGGCAAGCTTCACGTTCGGCATCCTCAGCGCAACGCAGGTCGAGCGGCTGCACAGCGCAGGCTGTTACGTCATCGGCACCGCCACCACGGTGGCGGAAGCCGTCGCGTGGGCCGATGTGGGCGCAGACGCGGTGGTCGCTTCGGGCATGGAAGCCGGCGGCCACCGGGGCACCTTTCTGGCCACAGGCCGCCCCCAGGCGGAAGGGCTGGCGCCCGCGGACTCCGCCGTGCGCGCCGGCGTCCCATCGCAGGCCGACTTTGCTGCCGCCATGGTGGGCACGCTCGCGCTGGTTCCGCAGTGCGTCGACGCGCTGGCCCCCCGTGGCATGCCCGTGATCGCGGCGGGCGGCATCATGGACGGGCGCGGCATCGCTGCCGCACAGGCGCTGGGCGCCGAGGCAGCGCAGATGGGCACCGCCTTCCTGGCCTGCGACGAGTCGGGCATCGGCCGCGCCTACCGCGATGCCATGGGCAGCGCCACCGCCACCGACACGCGCACTACCCGCGTCTTCTCGGGCCGGCCCGCACGCGGCATCGTCAACCCCATGCTCCAGAAGCTGCACGCCCACGAGACCGAGGTGCCCGCCTACCCGGTGCAGAACGCCCTCACCGGCGCCCTGCGCCGCGCCGCGGCCGAGGCTGGCCGCGCCGACCACCTGTCCCTCTGGGCCGGCCAGGGTGTCGCCGCCGTGCGCCCCATGCCGGCCGCATCCCTGGTGGCGACGCTGGAGGCGGAATGGCGGACCGCGCTGGCAGAGCAGGCGGCGCTGCTGGAAGCACAGCAACGCTAGTGATTTGATAGCTGCCAGCGCTTGATGGATAAGCGCTACAGGCCGTTTTTATTCAAATGCACGGTTCGCAGGCCCGCGAGGTGCATGGCAAGTGCCCTGGCTTCGACAGGCTCAGTCCGAACGGGGGGGATGCGGGTTGCGGAAAACCGGGGTGGAGACGGGGCGGGCGTCCCGCCTGGCGCCGCGCACAGCCTTCAACACCGGCGCGGCCCAGACCAGGGCCACCGTGGAACTGGCTTTGCCAGGCCACCGGTGGCGTCCCCCTCCCGCAGGAGAGGGGGAAGGCGCGCAGCGCCTCAGGGGGAGCCGTCACTGCTTCCAGGGCAGTTCCCGCGCCGGCCCCTGGATGACGGGCGGCCGGGCGTTGATCTGCTCGCCCGCCAGCACGCGTTCGTACATGCGCAGGTAGTTGCGCGCCATGCGCTCGGCGCCAAAGTGCTCCACCACGTGCTGGTGGCAGGCGCGGGCGTCAAAGCGGTTGCCCCGCACCACCTCGGCCAGCACGCCGGCTTCGGCCGACAGCACGCCACAGTGCAGCGGTACCAGCTCCGGCAGCGCGCCATAGGGCGTGGCGAACACAGGGCAGCCGAAGTACAGGCTTTCAATGATGGCTAGGCCGAAGGGTTCGTGCCAGCGCACCGGAAAAATCAACCCGCGCGAGGCGTTGAGCAGCCCCGTCTTCTGCGTCCCGCCCACCATGCCGTGGAAGTGGATCTTGCGCGACAAGGTCCAGCGGAAGCCGCGCTTGAAGTTGATGCGGTCGCCACCCAGCACGTCGAGCTCCACGCCCGCCATCTTGGCGACCTTGATGGCGCCGCGCACGTTCTTCACGCCCCAGGCGGCCTTGCCCAGGAAGTGGTAGCGCGGGCGAGGCGATTGGAAGTCCACCGGGCCGTAGCTGTTCCAGTCCAGCCCGTTGTAGACGAACTCGGTGGAGCCATAGCGCGCCGCATGGTCGCGCGAGAGGAACACCGTGTTCAGCGGCAGCGGCTTGGGTTTGCGCGCATTGCCGTGCTCGGTGACCAGGTAGGGCTTGGCCAGCTCGGTGCGCGGGTTGAACTGGAAGTGGGTGACATCCACATCGGCCGGTATCTGGCCTTCCCAGGGCTCGTCAGGCCGAATGGGCAGCACCTGCCCGAAGTCGCAGGTGGACCCCTCGGGCACCAGGTAGCTCACGCGGTGGCCCAGCTGCACCAGCGTCTTGCCCAGGTCCCAGATCACACGCTCGGTGCCGCCGTAGCCGTACACGGGGATGGGGGAGTTGTTGACCAGCAGGATGTGCATGAAGAATGCCTCTCGATTCAGGAGCCCATGGCGCCACATTGCACGCGCAGCCCACGAAACAGGCGCGGCCCAGCCCAGGGCAGCCGAGCAAGGGCCGCCCCGCAGCGAGGGCTGCGTCCCCCTGCCCGCAGAGCGCAGTTCTGCGAGAGCGGGGGGAAGGCGCGAAGCGACTCAGGGGGGTGTTCCATCTACCTACCTTCCGCAACCAATGCGCGCGCGCCGCTCGTGCAGGGCCGCCAGCAGCAGCGGACACATGAACAGGTAGAACATGTTGCCGCTGTTGTGGGCCAGGAAAACCTGCGTGAGGCCAAAGCCTATGTACGACAGCGGCAGCAGCACGCCCATGAGGCACAGCGAGAGCGATTCGCGGTCCATCTTGCCCGCGCCGTCGCGGATGCGGTGAGCCGTCGGCCAGAACATCACCAGCGGGATGCCATAGAAGGCCAGCAGCAGCAGGACGCCGGGCAACCCGCGCTTGGCGAACAGATCCAGCGCCTCGTTGTGCGCATGGCTGAATTCGAGCACGACCGGGTGCGCCAGCCCCGCGGCCACGCGGCGCGCCTTCTCAGCCTCGTAGCCGGCACGGCCCCAGCCGGTGAGCGGCCGGTCCCAGCCCATCTGCCAGGCCAGCTTCCAATGGGCCAGGCGCTGGCCCACCGAACTGCGGCCGTCACCCTGCTGCTGGTAGGTTTGCATTTCGTGCCGCGCTTCGTCCACGCGCTGCTCCACGGCAGGCACCTGCGACAAGGCGGCTGCCGCCAGCGCGATGGCACACAGGCCCCAGTACACACGCCGCTGGCCGGTGGTGCGCACCAGCAGCCAGGCGCAGACGGGCAGCAGCAGCACCAGCGCAAGCCAGCCGCCGCGCGACTGCGACAGCACCGAGCCCGTTCCACCCAGCACAATGGCGGCCACCAGCAGCCACCGCTGCCACAGCACCCAGCGCTTCCACTGCACCACCAGCAGCAAGCCACTCATCACGGCCAGCAGCATGCTGAGGTTCCCGTACTGGATCGCGTTGGTAAAACCGTTGGCGCGCGGTAGCGCCAGTACCAGGGCTTGGTAGAGCCCCACCAGCCCGCTGCCCACGGCCCCCACCGCCACGCCCATCCACAGCCACGACGCACGCGGCTCGAAGGTCATGAGGTAGAAGATGCACGGCAGCGCGAGAAGGTATTTGGCGGGGCGGTCCATGCTGCCCCAGCCCCAGGCGGCCCCTACGTCCAGCAGCCACAGCGCGGCCATGCATGAGAACGCGGCCGTGAGCCACCACGCCGCCGGGGGAGCCGGGCGCCGCCACCACACCGGCGCACTCGCCAGTGCCGCCAGCAGCAGCAGCACAGCACCGTAGGAATAGCCCGAGGGCAACCACAAGGCCAGCCCCGGCACCATGAATGCACCGGCGCTTGCGCAGCGCCCAAACCAGCGGTAGGACTTCATCCGCGGATCACCCGCCCGTCGAGGCCGTCCCGGTCGTAGTGCAGCGCCGCGTACCGGAAAAACCCCTCCAGCGCCACGAACAGGCAGTACAGGAACCCCGCGCCGCCACACAGGAAGCCCAGGCGGAAGATGTACAACCGCACAAACATCGACGTGCCCGAGGCCAGCCCGCGCAGCACGCCGCCGCGCTTGCCGTTCTCGGCCCGCTTGGCGGCGCCCAGCATCACATATTGCGTCAGCTTCTCCAGGCTGCCGCGCACGGTGGTGCGCGAGTAGTGCAGCAGCCGCGCGCGGATCAGCCGGCGCGGCACGGCGCCGCCACCGGGCAGCGGGTGCAGCTGCGCCTGCTCATGCACCACGCCCGTGAACTCATGGACCATGCTGCGCACGAACAGCCGCTCGATCTGCGACTGCGAGCGAAAGTACTTGAGCTCGTGCCCGAACGCCACCATGCGCCAGCGGATCTTCCACACGGCCCGCTCGCCCGAGCGCACGATGGCCTGCAGTTCCTGTGCAAACGCGGGTGTCATCACTTCGTCAGCATCCAGGAAGAAGATGTAGTCGCCGCGCGCATGGGCGAGCAGCCGGTTGCGCTGCACGGCAAAGCCCTGCCAGTCGGGGTGGCTGTGGACCTCGGCCCCCAGGGCTTGCGCCAGGGCGACGGTCTGGTCGGTGCTGCCGCTGTCCACCACCAGCAGCTGGTCGGCAAAGGCGGCGCTCTTCAAACAGGCTTCAATGCGGTGCGCCTCGTTGTGGGTCAGCACCGCGACGGTCAACGTGGGCGGCCGCGCGCCGCCTCCTGCAGCTGGCATCAATCAATGACCAGCGTGAACGTGTTCGCCCGCTTTGAGACGGTACACGGTGCCGCAATACGGGCACTTGGCCTCGCCCGTGCGGGCCACGTCCAGGTACACCTTGGGGTGGGTGTTCCAGATCTTCATGTCGGCCTTGGGGCTGGGGCAGAAGACGCCGCCCTGGGCGTTCAGGTCCTTGGCCAGCAGTTCAACGGTAGCTTGTGACATCGGTATTTTTCTCCTTGGCGCATCCCGCGCAGGCAATGCTTGAAACTGGCACGTTCCAGGCCAGCAGACGGCGTGGAACGGGCTCGGCCCGGCCGCTGGCGTGGTCCTCCCCCTTCCCGGCGCCGCCGAGAGAAGGGGGAAGCCGCGCAGCGGCTCAGGGGGTGGGTCACACCTTGGTCAGCCAGTGGGCGTACTTCGGATTGCGACCGTTCACGATGTCGAAGAAGGCGCTCTGGATCTTTTCGGTGATGGGGCCGCGAGAACCGGCGCCGATCTCGATGCGGTCCAGCTCGCGGATGGGCGTGACTTCAGCGGCCGTGCCGGTGAAGAAGGCTTCGTCGGCGATGTAGACCTCGTCGCGCGTGATGCGCTTTTGCACAATCTCCAGGCCCAGGTCTTTGGCGATGTGGAACACCGTGTTACGGGTGATGCCGTTGAGCGCGCCGGCCGACAGGTCGGGCGTATAGATCACGCCGTTCTTGATCACAAAGATGTTCTCGCCCGCGCCCTCGGACACGAAGCCGGAGCTGTCGAGCAGCAGGGCCTCGTCGTAGCCGTCGTCCAGCGCTTCCATGTTGGCGAGGATGGAGTTGGTGTAGTTGCTCACCGCCTTGGCCTGCGTCATGGTGATGTTGACGTGGTGGCGCGTGTAGCTGCTGGTCTTCACGCGGATGCCGCGCTTCATGCCCTCTTCGCCCAGATACGCGCCCCAGGCCCAGGCGGCGACCATCAGATGGATCTGGTTGCCCTTGGGCGAAACGCCGAGCTTTTGCGAGCCGATCCAGGTCAATGGGCGCAAATAGCAGGATTCGAGCTTGTTTTCGCGCACGACGGCCTTCTGGGCCTCATTCACTTCCTCCTTGGTGAACGGAATCTTCATGCGCAGGATCTTGGCGCTGTTGAAGAGGCGTTCCGTGTGTTCCTCAAGGCGGAAGATGGCCGTGCCCTGGGCCGTGTTGTAGGCACGCACGCCTTCGAAGGCGCCGCAGCCGTAGTGCAGGGTGTGGGTCAGCACGTGGATCTTGGCGTCTCGCCAATCGACCATCTGGCCGTCCATCCAGATCTTGCCGTCACGGTCGGCCATCGAGGGAACTACGGGGCTCATGGGAATCCTTTGGTTGCTGTGGGTCGCAAAACCGGGATTTTACGGGGCCGCAGCAGGCCGGAATCCCGCGCACCAGGGTGCAGCGCAGCAAAGCCGCCGGATCAGGCCCTGCAATTCATGCGTCCGGGGGCGGGGTGGCGCCCTCGGCTTCGGGGCGCACCAGCGTCCATTTCACCAGCTTGCCCCGGTGGAACTCGCAAGTCACGTGCGAGCGGGTGCCATCGGTCCAACGGTAGATCTCGGGGTCGGCCCCTTCGGCGGACAACAACTCACCAAGCGCCTGCGTCATGGCCACCACATGCATCAGGTTCACCCCCGGGGCCAGCCGGGCATTGAGCATCACGGCGCTGGCCACATAGCCGATGGGGCGGTTGGCGGCCTTCTTCATCACGTTCACCAAACGGGTGAAATGCAGCAGGGCCCACATCACCAGCCCGCCGGCCACGGCCGCCACACCGGGCCAGCCGTAGGCTGTGAAACCAAAACCGATCAGGGCCACTGCCCCCACAGGCACCAGGATATTGCGCAGATTCATAGGCGGGGATTGTCTTACGGCCTCGGCCGGGCGCGGCTGCGGGTATTGCGTAGAGCCCAGCCTACAACCCGCGCACCGCATCCATCGCTTCCTCCACCCGCTCCACGGCGTGAATGGTGAGGCCCTCGATGGGCTTCTTGGGCGCATTGGCCTTGGGCACCACGGCCACGCTGAAGCCCAGCTTGGCGGCCTCCTTCAGACGCTCCTGCCCGCGGGGCGCTGGGCGCACCTCGCCAGCCAGGCCCACTTCGCCGAACGCGATGAAACCTCGGGGCAAGGGCTTGCCGCGCAGGCTGGAGGTGATGGACAGCATCACGGCCAGGTCGGCGGCCGGCTCGCTGATGCGCACGCCGCCCACGGCGTTCACAAACACGTCCTGGTCCATGCAGGCCACGCCGGCGTGGCGGTGCAGCACGGCGAGCAGCATGGCCAGCCGGTCCTTGTCCAGGCCCACCGACAGGCGCCGGGGGCTGGGACCGCCGCTGTCCACCAGGGCCTGGATCTCCACCAGCATGGGGCGCGTGCCCTCCAGCGTGACCATCACGCAGCTGCCGGGCACGGGCTCGCTGTGCTGGGAGAGGAAGATGGCGCTGGGGTTGCTCACGCCCTTGAGGCCCTTTTCGGTCATCGCGAACACGCCAATTTCGTTGACAGCGCCAAAGCGGTTCTTGATGGCGCGCACCAGGCGGAACTGGCTGTGCGTGTCGCCTTCGAAGTACAGCACCGTGTCCACCATGTGCTCCAGCACGCGCGGGCCGGCCAGCGCGCCTTCCTTGGTCACATGACCCACCAGGATGACGGCGATGCCCGTGCCCTTGGCCATGCGCGTGAGGTGCGCCGCGCATTCGCGCACCTGGGCGACGGAGCCCGGCGCGCTGGTGAGCTGGTCGGAGTAGGTGGTCTGGATGGAGTCGATGACGACCACGGCGGGCTGCGTGGCGTCCACCGTGGCCAGGATCTTTTCGAGCTGGATTTCGGCCAGCAGCTGCACCTGGCTGCCCTCGATGCCCAGGCGCCGCGAGCGCAGCGCCACCTGGGCACCGCTCTCTTCACCCGTCACGTACAGCGTGGGCAGGCCCACGCGCTGCAGCGCGTCCATGGCCTGCAGCAGCAGGGTGGACTTGCCGATGCCCGGATCGCCCCCGATGAGCACCACACCCCCTTCCACAATGCCGCCGCCCAGCACGCGGTCCAGCTCGTCGATGCCGCTGGGGGTGCGCGCCACGTCCTGGGCCTCGATGGCGGCCAGCGGCATCACGGGCTGCGCGTGGGCGATGCCCGCATAGCCTTGGGGCGCGCTCAGGCGGTTCTTGCCCGGCGCGGCCTCGGCTACCTGCTCGACCAGCGTGTTCCAGGCGCCGCAGGACGGGCATTTGCCCAGCCAGCGGGGGCTGGTGCCGCCGCATTCGGTGCAGGTGAACGTGGTTTTTTCTTTGGCCATGGCGGGTATTGAACAGTGGTGCGCAAGGAATGCCTGCATGGCCCTCGCGAGTCGGTGGTGGTGCGGACGGCCGGTGCCCGCGCTATCGCCAACCGCGCGGAGTGACGCAGGCTCTCCCAGGTGGGGGAGCCGACTATAGCGACCAAGCCAGCGAGCCACCTCCAGTGCCCGTAGGATGGCGGATTTGGTCGCGCGTTTCGGAGGCTTCCCCTTGCAAACTCCCACCAACCTTTTCAAGCAATGCCTGGCCCAAGGCCACACCCAGATCGGCCTGTGGCTGGGCCTGGCCAATGCCTACAGCGCGGAACTCCTCGCCGGCACGGGCTACGACTGGCTGCTGATCGACGGCGAACATTCGCCCAACGACCTGCGCTCCATGCTGCACCAGCTGCAGGCGATCGCCAGCGCCACCAGCGCCCTGCCACCGGGCGTGCCCGCGCCGCACCCCATCGTGCGGGTGCCGGTGGGCGAGACGGCACTCATCAAGCAGGTGCTGGACCTGGGTGCGCAGACCGTGCTGGTGCCCATGGTGGACACACCCGCGCAGGCACACCAGCTGGCGCGCGCCGTGCGCTATCCGCCCGACGGGGTGCGCGGCATGGGCAGCCCGCTGGCCCGCTCGTCGCGCTGGCAGGCGTATCCGCAGTATGTGCACGAGGCCAACCAGCAGGTCTGCCTGCTGGTGCAGGCCGAGACGGTACAGGCACTGCAGAACCTGGATGCGATTGCCGCCACACCCGGCGTGGACGGCGTGTTCATCGGCCCCGCCGATTTGTCCGCGTCCATGGGCCACACAGGCAACCCTGGCCACCCCGACGTGCAGGCCGCCATCCATGACGGCATCGCGCGCATCCTGCGCGCGGGCAAGGCGCCGGGCATTCTGGCCACCACCGAGTCGCAGGCGCGCCAGTGGCTGGCGGCCGGCGCGCTGTTTGTGGCCGTGGGCGTGGACACCATGCTGCTGGCCAGCGCTGCGCAGGATCTGCTGGCACGCTTTCGCAGCGCGACCGACGCCGCCCCCGCCCGGCCCGCAGGCTACTGAGTCATTTTTCTTTCGGACCCAAGGACAGACATCCATGAAAGCATGTATCTACGGCGCCGGCGCCATCGGCGGCTGGCTGGGCGTGGCCCTGGCGCAGGCGGGTCACACCGTCAGCATGGTGGCGCGGGGTGACACGCTGCGCGCCCTGCAAGCCGATGGGCTGCGCATGCGGCGCGCCGATGGCACGTTGGCGCAGGTGGCCGTCACGGCCCACAGCGACCCCGCCGCACTCGGCGTGCAAGACCTCGTTGTGGTCGCCGTCAAGGCCCCAGGGCTACCCGACGTGGCCCGCGCGATGGCGCCGCTGATCGGGCCGGACACCATCGTGCTCACCGCGATGAACGGCGTGCCATGGTGGTTCCTCGACGGCTTTGGCGGCGCAGCGCAGGGGCATGCGCTCGCATCCGTGGACGCGGGCGGCGTCATTGCCAAGGCCATCCCATCGCGCAACGTGGTGGGCAGCGTGGTGCACACCAGCTGCTCGCTGGAGGCACCGGGCTTTGTCCGCCAGCACTTCGGAAACCGGCTCATCGTGGGCGAGCCGGACGGCAGCCAGAGCGCGCGCCTGCAAGCGCTGGCTGACATGCTGCAGCGCGGTGGCATCGATGTGGAGGTGAGCAGCTGCATCCAGAAGGACATCTGGTTCAAGCTCTGGGGCAACCTCACCATGAACCCCATCAGCGCGCTCACCGGCGCCACCACCGATCGCATCCTCGACGACGACCTGGTGCGAGGCTTCGTGAGCGCCGTGATGCTCGAAGCCAAGGCCATCGGCGCGAAGCTGGACCTGCCGATCGACCAGCAGCCCGAGGACCGCCACGCTGTCACGCGCAAGCTGGGCGCGTTCAAGACCTCGATGCTGCAGGACGTGGAGGCGGGCAAGCCGCTGGAGATCGACGCGCTGGTGGGCGCGGTGCATGAGCTGGGGCAGATCACGGGCACGCCCACGCCCCACACCGACGCCCTGCTGGGCCTGGTGCGCCTGATGGCGCGCACCCGGAATCTCTACTGAGAATTTTTGAACAGAATCGCCCCCAGCGCTTACCCATCAAGCGCCAATAGCTACCGAATCAATAGCAGATCAATAGCAAATCAACCATGACCACCCTCACGCTCTACTACACCCCCGGCACCTGCGCGCAGGCCGTTCGCATTGCTCTGGAAGAGGCCAGCGCGCCGTACCAGCTGGTGCGCGTGGACTTCGCAGCGGGCCAACAGCGCACACCCGAGTACCTGGCCATCAACCCCAAGGGCCGCGTGCCCGCGCTGGCCACGCCGCACGGCACCCTCACGGAAACGCCCGCCCTGCTGGCCTATGTGGCGCAAAGCTTTCCCGACGCGCGCCTGGCCCCCGCCGACCCGCACGGCTTTGCGCGCCTGCAGGAGTTTCACAGCTACCTCGCGTCCACCGTGCACATCGCCCATGCCCACCGCCCCCGCGCCGGTCGCTGGGCCGACGAGCCCGAGGCACAGGCGGCGATGCAGCGCAAGGTGCCGCAGAACATGACGGAGTGCTTCCACCTCATCGAAACCCACTACCTGCCCCAGGCGGACCAGGGCCCCTGGGTGATGGGCGAGCAGTACACCGTCGCCGACGGCTACCTGTTCACCATCGGCACCTGGCTGCACAGCGACGGCGTGGACATTGCCCAGTTCCCGAAGGTATTTGCGCACACGCAGCGCATGCTGCAGCGCCCCGCCGTGCAGCGCGCGCTGGCCTGACGCGTTCGGCCATCGCCATCAAAAAAGCCCCGCAGCCAATGTGCAGGGCTTTTCCAGGGGAGACCGGTGCCAGCATCCCTTGCTACCGTTCACGCTGAGCTTGTCGAAACGCTGCGCAGGGCTTCGACAAGCTCAGCCCGACGGATGGGGTGGATGAAACACGGGGGCCGGGCGGTCGCTGAAGCGCCGCCCACCACAGTCAATTCACTTTCAAGTAGCGCCAGTCAATGCGGTTGTCCGCGCGGTGGATGATCTCCACCTTCTTCGTCCCCGCCCACGGAATCACCTGGTTGTACAGCGGGATGTGCGACACCAGCTCATGCTCCTTGATCAGCGCCTGCTCGATCAGGCTGTTGCGCGTGGTGGCATCCGTTTCCTTCTTCACACGCTCGATCAGCGCATCGAGTTGCGGGTCTGAGAAGCGGCCCAGGTTGAAGTTGCCATCCCCACCCGCGCCGGGCGAGCGCACCAGCGACTGCAGGCTGTAGAACGCGTCGAACGTGGGCACGCCCCAGCCCAGCAGGTAGATGCTGGCTTCGTTGCGCTGGATCATCGGGAAGTAGGTGGCAAAAGGCAGCGAGCGCAGCTTGGCTTTGACGCCCACCTTGGCCCAGTGCGAGGTGATGGCCTGGCACAGCTGCTCGTCGTTGATATAGCGGCCCGCACTGCAGGCAAAGTCCACCTCAAACCCGTTCGGGTAGCCCGCGTCGGCCAGCAGCTTTTGTGCGGCCTTGGGGTCGTAGGGCCAGCGTACGTCGGCCTTCTTGGTCCAGCCGTTGACCTGGTTGGCGATGAGTGTGCCCGTAGGCTGGGCCAGGCCGCGCAGCACCACGCGCTGGATGGACTGGATGTCGATGGCCTGGTACAGCGCCTTGCGCACGCGCACATCCTTGAGCGGGTTCTTGCCCTTCACGTCCGAGCCCGGCAGCTCGTCACGGAACTGGTCCAGGCCCAGGAAAATGGTGCGGTACTCCGGCCCTTCGAGCACCTGCAGGGTGGGCGTCTGCTTGATGCGTGCCAGGTCTTGCAGGCTGGGGTCGATCACAAAGTCAATCTCACCAGACAGCAGCGCCGCCGTGCGCGTGGCGTCGGCCTTGATGGGGGTGTAGATGATCTCGGTCAGGTTGGTGGGGTACTTGCCCTTGCCCCACCAGTGGGGGTTGGGCACAAGCACGACGCGCTGGTCGGGCGTCCACTGCTGGAGCTGGTAGGGGCCGGTGCCCAGCGCATTGCGGTGGGCGTACGTTTCGTCCTTCGTCTTGATGTCCTTGGGCTCGACCGACTTGTTCTTTTCGGCCCAGGCGCGGCTCATGATGCGCAGCTCGGTGAGCTGGTTCACCAGCACGGGGTTGGGCAGGTCGGAATGGATGTCGATGGTGTAGGCATCGACCTTTTCCACGCGTTCAATGCCCTGCGTGTACACGGCGAAGTTGGACGTCTTGGCCTTGGCCCGCTCCAGCGAGAACTTGGCATCGTCGGCCGTGAACTCGCTGCCGTCGCTGAACTTCACGCCCTTGCGCAACGTCAGGCGGAGCTGCGTGGGCTTGATCAGCTTCCACTCGGTGGCGAGCGAAGGCTCGGGCTTGAAGGTCTTGCTGTTGTATTCGACCAGCGTGTCGTACACCGCGCCGTGCATGGTGTTGTTCACGCCCACGTTCTGGGTGTGGATGTCCCAGGTGGAAATATCCACCGATCGGGACCAGCGGAAGGTCTTGGCCTGCGCGGCCAGCGGGAGCGCCGTGGCCAGGGCGGCCGCGAGCAAAAGTGTCTTGAAACGCATGGGGAATCACTCCAGGTCAGTCAGTCCCCCACTATGGCGCAAGTCGCTTCTCCGTGTAACGAACTTGTCCTTCTTAGCTTAGAACCATTGCCGCCGCCAAAGCCATCATCGTGGCGGCCGTGCCCGCGTCCAGCACTCGCCACGCCCCGGGCGAGGCAAACAAGGGTGCCAGCCAGCGCGAACCAAACCCGAGGGCCAGGAACCACAGGGCGCTGGCCAGCGAGCCCCCGGCGGCAAAGGTGGCCCGTCCCCAGGTGGGATACGGGGTGGCCATGGTGCCCAGCAGCAGAACGGTGTCCAGGTACACATGCGGGTTCAGCCAGGTCAGCGCCAGCACCGTGAGCACGGTGGTCCGCACGCTCGCCCCCGGCCCGTTGGCGGACACGAGCAACTGGCCGGGCTTGAGCGCGCGGCTGGCGGCCTGCACGGCGTAAGCGGCCAGGAAGAGCGCCCCCGCCCAACGCATGAACAGCGCCCACTCGGGCCGTGCCAGCAGCACCCCACCCATGCCCCACACCCCTGCCTGCAACAGCACCGCATCGGACAGCGCGCACACCAGCACCACCGGCAGCACGTGCTCGCGCCGCAGGCCCTGGCGCAGCACAAAGGCGTTCTGCGCGCCAATGGCCATGATCAAGATGGCCGTCGAAGTGAATCCGTGGAGAAAGGCTGTGGAGCTCATGGGCGTGGATTGTGGGGATCGAAGGCAGGTGACGCCAGCTATACTTTTTAACGATCCGTCAGAATGGCTTACGCCCCATGCACCTTGACTCTGCCCAGCTCCACGCTTTTGCTACCGTCATTGATGAGGGCAGCTTCGAGCGCGCGGCTGCCGTGCTGCACGTCACCCGCTCGGCGGTTTCGCAGCGTGTGAAGCTGCTCGAAGAACGCGTGGGCCAGGTGCTGGTGCGCCGCGCCACGCCCTGCACACCCACCGAAGCCGGGCAGGCGCTGTACCGGCATGCACGCGAAGTGGCACTGAGCGAGTCCGACGCGCTGGCCACCATTGGCGGTGGGCAGCACACTTCCACGCGCCTGGCCATTGGCGTCAATGCCGACTCGCTGGCCACCTGGTTCCCGCACGCCATGGCACGCGCCGCGCAGGACCAGAACATCACCTTCGACATCCACGTGGAGGACCAGGACCATTCGGCCAACTTGCTGCGCGAAGGCCGGGTGATGGCCGCCGTGACGGCCGATCCGCAGCCCGTGCAGGGCTGCAAGGTGCTGCCGCTGGGCACGCTGCGCTACCGGGCGCTGGCCAGCCCCGCGTTCATGCAGCGCTACTTTGCTAAAGGGGTGACCGCTGCTGCGCTGGCAACGGCGCCCATGCTGGTGTTCAACCGCAAGGATGCGCTGCAGGCCCGGTTTGTCGGGCGCATCACGCGCCGCAAACTCACGCCGCCCGTGCACTGGCTGCCCGAGGCGCACGCGTTTGTCATGGCCACCCGGGCCGGGCTGGGCTGGGGCATGACGCCCGACCCGATGGTGCAGCACGACCTGGAGGCTGGCACGCTGGTCGAGTTGCTTCCGGGCAAGCCGGTGGATGTGCCGCTGTACTGGCAATCCTGGCGCCTGAACGTGCAGGCGCTGCACCACATGACCGAAGCAGTGCAGCGGGCGGCGGGGCTTACCCTGCTGCGCTGAGTAGTCCAGTGAACCTGAAAAATCGACGGTATGCCGGGGCTCCAAGGGGTGCGGGGCGAGGCGCAGGCCGCAGTCAAGGCTGGCCGCCTTGACAAGGACTGCAACGCTGCACTGCGACTCGTGGGGCCCCGGCCCTTTGGGTGAGTGCCTAGCCGCCCCGCATGCGTCGTTGCCGTGCTCGCCGGGTATACAACCCGGCTGCGCCCGCCGCCTAGCATGCGGGGCGGCTAGGTACTCACGTACCGCCGATTTCTCAGGTTCACTGGACTAAGTCTTCGTGGTGATCGGCGGCGCCGCGCTTCCAGTAGGCAGAGATGCGCATGCGCTTGGCGTCCACACCCGGCTTGGCGAGCATGGCGCGGCGCACGGCGGCCATCTCGCTGTGTTCGCCGGCAGCCCAGACAAAACCAGCGCCGGTTGGCAGCGCCAGCGCTTCCACGGCGGCGGGCAGCGCGCTCACCCATTGCAGGTCGAGCTGTGCCGCACTGGCCAGCAAGCGCTGGTCGGCTGGGTTGCGCACCTGGATGCGCACCGTGGCCTGGGTGTGCGCGGGCAGCTCGGCCAGGCGGCGGGCGATCGCGGGCAGCGCAGTTTCGTCGCCCAGCAGCCAGTGCCAGTCAAACCCGGTGGGCACCACCATGCTGCCGCGCGGCCCGGCAATGCCCACCCACTGGCCGACGGCGGCGCTGGCGGCCCAATCGCTGGCGGGTCCTGCTTCGTGCAGGGCGACTTCGATGTCCAGCTCGCCCGTGGCGGCGTCATAACGTGCGGGGGTGTAGTCGCGCAGCACGGGGCGCGGATCGGGGAAAACCGGACGGCCGCCCTGCAGGGACGGCAGCGTGGGGCGCTCCTGGCCCGGCTGGGGCAGGATGAGCTTGAGATGGTCGTCAAAGCCAGTGCTCACGAACCCGGCCAGTTCTGGGCCGGCCAGGGTCAGCCGCACGAAACCGGGGCTGACGGCGGTGCGCCGCACCACCTGGAGGTGGCGGGCTTGCAATGGGTGGCGGACGCGTTCGACGGCAAGGTGTGCGGCGTCAACCGGGGGAGTGGCGGTAGGCAGAGGTGCGTTCATGGCTTAAAATGTTGATTTAATCAACCAATGATCTGCGCATTGGTTGATTTTGTCAACCACAAACCGCCATGACCACCCACGCACCCGCCGATGTCTTTGAAGCCATGCACGACCTGCTGCATGTCTACCGGGCGCACATGGTGCGCACCATGGCCGCCATCCACCCCGACCTGACGCACAACGAAGTGCGGGCGCTGATGTTCGTTGGCCGCCACCCCGGCACCACGCAGCGCGAACTGGTGTCGCACAGCGGCGCCGACAAGGCGCAGGTGGCGCGCATGGTGGCAATGCTTCAGGACAAAGGCTGGCTGGAAAGCGCACCGAATGCCGAGGACAAACGCAGCCGCTGCCTGCGCCTGAGCGCCCAGGGAATGGCCCTGCACGGAGCGTTGCGGAATGCCCGCCGGGATGTGGCCGCCTCGCTGCTGGCTGGCTGCGACAAGGCTACCCAGGCCCAGTTGCTCGCCCTGCTGGCGCAGGTGCGCAGCCATGTGGAGGCGGCTGGCAAAGCGGAATAGCCACCCGGAACTTGTTACGACCAGCCTCCAGCGCTTATTACGACAGCGCATGCAGCTATTAAAACAATAGCAAATTCAAATCCAGTGGGCGAGGCTGGCCCTCGGAATCACAGGGCACCCTGTATCACCCGCACCGCCTGGGGCAGCGATTGCACGCCGGGCAGGAAATGGTCGATGGTGGCGCCCAGCACCACGGCGCAGACCAGGGCACCCAGCAGCGGCTTCCAGGTCAGGCGCACGGCGGCCGAGAGCCAGCCCTCGCGCTCCACGCCCACGGCGGCGCGCGCCGTAGCCACCGAGAAGGCGATCTCCACCGCCACCGTGAGCAGCACGTCCCATCCAAAGAACAGCATGGCCAGCGAGCCCGCGCCAAAGATGATCGCCGCGCCGATGAGAAAAATTGCCACGACCGGCACCACCACCACAGCGCCTTCGTCCGAGCCGCCAATGGCGTCGACCGCACCACCGGCCAGGTCGCCCAGCACGCTGGCATCGCTGCTGGAGCCTCCGCTGGAGAGCCCCTGCGTCCACGCACCGCCAAAGTCACCGGATGCGCCGCCGCCGCCAAAATCACCGCCGCCCGTGCGCGGCAGCGGCACCTGGCCACCGCCGCCAGACGAAGAACCACTGGGCCAGGACACATCGGGCACATCCAGGCTGCTGCCATCGCCCCCTGTGTCCCGGTCCGACCGTAACAACCGCGCCGCCCAGGCCCGCAGCACCAGCAGGTACCCCAGGTAGCCGACCGAGAGGGTCACGAAATACCGCAGCGCCAGCGACTCCACCCCGAGCAGCATCTGCACATGGGAGGTGCACCACATCAGCAGCAACGTGAAGCTGCCGATCAGCAGGCCATGCCAGCGCAGGCTGTAGCGCTGCTGCAGGGTGCGCGCCACCGTGCCGTGGTGCGGCATGCGCACGGAGCGCCAGGTGGAGGTCTTCTTCTTGCTGGAGTTGCTCTTGCTGTTGCTGTTGCTGTTGCGGTCGCTGCGGGAAGTGGCCATGGAGGGAACGCCTGCGGTGGAATGAGGATTGCAGCCGACCGCCTAGGGAACCTCGGCACGAACCACCGCGCCTTGGGCATCTGCGGACTCAGGCGGTCTGCGGCGTTGCAAATACTCGCAATAGCTACGGCTATTGCTGCGTTTTGCGCCTTGCAGTCCATCCCGATCCGCAGTGCCCACTTGCCGCTCGATTCGTGCTGAGGTCCCCTAGCGTGCCGACGCGGCGCCATTTCACACCAATTTGCCGCGCGGGGGCTGCATGCCGCCCCGCCGGAAGTGAACTTGTCGATGGATCAGCCGATGCCGTCCACCGAAACCGGCACCCGCTGGGCCAGGGCGGTGAGCAACTCCCAGCTCACGGTGCCTGCGGCGCTGGCCACCTCGTCCACGCCCAGGACCGTGCCGTTGCTGGCCTGTCCCCACAGCGTGACCTCGCTGCCAAAGCCCACGGGCACACCCGCCTGCTGCAGCGGCGTGAGATCCACCGTGATCATGTCCATGCTCACCCGCCCCACCAGGCGCGTGCGCACGCCATTGACCAGCACCGGGGTGCCGGTGTCGCAATGGCGCGGGTAGCCGTCGGCATACCCGCAGGCCGCCACGCCGATGGAAAGCGGCCCTTCGGCCGTGAAGCGCGACCCATAGCCCACGGTGTCGCCCGCCTGCAGCTGCTGCGTGGCGATGAGGCGGGTGGCGAGCGTCATGGTGGGGCGCATGTCCCAATGGCGGGCATCATGCTCCGGGTAGTCTGGGGCGCTGCCGTACAGCGCGATGCCGGCGCGCACCCAGTCGGCGCGCACGCGCGCGTCCGCCGCATGGCGCAGGGTGGCGGCGCTGTTGCTCAGCGTGCGCTCGCCCGGCAAATCCTGGGCGGCGGTGTTGAAAACGTCCAGCTGGTGGGCGACGCCCCGGGGGCCATCGGCATCGCTGAAGTGGGTCATGAACGAGATCTCGTCCACCTGCGGCAATGCGTTGAGCCGCGCCCACGCCGCGCGAAAGCGCTGGGGCGCAAACCCGAGGCGGTTCATGCCCGAGTTCATCTTGAGGAACACGCGGTGCGGCACTTGCGTCTTGTGGGCGGCCAGCATGTCGATCTGCTCGTCGCAATGCACCGCATGCCACAGGCCCAGGCGCGAGCACAGCTCCAGGTCCCGCGGTTCGAACACGCCCTCGAGCAGCAGGATGGGCCCGCGCCAGCCCAGGTGGCGCACGCGCTCGGCCTCGGCCAGGTCCAGGAGCGCAAAGCCGTCGGCGCCGCGCAGGCCTTCGTATGCGCGCTCGATGCCATGGCCGTACGCATTGGCCTTGACCACGGCCCAGACCTTGGCGTCGGGCGCCGCCTGCCGGACGCGATTCAGGTTGTGGTGCAGGGCGGCGGTGTGGATGGTGGCGGCGATGGGACGGGGCATGGGAAGGGCCAGTTGGGCAGGGATTTACCGGGGAATACGCGCAGGATTCTGGCACCGCGGCCGTTTATCCGCGTGATATAACCGTCCGTCACTTGCCAGGGTCCCCACATTTAACAGGGCATCAGCCGAACTGATGCAGCCACAGCCATTCGATGAAGCGCGGTTTCTACACCATCATGTCGGCGCAGTTTTTCAGCTCGCTGGCCGACAACGCACTCTTCGTCGCCGCCGTGGAACTCCTGCGTTCAGAGGGCGCCCCCGAGTGGCAGCGCGCGGCGCTGGTGCCCATGTTCGCGCTGTTCTATGTGGTGCTGGCGCCCTTCGTGGGCGCTTTTGCCGACGCGTTGCCCAAGGGCAAGGTCATGTTCGTGAGCAACGCCATCAAGGTGGTGGGCTGCCTGATGATGCTGTTCGGCTCGCACCCCCTGATTGCCTACGCGGTGGTAGGGCTGGGCGCTGCAGCCTACTCGCCGGCCAAGTACGGCATCCTGACCGAATTGCTTCCGGCCTCCCAGCTGGTCAAGGCCAATGGCTGGATCGAAGGGCTCACCATTGCGTCCATCATCCTGGGCGTTCTGTTTGGCGGGCAGCTGGTGGGCCAGCACCTGTCCGGCATGCTGCTGGGCTTTGACTTCCCGTTGCTCGACACGGGTGTGGACACCCCTGCCGAATCGGCCATCGCCGCGCTGATCGCGGTGTATGCGCTGGCCGCCTGGTTCAACACGCGGATTCCGCACACCGGCGTGGAGATGCGCCCCCTGCGCGCGGACCCGGCCCGGGGCGTGCTGTCGAACGCGCTGAGCCTGCTGCCCGACTTCTGGGCCTGCAACGGCCGCCTGTGGCGCGACAAGCTGGGGCAGATTTCGCTGTCCACCACCACCCTGTTCTGGGGCGCGGGCGGCAACCTGAAATTCATCGTGCTGGCCTGGGCCGCGGTGGCGCTGGGCTACAACACCACGCAGGCGTCTGCCCTGACGGGCGTGGTGGCGATCGGCACGGCCGTGGGCGCGGTGGTGGCTTCCATGCGCATGCGCCTGGACATGGCCACCAAAGTAATCCCGCTGGGCATCGCCATGGGGCTGCTGCTGATTCTGATGGTGTTCATCAGCAACATCTGGGTGGCCATTCCGTTTCTCATCGTGCTGGGCGGCCTGGGCGGCTACCTGGTGGTGCCCATGAATGCACTGCTGCAGCACCGGGGCCACAACCTGATGGGCGCGGGCCGCTCGATTGCCGTGCAGAACTTCAACGAACAGGCCTGCATCCTGGCGCTGGGAGCGTTCTACAGCTTGTCGCTCAAGCTGGGGCTGTCGGTATTCGGCGCGATCACGGCCTTCGGCCTCGTGGTGGCGGGCGTGATGTGGCTGATCCAGCGCTGGCACCAGAACAACTGCACGCATTACCGCGAAGAGGTGGAGCACCTGCTGCACATCGCGCGGCACGACACGCATCACTGATAGCTCCCCCTGAGCGGCTGCGCCGCTTCCCCCGGAGGGGACACACCCCTGTGGCCTGGCAGAGCCAGTTCCACGGTATTCCCGGAAGCCCCCTGAGCGGCTGCGCCGCTTCCCCCGGAGGAGGACGCACCCAGTGGCCTGGCAGAGCCAGTTCCACGGGTGCACCGGCGGGGAAAGCGTGCCAGTTTTTGGCGCCGCGTCACTTGGCGCAAATTGCTACATAATCTATAGCTTCTGGCGCTTATCTATCAAGCGCTAGAGCCTATTTTCATTCTCAATGCATTCACCCCTACCCTTCGCTGCCCTGCTGTTCAACGCTTTCGTCTGGGGCTTGGCGTGGTGGCCGTTTCAGCGCATGCACCAGGCGGGGCTGCATCCGCTGTGGGCCACGGCGTCGATGTACGCCGTGGTGCTGGTGGCGCTGCTGGCCTGGCGGCAGGGCATCTTGCAGCAGGTGCGCGCGCACCCGCAGTTGTGGCTGCTGGCGCTGGCCTCGGGACTGAACAATGTGGCGTTCAACTGGGCCGTGACCATTGGCGACGTGGTGCGCGTGATCCTGTTGTTCTATCTGATGCCGGCCTGGGCGGTGCTGCTGGCCTGGAAGGTGCTGGGCGAGCGGCCCACGGCATCGGCGCTGCTGCGGCTGGGGCTGGCCTTCACGGGGGTGGTGCTGGTGCTGCTGCCGGAAGGGGCGCCCGCATCGCGTCTGCTGCAGAGCCTGTCGCTGGCGGACGGGCTGGCGTTGCTGGGCGGCTTCATGTTCGCGCTCACCAACGTCACGCTGCGGCGCCTGCACGCCGTTCCTGGACCCGCGCGCATGTTCACCATGTTTGGCGGCTGCATGCTGATGGCGCTGGGCGTGGCCTGCGTGGGGCTGCAGGTCGGCGTGGTGGAGCCGTTCCCGGCCGTGAACGCCACTTGGCTCACCACCGGTCTTCTGCTGGCCGGCGTGCTGATGCTGGGCAACTGGGCGCTGCAGTTCGGCGCCGCCCGCCTGGCGGCGGGCACCACGGCGCTGGTGATGCTGTCGGAGGTGATGTTCGCCAGCGTGTCTTCAGCCCTGCTGGGCGCCGCCACGCTCACGCCCCGCACCGTGCTGGGCGGCGCGCTGATCCTGCTGGCCTCCCTGCTTGCAGCGCTGCAGTTCCGCCGCCCCGGCGCCACGGCCCATGGATAGAGTTTGCACGCCCCGCAAGATCCGGGGCTACCATGGCCCGTCATCCCCACCCCCCGGAGGTTCCGCATGCCCACCAGCGTCTACGACTTTGAAGCCCAGCAGATGAACGGCAAGACCGTGCCCCTGTCGCAATACCAGGGCAAGGTGCTGCTCATCGTGAACACCGCCAGCGCCTGCGGCTTCACACCCCAGTTCGGCGGGCTGGAAGAGCTGCACCAACAGTACGCCGACAAGGGCCTGGTGGTGCTGGGCTTCCCCTGCAACCAGTTTGGCAACCAGGACCCCGGCAGCAATGACGAGATCGCCAGCTTCTGCCAGCTCAACTACGGCGTGAGCTTCCCGATGATGGCCAAGATCGACGTGAACGGTGCCAACGCCTCGCCCCTGTACCAGTGGCTGGCCGCCGAGGCGCCCGGCCTGCTGGGCAGCAAGGCCATCAAATGGAACTTCACCAAGTTCCTGGTCGGCAAAGACGGCCGCGTGATCCGCCGCTATGCGCCGCAGGATGCGCCGAAGAAGCTGGCGGGGGATATCGAGGCGGCGCTGGCCGCCTGAATCGCTGACCTGTTCAGTCTGCGGCAGCCGCCAGGGTGGACGGCCACCGGCACAACACCCGCTCCCGGCCCGTGGCAGGATGGGTATCGACCAGCTCCTCCACCAGGCCCTGGCGCGCGTAAAACCGCCGGGCGCCGTGGTTGCCGGTGGCCACATGCAGGGTCCAGCCACCCGGGCACAGGCGATGCACCTGACGCAGCAGTTCGCCCCCCACGCCCTGGCCCTGCATGCAGGGATCCACGAACAGCTGGTGCAGGTAAGCGCGGGCCACATCCAGCACCAGGAACGCTGTGACCTCTGCCCCAGCGGCGCGCACCAGCGCCACACAGGGTGGGCCGAACTCCGCACGGACCCTTGCTTCCCAATGGTCGGGCGGTGCCACCGATGCCACAAAAGGATTGGCGGAGCACCAGGCCCGGCGCCAGACACGGGCCACGCTGGCGCAGTCCGCATCGGTCGCGGGCCGCAGCAAGGGCGGATAGACAGAAGCAGGTACGCGGGGCGGCATGGCGGGTATTGTCAGCGCGCCGGCGGCAGCGCCCGTGCGCGCGATCCCGCCCTGACCGTCGCCCCCGCTCGGGCGCCTGGCAACCCGAACAGGGGCCGCAGCCACCCCACACGCCGCACCACCGCCGTCAGCCCCCAGCACAGCCCCACCGTCCCGCCCACCAGGGCCAGCGGCTCCACCACCGGGCCCAGCTGCGCGGGCGCCAGCCGCACCGCCAGCACGATGATGGCCGTCTGGTGCAGCAGGTACCAGGGGTAGACCGATTCGTTCGCCCAGCGCAGCCAGGGCCAGGGCCGGTTGAGGCGATGGTGGGCCCAGCCCAGGATGGCGAGCAGGGCCGTCCACAGGTACACGTCCGCCAGCACGCGCAGGGGCACGCGCGCAGCGCGCAGGCCCTGCTGCTGTGCCCATTCCCGCAGTGCGAAGTACAGCACCAGCAGCCCCAGCGCGAGGCCGAGCGTACGCCATCGCAGGCGCACGAGTTCGGACCACAGGCCTGCATCCAGCCCGATCCAGTAGCCATAGACAAACACCGTGAAGTACACGGCATGCAGCCATCCATCGTGGATCAGGTCGTGGGTGGGTGGAAAACTCGGCCACATCAGCGCCGAGTACAACGCCAGCGGCAGCACGGGCCACAGCACCAGCGCGTTGCCCCTCAACTGGGTGAAGGCATGGCGCACCCGCTGGCCGGCGGCGGATTCGGCCAAGGGCAGCAGGGCCGCCAGCACCACGGTGTAGACCCATAGGTAGGCCAGATACCACAGGTGGTTCCAGGTGATGCCTGCCTCCCAGCCATCGAACGCCCCCGCCGGCCAGGTGCTGCCGGCGTAGTAGCGGCGCAGGAAGTCGCCGAAGCCCGGCGCGATGAGCCCATTGGCGACGCCCTGCGCATAAGGCTGGTAGGGCACGACGACGGCCATGCCAAATGCCAGCGGCACCAGCAGGCGCCAACTGCGCAGCACCACCAGCCTGGGCACCGTCTGCCCTTGCCGCACGAACCCGAAGGCCAGGCCGGACACCAGGAACACCAGGTCCATGCGCCAGAGGTTGAGCGCCCGCATGGGCGCCTGCAGCCATTCCGCCGCGTGGGGGCTCTTGAGGTGCCAGTGCCAGTCGGCCACGTAGTACATCGCAACGTGGTAAATGATGACCAGGGCAAAGGCCAGCGCCCGCAGCGCGTCGATGTCATGGCGGCGGTCAGGGGCGGGGACGCAGGACGGTGTGGACATGGCAGACGGCGGACGGGTGGATACGGCGGGGGAAATGCTGCCTTCCCAACCCGTGGCGCGGCGCCCCGGCGGGACGGCACGGGGCGCCCGTGGGACCAGCGGTGGGCGGCGGGGACGAAAAGAAGCGCCCGCCGCGCCAAAGGGGGTCCCGCAGCTCCCGCCCCTGCCTACACTTGGCCCCATGACCGCCCCCGCGCCCGCCTGGATCGACCGCTACCCCCACGACCGCGCCCTGCGGCGGCGCACGGAGGTCGGCTTCTGGGCCGTGGTGCTGCTGGTACAGGCGTCCTTCAACACGGTGGTGACCTGGATTGAACTGCGCAGCGCCGGCCGGGTCTTGGCCGCGTGGGAGCCCCTGCTGTGGGAACTGACGAGCGCGCTGGTGGTGGCTGCGCTGATCCCGGCCGTGGCGGCCTTCGAGCGGCGCTTTGTGCTGCGCTGGGGCACGCTGCGGCGCCATCTGCCCTGGCATGTGCTGGCCAGCGTAGCCTACTGCACCGTGCACCTGGCGGGCATGTGGGCGCTGCGCCATGCAGGCTACGCGGCCCTGGGCGAGCGCTACCAGCCGCCCGGCTGGTGGGCGCAATGGGGTTATGAGTATTTGAAGGATGTGCGCAGCTACGCGCTCACGGTGAGTGCGCTGGTCAGCTACCGCTTTTTTCTGCTGCGCCTGCAGGGAGAGGCGCGCGTGCTGGACGCCCCCGATCCGCCTTCGCCGCAAGCACAGGCGGGGCCGGAGCCCCGCACCGCGCCCGCAGCCCCGGCATCAGCGCCCCAAACCCCCGCCGCCCTGCCCCAGCAGCGTCCCGAACGCTTCCTGGTGCGCAAGCTACGCCGGGAGTTCCTGATCGCGGCGGGCGACATCGCCTGGCTGCAGGCCCAGGCCAACTACGTCGGCCTGCACGTGAACGGACACGACTACCTGCTGCGCTCCACGCTCACGGACTTCCTGACCCAGCTCGACCCCGCGCGATTCGTGCGCGTGCACCGCAGCTATGCAGTCAACCTGGACGCCATCGCGGTGATCGAGCCGCTGGACAGCGGGGACGCACGCCTGGTGATGAAGGATGGGAGCAGCGTGCCGTGCAGCCGGCGCTATCGGCCAGCCCTCACCGGCACCGTGGCGCTGGCAACATGCCCGCCGTGAAAGCATGCATTCCCGCGCGCCCCGGCCGTGCCTGACTCAACAGCGCCGCCGCAACACCGGCAGCGCGCCCCAGGCCAACAATCCGGCCAGCGCCGCGAGAGCCAATTCACTCGTCGCGGGCACGCCCACCGGTGCCCCCCCGGCCACAAACACGACCGAATCCGCGGTGGGACCGGCGCCGAACGTCCAGGTGTATGTGCCGGGAGTGACCCCCATGGCCGCCAGCGTGGTGCCCGGGAACTGGCTGGCACCGGACAGGGGCGCCCCCGAGACATACCCGACGGGCAGGTAGAGCTCTCCCAACACCCCCACCATGTAGACGTTATCCCCCGTACTGCTGCCTGTGCCCTGGAGGAGGCCGCCGGGTCCGAAGCTGGCGGGGCCCGTCAACCCCGCATGGCGGATGGCGACTCCGGCACCAGTACAAAACTGCGCCGCGCTCGGATTCACCAAACCCGTGCCCGCTCCACAGGCTCCGGGGAAGGTGGGCACCAGCGCAGCCGTGTTCACGCTGCCGGTGGCCGTCAGGGTGACATTGCCGCCGCTCTCTATCAAATGGAAGGTCAGTACCGCGTGGGCAGGGCTCAGCACGAGCGAGGCCGCGAAGGCCAGCAGGATTTTCCTGATCATCCCCGTCTCTTTCATTCATTAATGGAAGAGAGTTTAACCATTTGGTACAAATGGTTAAACCTTTCCACGGACGAGAAATGTCAGTCCCAGCGGGCGGCGGTGGTGGTTTCTGATGCCGGCGCGTCCTCCGCAACCTCTGCAGCAGGCCGGCACGCCATCTCGGCCTCCACCTGGCGCAGCATGTCGGCCAGCGTCTTGCCCGGCTCCTGGCGGAACTGCTCGTCCAGCACCACCAGGTCGACGATGCGGTCGATGCGGAAACCCCGGAAGTCGCCCCGTAGCTCGCACCACGCGGACAGCGTCCAGACCTTGCCCCAGTAGAAGCACCCCAGCGGGCGAAGGCGGCGCTCGCTCGGACGCCCTTGCACGTCGGCATAGCGGATGTGCACCACGTGGCGGCTGTGCACCGCCTCGCGCAGGGACTGAAGAGTGGCCTGGGCGCGGGGGCCCAGACCCACGGACGGCGCATACAGCGCCTGCGCCTCGGCCGCCACCCGCGCAGCGGGGGGCAGCACCGACAGGATCTTGCCCAGCGCCCCTTCCACCTCGCGCGCCAGCCCGGCGTCAAGCCAGGCCTGGGCCAGGCGCGCGGCGGCCACCAGCGCATTCGCCTCGCCCTGGCTGAACATCAGGGGCGGCAGCTCGAAGCCCGCGCCCAGGCGGTAGCCCACACCGGCCTCGCCCTCAATGGGCACGCCCTTGTGCTGGAGGTCCGCCACGTCGCGGTAGATGGTGCGCTGCGAGACTTCCAGCCGCTCGGCCAGGAAGGCGGCCGTGGACAGCCGCCGCCCGCGAATGAGCTGAACGATCTGGAAGAGGCGGTCGGCGCGGCGCATGGTGGCTGATTTTGCAGTGTTTTCAGGCCCTGGCGCTCATCCATCCAGCGCCATAAGCTATTAATTTGAGAGCATCACTCCAATGTGAATCGCCACCTTGTCTGGCCCTTCATACGCTTCGAAGTCGGTGCTGAAGCGGCGCTGCACCTGCGGGTTCTCGGCAAAGTAATGCCAGATGCGCACCCAGGTGTCGATGACCATCTGCGGCATCTCACCCTCGCCGGTAAAGACGAGGTAGTCGCCGGGCTCGATGTCCACGCAGGCCGCGCCCGGCACGGCCTCTGTGCGCACCCGGCCGGGCTCGGCCACCGCCACGCCGGCGGTCACATCAAAGGCGCCGTGCTCGTTGGACTCATAGCCGCTGTACACGCCGAAGATCCGGCCATCGTCGCCCCGGGCGGGCAGCTTGCGCTCCCAGCTCTGGCTGAAAAACCGGTTCCACAGGCCACCCAGGCGCGCGATGGCGGGGTTCATCTCTTCGCTGTTGCGGGTGCGCACGCTGATGCCGGCGACGCTGAAGGCGGGAATGCGGGCGGTGACGGGTGGGGTCATGGGCGGGTCCTCTCTCTGGGGTCTGGAATGGCGCCGATCAACGCATGGATCAGCGCTCGTTGGTTGCGGCAAGGGAGAGGATGTTGCGGGCACGCTGCTGACACCCTCATGTCAGTAGCAGCGGACGCAGGGCGGCTGCCGACACCGCGCGTCAGCAGCACCGGGTGGCCGGCCCCGCCCCTATTGCGGCGGCTGCACGATGGCCGCCGTGGCCCGGCGAACCAGTGGCAGCACCAGCAGCAGCGTGGGGAAGGCCACCAGCCAGGACAGCGCCCAGGAGCTCATCCACAGGCGTGGCACGTCCATCGAGACGCCCACCGCACGCAAGGTGCTGATCAGGGACACGATGAACGTCATGAGCAGGGACAGCAGCAGCGGCATGACCCAGGCGGCAGAGCGCGCAGGCAGCTTGCGCAGGCCCAGGAAGGTGCTGGGAGAAGACTCAGGAGATGCGGACGACCCCGATGGGGGCAACGAAGGTTGGTTCATTGAAGTTCCATGCAGCATGGCCGGTCCGTCAAGGTGCCGTCCCCCGTCAGCCTGCACGACCGACGGGAGACCACCACCCCGGCAGGGCCGGCGTTGGTTGGCACGTTGATTGACGTAAACGCTTACGGCAACCCATGAACCGGGCCGCACGCGGATTCTAGGCGTTCTCAGTGGCGGTCTGCAGGTGGCGGCTGATGTGGCCGGCCACCGCCTCGGCGTGGGTCTGTGCCAGGTCGTGGGCGCCGCCCGGCAGCACATGCAGCTGCGCACGCGGCAACAAGCCTTGGAGGCGCTCACCCACCGCCACGGGGCTGATGGGGTCTGCATCGCCCCAGAGCAGCAGGGTCGGCGCCCGCACCGAGGCCAGTTGCGGAGCCAGGTCCCAGCGCTCGCGCGCGAACCACGCCGGGAAGGCGGGGTTCGCGCGGAGGAAGTCAGGGCGCCAGTCGTGGGGGCGCAGGTCGTCGATGGGCACACCACCGGAGGTGGCCACGAGCACCAGGTGCGTGAGGTGTTCGGGCCGCTGCAGGGCGGCCAGCGCGGCCACGACGCCGCCCATGGATTGGGCAATCAGCGCGCAAGGCTGGTCCATGTACGGCGTGACCGCATCGACCAGATCCTGCATGCGGTCGGCAGTGTTCGGCGGCATGTCCGCTGCCGATGCCCTGCCGAACCAGGGCCAGCCCGGCAGCACCCGCTCGGCCGGGTGCGTGATCGCTGCGGAGACCGGTTGCCAGAACGCCGGGTTGCCGCCCACGCCGGGCAGGAAGATCAGGCGCGTGGGTCCTGCCGCTGCCGCGAACGCGCCGGGTTCAACCATGCGGCGCCGAGGCTGCTGGCGGCTGCGCCGCTACCGTGTCCCCAACATCCGCCGATGCAGCAGGCGCGGCAGCGGCATCTGCAGCCTGCTGTGCACGCGCGGCCGCCAGCCGGCGTGCGCGCTCCAGTTGCTGCCCCACGGTGCGGGGTACCAGGCCATACATGTCGGCAAACGCTTCCAGCGTCTGGCCGCTGGCTTCGAAGGCACGCAGCAGCGCCTCGTCCCTGGCGTTGCGCGCGGCCCATTCGGCAAAGGCTTCTTCAAGGATGGCGTTGGCGGCTTCGTCACGGCCCAACACCAGCGCGGTGTATGCCTCACGCGTGAGGCCCGAGGCTTCGAACGCCGCGATCATGCGGTGACGCAGCTTGGGCAGCAGGTCTTCGGTGGGGCGGCCCTTGCTGTTCTTGCGGCGGCGGTACACCTCCAGCAGCGCGTGGTGCACATGCTCAGGGGCCATGGCCTCCACGGGCTGGCCCGCCAGATCGTGGCGTTTTTCACCTGCCGCCACACACTGCAAATAGCGCGTGGAGCGCGTATGCAGGCCCAAGGCCACCTTGAGCGCTTCGCGCTCGAACACATCGGGGTGAGCGGCCAGGATGTCCTGAAAGATGCCGCGCTTGAGCGGACGGAACACCGCGCCGAACAGGTGCGGGTACAGCGCCGCCAGCTGCTCCAGCGCCGGGTGCACGCGCTGGGGTGCACGTGGGCCCGCGCCGGGCGTGGAGGCGGCCTGGGGAGTGTTGTCGGCGGCCCCTTCCGGCGCGGGGCGCCCGTCGGGTTTGCGGCGGTTGCGGCCGCCACGGCGGGAGCCGCCTTTGCGCTGCGGCTCGGACGCACCGTCCTCAGCGGGTGGTGCGGCGGGCACAGCGGCAGCCTCGGCCGCCACCGGCGTGGCCGCGGGGGCGGCAGGAACTGCGTGGGGTTGTTCTTGGGCGGACGCGGACTCGGTCATGGCAATGCGGTTCGGGGGCAAATGGGAAGGCAACAAAACCCGCGATCATGCCAGTGTTGCAAGGCCCTGCCGCCAGCGCAACGGATCGGGGATAGCGGGCGGGGCGGGCCACCGCCGGCCCGGCGTGCGTCAGGGCATCTCCAGCGCCTCGTCCAGCACTTCCACCCAATGCCGCACTGGCGTGCCCGTGCCGCTCTGCAAATGGGTGATGCAGCCGATGTTGGCCGACAGGATCACATCGGGCGGCTGCTCGCCAAAGGACTCGGACAGTACGACGAGCTTGCGGTCGCGCAGCTGGTAGGACAGCTCGGGGTTCAGCACCGAGTACGTCCCGGCCGAGCCGCAGCACAGGTGGGCGTCGCTCTGCGCCGTGCGCAACCGGAAGCCGAGCTGGTTCAGATGCGTCTCGACCCCGCCACGCAGCTTCTGGCCGTGCTGCAGCGTGCAGGGGGGGTGGTAGGCATAGAGCGTGCCCGGCTGGTTCACGCGGCCCTGCAGCTTGGCGGCCAGCTCGGGCAGCATGGAGGGCAGCAGCTCCGACAGGTCGCGTGTGAGGGCGCTGATGCGCGCGGCCTTGTCCGCGTACTGCGGATCGTGCTGGAGGATGTGGCCGTATTCCTTGACGGTGACGCCGCAGCCCGAGGCGTTCATGACGATGGCCTCCACCCCGCCCGCCCCGTCCGGGTCCACCAGCGGCCACCACGCGTCGATGTTGGCGCGCATCTCGGCCATGCCCCCTGCCTGGTCGTTGAGGTGGAACTTCACGGCCCCGCAGCAGCCGGTCTGGGGCGCGATCACGGTCTGGATGCCCACCGCATCGAGCACGCGGGCCGTGGCGGTGTTGATGTTCGGCATCATGGCCGGCTGCACGCAGCCGGCCAGCATGAGCACCTTGCGCGCATGTTCGCGCACGGGCCACGCCCCGGCCTCTTGCGGCGCGGGCACCTTGGCCTTGAGCGACGCGGGCAGCAGGCCGCGCACCATTTGCCCGGCCTTCATCGCCGGGGCGAACAGGGGCGATGGCAGGCCTTCCTTGAGCGCCCAGCGCAGGGCCTTCTCGCCCACGGGGCGGGGCACCTTTTCATCGACGATCTTGCGGCCGATGTCCACCAGGTGGCCGTACTGCACGCCGCTCGGGCAAGTGCTTTCGCAGTTGCGGCAGGTGAGGCACCGGTCCAGGTGCAGCTGCGTGGCGCGCGTGGGCGTGGCGCCCTCGAGCACCTGCTTGATGAGGTAGATGCGCCCGCGCGGGCCGTCGAGCTCGTCGCCCAGCAGCTGGTAGGTGGGGCAGGTCGCAGTGCAGAAGCCGCAATGCACGCACTTGCGCACGATGGCTTCGGCTTCCAGGCCGTCGGCGCGCGCGGCGTATTCGGGGGCGAGTTGGGTTTGCATGGCGTCAGCGTGGGGGGTCTCGAAGGGGTATCGGCAGGGCAGCGGACGGGCGGGCCCTCAATGCGGCGCACCGGGGCCAGGATCGGGGGCAGGCGCACCGCGCCACTGCGCCAGCAGCTGCCGCAGGCGTGCGCGGTCGGCCCACAGCGGCGGCAGCGACAGCGTGAGCAGCACGAGCGCCAGCGGCACCACGAAGATGAACCCCACATGCTTGAACCCCGCCGCGCCCACCAGGCCGCCGCCAAGGAACACGCACACCAGCCCGGCAAACAGGCGCAGCCGCTCGCGGTTGGCCCGCACCTGCTGCTCGGGCGCGGTGCCCTGGCGGTTCCAGTAGAGCATCTTGCCCATCTCGATGCCGAGGTCGGTCACCACCCCGGTCATGTGCGTGGTGCGGATCTGCGCAGAGGACATCTTGGTGACCACCGCGTTCTGCAGGCCCATGAGGTAGGCCAGCAGCAGCACCGTGAGCGGCACGGCGAACGGAGTGCGCCAGCCCAGGGTGATTGCGCCCATCAACCCGAACAGCAGCATCAGCACGGCCTCGATGAGCAGCGGCAGCGCATAGGTGCTGCGCAGGTGATGGTGGCGCGCCCAGTTGACGAGGATCGCCGTGCTGCCCGCGCCCGACATGAACGCCCAAAGCGCTCCCACCGCCCCCAGCACCAGCTTCATGTTGCCCAGCACCAGGTTGTCGGCCAGGGACGAGAGAAACCCGGTCATGTGCGAGGTGTACATGTGCACCACCAGAAAGCCCCCGGCGTTGACAGCCCCAGCGTTGAACGCCAGCAGCAGGCCCAGTACCCGGTTGCTGGTCACCGTGCGGTGGTGGCCCGTGAGATGGCGCAGTCGTCGCATGCTGGCAATACGCAAGAAATGGGCGCGAACAGCCCGGCTACCAGCCCCGCGCCACGCGGCCCGGGTTGAATATCCCGGCGGGATCGAAGCTGTGCTTGAGCCGCGCATGGATGGCCTCAAGTGCCTTGGAGTTCAAATCAAAATGGCCTCCCGCGCTTGCAGGACCTGCGCTGGAAGCTACAAAAACAGAAGCACTACCACCCACCGCGCTGGCCGCTGCACGCAGCGCTTCGGCGTCCGATTCAGGCGCCTGGACCCAGCGCAGCGCGCCATGCCACTCCACCAGGGGCGTGGCGCCGCCGGGCAGGCTCAGCACGGGCGCCGTGGCCGGCACGGAAAGGCGCCAGAGCGCGTGGCCGGGGCGCCTGGCGCGGTCGGCGAACCACGGCAGCGTCTGCTCGCGGCAGGCCACCCAGTCGGCGGCTACCGCGGCGTTGTCCATGCGCGTGCCGCCCATCGACTTGCACGCCGCCTCCACCGCAGCCACGGCGCCGCGCAGGCGGACATACAGCGTCCCGCTGTCCCCGTCCTGCACCCAGCAGCTCGCATTGAGCGGCAGCGGCTGTCCGCCCCAGGCATGCAGCTGGCGCAAGGCATCGGCCTGCGGGATGTGATCGAACCGAAGTGTGGCCTCGGCAGGCGACACGGGCAGCACCTTCAGGCTCACCTCCGTCAGCAGGCCCAGCGTGCCCCAGGCACCAGCCATGAGGCGCGAAACGTCGTAGCCCGCGACGTTCTTCATGACCTGGCCGCCGAACGTGAGCAGCTCGGCCCGGCCATTGATCAGGGTCACGCCCAGCAGGTAGTCGCGCACGGCGCCCACACTGGCACGGGCGGGGCCCGACAGGCCGGCGGCGACCATGCCACCCACCGTGGCGGCATCCGAGGGCGCTTTGGCAAAGTGCGGGGGCTCGAAAGGCAGGCACTGGCCTTGTTCGGCCAGCGCGGCTTCCAGCTCGGCCAGCGGAGTGCCGGCCCGCACGGTGACCACCAGCTCGCTCGGCTCGTAGCTCAGGATGCCGCGCAGTGCGCGCGTGTCCAGCACTTCGCCATGCAGCGCCAGTCCGTGAAAGTCCTTGGTGCCTCCGCCACGGATGCGCAAGGGGGTCTGGTCAGCGGCAGCGGCGCGCACGCGGTCGGCGATCTGGGCAAGGGCGAAGTCCATGCCTTGCATCGTAGCGGCAGCCATGTCCGGCGCCGCAGGCCTAGCCCGTGAATTTTTTGAACAGCGCGCGTGCAAAGGACTCGGACCCGCGCGGAAAGTTGTCTGGTGGAGCCGGCTCGGGCATCCCTGCCGAAGCAGACAGCGAGCCCTCCCACGGTACGAAAAAAACCCGCCGTTGCCGGCGGGCTCAACTACCTAGAGGAGTGACTCGCTTGTTCTTTTTGCGACGCTGCGGTGCCACCAGACACCGCAGCGCGTGGGGCGCAGGCGGATCAGCGGTTGTACGCAGTTTCGCCGTGCGAAGTGATGTCCAGGCCTTCGCGTTCGTCTTCTTCGGAGACACGCAGGCCCACCGTCAGGTCGACGACCTTGTAGGCGACGAAGGAAACCACGCCCGACCACACGATGGTCAGCAGCACGGCCTTGGCCTGCGTCCACACCTGCGCGGCGATGGAGTAGTCGGCCGCAGTCACCATGGAAGCAGTCACCCAGTCGGCCACGTAGCCAGGGCCACCCAGGCCGGGGGCGTTGAACACGCCGGTCAGCAGGGCGCCGACGATGCCGCCGATGCCGTGCACGCCGAACACGTCGAGCGAGTCGTCCGCGCCCAGCAGCTTCTTGAGGCCGTTGACACCCCACAGGCAGGCAAAGCCGCCCACCATGCCGATCACCAGCGCGCCGCCGATGCCCACGTTGCCAGCAGCCGGCGTGATGGCCACCAGGCCGGCCACGGCACCCGATGCGGCACCCAGCATCGACGCCTTGCCGCGCATCAGCGCTTCACCGATGCACCATGCCAGCACGGCAGCGGCGGTAGCCACCAGCGTGTTGATGAAGGCCAGGGCGGCGAAGCCGTTGGCTTCGAGGGCAGAGCCAGCGTTGAAGCCGAACCAGCCCACCCACAGCAGCGAGGCGCCCACCATCGTCAGCGTCAGGCTGTGAGGCGCCATGGCTTCCTTGCCGTAGCCGATGCGCTTGCCCACCATGAACGCGCCCACCAGGCCCGCCACAGCGGCGTTGATGTGCACCACGGTGCCGCCAGCAAAGTCCAGAGCACCCCACTGCCAGATCTGGCCGGCCTTGCCGGTCATGGCGTCGGCCACTTCCTTGGAGGCGTAGGCGTCCGGGCCCATCCAGAACCACACCATGTGGGCGATGGGCAGGTAGCTGAAGGTGAACCACAGCACCATGAACAGCATGACGGCGCTGAACTTGATGCGTTCTGCGAACGCACCGACGATCAGGGCACAGGTGATGCCGGCGAACGTGGCCTGGAAGGCGGCGAACACCACTTCCGGAATCACGACACCCTTGCTGAACGTGGCCGCGTTGGCAAACGTGCCTGCGGCGTTGTCCCAGATGCCCTTCATGAACAGCCGGTCGAAGCCGCCAATGTATGCACCGCCTTCGGTAAAGGCCAGGCTGTAGCCATAGATGAACCACAGCACCACGATCAGCGAGAACGTGACCATCACCTGCATAAGCACGGACAGCATGTTCTTGCTGCGCACCAGGCCGCCGTAGAACAGCGCCAGGCCGGGCAGGACCATCAGGATCACGAGGATGGTGGAGGTCATCATCCAGGCGGTGTCGCCCTTGTTGGGGACGGGTGCGGGGGCCTCGGCGGCAGAAGCCGGAGCAGCGGCCGCTGCCGCTGCGGGGGCAGCCGCAGCCGCGGGCGCCGGGGCTTCTGCGGCTGGAGCGGCCGCAGCGGGCGCGGCGGCGGCCGGCTCGGTGGCGGCGGGCGCCTGTGCCAGGGACAGGTTGCCCATGGTCAGCAGACCCAGCCCCAGGATGAAGGAAGCAAGCAGTTTTTTCATGGCGTCTCTCTTATGGGATGGTTTGCGGCCCCGCCCTTACAGGGCTTCCTTGCCGGTTTCGCCAGTACGGATGCGCACCACCTGCTCCAGGTGGGTCACGAAGATCTTGCCGTCGCCGATCTTGCCGGTGCGGGCAGCGCTCTCGATGGACTCGATCACGCGATCCACCAGATCGTCCGCCACGGCGGCCTCGATCTTCACCTTGGGCAGGAAGTCGACCACGTATTCCGCGCCGCGGTACAGCTCGGTGTGGCCCTTCTGGCGGCCAAAACCCTTGACCTCCGTGACCGTGATGCCTTGCACGCCGATGTCCGAAAGCGCTTCACGCACCTCGTCCAGCTTGAAGGGCTTGATGATGGCTGTCACCATTTTCATTTGGGGTTCCTCCGGAATGGACGCCCAGGGCGCCCACTGAGATTTACAGGGTTTTGGTCAGCGTGACGATCACGCGCGACTTGTTGACATGGCCGAAGAAGGCCTTCTTGTTGGCGCCCACCACGGCAGCGCCGAGAGACAGGCCGCCGCCGAAGTCATACGCACCGCCCAGGCTGTAGTCCATGTAGTTGGGCACCCCCAGGTCCTTGATGTCGCTGGCGAAGCGCGTGAAGCCGACCGAGGCCTTCACCGTGATGCTGGGGGCCACTTCCTGGGCGAACGCAAAGTTCAGGTAGCCGGTGTTGCGGCCCTTCAGGCCCGAGCCGGCCTTGGCGCCGGCGAAGCCGAAGTAGTCCTTGGAGATGGTGTGCGAATACTTGGCGGTGAAAGGGCCCATGGTGGCCGCGCCATACAGCTCGGTGGTGTTGCCCGCGCTGTTGCCGGGGTAGATGTAGGTCAGCGCGCCCACGTCGAAGTCGGCGCCAGCGGCCTTGAACTTGTAGCCGCCGTACAGGTCGGATTCGAGCGAGTTGTTGGCCAGCCAGTCCACGCTGGAGTTCCAGTTGCCCACGTACCAGCCGGTTTCGCCAAAGGCGTAATCAAAACCGCCTTGCAGCGCGGGCTTGACGGCCTTGGACTTGGAGGCATCCTGGTCCTGGCCGCGGAACTTGTAGTTGGTGGTCAGGCTGACGTTGCCGGTGAGCTGGGCGCTTGCCAGCACGGGAAGGGTTGCCACAAGGGCAACGCCCAGGGTCTTGATGATGGCGCGGGTCATGTTTCCTCCGGGTGGGACAAAGTAGGGACAGCGGCTTTAAGCATGGACCGTGCCACGGACCGGTGCCATGCCCACCGGCCGGTTGCGTCGCGTTACAACGTTCCCCGGTACAGTCACACGGCGTGCACAGCGGCCAATGCACCTTCTTGGTGCGGATTCGACCTTCACTGCACGCGATAACAAAAAATCGCACCCAACTGGGGAGGAACTGGTTCATGAGTCTTGCTTTGGTGCAAAGCCGCGCCCTTCTGGGGCTGCAGGCCCCCGCTGTCACCGTGGAAGTGCATCTGGCCAACGGCTTGCCCAGCTTCACACTGGTCGGCCTGGCAGAGGTCGAAGTGAAGGAAGCGCGGGAGCGCGTGCGCTCGGCGCTGCAGAACGCGGGGCTGGAGTTTCCACACAACAAGCGCATCACCGTCAACCTTGCGCCCGCGGACCTGCCCAAGGATTCCGGGCGCTTCGACCTGCCCATTGCGCTGGGCATCCTCGCGGCCAGCGGCCAGGTGGATGGCAGCAAGCTGCAAGGCTACGAGTTCGCGGGCGAGCTGTCGCTGTCGGGCGAGCTGCGCCCCGTGCGCGGCGCACTGGCCACGAGCCTCGCGCTGCAGGCGCAGCAGATCGACGTGCAGCTGGTGCTGCCGCCCGGCAGCGCCGAAGAGGCCGCGCTGGTGCCCGACGCCCGGGTGGTGCGGGCCCGCCACCTGCTCGACGTGGTGCGCGCCTTTCTGCCGCCCGGCAGCGTGGCGGGCCGCGACGCCGAGGTGGGCGACAACGGCGACGATGGCTGGAGCCGGCTTGCGCCCCGGCCGCTGGTCCCCAGCACCGAGGGCCCCGACATGGCCGACGTGAAAGGCCAGGCCTCTGCCAAGCGGGCGCTGGAGATTGCTGCAGCGGGCGGGCACAGCGTGCTAAAGGTGTAGCTGATTAGTACAATGCGTACACTAGCCTTTTTATAGCATGCATGAAGCCTCTAGCCTACGTTTACACCCGCATGTCCACAGCTGAGCAGCTGAAGGGCGATTCGAAGCGACGACAGTATGACGGTGCCAAGGCCTATGCGGAGAAGCACGGGCTTGAGTTGGTCCCGCCCATCGACGATCACGGCGTTTCAGCATTCAGAGGCAGCAACGCAATGCATGGAAACCTTGCAAGTTTTCTGCAGAAGCTTCGGGAGGGTGAGGTGCCAAAGGGCAGCTACCTCATCGTTGAGTCTCTAGACCGGCTGAGTCGCGATGAGATGCTGGGGTCACTCGGCTTATTCAACGACATCGTGGCGTCAGGCATAACCTTGGTCACGCTGTTCGATGGCCGTCAGTACTCGTTGGCTTCGCTGGCCGCCCAGCCATTCGAGTTGATCGGGGCGTTGATGTCTTTCGCGACTGCCAGCGAAGAGTCAAAAAAGAAGTCGATCCGGCTTGGTGCTGCGTGGCGTCAAAAGAAAGAGGATGGACGCTCCACGGGCAAGCCCCTCACCGCTATCGTTCCAGCGTGGCTGAAGCTCGATAAGGCGAAGGGAGAGATCGTTGCTATTCCCGAACGCGTGGCCATCGTGCAGGAGATTTTTCGGCTCTACACCACAGGCTGGGGAGCCCATTCCATCGCCAAGCGACTCAATGACGACAAGGTCGCTGTGTGGGCTCTCAGCAAGCGTAGCAGCGGCTTCTGGCACCAGTCATACGTGAAAAAAATCGTTTCGAATCGCGCGGTCCTCGGCGAGTACAGACCACACAAGAACGAGTACATCGAGAAGGGCAAGAAACGGAGTGTGCCGGACGGTGAGCCCGTCATCGGCTACTACCCCGCCATCATCGATGAAGTGACCTTCGAGCTTGCTGCCCAGGCTGGGAAGACCCGACGGACCAGTGGTGCGGGGCGTAAGGGTGCAGTCTTCGCCAACCTTTTCACAGGCCTGCTCAAGTGTCGTTGTGGCGTTGGCGTCAGGTACATGAACAAGGGACAGCCGCCGAAGGGAGGTCAGTACCTCATGTGCAGTCGGCCCAAGTCATCTGGACTCTGCAATCTGCCTCCGATTCGCTACAAGGTTTTCGAGGATGCAATGCTGATGCACCTCGAAGGCATCAACTGGGCTAGAGCGTTGGGTACCGACGCATCCCGCAGCAAGCAGGTGAAGCTGGAAAATGATCGCGTTCGCCTTGAGCTTGAGTTGCAGCGGGTTAAAGCTGAGCAGGAGCATTTACTCCGGGTCATCGGGTCTGGTTCGGCAGCGACTACGCCCTCACTATTGCTTGATCGGGCTAGCAAACTTGAGGCTGAGCAACTGGGGTTAGAAAACCAGATCAAAACCATTTCCGAGGAGCTTAGGAGCATCAACCTTGCTGACCCGGAGTCTTACAAGGCATTGCTTGAAAAGCTCCTAGACCAGCTTCGAAGCTCGGAGGCAGGCGACCTCGAAGTCTTGAGAAGAACGCTTGCAGCGGAGATCTCGAAGACCGTAAGCAGCATCACCTTGAGCTTCGAATCCGAGGCTGACTACGACACCTTAGACGAGGACCAAGTCCTTGCCGTGGGTAGCGACCGTGGTCACATGGCACTCATAGACTACCATTCTCAATCGACCCAGACTCTCAGCATCCGAAGTGGTAAGGGCCTTAAGCTGGTCTGGAGTGATAAGCATCAGTGGATGAAAGCAAGGTCTAAGGCTTGAGCTCCGGTGTTTGACTTTGCCGATGAGCTTATTGATTTTGTTTTCCCATGGCTACGCCATCAAGGGCCTTAAACCTCTTCAGGGTGCGTTGGGATCAATCCCAATCATGCCGATCCGCCATGATCCGCACCACACCAGTATTTAGTGCAGTGTGTTTTTTGCAAAATTAAGCCTCGTCGCGTGCGGCGACAAGTAGTCTAAGCGGTCGCCCTTGGACCGCCCCTTCGTCATATACTTTGCCCAGCCGTCCAGGTCAAAAACTGGCTTGAACGTATTCTGAGATTTTCCAGCGACGCGGATCTTCTCCTGCCAGGCGGCCCTGCACTGCTGGGCGAACACTGTGTCGTCAACGCCTTCCGGCACTTCCACCACTCCATGGTAGTGCAGATGTGACGCTGAGCCTCCGCCCCCCTCCTTGATCCAGAAGGTTCGCAACTCGCAACGTCCATATGCGGCTTGCCCGTATGCCAACCGATCAAGCAGCTTATTATATTGCAGTAATGCAGCTTCTGCTGCCGCCTCGCCCGTGTGCTGTTCAAGCGTTAATGTCACTGCTAGCGCAGGCATGTTTTTGAAAGAGTTTTTAATCCAGTCTTGAATCCCCTGCGCATGTTCGCGCTCGTGATGCACTCGTACGGCTTGACGCTCTTCTTTTAGAAACACTTTGGATTTTGTCGATTCAAACTCCAAAGTGTTTCTAGTTTGCTCTCGCACTTTTCCTTGCATTCTGCCCTTTCGTCGTTTACATAATCCTCCATTTTAATATATTAAATCTATTTTCTGCAGGTGCCTGGGCGGCATGCGCGCGCGCTGCCCTGCTGTCCCCTGAATTTGGTGCAATGGTGGCTAACAGGTGCAAGGCCTATTGCCGTATAGACACTAAACGGTCCTATAGGTTTTATAATTGTGAATGAGCACTCACTTTTGCGCGTACTACCGTGTTTCTACGTCCAGTCAGGGGACAAGTCGCCTTGGCATCGAAGCCCAAAGGGCGCTGGTGCGGGACTATGTCCGCGCTCGTGCCGGGGTGCTGGCGTGTGAGTTCGAGGAGGTTATGTCCGGCCGGGACGACACGCGAGGGGGACTTGAGGCGGCACTGGCGGCATGCAAGCGGCATAACGCCACACTGGTCATTGCCAAGGTGGACCGCTTGGCTCGGAGACTGTCGTTCGTGGCCCGCTTGCTTGAGGGGGCGGTACCGGTAGCGGTTGCGAGCATGCCCAATGCCGACCTGATGACCCTGCAGATATTGGCCGTTGTCGCTGAGGCGGAGGCCAAGATGATCTCGGACCGCACCAAGGCCGCATTGGCTGCAGCCAAAGCTCGTGGTGTTCAGCTGGGCAATCCACGTTTGCACGAGATCCGAGGTACCGCTGCCAAAGTGCGAGGCGTGGCCGCCGATGAGTTTTGCAAGAAGCACTTCGCGTTCATCGCTGGTCTACGAGCATCCGGCAAGACTTACAGCGAGATGGCCGACACGCTCAACGGCATGGGCATCAGTACAAGCAATGGGAAGCGGTGGTGGCCCACCACTGTTGCTAACCTGCTTGCTCGTGGCAGTTCGTTGCGCGTAGCGTAGGCGCAGACGGCCACGCAAACCGCCGGAACAAGGAGGAGCGCCGTCAGCGCCCCTGCCTCTCACAGCTTGGGCTTGCTAACTGCAGCAGAGCTATCCTGCTCCTCAAGCCCCGTGTCCGAGAGAAACGCATCGATGCCCATTGCGACACCACCACCACTGATCCCGTAGCACGTAGCGGTGAGTGCGAAGCCGCCTTGGAAGTAGATGACGCGCTGTGCGTCATTGACTAACCCTCGGTCACCGTCCAAGCTCTTCTCGACTCCCAACCTGTAGTGGTTGTTTCCGTAGGCTCGCTGGAAGTCCTCGTATGGCATGGCGGCACCCCACGTGACTGTCTTCTTATTCTTGCTGAACGGCTGACCGTACTTCGCGGCTACGCCGTCTAGGAACTGGTCACGTTCTCGCTCGCACCCCTCCTGAGTGTTGGCGACATAGAGATTCGCCTGCTTGTAGTAGGCAGAGTGCACTCGCCCCTTTTCGGTCAACGACACCGTGACTTGGCGAGTTTGCGGGTTGATCGCCTTAGGATCACCGCTGGGCTTCGACTCGATGCCGATGCAGTCCCCGTTCCGCCTTGAGGCCGATGAGCGAGGAACGCACTCGGAGCCGGACCCGCTACCCGTCCGGTGGTCTTTGGCTTGCGGGAACTCCTTGGCAAGCAGGCTCGCTACACGGCTCTGAGGGTCACCCAGCTTGATGCCCAGCAAATCGAACCTGTCGCGAGCTTGCGTGAAGGCGCTTTGGGCCATACGCAAGCGCGCATGCAGCTCCGCGACTTGCTTTTCCACGTCTGCTTTTGCATTGGCCTGCCTGGTTTGCATGTCATCAACCACGGGCTTATCACGCGTAGGTCCGCAATTTCGACCACAAGCCACATCTGGGGAAGGTACGCGCCGGAAGCCGTGGGTCGGTGAGTCGGCAGCCGAGGCAAGCGTGGTCAAGTGAAGCAGACCAACGAGGAGTAGGAGGCGCATAGACATGGTTCAGTTGAGGAGTGCAATGCCGATCTCGCCACCGCTGGTGTAGCGGAGCTCGAACTTGATGGGGAATTGGTCTGAGAACTGTCCGCGGCTATAGGCAGCCCGGCCTATGCACGTTGTCGTCCCCCTGAAGCTCGTCGATACCTCACGCGCCTCGAACTGCCAAGCGATTTTGGCTGCGTCCTCTGGCCTGAGCATGAGGGTCACGCCGTCATCCGCCAAGCCGAGGTCAAGGGCGGTGCCTAGCCTGATCATCTGCAAGGGATTGGATTGGTCGAACGCGTAGTGCTGCAGGATTCGTGCGGTCTGTTCTTTGAACAGCGACTGCAACGCGCCATCTGCATCGGCGCCGTCGCAGGCTGGTTTCCGCCCAGCGCACCCTGCGACCAGGGCGAGGGTTAGAAGGCCAGTTAGCGCGTTGGCCCAATGATTGAGCCACCTTGTGGTGGTCGAAGTTGATCGGTTCATGTCCTCTCTGTCCTCCTATTTCTGCCAATTATAGTTGGCAGACAAGGCTGAGCTATGTCCGCATCCTTCGAACCCTTTACGGACGAAGGCAGTGCAGGAAGAGAAAGCATTCGGGGAGACGCTTCGCCTGTACAGGCGAAAGGCTGGTATGTCGCAGGAGACTTTGGCGTTTGAGTCTGGCTTGACGCGCAACTACGTCAGTCTGCTGGAGAACGGACAGCAATCACCTAGCCTTCGCACGGTGTTTAAGCTCTGCAACACGTTGAAGACCTCGCCTGCCGATCTCGTTCGAGAGGTGGTTGCTCGCCTTGATCAGCGCGATGTAGAGCCTACCTGACACCTGCCGACGAACGCAGGCTTCGTCGGAGAACGCTACCTAAACAGGCAGGCAAGTACCAAAAGGCCAAAAAAAGAGCGCTCATAAGAGCGCTCCTGGTCACAGCTTAGCGGCGGTAGACGGGTGCATTTCCGGCGCCCATCACAAGCTGAATGCCATTCATGCAGTCAGCTTGGTTGTAGTACCCCTCGCCTGAGTCGGCAATGTTCTTGCCGTTTGCAGCAACGAGGGTCCAGCGCCACTGATGTGACCGGTCGACATAGATATAGAAAGCCATACAGCCTCCGTGGTAAGTCCAGAAGAAGTGCTGCTTGAGCGAGGCACCTTAGAGCCTCGTCTAAGTAGCATCGACGACCCGATGGTCGTAGTCCACTATCTACTCAGCTGTTGCCAACAGACCAACTGCAGATAGGCGACAGTCGTTCAAAGCCCGCCTTTCCAAGCCTGTAAAGACTGGCCGAACACGCAGTGCGATGCTAAAATATGACCACCCGTGGCAATCGCAACTTGCCACGGGTGTAGAAGCCTAGTGCCTCCTGGTAACTGCGAGCCAGACCGTCATCACTCCTTGGAGCGAGACGGCCGGTCGCGCGATTGCTAGTCGCATATGCCCCCCTACGTCAGTCGTCTTCACCAGACTTTGTTGCACCTGAAGTGGTTGGCGGGCGGGAATCCGCTACCACTTCGCCTTTCAGGCCACTCACATGGTTCATCCCCTTAGGGGTCAAGCCGTAGTAGCCTGGTTTGGGATTGGTTACCAATCCCTCGTTCTTGTAGCTCCAGAGTTGAGTGCGTACGCGGTCATAGGTGAGCTCATACCCCTTATCGTTCATTGCCTTCTGTACATGGACGAGCGGTTGAGCTTCTTCGGTCAACGTAAGGAGCAGTGCACTTTTGACTTCTCCTTTTTTGCGCATGGCTCGCTCGCCATTCTCTTTTGAGCTGCTGGCTTGAGCCGAGCGTTCCTCGGGCGAAGGCAATGGCGGCAGCGTTGGCTGTTTCTGTTGCCCTTCCGGCATTTGCCAGGAGCGGCTCGTCGGCAGCGGCAGCGTAGATGGAACGGCCTTGCTGTTTACCTTCTCCGACGCCTTGGCCAACACGGCGTCCCACTCAGGCGACGACTGGAACATCGTCTTCAGCGCACGAATGCGCTGGCGGCGAACTTCCACCTCCGCCTCGAGTATGCGGAGGTTTGACTCTTCAGTAGCGATGAGTTGGGCGAGGGGATCGGTCACGGGGCGATTCTAGACGAAACTATGACCGTCTGCCTAGTGCTTTCTTCGGCACAGGTGAAAAACACAGTGGACGCCGTGTACTAGGTACGGAGAAGTCTAGACGCCGATGACAAGGGGCTTGACGCTATCCAAGCCGCCGAAGCACGACGTCTACGTAACATCCCACCGAGAAAAGACTGTTTCCTCTTGTTCAGGGGCAGTGTCACCGCTCTTCGTGAGTCAGCAGTTCGAGCCGACTGCCAGCAAATCCCAGGTCAGCATGCGCCTGTTGCTCAAGAACCAGCGACGTAGCATGCGGCTCTCTCACCTGAGAAACTCAATGCCCGTCCGATTGACTAGCTCCCGATAGCTGATCGGGGCCGTTGGTCGCTCGCCCGAGCGGTTAGCCTGCCAATATGCCCATGCTCGGTCTGTCGTGGGATCGTAAACTAGCTTGAACAGGTGCGTTGGCACCCTCACCCCACCCGAGCCGATTCGTGGGCTGCTGGCGGCAAAAACAGGGCCAGTAATGACGTACACGTCGCCCTTGGCCCGAAGTACATACCGTCGAGTGTCCTGCTCAATCTTGGCCCAGGCGCCTCCGTTGTGCTGAGCGTCCTGCGGGACCGTGTTGGCCAGCGAGAAAGACTGGGCCATGGCGGTGGGTGTAGACATATCACCCGCCGGAGCCATGTGGCCTCGTGAGTACCCAGAGCGTTTGTAGTCATCTAGCTCAGCACGCTCACTGCTGGGGAGTCGGGCATCGGCGTAGAACCTGTCCTTGCGCTTCTCGTCGGCGTTCTCGATGATCCTACGGCTCAGCCTCTGCGCGACATACATGGGCGTGCGTGTGTTGCCGTCATGGAGCACAGCGAAGGCTTCGTAGCAGAGCTCGCGAAGCTTCGGCCTCTTGGCAACTACTGGTGGGGTGCGATTGGCGAAGAACTGTGGACACTCAGCGAAGCTCGTGGGCTGGGGCGTGAGGAGTGCCGCACTGTCGTACTGCGGTGATGGTGCCCTGGCTACAGCGGTATCAATGAAGGTGAGCAGCAGGGCCGCGGCGATAGAGAGGTGGCGCAAGCGAGAACGAAGCGGATTCACTGGAGTGGTAGGCCTATTGTTTTGTTCGGCAGGTTACCAGGGAGACTCACTTTGCCCAGGCTCCATGGTCTCGGCCGATCACATCGATAGCGCAAAAGGGCCACATGCAGGAAACCATTTGGGCAGATGCTGCAGCACACCTACCTCGTCCATGCCGATGGTGACGAGCCCCGGGTGACGTACATCACGGCCGACATGATCCGCTTCATCGGCTAGGAGCGCGCAGACAAGGCCTGGTACCTGCAGGAGTGGCACTGTGAAATCGACTGATCCAAATAGACCGCTATGGGTCGGCGTGTCTGACGAAAACCTTCCCAGGGGTCACCCTACCCTGCTTCGTGGCCGCTTGGCAACGGACTGTTAGGGACAGGGTCTGCCGCTGCCCTTCGACCACTACGAGGTGCTGCGCCACGGGGAGTGGCGCACGGTGACGGTCATTCCTATCGGGCAAGTGGCTTTCCAAGGTGTGGGGCGCGTCGAAGTGGTGGTATCTCGGGCGCCGCTCTAAGGCGCTTAGAGCACGCGATGCACTTTCACTGCTGACGAGCCAGCAGTACTTGGTTACTTGAATGCCATCCTGTCTAGCCAGCTGTTCCAGTTGATATGTCCGTCATCGAATCCAGCGACCTTGACCGTGGTCAGCGCTACAAGCGTTTGTAGACCATTGAGGTGTTCAGACATAGTCAACGAGACGTTCCGACCGTTCTCCGTGCCGGTCCACTCCCGGCTGGCGTTGTGGAACAAAGCGTTACGAAGGCGCGCGTAAGTGCTCATCGATCGAAAGGGGTCAGAAGGGTCGTGTTCAACCACGTCAAACCCATATGGCTTTAGCGTTTTTACTAGGATTGGCGGACAGGTACCCCCCTTCGCGTTTTGAACCAAGCGCGCGTGCGACTCAAGGGCAGTGAAAAGGAGGAACCAAGTTAGCTCGATGAAAGGACTGCGCTGTCGAAAAGCTTCCACGGAATGGAACAGAAGCGTCCTAAAATTTGTGCGCTCGCAGAACCGTTGATCTTGGAGATGGCGCATAGCAAGGGCCACAAAGGTGGCTCTCGATGTTCGATTGAAGTGGTCGCGCATGATCACTGCACCCGGCCCGGGATGCCGCTTTTGACGATAGAGGGTGGACGGCAGTTCAGCTACAGAATCTGGCTCGACGTTTTCCGGCTCACTGAGCGCGACATCCATGCCTTCAACAAACGACAGCACTGCGGATAAGTCGAACAAGAACTCGGGAGTCAATGCCTCACCCCGTAAGACTGCGGTTAGGCGGTATGCGCCTCTGTCACTGGCCCGCTGGTGCGCCTCACTTGCCTCATGAAGCGGTTCGATCACACACCCCGACAGCTGGATGGGTTGCGTAATGTCAAACCCGTAAACCCCGCTCACATAGTTCATCGACGACTTTCCAACAATGCTGACACTCCCCGTGCATAGGGCTCTGGAGAACTCATGCAACTAAATTTCTGGGTACGTCACCGTTCGACGCAAGGGGCGGCACAACGAGGATGCAGTGGTCGCCCCAGGCCGGTCCTCAGCATGCCATACACCGCCACCGCATGAAATGCGTTTGCAAGTCGAGTCTGCATCGGCTTCGCAGTCACCGGCCTATCCAACTCGTGCAAGCGATCAACGAGCGCCTACGTTACAAACCACGAGTACTAATACAACATACCTTGCTCATGGCGGGGCCGCCGGGCTCGGGCAAATCCATGCTGGCCCTGCGCTTTGCGGGCCTGTTGCCGGCCATGACGGTGCAGGAGGCGCTGGAGAGCGCCGCCATCGCCAGCCTCGCGGGGCGCTTTGCACCCGAGCGCTGGGGCCAGCGGCCCACGGGCAGCCCCCACCACACGGCCAGCGCGGTGGCGCTGGTCGGTGGCGGGTCGCCGCCCAAGCCCGGCGAGATCTCCCTGGCACACCACGGCGTGCTCTTCCTGGACGAACTGCCTGAGTTCCCGCGCGCCGCGCTCGAAGCCCTGCGCGAGCCGCTGGAGACGGGGCACATCACCATCTCGCGCGCCGCGCAGCGCGCGGACTTTCCGGCGCGCTTCCAGATGATTGCGGCGATGAACCCCTGCCCCTGCGGTTTCCTGGGCTCCACGCAGCGCGCCTGCCGCTGCACTCCGGACCAGGTCCACCGCTACCAGGCCAAGCTCAGCGGCCCCCTGCTCGACCGCATCGACCTGCACGTGGAGGTGCCCGCCCTGCCCGCCGACCAGCTGGTGCAGGCTCCCGCCGGTGAAGCGACCGCTGTCATTCGCGCGCGGGTAGAGCGCGCCCGCACGCTGGCCGTGGCGCGCCAGGGCAAGCCCAACCAGGCGCTGCAGGGCCAGGAAATCGACACGCACGTGCAGCTGCAGGACACTGCCGCCAAGTTCCTCCACACTGCCGCCGCGCGCCTGGGCTGGTCGGCCCGCAGCACGCACCGCGCGCTGAAGGTGGCGCGCACCATCGCCGACCTGGCCGGCTCCCCGGCCACTGAGGTCGCCCATGTAGCCGAGGCGGTGCAGTACCGGCGCGTGCTGCGCAGCCCGGCCTGACGAAAATAGTCGGCAGAAGAAGATGAAGAGGACGAGGAGGAACCGTGCACCCCACAGAACATGCACCGAGCATCCCCACGAATACGCTATGGTTTGCATAGCTGCCCGCGCACGTTATACGAGCGACAGCGGCTGATTTGGCTCAAAACTCCGCACAATACCTGAGCCCCATTCTTCCGAGCCCCGCCACAATCGCCCCATGCCCAGCGCTCGCTCCCCCCGCAAAACCCCCGCCTCCAAAACCCCTGTCGCACCCGCCCCCACCGCCGAGGGCGTGGACACCAGCTTCCTGCGCACCCTTGTGGGCTACAACACGCGCCGCGCGTCGCTGGCCATCATCGAGGTCTTCATGGAACGCATGGCCGTGTACGACCTGAAGGTGGTGGACTTTTCGGTGCTGTCGCTGGTGGCGCACAACCCGGGCGTCACCTCGCGCCAGCTGTGCGCCACGCTGGGCGTGCTGCCGCCCAACCTGGTGGGCCTGATCGCCGGGCTGGAAAAGCGCGGCCTGATCGAGCGCCGCCCCCACCCCAGCGATGGGCGTGCGATGGGCGTGCACCTGACACCCGCGGGCGTGGACCTCACGGCCCAGGCCGAGCACACGGCCGCGCAGCTGGAGGTGGATGCCACGGCGCGGCTGACGGGTGCGGAGCGCAAGACGCTGATCCGGCTGCTGCAGAAGATTTATCTGCCCCCCGCCGCCTAAAGAGCCAGGAAGAGAAAAAGAAAAAGGGGCGCTCGTCGCGCCCCTTTGCCGTTCTTGCCGTGTCTCTCAGGCGGGGTGGGCCGCAGCCTTGGCCGCCAACGCCGCCGCCAGGCCGCCCCACTGCTCCTGGAACAAGCCCGGGTCCATGGTCTTCACATCGCGCAGGATGGGCTTGAAGCCCATGTGCGCGAGCACATCGCGCTCCAGGTCGATGCCGGGCGCGATCTCGATCAGCTCCAGCCCTTCGGTGGTCAGGTGGAACACCGCGCGCTCGGTGACGAACAGCACGTTCTGCTCGCGCTGGGCGGCATCCAGGCCGTTAAAGGTGATCTGCTCGACCTTCTCGATGAACTTGCGCGAGCGGCCTTCCTTGACGATGGTGAGCTTGCCTTCGCCCACCTTCACCTCCAGCCCGCCGGCCGTGAAGGTGCCGCAGAACACCAGGTTTTTGGTGGAACGCGTGATGTTCACAAAACCGCCGCAGCCCACGGGCCGGCCGTTGAACTTGCTCACGTTCACGTTGCCGTGGTTGTCGGCCTGCGCCAAACCGAGAAAGCTCGCGTCCAGCCCGCCGCCGTCGTAGAAGTCGAACTGCAGCGACTGCTCGATGATCGCGTCGGCGTTGTAGGCCGTGCCGAAGTCGCCCAGCTGCGCGGGAATGCCGCCGGTGATGCCGCTTTCCACGCTCAGCGTGAACTGGTCAGACACGCCTTCTTCTGCCGCCACCGAGGGCACGCCGGCCGGGATGCCGATGCCGAGGTTGGTGATGGCGCCCCGTTTCAGCTCCATGGCCGTGCGGCGGGCAATCACCTTGCGCTCGTCCAGCGGCATCGGCGCGAGCGAGTTCACCGGCACGCGCACGTCGCCACAAAGCGCCGGGTTGAACTGCGTGCTGATGGTCTGCATGTGGTTCTCGGGCTGGCTGACCACCACATAGTCCACCGACACGCCGGGCACCTTGACCGACTTGGGATGCAGGCTGCCCGCCTTCACGATGCGCTCCACCTGCGCGATCACGATGCCGCCGCAGGCCTTGGCCGCGTGGGCGATGTTGATCTGCTCCAGCAGCACGCCTTCCTTGTCCAGCGTGATGTTGCCGTTCTCGTCGGCCAGCGTGCCGCGGATGATGGCCACGTCGATCTTGGGCGAGGGGTAGAACAGCCACTCCTCGCCGTTGAATTCGACCAGCTTCACGAGGTCTTCGGTGGACTTGCTGTTGAGCTTGCCGCCTTCGATGCGCGGGTCCACGAACGTACCCAGACCCACCTTGGTCAGCAGCCCCGGGCTGCGGCTGGCGATGTGGCGCGTGAGGTGCGACAGGCTGCCCTGCGGGAAGTTATAGGCCTCCACCTCGCCGTCAAACACCATCTTCATCATCTCGGCGCCGGTCTGGCCGAAGTGGCCCGCCACGGTGCGCTTGATCATGCCGGGGTGGGCAAAGTGCACCATGCCCGCGTCCTTGCTGTTGCCGATGGCACCACAGGCCCAGGTGGTCACGTTCTTCGGATGGCCGTGGTCGAGGAAGTTTTTCTCGATGCCCTTGAGCACTTCCTCGGGCAGGCTGGAGACGGCCAGACCGCCCAGGAAGATGGTGGCGTTGTCGGGGATCAGGGCCCCGGCCTGGGCGGCGGTGATGATTTTCATGGTGACCTTTGGGTGAAAACTATTATTTCGATAGCTGCCAACGCTTACTGGATAAGCGCTAGAGCCCTATTTCATTCAGATTTCAAGCTTCCGTGTTTTCGATCAGCAGCGCAATGCCCTGCCCACCGCCCACGCAGGCGCTGGAGATGCCGTAGCGCAAACCACGGCGGCGCAGTTCGCGCGCCAGCGTCACGGTCAGGCGCACGCCGGTGGCGGCCAGCGGGTGGCCCAGCGCAATCGCACCGCCGTTCACGTTGAGCTTGTTCAGGTCCAGCCCCAGTTCACGGCCGACGGCCAGAGTCTGTGCGCCCTGGGCTTCGTTGATTTCGAACAGGCCGATGTCATCCAGCGTGAGGCCGGTGCGCGCAAGCAGCGCGCGGATGGCCGGGGCCGGGCCGATGCCCATGTATTCGGGCGCCACGCCCACCGCCGCGACTCCACGCAGGCGCGCCAGGGGCTTGAGGCCACGCTGCTGCACATAGGCATCGCTGGCCACCACGGCGCCCACGGCGCCGTCCACCAGGGCCGAGCTGTTGCCAGCGGTCTGCACGCCGCCGGGGTAGACCGTGCGCAGCGCGGCCAAAGCTTCCACCGGCGAGGGGCGCGGGTGCGTGTCGCGGTCCAGCTGCGCCACCTTGCGGGGCAGCGTGATGCCGCGCGTGGCGTAGCCTTCCAGTTCAAACTTCTCGCTGGTCACGGGCACGATCTCGCCCGCCAGAAAGCCGTCTTCCTGCGCCTTCAGCGCGCGGGCGAAGGACTGCGAGGCAAAGGCATCCACCTCCTCGCGCGTGATGCCGTATTTCTTGGCCAGGTTCTCGGCCGTTTCGATCATGGTGACGGGGCCGGCCGTGTCGATCAATGCCTCCATCAGGAAGTCCTTGAACTCCACGGGCGCGCCCAGCTTGAAGCCAGTTCGATGCGTGTAGGCCGCGATCGGGTTGCGCGTCATGGACTCGGTGCCCACCACCAGCGCCACATCGGTGTAGCCCAGCGCGATCTGGTCCGCCGCCTGGCGGAAGAGCTCAAAGCCCGTGCCGCAGATGCGCTGCACCAGGATGGAGGGCACCTCTAAGGGAACGCCCGCATACAGGCCGATGTGGCGCGGCAGCACATAGGCGTCAAAGTCCGCCTGCGCCATGGAGCCGGTGATGACGGAGCCCACATCGGCAGCGGGCACGCCGCTCTTCTCCAGCACGGCGCGCGCCACCTTGATGCCCATGTCGGTGGGCGACACATGGCCCAGTGCGCCGCAGTAGTCCACCAGCGGCGTGCGCACGCCGTCCACGAGCCAGGCGTTCAGAGGGGCGGAGAAGGAGTTGGTTGCTGCGGTCATGTTCAGGCCTTGGAGGTGGTTTTGCTGTCGGTCACGCGGATCACCGTGGCATAGCCCGTGTCGCCCGCCGCGCAGCCGGTGAATAAGCCCACGCCGCCGCCGCGCAGCACCAGCTCTTCAATCAGTTCGATGATCGCGCGCATGCCGGTGGGTGCCTGGGGGTGGCCCCAGATGATGGAACTGCCGTAGTTGTTCATGCGCTCCCAGGCAAAGCCGGTGTCGCGCGCCAGGGCGATGTCGTTCACGGCAAAGGGGTTGTGCGTCTTGATGGCGTGCACATCGGCAATGGACAGACCCGCGTTCTTGAGCGCGTTGAAGGCTGCAGGCGACGGCGCCATGGGCATGTAGCCCGCCTCCACGCGCGCCATGCCAAAGCCCAGGATCTCGACCTCGATGCCGGGGTCGGTCGCCACGGCACGGGCCCGTTCGCGCGTGGTGACGATGGCGCCCGCGTTGCCGTCGGCCGGATGCGTCTGGCCGCCGAAGGTCACCGTGCCACCCTCTTTGACGGGCTTGAGCTTGGCCAGGCCTTCGGCGGTGGTCGGGAAGATGCCTTCATCGGTGCTCAGCGTGCCCGTCTGCTTGCGGAATTTGGAGTCGGTGACGGGCACATCGGCCATGTAGCGCTTTTGGAAGGCGCGGTCGTCGGCCAGCGCCTCCTGGTACTGGTGGTAGCGGTGCAGCTTGAGGGCGTGCTGCTCTTCGGTAGTGATGCCGTAGCGCGCAGCCACGTTCTCACCGGTCTGCAGCATGGGGTTCTTGGCGTAGGGGTCGTGGCCCATGTTGTCGGGCACCCAGTGCTCGGTGATGCCGTAGCCGCCGGTACCGCTCGAATCCGGGTAGTACACCACCGGGCCGTTGGACTGGCGGTCGGCCATCACCAGCAGCGCGCTGGTGGCCGTGCCGCAGGCCACCTCTTGCGCGGCCATCTGCAGCGCGCGCACGCTGGTGGCGCAGGCCTGCTGCACCGTGGGGCCCGCCACGCGGTCGATGCCCATCAGGCCCGTGACCCAGGGCAAGCCGTAGAAGCTGCCCTTTTGCGGGTTGGTGATCCCGAGGATCGCCAGGTCCACCGCGGCCAGGTCGTAGCCCCGCGCAGCGAGCGCCTGCTTGCCCACGGCGGCCGCCAGCGGCAGCGCGTTGAGGTTGGCCAGCGTGCCCTGCCACTTGGCAAACGGAGAAGACCAATAGATACCGTAGGGGATGAAGGCGTTCATGGCGTGTCCTTGGTGGCAGTCGCTGCCGCATTTTAGTTATTTATCATAACCATGTGTGCGCCCTGAAAAGCTAGGGAAACCACCTACCAAACAGTGCCTCCGCGGTCTTGTTTTGGTTATTTTTAATAACCATAATTTGCTCAACATCAAAGCCATCACCATGACGCAATCCACCGACATCTCCCTGGAAATCCGCGGCGAACGCGAGGAAATCGCGGTCATCCGCCTCACCCGACCCGCCAAGCGCAACGCGCTGAACGACGGCCTGATCCTTGCGCTGCGCGACGTGATGGACAACCTGCCCGCCAGCGTGGGCGCGGCGGTGATCGACGGCGAGGGCGAGCACTTCTGCTCGGGCCTGGACCTGTCAGAGCTGAAAGAGCGTGACGCGGGCCAGGGCCTGCACCACTCCCGCATGTGGCATGCGGCGCTGGACCGCGTGCAGTTTGGCCCCGTGCCCGTGGTGGCGGCGCTGCACGGCGCGGTGGTGGGCGGCGGGCTGGAGCTGGCGAGCGCCTGCCACATCCGTGTGGCGGACGAGACCACCTTCTATGCGCTGCCCGAGGGCTCGCGCGGCATCTTTGTGGGCGGCGGCGGCGCGGTGCGCATTCCGCGCCTGATCGGCACGGCCCGCATGACCGACATGATGATGACCGGCCGTGTCTACAACGCGGTGGACGGCGAGAAGGTGGGCTTTGCGCAATACCTCGTACCCACCGGTACGGCGTTCGACAAGGCCTTCGAGCTGGCGCAGCGCATTGCCCAGAACGCGCCGCTGACCAACTACGCGCTGATGCATGCCCTGCCCCGCATTGCCGAGCAGCCCGCCGACCAGGGCCTGATGGCCGAGGCCATGATGGCCGCCATCGCCCAGAGCGCGCCCGAGGCCAAGGCCCGCGTGCGCGCCTTCCTGGATGGCAAGGCCAACAAGGTCAAGAAACAAGACTGAGCCGCCGAACTCCTTCATCGTTCACGCGCCAGCACCAGCCCCGAGACAAGCTCCATGACGGCAACCCTCCCACCCCCCCGCTACCGGCCGCTGCGCTTTGGCGTGACCCAGGTCACCACCCGCCCGGGCGACAACGGCACGCTTTACGTGCGCGCCACGCAAGACCTGGAGCCCCATCCCGTGCGGCTGACCGACCGCCTCGCGCACTGGGCCGAGGCCACGCCCGACCGCACCTGGATGGCCCAGCGCGTGAAGAACGCCGACGGCAGCCTGGGCGACTGGCGCCACATCAGCTACCGCGAGGCCTGGGACAGCGCGCGCCGCATCGCACAGGCGCTGCTGGACCGCAACCTGAGCCCCGACCGCCCCGTGGTCATGCTCAGCGAGAACGACCTGGAGCACGCCCTGCTGTCCCTGGGCTGCCTGGTGGCCGGCGTGCCGCAATGCACGGTGTCGGCTGCCTACTCCACCGTGAGCAAGGACTACGACAAGCTGCGCCACGCCATCAACACCCTCACGCCCGGCCTGGTGTTTGCCAGCAGCGGCGAGCGCTATGCCGCCGCCATCAACGCCACGGTGGGCGCCGACGTGGAGGTGGCGCTGATCGAGGGCACGCTGCCCGGCCGCACCGCCACCCCGTTCAGCGCGCTGCTGGCCACCGAGGCCACGCCCGCCGTGGATGCAGCGCACGCGGCCATCACGCGCGAGACCATTGCCAAGTTCATGTTCACCTCGGGCTCCACCAAGGCGCCCAAGGCCGTGATCATCACGCACGGCATGTGGACGGCCAACCTGCAGCAGATGAACCAGTCCATGCCCGTGCTGGCCGAGGGCCACCTGGTGCTGGTGGACTGGCTGCCGTGGAACCACACCTTCGGCGGCAACCACAACTTCGGCATCATCATCTACAACGGCGGCACGCTCTACATCGACGAGGGCCGCCCCACGCCCGCCGGCATGGCCGAGACCATCCGCAACCTGCGCGAGATCGCACCCACGGTGTACTTCAACGTGCCCACGGGTTTCGAGGTGATCGCGCACACCATGAAGACCGACGAGCAGCTGCGCAAGAACCTGCTCAGCCGCGTGAAGATGTTCTTCTTTGCCGCCGCCGCGCTGTCGCAGCCCATCTGGGATGCGCTGTTCGAAGTGGCCGAGCAGGAGGTGGGCGAGCGCATCGTGATGAACACCGGTCTGGGCATGACCGAAGGCTGCCCCTTCTGCATCGCCGTGAACAGCCCCGACGTGCAGGCCGGCGACATCGGCGTGCCCACGCCGGGGCTGGAGCTGAAGCTGGTGCCTGTGGATGGCAAGACCGAGGTGCGCTACCGCGGCCCCAACATCACCCAAGGCTACTGGCGCAATGCCGAGGCCACGCGCGAGGCGTTTGATGAAGAAGGCTTCTACTGCTCGGGCGACGCGGTGAAGTGGATCGACGAGAACGACCTGAACCGGGGCCTGAAGTTCGACGGCCGCATTGCCGAGGACTTCAAGCTCTCCACCGGCACCTTCGTGAGCGTGGGTCCCATGCGCGCCAAGATCATCGCGGCCTGCGCGCCGTATGTTCAGGACGCGGTCATCACCGGCATCAACCTCAAGGAAGTGGGCGCCCTGCTGATCCCCACGCCGCACGTGCGCACACTGGCGGGCCTGCCCGCCGACGCGAGCCTGCAGCAGGTGCTGGAGAGCGCCCCGGTGCAGCAGCATTTTCAGAAAGTGCTCAACCAGCTGGCCGCCCAGGCCACCGGCAGCGCCACGCGCGTGGCCCGCATGCACCTGATGGCCGAGCCGCCCTCGCTGGACAAGGGCGAGATCACCGACAAGGGCTCCATCAACCAGCGCGCCGTGCTCAAGCACCGTGCCAACCTGGTGGAAGCCATGCACGAGGGCAAGCTGCCATTCACCCTCGTGCCCCAGCAATGAACTGACCTGAACCGAACGACTACCCAAGGACAAGCACCATGCAGATTCAAGGACAAGCCGCCCTCGTGACCGGCGGCGCATCGGGCCTCGGTGAAGCCACCGCGCGCGCACTGGCCGCCCAGGGTGCCAAGGTGGCGGTGCTGGACCGCAACGCCGAACTGGCCGAAAAGGTTGCCAGCGAAATCGGTGGCGTGGCCTGCCCCTGCGACATCACCGACCCCGCCAGCGTGCAGGCCGCCATCGACAAGGCCGCCGCCGCCCACGGCCCCGCGCGCATCCTGATGAACGTGGCCGGCATCGGCAGCGCCAAGCGGGTGGTGCAGCGCGACGGCAGCGCCGCGCCACTGGAAGACTTCGTGCGCGTGATCAACATCAACCTGATCGGCACCTACAACGTGAGCCGCCTGTTTGCCGCCGCCTGCAGCAAGCTCGACGTGCTGCCCAACGGCGAGCGCGGCGTGATGATGTTCACCGCCTCCGTCGCCGCCTTCGACGGCCAGGTGGGCCAGCAGGCCTACAGCGCATCGAAGGCGGGCCTGGCCGGCATGACGCTGCCGATGGCGCGCGACCTGGCGCAGCACGCCATCCGTGTGTGCACCGTCGCGCCCGGCCTGTTCGCCACCCCGCTGATGAAGGAACTGCCCGAGGCAGTGCAGCAGTCGCTGGCCGCCAGCATTCCCTTCCCCCCGCGCCTGGGCAAGCCCGAGGAATTCGCCGAGCTGGCCTGCCACATCGTGACCAACGGACACCTGAACGGCGAAGTCATTCGCCTGGACGGCGCCCTGCGCATGGCGCCGCGCTGAACCGCGTTTTTTTTCCCGCCCCCGTCATCGAACCACTAAACCTCAGGAGACAACCATGACGACCACTCGACGCCACTTTGTACAAGCCCTCGGCTCGGCCGCCGCGCTCGGGGCCCTTCACCCACTGTCTGCGTTCGCGCAGGCGCTGGACCAGGTCAAGATCATGTACGGCTTTCCCGCCGGCAGCGCAGGCGACAGCGTGGCCCGCCGCGTGGCCGAGAAGCTGGGCGGCACGGCCTACAGCAAGAACCCCGGCTTTGTGGAAAACAAGCCCGGCGCAGGCGGCCGCATTGCGGTGGAGACGCTCAAGAGCGCGCCCGCCGATGGCTCGGTGCTGACGCTGGCGCCCGTGTCGGCCCTGGCCGTGTACCCGCACATCTACCCCAAGCTCAGCTACAAGCCCGATGACGTGCAGCCCGTCTCCATCGGCGCGATCATGCACCACGGCCTGGCTGTCGGGCCCTCCGTGCCTGCCGAGGTGAAGACGCTGGCGGACTTCCTGAAGTGGGCCAAGGCCAATCCGGACAAGGCCATGTACGGCACGCCCGGCGCGGGTTCCATGCCCCACCTGCTGGGTGCGCTGCTGGGCATCCGCAGCGGCGTGGAGCTCAAGCAAGTGCCCTACCGCGGCACCGTGCCCAGCATCACCGACCTGGTGGGCGGGCAGATTGCGTCCGCCGTCAACCCCAGCGGCGACTACCTGCAGTACATGAAGACGGGCCGCGTGCGCGTGCTGGCCACCTCGGGTAAAAAGCGCTCGCCCTACCTGCCGGACGTGCCTACCTTCACCGAGCTGGGCTTCCCCGATGTGACGTCGGAGGAATGGTTCGGCTTCTACGCCCCGGCCAAGATTCCGGCCGCCACGCTGGCCAGCGCCAACGCGGCCGTCACCGCGGCGCTCAAGGACAAGACCGTCATTGACGCCCTGGGCGTCGTCGGCTTGGTCGCCCACGGCAGCACACCGCAGGAAATGCTGGCCGACCAGAAAGCCGAATTCGAGCGCTGGGGTCCGCTGGTCAAGCAGATCGGGTTCACCGCAGAGTCCTAGAGAGCACCCCCCTGAGGCGCTGCGCGCCTTCCCCCCGCTCTCGCATCGCTGCGCGATGCGGGCAGGGGGACGCAGCCAGCGCGGCGGGGCGGCCCTTGCGCGGCTGCCCTGGCCTTGGGGCGCGCCGGTTTCGACGGGTGGGGGCATTGCGAAGCGCCGCGCGTCCCAGTCCGTTCGGGCTGCGCTTGTCGAAGCCGGGGCACACCACCCCCACCCGTTCGGGCTGAGCCTGTCGAAGGCAGGGCACGCGCCAGTGCACTCCTTCCCGACCAGCCCAAGTCGAACGGCCTAGGTCAATAAGTTCAAGCCAAAACAGCCTCCAGCGCTTATCCATCAAGCGCCACCAGCTACCAAAACAAGAGCATCAAACCATGCCAGCACGCCAGTCCCTCGCCGACATCCAGTTTCTGCTGAACGACGTGCTGCACGCCCCCGCGCAGTGGCAGGCACTGGCGCCGTTGGCGGACACCGATGCCGACCTGGCCGCGCAGGTGCTGGACGAAGCGGCCAAGTTTGTGGACACCGCCGTGGCCCCGCTGCAGCGCACGGGCGATGAGGTGGGCTGCCGTTTTGACGCAGGCCAGGTGCACACGCCTCCCGGCTTTCGCGAGGCCTACCAAGCCTTCTGGCAAGGCGGCTGGCCCGCGCTGGCTTGCGCGCCCGAGGACGGCGGCCAGGGCCTGCCGGCCGTTTTGGAATGCGTGCTGTACGAATGGCTGGCCGGCGCCAACCACGGCTGGACCATGGCGCCCGGCCTGCTGCACGGCGCGTACGAATGCATCAAGCACCACGCCAGCGACGCCCTGAAAGCGCAATACCTGGAGAAGGTCGCCACCGGCGAATGGCTCGCCACCATGTGCCTGACCGAAGCCCACGCGGGCAGCGACCTGGGCCTGGTGCGCACGCGCGGTGTGCCGCAGCCCGACGGAAGCGCGCGCGTGAATGGCAGCAAGATTTTTATCTCCGGCGGCGAGCACGACCTGACGGACAACATCGTGCACCTGGTGCTGGCGCGCTTGCCGGAGGCACCGGCCGGGCCCAAGGGCCTGTCGCTCTTCCTCGTGCCCAAGATGCTTCAGGACGGCACCCGCAATGCGGTCGTTTGCGAACGCATCGAGGAAAAGATGGGCCTGCACGGCAGCCCCACCTGCGTGATGCGCTTTGACGACGCCACTGGCTGGCTGGTGGGCGAGCCGAACAAGGGCCTCGCCGCCATGTTCGTGATGATGAACGCCGCACGCCTGCATGTGGGCCTGCAAGGCATCGGCCTGCTGGAGGCCGCGTGGCAAAAGGCCAGCGCCTACGCGGCCGAGCGCCGCCAGATGCGCGCCCCCGGCGCCACCGAGCCCGTGAGCCTCATCCACGACCACCCCGCCATCCGCCGCATCCTGCACACGCAGCGCGCGTGGATCGACGGCGGGCGCGTGCTGGCGTACCACACCGCGCTGCAACTGGACATCGCCAAGCACAGCACCCAGGCGGGCGAGCGCGCCGCCGCGCAGCGCTGGTGCGCGCTGGTCACGCCCGTGCTCAAGGCCGCGCTCACCGACCAGGGCTTTCACGGCGCCAGCGCCTGCCTGCAGGTGTTGGGCGGCCACGGCTACGTGAGCGAATGGGGCATCGAGCAGATCGTGCGCGACGCGCGCGTGGCCATGATTTATGAAGGCACCAACGAAATCCAGGCCATCGACCTGCTGGTGCGCAAGGTGCTGGCCGATGGCGGGCAGGGACTGGCGACGCTGCTGACCACGCTGCCCGGCGCGGCGCCCAGCCCCGCCGCCAGCGCACGCCGCCATGCGCTGGTGGAGATCACGCAGACCCTGGCCATTGCCGCACAGACTGACTCCGAGCTGCCCTACTGGGTGGCCGACGACTACCTGCGCGCCGTGGCGCTGGTGCTGCTGGAGTGGGCCTGGGGCCAGATTGGCGCCGCCCGCCAACACCACGCTGCCGAGCCCACCGCCGCGCCCGACCGCTGGACTGCGCCTGCCCAGGCCTTTGCACAGTGGGTGCTGCCCGAATTCGACCTGCGCGCCAGCATCTTGCGCCAGCGCATCGCCCAGGCCTTCGAGGTACGCCCCAAAGAGGCCGCCATCGCTTGATAGACAAGCGCCAGCAGCTCCTGATTCAGTAGCAGATTCACCTTCCGCCGTTCTCCCACCCACAGCGTGTTGAGGCCGCGCTGAGGGCTTTCCTGCGCCTCGAAACACCACAGGAGACCACACCATGCGCTTGAAGATGAGAAAAAACCAGATGCGTGCTCCCCGGCCCCTGGCACTCTCGGCTGCAGCCGCTGCCCTGCTCATGGGCTGCGGCGGCTCGTCCGATGCCGCGCTGCCCCAGCTCTCCGCCGCCACCCCGGCCACCCTGCAGTCGTGCGCCACGCTGCCAAGCGGCCTGGCACTGCCCGACACGCGCATCACCTCGGCCGAGCAGGTGCCCGCAGGCCCCATCACCGTGCAGAACGTGACCACCCAGGTGCCCGCGCACTGCCTCGTCAAAGGCAAGATGAAGGAGCGCACCGGCCCCGTGGACGGCGCCAGCTACGCCATCGGCTTTGAGATGCGCCTGCCCGTCGAGTGGAACGGCCGCTTCCTGCACCAGGCCAACGGCGGAGTGGACGGCAGCGTGGTGACCGCGCTGGGCTCGGTCAGCGGCGCCGCACCCCTGGCGCCCGGCCTGGTGCAAGGCTTTGCGGTGCTCAGCTCCGACGCAGGCCACGGCGCCCCTACGCCCTTCTTCGGGCTGGACCCGCAGGCCCGCCTCGACTACGGCTACCAGGCCGTGGGCACGCTCACGCCCATGGCCAAAAACCTCATCAAGGGCGCCTATGGCAAGGCACCCGACCGCTCGTACCTGGCAGGCTGCTCCAACGGCGGCCGCCACGCCATGGTGGGCGCATCGCGCTATGCCGACCAGTACGACGGCATCCTGGCGGGCAACCCCGGCTTTCACCTGCCCAAGGCCGCCACCACCCAGCTGTGGAAGGCCCAGCAATACGCCAAGATCAGCACCACCACCGACAGCGCGGGCCTGCCCGACCTGACCTCGGCCGTGACCCCTGCCGAATTCAAGCTCATCGGAAACGCCATCACCGCCAAATGCGACGCGCTGGACGGCGCAGCAGACGGCCAGGTGAACGACGTGGCAGCCTGCCAGGCCACGTTCAACCTGCAGACCGATGTACCCACCTGCACCGGCGCGCGCGACGGCAGCTGCCTCAGCAGCGCACAAAAGAACGTGCTGGCCAGCGTCTTCGCCGGGCCAAAAAACAGCAAGGGCGAAGCGCTGTACACCGGCACATGGTTCGACCCCGGCGTGGCCGGTGCCAACTTTGCGATGTGGCACTTCACCATGCCCGCCACGCGCGATGCAGGCGCGGTGGCTTTCCTCTTCAGCTCGCCGCCGCCCGCCAGCGTGGGGGCCTTCACCGCCACGCCGGGCATGCAGTACGCACTGAACTTCAGCATGGAGACGGACTACCCCAAGATGTTCGCCACCAACGCCACGTACACCGAGTCCCCCTGGTCGTACATGACCCCGCCCAACGAGACCGACCTGAGCGCGCTGAAGAACCGCGGCGCCAAGATGATCGTCTTCCACGGCGTGGCCGACGGCGTGTTCTCGCCCATGGACACCGCCCACTGGATGGACCGCCTGCAGGCCAATCACAACGGCCGGGCCAACGACTTTGCCCGCCTGTTCCTGGTGCCCGGCATGAACCACTGCTCCGGCGGCCCCGCCACCGACCAGTTCGACATGCTGGCCCCGCTGGTCGCCTGGGTGGAACAAGGCAAGGCCCCCGACAGCGTGACGGCCAAGGCACGCGGTGCAGGCGCCAATGTGGTGAATGCCGAGCTGCCCGCCAGCTGGTCTGCCAACCGCACTCGGCCGCTGTGTGTGTACCCCAAGGTGGCGCGCTACAACGGCACGGGGGATGTGGAGAGTGCGAGCAGTTTCAGCTGCAAGTGATCAGTTCAGCGATTGAAAAGCGGGAAGCCCGGTGCAAGCCGGGCTTCCTTTTTTTCGTTTTACGCCTTGGCGCGAGGCTTCATGCGAAAGCTGACACCCATGCGGTTGATGGCATTCATGGTGGCAATCGTGAGCGTCAGATCCACCAGGTCCTTTTCGCCGAACACGGCCAGTGCGGCCGCATAGGCCTCATC
>Ga0307408_100000170_pt1 | contig 73350 bp, 70 predicted proteins | sample 322Cmetagenome_FD_202116 | JGI IMG/M metagenome (GOLD analysis project Ga0307408, IMG submission 202116) | Maize rhizosphere microbial communities from greenhouse at UC Davis, California, United States - 322HYB-C-3 | ecosystem: Host-associated > Plants > Roots > Rhizosphere > Soil | place... | reverse complement strand
GCTTCGAAAACATGGAGGATTCACAGTATGGTGAGGATTTCAATCCTACAAGCCTGGGCAACGGAATGCAGCGCAACAGTTCTTTTGACACACCGATGACAACAACAATCCGCAGCTCTATGAACGATAATGATATCGGGATCGATTTTGATGAGCATTCGGATGCACCGTTTTAGAGAATTGAAAATGTAAAATGCAGAGTTGAAAAGTTAAATTGCTCTAAATTCTTTTCCATTTTTAATTCTCCATTTTCAATTCGATTTGGTTTCACTACTTTAGACAAGATGAAAAATTTCAAACTCCTTATACTATCTATTTTCTTGTTCTTTGGAACCACGGCGAAGGCTTCTTCTATTTTGGTTCCGATGGATGAAAAGCAAGCCAATCACCTGAAAGCTTACGGAATTTCTTACTGGGTCTTGAATAATGATGTGACTATGGAATGGTTGCTCAATTACCGTGGAGGATCCTTTCTTTTTCCTCACCTGCAAACCATAGAAGAAGAATTGATCATTCGTGGTGTGAGTTACGAAATAGTAGCCGATGGACAGGTGAATGCTATAAGAACTGAAATTGCTAATCCTGAAGTGAACATGGAAATTGTTCAGCTGGAAAAAGCCCCTAAAATTGCCGTTTATACACCAAAAAGCTCCCTTCCATGGGATGATGCTGTAACAATGGTTTTGGAGTATGCTGAAATTCCTTACGATAAGATTTATGATTCTGCAATTGTAACCGGTATTCTTCCAAAATACGATTGGCTTCATCTTCATCACGAAGATTTCACAGGTCAATACGGAAAATTCTACAACAAATTCCATAACGAAAAGTGGTATCGTGACCAGGTTGCGGATGCTGAGGCAGATGCAGCAGAACTTGGGTTTTCAAAAGTTTCGGAACTAAAGCTAGCTGTTGCTCAGAACATCAAGAACTTTGTAATTGGAGGAGGATTTCTATTCACCATGTGTTCGGGTACCGACAGTTATGATATTGCATTGGCAGCACAGGAAACAGATATTTGTGATGGTATTTATGATCACGATGCCCGTGATCCGAATTGTCAGAAAAAGCTGCTCTTCAACCAGACTTTTGCTTTCGAAAATTTCACCTTGAACCAGGATCCGTTGTACTACGAATATTCGGATATTGACGGAACGGATTTGCACCGGTCGGGTGAAGCTACAGACAAATTCACCTTATTCGATTTCTCTGCAAAATGGGATGTTGTACCAACAATGCTCACGCAATGCCACACCCAGGAGATCAACGGCTTCATGGGACAAACAACAGATTTCAGAAAAGACCTGATCAAATCAAACGTATTGATCCTTGGAGAATCCAAGCAATATGGAACAGCTCGCTATATTCACGGAGAACTTGGCCAGGGAACATGGAGTTTCTATGGTGGTCATGATCCTGAGGATTACCAGCATTTGGTTGGAGATCCGCCCACAGATCTGAACTTACATCCGAATTCGCCGGGTTATCGTTTGATATTGAATAACATTTTGTTTCCTGCGGCGAAAAAACAGAAACGAAAAACATAAATCAAAAGTCAAAAAGCAAAAGTTAAAATACTTTTGACCTTACACTTTTAACTTTTGACTTATTAATAATTCCATAACAATCCCTCGTTTTTATTAACCTTAACATAACTGCGCTCTAAACTTAAAGGAAAGTGGCACCAATACTTTTGTTCTGTAAAAAATTACAGAATGCAAACAAGCAAAGTGCAAACAATTCTACTTGTAGACGACGAACCGGATATCATCGAGTTCCTACAGTACAATTTAGAGAAAGAGGGATACAAAGTCTTTACTGCAAAAGACGGACTTGAAGGTGTGGAAATGGCACAGAAATTATCTCCGGATTTAATTCTTATGGATGTAATGATGCCTAGAATGGACGGAATTGAAGCTTGTCAGAACATTCGGCAACAACTGCAATTGGATTCTCCATTGATCGCCTTTTTAACTTCCAGAGCAGAAGATTACTCTCAAGTTGCCGGTTTTGAAGCCGGAGCAGATGATTACATCACCAAACCCATTCGTCCGAGACTGCTGATTTCAAAAGTTGAAGCTTTATTGAGACGTGCGGGAAGAACGAACGGCACTCCAAAAGAGATCACCACTTCATCTTTGGTTGTAAACCGCGAGAAGTTCCTTGTGTACACAGAAGAAGCCGAACTGCAACTTCCGAAGAAGGAATTTGAATTATTGGAATTGCTCGCTTCGCGTCCGGGAAAGGTATTCACCCGAGAACAAATCCTTTCTACCGTTTGGGGCGACGAAACTATCGTAGGTGAACGTACCATTGATGTTCACATCAGAAAATTACGAGAGAAGTTGGGAGAATCGTATATTCGTACAATTAAAGGTGTGGGATATACATTTTCTGAAAAGTGAAAAACATTCAGCCACTTGGTTTAGTATTGATAGGAAGCTCAATTGTCGGAATTCTGACATTGGGCATTCTTGGTTTATTGCGGCTTTTTATCCCTTTCTCAGCGGAGATTTTCGCTTATGTACCTCTTTTGGTAATGGTATTTACATTCTTCATTTTCTTTGTACTGGTTCGCCAGTTCCTGCATGAACGATTGAGTGTTTTGTACCGCTCTATCCGAAAAGGAAAAATGAATGTGGAAGAGCCTTTCGAAATGTCGATGCTAAAAGACCCGATAGGTGATGCACAAGTTGCAACCAAGGAATGGGCCGACGAAAAGCACATCGAAATTACTGCATTGAAAGAACAGGATAAATTCCGGAGAGAATTTCTCGGAAACCTTGCCCACGAGCTGAAAACACCTGTTTTTTCCATACAAGGGTATGTTCTTACGTTGCTGGAAGGTGGTTTAGAAGATGACAAAGTGAATCGTGTATTCCTTGAGCGTGCTTCCAAGGCAATTGACAGAATGACGCACATTTTGGAAGATCTGGACACCCTTACAAAACTGGAAGTAAACGACCTGAGAACAGAAATTCGTCCGTTTGATGTTCGCGAATTGGCCAAAGAAGTAATGGAAAGCCTGGAGTTGAAAGCCGAAGAAAAAGGAATTTTACTTCGTTTCTCAAAAGAAAGCGCAAAAGAAATCATGGTTCTTGGTGACAGGGGGAAAATTGCCCAGGTTTTCACCAATATTCTTTCCAATTCTATTGCTTACGGAAAAGAAGGTGGTGAAACGGTGATTCGTATGTTTCCTGTTGATGACCTGATCACCATTGAGATTTCTGACAACGGACCAGGAATAGACCCGCAGCATTTCCCACGACTGTTTGAACGTTTTTACCGCGTTGAAAAAAGCCGGAATAGAAACGAAGGTGGTTCAGGACTTGGACTTTCTATCGTAAAACACATCCTGGATTCCCATAACCAGAGTATTTCCGTTCGCAGCACCGTAGGAATCGGTTCTACCTTCATTTTTTCATTAGATCGTTTTAAAGGGAGTTCAAGCACATTGCTTTCGTCTCGAGGAATACAAATCAAGTAGAAAAAAACAGTTAGATTTACTTCAAACAATTGAATCTCACTACCGAGCTATCCTTTGGAAAATTCGGATTCAATAAGAAACTACGCACTAAAATGAAAATGATCCATTTCATGTTACTTGCATTTTTCGGAATGATGGCTTTGACCCAATCATGCAGCAATCAAGAAACCGTAAAGGAAGAATTGCCTATTATAGCCGATTTAAAACAAGCAATCGACGAATGTTCAAAATTCAAGCATTCGGATAGAACCATTGGCGGGAATTTAAAGCAATTCAAGAAATGGGGAAAATTGGTTTTCGAAGCCTCTTCAGAAAAAGATAAAGAAGCCAACACCCTGGCCCGTCAACTTTCAACTTTATTAAAGCAAACCCAAAATGATTGTATGCCTATACTTCGTTTAGAGTTTGTTAAAGATATTCATGGCACTTTAGGCAAGTATGGGATCGATGTTTCCGTTGAAGGCGAACGTAACGAAACATTCATTCTAAAGTCTGAAATTTTTGAAGACAAAATTTCGCAGGAAAAAATTCAGGAAATGATTGATATTCAAGTTATTCGGCTGCGGTTTAAAAATATAAAGTACACCTTACCGGACAATTCAGAAACAGCTTCAAAGGAATATGATCCGGCGCAAGATTCAGAGAGGATCTTACTTTGATCAGGATCTTACACTCGCCAAATACTCTTGCTCCAATTGTCCGGGAGTTGGGATGAGAATTGCTTTTTTATCCAGGAATTTCAGATCCATCAAGGTCGAATAACCGTTTCGGGAAATGATTGTTTCAGCGGATAAGATCTCTGTATCAGCCTGCTTCCAATCTGAAATTACTTTGACGTTTTCAGAAACCGGGGAATAGGTTTTGGGAGAAATGATCGTCAGATTTTTGTCGGAATGATTTTTCAATATCCAATTGAACAGCTGTTCGGAATACGGTTCCGGGCCGCTTACAATCGCAACTACCTTTCCCGGTTCAATTTCTTCTTTAACGTCTGAAAAACGTGAAAACCAACCAATGCAATCCGATCTATCAATCTTCGAACTGAGAACCCCGGCGAGGCGATTTTCTTCTTTGTCCATAATCCAGATCCAATCGAACCTTCTCATCCAACTTTTATGGATCCACTGAGCGATGAAGCCTGATTTTGGTGGAAGCTGAACCTGGTGTGTTACGAAAATGGATTTTACATTCTTCGATCGAAATCCGTAGCAATGATCTGAAACCACCAATGAAATTTGATGCTTCATTGCCAATTCTCCGGCCAACGCATTCTCCTGTTTGATTGCTTTACGAAATGCTCGTCTGTTGCGAAGCATTTCTTTTGAGAAGTTTCCATCTCCCTTGAAGCGAAACTCAAACTTTTCACCCAATACGTAAGTCACCGCCAAATTATAGCATTCAAATACGTTCTTCTGAGCTTCCGAACAATAGAGAAAGATTTCGTTTTCCTGCCTGGCCAACAAACGAAGTAATCCGACAGAACGAGCAACATGCCCACTCCCCCAATTGAGGCAGGTAAACAAAATTCGCTGGTTTCGAACTTCGGAAAGTTTCATGTTACTCAATTCGTTTCATAACCATAGGCGCAGCTTTGGAAATGATATACGGGAATTTCTCTTCGGTAAATGAACTTGGATCCAGACCGAACTCGTTCTTTTCAGACAAACTCAATCCTTTAATGAAGAAATATGCGTTCAGGATCACTTTATGGAACCAAGGCAATTCGTTGTCATTCGATAAGAACTTGCGGATCACGATGAACTTGAAATCACCAATATGGTCGCCGTGATGGTATTCACAAGCATAGCGTGATTTGATCTCAATTTCGTTGTTCTGGACCATTTCTTCTACCACCTGTTTAAACATCATGTCCAACTTCGGCTGAATACGGAATCCTAAACGGAAATCTATCCGGATCAAATCTTTGTCATCGTGCTTGGTGACTTTATACTCCTTCGTATACGGTTCATCAGCAACTGTTACGTGCACAAACCAATAACGTTCCGCTCTTTTAGGCTGCTGCTCCAGGATAGAATAGAATACTTTAGATTCTACTTCATCCGGACGTTCAGCACTTGTAAGGTAAACCAAATGCGTTGCATAGGTTGGAATTTGGTCATCAGCAGAAAGCTTACGTAAAACGGGCAGGAAGTTCTTGATTTTCACAAATTCCAAATAGCTTGTGCGGATGATCTTGCTTTTGTAAATGATGTACATCAATGTCATTACAGTAACGGCAATTGACAATGTCAAATAACCTCCATCAGGGAATTTATCAATTTGAGAAACCAGGAATGCTCCTTCCACTATTCCGAATAAGGCGATCGTTCCGTACCTGAAAATCGGATTCCAGTGTTTCCTTCCCATGTAGAAGAAAAGCAAGACGGTTGAACTGATCATGGTAAGAATAATGGAAAGCCCATAAGCGGCTTCCATCCGTTCCGACTTTTGAAAAATGTACACGATGGCAATACATCCTAACATCAGAAACCAGTTGACCGAAGGAACATACAACTGTCCTTTGATATCAGAAGGGAAATTAACACGAACACGTGGCCAAAGATTTAGTCGTATCGCTTCGTTGACCAGCGTAAATGACCCTGAGATCATTGCCTGGGAAGCAACTACCGCTGCGGCTGTTGCAATAATTACAGCTGTCAATTTAAACCAATCCGGCACAATGGAATAAAATGGATTTCCTTCGATACTTTGTCCCGGGAATTTCGCCAAATGGTTCATCAAATATGCACTTTGTCCGAAATAATTCAGGAGAAGCATAGCTTTTACAAAGATCCAGCTCACGCGGATGTTCTGCTTTCCACAGTGTCCCAAATCCGAATATAAAGCTTCAGCACCAGTGGTACAAAGGAACACGGCTCCGAGAAGCCAGAATCCATGAGGATAATGTACTAACAAATCGTAAGCATAGAACGGATTTAAGGCTTTCAAAACGCCCAAATTTGCCATAAAATAAGATCCTCCGACAATTCCAAGCATCAGGAACCAAGTAAGCATAACAGGACCGAATGCCCTACCGATAAACTTTGTTCCGAACTGCTGGATAACGAAAATCCCTATGATGATCGCAATGATAATTGGCATTGTATTGATATTCGGATTGATATAATCCAAACCTTCAATTGCAGAAGAAACAGAGATCGGAGGAGTAATAATTCCATCCGCCAAAAGTGCCGCGCCACCGATCATAGCCGGAATAACGAGCCATTTTTTTCTCCGCCTAACCAAGGTATAAAGCGAGAAAATACCACCTTCACCCTTGTTATCTGCACGAAGCGTAATAATCACATATTTGATCGTCGTTTGAAGAGTAATTGTCCAAAACACACACGATAAACCACCGAGAATTAAACGTTCGGAAAGGCCTCTGTCTCCGGCTATCGCTTTCATTACGTAAAGTGGAGAAGTTCCGATATCACCAAAAATGATCCCTACAGTGATTAACAATCCCGCGAACGATAACGCGTGATGATGATGTTTTGACATGTTATGTGTATTTGAGGTAAAATTACGTAAAGGATAAGGAAATACATACAAATGCAGGATTAAAAATTGCCTATTTTTGCACCGAATTATGGCGAAGAATAAACTGAAGCGTTTTGCTGAAATGAAGTCGTTTCCGAATGTATTTGAACCTACATTGGAACCGAATCCGACTGAAGATTTTCATTTGAAAGGGAAATGGAAAACTGACTTTTTCAAGAATGAAAATCCTATTGTATTGGAGCTTGGCTGCGGAAAAGGCGAGTATTCCGTTGGATTGGCAAAACATTATCCCGAGCGTAATTTTATTGGCGTTGACATCAAAGGATCTCGTATGTTTGTTGGTGCGAAAGAAGCTTTGGATGCAGACATGCACAACGTGGCTTTCCTGCGCGCTAAAGTAGATTTCATTGAGCAGTACTTTGCTCCCGGAGAGGTTGACGAGATTTGGTTAACCTTTTCTGACCCGCAAAAAGAAAAACCGAGAAAACGTTTAAGTTCCCGACTTTTTGTTGAGCGCTACCAGCGCATTCTGAACAATGGTGGATTGGTTCATATGAAAACCGATTCGGACCTGCTTTTTGAATCGACCCTGGAACAAATTGAAGAACACGGATACGAGGTTGTGGAACTAAGACATGATCTTTATCACAGTATTCCGGCAGAACTTGATCCGAAAATCAGGGATATTCTTCATATCAAAACACATTACGAACAATTGTTTACGGCAAAAGGAGCGGTGATTAAGTATTGTTCTTTTAGAATCCACAATTAAGCCAAAAAGCAAAAGTTAAAAGGCAAAAAAAAGCCCTCAACTGTTATGAAGAGGGACTTTATATTTTTGGCTTTCACCTTTTTACTTTTGATTTGCTACGCGACTTTAAGTCGAGCGATTTTGCTCTTAGAGAACTGTGCTTTTGCATATTCAATTTCTACGCGGTATTCTTTCTCTTTTTTAGACGGCAAATCATACATTGCATCCGTTAGAATTGCTTCACAGATGGAACGCAGACCGCGGGCTCCCAATTTGAACTCCAACGCTTTCTCGACGATAAAATCAAGTACTTCGGCGTCAAATGTCAAACGGATTCCATCGATCTCAAACAAACGAGTATACTGTTTGATTAACGCATTCTTCGGTTCTGTAAGAATTCTTTTCAGGCTTTTCGCTTCTAATGGCTCCAGGTAAGTCAATACCGGGAAACGACCTATCAATTCAGGGATCAATCCGAAAGACTTGATATCGGTAGGATTGATATATTTCAGGAAGTTATCTCCGTCAATACGAACAGAATCTGCCTTGCCAAAACCAATGGTTTGTGTATTTACCCTACGCGCAATAATCTTTTCAATTCCGTCGAACGCACCACCACAAATGAATAAAATATTCTTTGTATCAATGGTAATCATCTTTTGTTCGGGATGCTTTCTTCCTCCTTGTGGCGGAACATTTACAGAAGCTCCTTCCAATAATTTCAAGAGCGCCTGCTGAACACCTTCTCCGGAAACATCACGTGTAATTGACGGATTATCGCTCTTACGTGCAATCTTGTCTATCTCATCAATGAAAACAATCCCGTGTTGAGCAGCCTGGGCATTATAATCCGCAGCCTGAAGCAAGCGTGACAAAATACTTTCGACATCTTCACCAACATAACCAGCCTCAGTCAGAACCGTTGCATCAGCAATGCAGAACGGAACATTCAACATCTTGGCAATAGTTTTTGCAAGAAGGGTTTTTCCAGTTCCGGTTCTCCCCACCAAAATCACATTTGATTTTTCGATCTCAATATCATCGATCTTGGTTTGGTTCAATCGTTTATAATGGTTGTAAACAGCTACGGAAAGCACTTTCTTAGCATCTTCCTGACCGATCACGTACTCATCCAACTTCTCCTTGATCTCCATTGGCTTCAGCACATTGACAGGAGCAGCCTCAGATGTTTTGGAAGTAATTTCTTCGTCAACAATAGAACGCGCCTGAACAATACAATTGTCACAAATGTGACCGGAAAGTCCGGCAATTAATAAACCTACCTGATTACGCGGGCGTCCGCAGAAGGAGCATGTTGTTTCTCTCTTTGACATGTATGTAGTTTTCTTATCGACAAAAAAGTCACCCTAAAAAGAATTAGGATGACTCTCTTTTATTTCTTGCAAATGTAGACTATTTCGGGTTGCGAGTCAAGACTTCGTCAACCATTCCGTAAGCTTTTGCTTCATCGGCAGTCATCCAATAATCGCGATCAGAGTCTTCCCATACTTTTTCGTATGATTGCTTTGAATGATGCGCAATAATCTCGTACAATTCTTTCTTCAATTTCTGAATTTCGCGAGCTGTGATCTCGATATCAGAAGCTTGTCCTTGAGCACCTCCAAGTGGTTGGTGGATCATCACACGGGCATGTTTCAATGCGGTTCTTTTCCCTTCAGCTCCGGCACACATTAATACAGCTCCCATTGAAGCTGCCATTCCCGTACAAATTGTAGCTACATCAGGTTTGATGTATTGCATTGTATCGTAAATTCCCAAACCGGCGTAAACCGATCCACCCGGAGAATTCAGGTAAATCTGGATATCTTTTTTCGAATCAACTGATTCTAAGAACAACAATTGAGCGTTGATGATATTTGCAACCTGGTCGTTGATCCCTGTTCCAAGGAACAAAATTCTGTCCATCATCAAGCGTGAGAAAACGTCCATTTGGGTCATATTCAAGTGGCGTTCTTCGATGATATATGGTGTTAAGGAAGATTCAATGTAGCTATCAAGGTGCATACTTGAAATCCCCATATGCTTAGTAGCGTATTTGTGAAATTCGTTTTTATCAAACATGGGTAATTGTATTTTCAATTTGAATTTTAAAATTAGCAGGAATTAAATCAAAACGATGCTGTTTTAGCAGAAATTAACTGCACGAGTTTTTAACATCCCAGAGAGGATAGAAATCAGTGATCAAAGAACAGAAAAAAAGATATTGAATAAGCTATTTTCCGTTCTCTGTTTTTCTATTCTCCTAGAGTGCCTCAAATATCACTTCGTAACTCGTATGCTTTCTGATGTTAATTACCGAATTGTCTTCGAAGATCAGGTATTGCCCTTTAATTCCTTTCAATTTCCCTTCAACAACAGGCGTTTTATCGAAACCAAGGCTTTTCACTTTATCAGGATAAGACAGTACAGGATATTCGAAAATGTTCACCTGGTCGTTGTCACTTACAAAATCTCTCAGATCGAATGGAAGAAGATCTTCTACTCTTCCTTTTTCCTCAATTAAATCAATACTCAGATCGATTTCATTCTTGAGCATACGCTGCCAATTGGTCTTGTCATTCATTTCCGCTTTGAGCGCCAATTCAATTTTACCTGCTTCAAAACGATTCGCTGTTTCAGCAAGAATAATTGTCTGATAAGCTCCCTGATCCATCCAACGCGTATGAAGATGACTTGCGCGTGTAACTCCAACTTTAATTACGTCGGTAGAAGCCAGGTAAACAACATGCGGAACGTTATGATTGGTGTGTTCCCATTCAATGTCACGTCCTTCCCCCAAATGTGCACGGCACAATTCAGGATTAATGATACACGGAGATGCTTGCGGTGCTGTCTGAAAACAGTTAAAACAAAAACCTTGTCCGAATGAATTTTTGGTACGTTTTCCGCAATTGCAGCAAAGAATAACACCCGTGTGCGTCAACCGGATCGACTGTCCGATATAACTGTTCATGTGAATTCCCTGCTCAAGGTCAAGCGTGTATTGAACCGGGCTTCCAACCTCAGTCCTCATTTTCGAAAGTAATCCTTTTATCATGCTTCTAACAATTGTTCAAGTTCCTCAGAACTTTGCATCCAACAATCCGTGTAATAATCCAATTTGCTTTTGGCCTCCTCGAAAGCTTTTAAGATCGGGCCTGTTTTATCCATATTTCCAAAATCCGCATCAGACAGATCGGCTTCCAACTTCTTTGTTTCCGTTTCCAGGCTTTTGATCTTTTCCTCAAGTGTTTTTACCTGATTCTGCAGTTTATTCCGGAGTTTTTTCTGTTCTTTTCGATCTTCATTGGAAACATTTTTCTCTTTCACCTCTACTACTTCTTTTGATGTTTCCTTTGGTTTTTCAGAAGTCGAATTGGAAGAACCAGCCAGTTTTCTATCCAAATACTCGTAAACTCCAAAATGGTGGATCTTAAGTGTTTTATTCTCAATATCCCAAATACGATTTGTCAAACCATCCAGGAATTCCCTGTCGTGAGAAACAATCAGGAATGTTCCCTCGTACTTCTGCAATGCTTTTTTCAATACCTGTTTGCTCTGAATATCCAGGTGATTCGTCGGCTCATCCAGGATCAGCACATTCGACGGACTCAACAACAACTGACAAAGTGCCAATCGCGTTCGTTCACCTCCGGATAAAACAGCAACTTTCTTATCCACATCTTCTCCTGAAAACAAAAATGCACCGAGAATAGACCTCAGGTCTTTACGGATATCTCCAGCTGCAACTTCATCTACTGTTTCCAAAACGGTTTTGTTCTTATCCAACCGTTCGGCCTGATCCTGGGCAAAGTAAGTTACTTTCACCTGGTGCCCATGATTTACCGTTCCATCAAATTCAATTTCGTTCATCAAACACTTGAACAGGGTTGATTTACCCACACCATTCGGTCCAAGAAGCGCAATTTTTTCTCCACGTCCAACGGAGATCGAAATATCCTGAAACAAGGTTTTATCTCCATACGTTTTCCCAACGTGTTCCATTTCAAGCACCAATTTCCCCGGTTGAACACTCAAAGGGAAATAGATATTCATCCGTGCAATTGCGTCGGATTCAACCTCAATCCTTTCTGTCCTCTCCAGTTTTTTGATCAACGACTGTGCAAATGCAGCCTTGTTCTTCTTTGCCCTGAACTTATTGATCAGTTCTTCCGTATGTTTGATCTCTTTTTCCTGTTGTTTCTTTGCATCAGCCAAACGCTCAAGATCTTCGGCTCTTTGCTCCTTGTAGCGCGAATAAGAGTATGGGAAATCGAGTAGTTTTCCTAACGCAATATCCCAGGTTCTATTGGTAACATTATCCAAAAACAACCTGTCGTGCGAAATCACAATAACAGCTCCTTCAAACTTCGACAAATAGTTCTCTAACCATTGAATGGAGACAATGTCCAAATGGTTCGTCGGTTCATCAAGCAACAACAAACCTGGTCTGTTCACCAATATCTTCGCCAGTTCGGCACGCATTTTCCACCCTCCAGAGAATTCATCCAATTTCTTTTGAAAATCTTCGAGTTGAAATCCAAGTCCATTTAAGGCCGAAGCAATTTTTTCTTCCCATTGGAAACCTTCCAGAATGCCAAACTGATCGTTTTGGGCGTTCAATTCATCGAGCAACGACAAATAAGAATCTGATTCATAATCCGTTCTATTGGTGAGCTCTTTATTTATTTGATCGATTCTGGAACGGACCTTATTCAGTGGTTCATTGGAAAAAAACAGGTAATCAAATACCTTTTGTTTTGTATCAATTACAATATCCTGGGTTAAGAAACCTATTGTACTTCCTTTTTCACGATGGATTTTACCTACGGATAGTGTTTCCTTTCCGGCAATTAATCGAAGCAAGGTTGATTTTCCTGCACCATTCTTTCCTACCAATCCAATTCGATTACCGGAAACGACCTGGGCTGAAACATCATCAAAAAGGAATCCCTGGGGGAAATGAATTCCACACTTTTCTAAAACAAGCATATGCAAAGTTACGGAATAGAATGGTTTTGATGAAAACGTGAACAGGTTTGAACTGTCAAAATCATTTGTTTTTTAACAATTTAACCATTGTAAGAAATGAACTTTTCAGCTAACTTAAATAGAAGAAAAAGCATTTATTTACCTTAAACTATTCACAGTGGGCTTAACAAAACCGAATAATTACAACGATGAAGAACTGAAATTTACTGCTATTTCAAAATCGATCGGTCACCCGGCAAGAGAACGAATTATTGAATTGTTGATCGAAGGTCATCTTGTACGAAATGCAGACTTGCCTAACCATTTGAATTTAAGTCAGGCGATGGTAACGAAACATCTTGACAGTTTACGACGGGCGAAATTGATTGGGAGTATATATGAGGTACATTTTGAGATACTCTATTTGGAAGAGGAAACCTTGGAATACTATAATAGGAAAGTACAAGAGAAAGTTGATCGTATGAAAATGAGAAACGCTATGTTCCGTTGATTTTCCGAAATCCAAACAATATAACCATATCGTGTTTTACGGAAGTTAAAATTGGAGTCCTAAATGAAAAAGGGCGATTAACTCGCCCAATTTCTAAAAATTCCACACATCACTCTCAAATGTCCTGATCTCCTCTGTAATCCGCTCCGATTCCATTAAAGCATCCACTCCTGTCCGATAACTGTCAATACTTCGATCAAAAACGTTGCTCTCCTTGTAAATGGTACTGTTAAACCTCCGTTTCATGAACAAATCATCGTAACTCATCCATTGCGAATCATTCCGTTCGTTGTAAGCATAATAATTATTGAGAATGTACCTGCAACGTGGAAAATAGATCCAGAACTTCTCCTCTGTGCCTGCGATCACTTTCTTCTTCGTTACCGGATCTTCCTGGTATTTGTAAACAACAGGAGCAATCCCAATGATTCGTACATCCATAACGGACCGTTCTTTATCAAAGAACCAATCTTCTTTCAAGTGATAGGAAACAATATCCTGGGAATCGATCCATGTTGTGTCTGCGGGATAATAGACGATCTCCCAAACACCATTAACGAATCGCATTGAGTCGCCATCACCCGCAGCATTTGGAACAGCAATATCAGATTGCAACCCAACTTTACCTAGATAACGAAATACCTCATTTCTGAAATTCGAATCAGTATCATAGTCTTTTCCTGGTTCCGGAGCAATAGGATATTTGAACTGATCACCATCCAGCATATCGAATTGCAGCGGATTATAAGCTGAAAAAACTGTCAGATCACCGTTCACAATATGATAGCGGAGAATTGTCCACAAGCTCCAACGACTACCATCACGAACATACTGCCCTGAAGGAGTATGATGATCAAAGGGCAAATAAAGCGGATGATTAATCTTCTCACGCATGTCAATATTTCGCCAAACTCGCTTACTCCACATCACATCCGCTTCACGAACAAATTCGAGAGGTACGTAGCGTTTTGTGGGAATCTGTTCTTTCAAGTAAACGCCGTCAATGATTCCGTTCCGGGCATTGATAGGTCCAAATTGCGCAAATGCCTCCCCGGTTACGAAAAGGCATAATGCAATAAATACGTTAGTTATTGTTCTCATGGTTTTTGGGTTTCTACCTATAATCGGAAAACGCCTATTCTGTTACGTAAAACCTTGTCAGGACCGATAGTTTTAACATTTATGACTACGTTGGATCCTTTCTTGGCTTGCCTGATTAATCCCATCGCTTTTTGATCCAGCGTATTTCCAGTACCCGCCGCTTTTATTGGTATACCATCAATACTGATCTCCCAGGAATTAACCGGGAACTTGACATTCAATAAATTGTCTGGTCCATAGCTTATTGAAATCTTATTGTCTTTTCCTGAAACCGTTCCGCCGTTTTCCACGCTTCCCCAGTAAACGTTCGGATTCGGTAATGATTTCACTCTAAAGGTTGTAGTTCCCAGAGGTACCGATTTATTGGTCATTTTATTAAACCCTGAAATCTGTATTGTTGCAGTTTTTGCCGAAGTTGTAACCGTTCCAATGTATTCATTACCAGATTTGCGAATACTTACTCCGGTTCCTGTCAGTTTAAAATCAGGATAGCCCGAAGCAGCAGCCTGGAGTTTATTATCATAACCGCGATATAAAACCATCATTTCAGGCAATGAAATAGTTCCCTGCGGCTTTATTACCTGAATTGTTTTCGACCAGGGCATAGTTTTCTCCTGGCCCCGTTTGTTGGTAATGGTTATTTCACCGGTTAATTTGATCTCACCTGAGGATCCTTTCGTTCTAATTATACCTTTTCCATCTTTTATCTCCTTTAACGAACCTCCGCTCACGGATACTCTTGGTTTTTTATCGGAGTTGAACGCCGCCATAAGCACCTGGATCTCCACTTCTTCGTTTTGATTCGCTACTTCAGGACCATAAGCCAAAGGCATGATTTTATTGAACGAATACTCACCGTTTCCAACTCGTGAACGAATAAGAGAAACTGCATCAGCTCGAGCTGTAAGAATTTCTTTTTGCAAAGAAGAGAGTGAAGCCAGTGCAGCAACGGTAGGAGAATGATCGAACGTTCGACCAATCCAATGTACATTTTTCACTTCGCCTTCGTTTACATCCGCAAACTCCTGCTTGGTCAAAGAAGCGTAGATCTTGGTCAATTCGGCTTTATCATCTTCAGAAACATTTTTCAAGGAACCGTTAAGTTGTTTCTTGATATCGGCAAAATCCTTGAATGATCTGATCTTCGGATCCTTGAAACTATACTTTTTACCCTTTTCTGACGAGGAACTAACAATGATCTTAGTAAGCTCGGAACGGAAAGAACTGTATGAGTTCCACAGTTTCATCCCGTTTCCTGTCGGCTTCTTGATATCATCCGCGATTCCCATAACCTCCATAGGCTCGTCAAACTTATCTTTTCCATCTACCTTCATAAGATTCATGCGAGTTGGGCGTAACGGGTCGGCTTTATCATATTTCTGTGTAACAATGAAATTCATTCCTGTTGAATTCACATCTTCACCGCTCTTCTCCAGAATTTCCAGTTTCATCTTATCGATCAATTGGATTTGCTGTGCTGTAATTGCGTCGATCTGATTCACAACCGAAAGTAGTTTCTTCGCCTTTTTTCGCATCTCGGGTTGGCTCTCATCGTGAGCTGCTTCATTAAGCTCGCCTTTCTTTTCTTCACCGCGTCCGTATTCATTCAGGTTTGCAATTTGAACATTCTCTTCGATCGCTACAAATGCATCAAGAATCGCTTTTGAAACATTAAGTGCAAGAAGGGCTGTAAGAACAAGGTACATCATACCTATCATCTTTTGTCTTGGGGTTTCTTTTCCGCCTGCCATAATTTCTGGTTTAATTGATTTACGACAGAATGCTTTGCGATAAAAAAGTAACTGAAAATAAAAACCCCGATCCTAAAAATAGAATCGGGGTTCAAATTGAATATCTAACGTCTTAGAAGTTCCAAACATCGTGTTCGAACAATCTGATTTCTTCCTTGATCTTCTCGGCTTCCATCAGTGCGTCAACACCTGTTCTATAACTTTCAATCTGACGATCAAATACATTACTTTCTTTGTAAATAGTACTGATAAACTGTCGTTTCCAGAATAAGTCATCAAAACTCATCCAGTTAGCGTCGTTTTGCTCGTTGTAAACAAAGTAGTTGTTCAACAGGTAACGACATCTAGGGAAATACAACCAGAATTTCTCTTCTGTACCTTTGATGATCTTCTTCTTAGTTACCGGATCTTCATCATAACGATAAACAACAGGTGCAATTCCAAGAATACGAACATCTAGTACAGAACGCTCTTTATCAAAGAACCAATCTTCCTTAATATGGTAAGAAACAATGTGCTCAGAATCAACCCACGTTGTATCTGCCGGAGGATATACAAACTGTAATACTCCATTGATCACCGCCATTGAATCTTCACCGTCCACTGTAGTCAAAGCCACATCAGATTGTAAACCAACTTTTCCTAAGTAACGGAACACTTCATTTCTAAACAATGAATCCGTAGCGTAACTTTCACCAGGAGTTGGTGCAATAGGGTACTTGAACTGGTCACCATCAAACATATCGAACTGATATGGGTTGTATGGAGAGAAAACAGTCAAATCTCCCTGAATAATGTGATGACGTAAAATCGTCCAAAGACTCCAACGAGAAGCATTTCTAACGTAAACACCAGAAATATAATGCTTATCGAATGGAAGATAAATCGGATGATTAAACTTCTCACGCATGTCAATATTTTGCCATACACGCTTACTCCAAGTTACATCAGCCTCGCGAACAAACTCATATGGAATCATACGCTTCGTAGGGACATGCTCCGTAAGGTAAACACCATCGATGATGTCTCTCTGTGGAACATTAATAGGTCCACCATTAATTTCCTGTGCTGAAACCGAAGTAACTGCTAGCAAGAATAATGAACAAATTAAAAATAAACGTTTCATGACTAATTGTTGACTAATTAAAATTATACTCTGAATGATCCAGATTTTTTACGAGAAACTCCGTCAGGACCTCTCACAGTTGTCTGAATTGTAATTGTTGAACCTGGCTTAGCTTGCTTCAACAAAGCAACTCCTTTAGCATCCAACTGTCCACCTGTACCTTTTGCAGTAATCGGAGCTCCGGCAACGATCAATTCCCATGACAATACCTGGAAAGAAACGTTTAATGGAATCTCAGGACCATACTTAGCAAAGATTCTAGTTTCAGCACGAGATGCAGTTCCACCATCTTCCACACCACCAAAGAATAAGCTTGGAGGAGGTAAGTTACGTACACGGAACTTAAATGATCCAAGAGGAACACTCTTATTCGTTACTTTATTGAAACCAGAGATAGAAATTGTAGCTTCTTTAGTTCCACCAGATACTCTTCCGATGTAACCAGTACCAGATTTGCTAACGCTAACTCCTGATCCCGTTACTTTCGCTTCAGGGTAACCAGATGCAGTCGCTTCGATCTTGTTATCATAACCACGGTAAAGAACGTTCATATCAGGTAATGAAACAACTCCTTGAGGTTTCATGATCTGAATTGTTTTTTCCCAAGGCAATGTTTTAGGAACACCAGACTTGTTCAAGATTGTGATTTGTCCGCTCAGTTTCAACTCTCCGCTTCCACCTTTAGCAGTAACATATCCTTTACCTTCTTTAGTCTCACGCAATGTACCACCAGATACAGTTACGATCGGTTGCTTATCAGAATCAAAAGCAGCCATCAAAACCTGGATTTCAACTTCCTCGTTTTGGTTAGCTACCTCAGGTCCGTAAGCCAAAGGCATAATTTTATTGAATGAATATTCACCACCACCTACACGAGAACGAATAAGTGCAACAGCATCAGCACGTGCAGTCAAAATCTCTTTTTGCATAGAAGATAATGAAGCGATAGCCGCAACTGAAGGAGAGTGGTCAAACGTTTTTCCAATCCAGTGAATACCTTTCAAATCAGCTTCCGGATCATCAACGCGCTCATTCTTGCTCAAAGAAGCATAAATCTTCATCAATGCTTCCTGATCGTCCAAAGCAACAGTCTTGATTGATTTCTCAAGTTGCTTCTTCATATCAGCGTAATCTTTGAACGCAGTAATTTTCGGATCTGTAAAAGACGATTTTTTCTCTGGCGTAGAAGAAGACTTAGCTATCAAAGACGTCAAATCTCCACGGTATTTGTTGTAAGACTCCCACAACTTCATACCATTTCCTGTTGGTCTTTTGATGTCTTCAGCAATACCCATTACATCCATCGGCTCATCGTACTTATCCTTTCCGTCAACCTTCATCAGGTTCATACGTGTAGGCTTTAACGGTTCTGTCGTGCTGTAAGGTTTTACAATAATTGCTTCTTCACCAGTTTTCTTAACATCCTCACCACATTTCTCAAGAATCTCCAACTTAAGGTCGTCAATTAACTTGATTTGTTCGATGGTCAATTTGTCAATCTCCGCAACTACTTTCATCAAAGCTTTCGCTTTTTTCTGTACGTCCGGAGCAGATTTATCTTCAGCAACAGCCTTTAAGTCTGCTTTCTTTTCTTCTCCACGTCCCCATTCGTTCAAGTTCGAAATCTGAATATTTTCTTCAATCGCGACGAATGCGTCAAGGATAGCTTTAGATACGTTTAGTGCCAGAAGTGCGGTAAGTACCAAGTACATCATACCGATCATCTTCTGTCTAGGGGTTTCTTTTCCTCCTGCCATTTTTTCTAATCTTTTATTTGATTAATAAAATCTTTATAGGGTTGAGAAAAGAAATTAATCTCTAGAAATTGTCATTGCTTTCAACATGTTGCCGTAAACTGAGTTCAAGTCAGTCAAGTTCTTAGACAACATAGCCATATTTTCTTTGTACAAACGAGTATCTTCTACAGATGCTGACAAGTTTGCCATCATATCCGTAACTTGTTGCTGGAACTTCTCAGTTGCCTCAAGGTGAGAAGAAGATCCTTTCAATTGTAATTCGTAAACGTTATTCAACGCAGCCAAATTCTTAGATACTTTTTGCATTTGCTCTCCGAATGACTCTCCTTCTTGAGTTGTAGAAGTCATACCAGAAATTGAAACTGATGCTCTTTCGTATGCGTCAGACAAAGCAGAAACTTTATCAGATGCAGCTTGTAAAGAAGAAACATAAGAATCAGTTGCAGCTGCAGCTGAAGTAACACCTTTCAATTGAGCAGCGTTTTCTCCAAGTGTACGCATACCGTCACCCAAACGCTCTAATAATTGTCCGTCAATTTTAGCTTCTTCAAGCATTTTATCTAGTTCAGCAGTAATTCCTGAACCTCCACCGCGATTTCCACGTCCGCTTGCCGCTGGAAGTGCATCGTGATCAAGATCATCGCTGTGTCCTAATGCCAATTCCGGGTAAACTAATTCCCAGTTTGGATCTTCGTGAATCGGTTCAAATGCTGAGAAGATGAAGATTAATGCTTCAGTACTAAGACCAATGATCAACATTTCTGATGCACCTGGCCAGTGCTGAATTTTAAACAAGGCTCCAACGATTACGACTGCCGCACCGAAACCGTAGAGTTTCGCCATAAACTTCTTCCATCCTTTACTTCCTGGTTTCATAGTTTTCTGTTTTTTTGGGTTTAATTAAAAGTTTTTGTTTGTTGTTTTTGTTATTCTTAGCGAAGTTCAATATCGCTGCGAATTTCTTCACCTCCCTCTTTTGAGAAGTCACGTCCACCACGTCCTAAGTGCGTTGCCACATTTCGGAAGCCGACGTAAGATTTTGCCGTATCCTGGTACTCGTAAGAACGAGTTGAAGTCATTAAATAGTAACCGATATCTTTCCACGATCCACCACGAATAACTTTACGCTTCATTGCCGGTGGATCCCAGTCCATTGCATCGTAACGGTATTCTGTATTCAAGTCATGAGAGAATTCATACATAGACTCGTCGTAAGCAGTTTCACACCACTCGGCAACGTTTCCTGCCATACAGTAGATTCCCCATCCGTTCGGATTGTAAGAATATGCTTTTACAGTGTGGAAACCTCCATCATCAAAGTAACGTCCACGCATTGGCTTAAAGTTACCAAGGAAACATCCAGCCTCATTTCTGATGTAAGGACCTCCCCATGGGTAAGGTGAATTATTCAAATCACCACGAGCAGCTCTTTCCCATTCAGCTTCAGTTGGCAAACGGAAATCATTCACAAAAAGATCACCCATTGCCTGCAACCAGCTGTTCAACAATTGTGTTCTCCATACAGAGAAAGCTTTTGCCTGAACCCAAGTAATACCAACTACAGGGTAGTTATCGTAAGCCGGGTGCCAGAAATACATGTTTGTCATTGGATCATGGAACGAGTAAGTAAAGTCACGAACCCAACAAAGTGTATCAGGGAATACCGGTGTATGTTCATTGATGATGAAACGAGAACGGTTAGCATGCCCACGAATCGCGGAGTTTTGACCTTTCTTGTTCAACCATCCGTAATCTACATCCAAACCTTGAGGTTCACCTGTAAACGGATGTGGAGTCGGGTCTAACTCACGGTGCATAGGATCTTGCTTAACCCCTTGGTTATTGTATCCGTCAGGAATAATCTCTACGTCACCTCTACGAGCTGCTTCACGCAAGTCGATCCAATTGTAATCAAAAATCAATTTACGTGTATCGATTTCACGTCGCTTGTAGAAACGCTCACCATCAACGTAGTATAAATCAGCCAATGTAGGGATCAAGTCCGGATCATCATAAGAGAACCTTCTATCCCAGTTCAATGAGAAAATTTCACGGTTTACTTCCGGTTCAGAAGGGTCGAACTCTTTCATCTCACCATCAGACTCACTGTAATAGTAATCTGCATAGTTGATCCAACGAGCTCTGTCCTCATCATCAACATCCGGAATTACATCAGAAGCGTAGATCAACTCACGAGCCATTGAATCGCGAACCCACTCTACAAACTGACGGTACTCGTTGTTTGTAATTTCGGTTTGATCGATATAGAACGCTTGTACCGAAACTGTTTTCGCACGAGTTTGATGCAAGAAAGGAACATCCTGGTCGTTTTCACCCATGTTGTATGAACCTGACGGCACATAAACCATCCCAAGAGGAATCTCAGGTTGATAAACAGGTCTACCAAGTACTCCAGTCAAATGACCACTTCTTTTAGGGCAACCCATCAAGAAAGGCACTATAAAGCCGAGCAACAATAATTTTTTCATCCTAATTCAAATTTACAGTTCCGGATAATCTCAACAAACTACAGGGATCAATTTTGCGATATAACGAAACCGTTTTAAAAATGGTTACAAAGATTTTAATTTTTTTTTTGATTTTACAACCATCGAGGGTGTTTATGTTTAGTAACTTTCATTTTTGGAATGAAACAATACTTAACAGCAATCTCATGCGTACCATTAGAAATGCTAGCAATTTTTCCAATTGTAAGGTCATACGAATATCCTACCCAAAGGTTTTGAAATCCGTTGGTAGTTGTTTTCGTAAAAGCTCTCCATCCTAACATAGCGGATACCGCATCAGAATTTCTGAAAGCCAATCCTCCATATAAAAAGCTTTGATAAATATATCTTGCATTCAGGTTAATTGAAGTCTTCACAGCGTCAGTCTGACCTAACATCTGGATATCAATATCACCAGGACCAATATTACGGAATGTATAACCACCCATGAAATAATAGTGACGAGCACCATTATACTCAACTGTTCCGGTTCCAAGAATCGACTTTTGCTCCAAAATAGGTGCAGTTAAATGCGTAGAAGAAATTCCGGCATACCAATCTGTAGATCGATAGAACACACCAAAGTTAGCATCAAAAGTCATGGCGCTACTACCAGCAGGTAAAGAGGCATCACTCAATGTATTTGGCGGAACCCAAACAGGATTCAATCCGAAAGAGAACAGTCCAAGACCAACTCCAACACCAAGTTTTCCATTACCAATATCAAAATGCTGAGAATAGTTCAACATTACATTTGTTTGTCTGTTAAACCCGATGGCATCGTGAACCACATTGATTCCAACTCCTGCATTAACAGGAGAAAGACGCAACAAACTCGGGAGATTGGCTTCACCGTTGATCAATAGAGAGTTCGGAGCACCATTCACCTTATCCCATTGATTACGGTAAATCATGTTTCCACATGCACCATCTTCGATTCCAGTTTCACCTGGATTCACCGCCATTTTGTTATAAATGAAGTGAGTTAATGCAAGATCCTGTTGAGCATTAGCTCCACAAGCGGCAAGCAAAAGGGTAGTAACAACTAGTATTCTTCTTTTCATAAACAGTGTACTTAGTACGGTATGATTGTTTATTATCGGGTATAATTCACCCATTCGGCGACTAAAATAAGTATTGTTTTAATACAATCAAAATATTTTCTTCATCAAAGGGGCTGTTTTCAACACCGAAATGTTCAACAACACTTTTTTTTCACGATTTCCTTGTACGAAGGGCAAAAACAAAAGTTACACCTTAGCCTAACTTCTGATAAGTCTTCCACCATAGATTAGGGATATCCCCTTTCAGTGCGTTATCATAGTCCTTCTTGTTACACGGAACCATGTGATGTCGCTCAAACTTAACGCCTTCAAGGGGTGGATAAGGAACTTCCATCCACCAACGGGCGCTTTTATCGCTTTTGTAAAACACCAATTCGTGATCCAGTTCATCAAGGAAAACAGTGAACTTTGTATAGTTCTTCTTCAGTCCAACAGGAAAATCTCCCACGCGTTGTGCATAACCGTCAATAAAATACCAAATGATTTGCGCTAAGGATGAATGAGCGAGATCATTTCCGGGTTTCGATGAAAGGTTAAAAAAGCCAAGAGCCGTTAGCTTGTCGCTGATCCCTGCATAGCGCGCTATCTGGCACAACTCGTGATTAAACAATCCGTTAGGCTGAATGAAGTCATTATTCGGAAAATCTGCGGTTCGAAGCACGTTCAAATCCACAGAAAGCAAGTCTGAATTACGTAAATGAGGTTCGGCAACTTTAAAATCGGCGGCATATTCACCCAGGCGAACCATGTCGAAGTACAGTTTATCAAAAAGAATCAGGTCATCTTTCGAGACAAAAGGAGCCTGAACTCCTAATGTAGCATAGTTAAACAAATAGCACGGACGATGCATCAGCATTTTGTTCACGAAGCCGTCAGAATTAATGTCGTTGTCCGGATCACCGATATCCAGCTTATAATCTATACTCATCGTATTGATCATCTGCTCCAATTCCTCGAACCCCTGGTACATTGCAAAAGTGAGGTCCTGTGAGCCTCCAACAACTATCGGAAGAATGTTGTTCTTCACCAACTCTGCAACGACTTGTCGGACCGCGAAATAGGTGTCTTCAATAGCCGAACCCGGATTTAAGGTTCCCAGGTCATAAATTGGAAACTTCCATGATTCTGCCGGATTCAACTGATAGAAATACTTTCTGAAGGCATCATTCGATAAACCGTGATTACTGTTGTCGCCATTCCTGTATTCAGGAACATAGATCAATGCCACGCCTTTCTCTTTCAATTCGGGAAAATCACCAGCAGTATGAACAGCAGCGTGTGCTCCAAGACCGAAATCGGTAGTTTCATCAACCGGCTGGAAATAAATTGAAAGATCTTTCATGTGCATTTTTTTCAAAAATACAGCATGAAGACAAACACATTTAAGATGTGGTTAACGAAGAATCAAGAATGAGAAGTTAATAACTGTGTTAGCGAAGAATATTCGTCCTTACATTATTTCTTCTTCTTGGCCGCCGTCTTTTTCGCAGGAGCCTTCTTTTCGATCATTTCCTTCACTTTTTCCAACGTCAATTCAGTTGGATCTACTGAACTCGGTAATTCGATCTTGATCTTTCCTTTCAGGATAACGGATTTACCCCAACGTGCTTTTTCGACACGAATTCCTTCTGATTTCCAGTCGTGAACAACCTTGTCAATATCCTTCTGGAGTTTTTCCGCGATCAATGTTTCAATATCCTGTTGTGAAAGGTTATCGAAATCGTACTTCTTGTTTACATTGATGAACATATTGTTCCACTTGATGAAGGGCCCGAAACGACCAACACCTTTCTGAACAGGCATTCCGTCAAACGTAGCAATCGGGGCATCAGCCTGCAGCTTTGATTCGATCACTTCAATTGCTCTATCCATGGTTACATTCATCGGATCCTCATTCTTCGCAAGCGAAATGAACTGATCTCCGAATTTTACATACGGTCCGAAACGACCGATATTCACTTCAACAGCAAATCCTTTGTATTCCCCAAGATTTTTCGGCAATTGAAACAGATCAAGTGCTTCTTCCAGAGTAATGGTATGAATAGACTGAGAACCCATAAGCGAGGCAAACTGTGCTTTTTCACCGTCCTCCTTCTCATCCCCTACCTGGATCATTGGTCCGAAACGACCGATTCTAGCAATTACTTTCTTACCGCTTTGAGGATGGACTCCAAGCTCTCTTTCCCCTGTTGCGCGATCTGAAGTCTCCAAAGTGTTTTCCACACTGTCATGGAAGGGCTTATAGAAACTCCCGATCATATCCGTCCAATTGGTTTTACCACGTGCAATTTCATCGAATTGCTCTTCCACTTCTGCAGTGAAATGGTAATCCATAATGTGCTCGAAATGATCCGTTAAGAAATCGGTAACAACAACTCCAATATCAGTCGGGAACAATTTATTTTTCTCTTTTCCGGTAATTTCCGTTTTCAACGAAGAGCTTACCGAAGTTCCTTTCAATTCAAAAACCTTGTATTTACGCTCCTCACCGTCACGTTCCTGTTTTTCTACATATCCACGTTTCTGAATAGTGGAAATAGTTGGCGCATATGTTGAAGGACGGCCAATCCCCAATTCTTCCAGTTTTTTCACTAAAGAAGCTTCTACATAACGTGCTGCCGGACGTGAAAAACGTTCAGTTGCACGAATAATTTCAGTTGCGAGCACCTCACCTACTTCAACAGCAGGAAGCAATCCTTCGGTTTCGCTATCCTCCTCATCATCCAATGATGTTTCCAAATAAACTTTCAGGAATCCGTCGAATTTAATTACTTCACCTTTTGCCTGAAAAACTTCAGGAACAGATGTGTTCCCGATGGAAATGGTTGTTCTTTCCAATTCCGCATGGCTCATCTGGCTTGCGATGGAACGTTTCCAGATCAGGTCATACAAACGTTTTTCGTCGTTCTCCGCATTCGTTAAACTGTGAAGTGCAAAATCCGTAGGACGAATGGCTTCGTGAGCCTCTTGTGCATTTGCACTTTTGTTCGAATATTTTGTAGGATGCGAATATTGCGCACCGTAAGCCGACTTGATCTCATTTTCAGCACCACGCAAAGCCGTTTCAGACAAATTCACGGAATCGGTACGCATATAGGTGATACGCCCGCTTTCATACAAGCGCTGCGCAACCTGCATAGTCCTTGAAACCGAGTAACCCAACTTCAAACTGGCTTCCTGTTGCAAGGTAGAAGTTGTAAATGGTGCCGCCGGAGTTTTCTTAGCCGGTTTTTTCTGAACATCAAGAACTGAAAACTCTTTTCCGGAGCAATTCTCCAAAAAGGATTCAACTTCTTTATCAGTTCCAAGATTCTTAGCCAATTCAGCCTTGATCTGGTCTTTCCCTTTTTTGAAAACAGCGGCAACTTTGAAATAATTCTCAGGTTTGAAACCTAGAATCTCTTTTTCGCGCTCAACAATCAAACGAACAGCAACAGATTGTACACGTCCGGCACTCAAACTTGGCTTTACCTTTTTCCAAAGAACAGGTGAAAGTTCGAAACCTACCAAACGGTCAAGAACACGACGTGCTTGTTGTGCATCAACCAACGGTTTATTGATCGATCTGGGATTTTCGATTGCCTTTAAAATGGCAGATTTCGTTATCTCGTTGAAAGTAATCCGTTTTGTTTCCTTTTTAGCAAGACCAAGTGTTTCGTACAAGTGCCATGAAATAGCCTCTCCCTCACGGTCCTCATCGGTAGCGAGCCAAACCACTTCGGCTTCCTTCGCTAATTTTTTCAGATCTGAGACCAGCGCTTTCTTGTCGGCTGAAACCTCGTAAGATGGCTCAAAATTGTTTTCAATATCTATGGCTAATCCTTTAGAGGTTAAATCCCTGACATGCCCAAAACTCGACTTAACAGTAAAATCTTTCCCAAGATATCCCTCGATTGTTTTGGCCTTTGCTGGTGACTCAACGATAACTAAATTCTTGCCCATAAACTATAGATTTGAGTAGCTCCCTAACGTTTGGAAGCGCTGCAAATATAAATTGATTTAAAAGCAAAATGCAAATTGCCACACTTCTTTAATACTATTCAATGTAATTGAAAGAAATCAAAAAAAGTGAAATGACACACATTTCTTAACAACTGACATTTTGACATCATTCCAAATAACATTACTTTTGCCACCTTAATAAGTAAAAGGAAAAATGTCTTTCGATCACGGAACAAACAAAGTAATTGATGAAGCATTGCAGGGAACTGCAACAATGTTGGAAAACGAAAACGGAGGTAAAAAACTCTATGTGGAAAGCTACGGCTGCCAGATGAATTTTTCAGACAGTGAAGTGGTGGCTTCTATCATGGCGAATGAAGGTTACAGCACGACAAGAAATATAGATGAAGCCGATGTTGTATTGATCAACACTTGTTCTATCCGCGAAAATGCAGAAACACGTGTTCGCAACCGATTGACCGATTTCAAAAAACGTAAGGAAGACCAACCAAATTTAGTAGTTGGAATTCTTGGCTGTATGGCTGAGCGATTGAAACAAAGCTTATTGGAAGAAGAAAAACTAGTTGACCTTGTTGCAGGACCGGATGCATACCGTGATTTACCCAATCTTGTAGAAGAAGTCGGTTCCGGGCAAAAAGCAGTAAACGTTTTGCTTTCAAGAGAAGAAACTTACGCAGATATTTCTCCTGTTCGTCTGGACCAGGGTGGGGTTACGGCTTTCGTAACAATTACACGCGGATGTGACAATATGTGTTCTTTCTGTGTTGTTCCGTTTACCCGCGGTCGTGAGCGTTCAAGAGATCCGAAAACGATTGTTCAGGAATGTACTGATCTATTCAACAAAGGCTACAGAGAAGTTACTTTATTGGGTCAGAATGTTGACAGTTACCGCTGGAACATGACGAGCAAAGGAGTTATCAAAGATGAAAATCAATCGACAACCAACTTTGCACAGTTGATGGAAATGGTGGCGTTAATCAATCCCGATCTGCGCGTTCGTTTTTCCACTTCACATCCGAAGGATATGACTGACGATGTTTTGGAAGTAATGGCGAAATACGAAAATATTTGTCCATATATTCATTTACCTGTTCAAAGCGGACATACTGATGTTTTGGCTAGAATGAACCGTGGTTACAGCCGCGAATGGTATTTGGAAAGAATTGAGGCTATCAAGCGTATTGTTCCCGATTGCGCTATTTCAACTGATATTATCACAGGTTTCTGTGGCGAAACAGACGCCGAACATGCAGATACGGTTTCGTTAATGCGTGAAGTTCAGTACGATTTTGCGTACATGTTTAAATATTCGGAACGACCAAAAACATTGGCTGAAAGAAGATTTGACGATGACGTTCCTGATGAAGTGAAAGGAAAACGTTTAGAGGAAATTATTGCACTTCAATTGGAAAATTCTGCCGCATCTCATAAACGCCAGATCGGAAAAACCGTAAAAGTATTGGTTGAAGGCCCTTCAAAACGTTCAGCAGAGCATTTCTGTGGACGTGACGGAAGAAACTCAATGGTTGTTTTCCCTAAAGGAACTGCTGAAAAAGGAAAATACGTTTGGGTGAATATTACAGACTCTACATCTGCCACCTTGCTTGGAAATATTGTTGAACAACCACAATAAGAAACCATGTCATTGAATATTCAACAAATTAAACAACGCTTCGGCATCATCGGAAATTCGCCCCAATTAAACCGGGCTTTGGAAGTTGCTGCACAGGTTGCCCCTACCGATATTTCGGTTTTGGTAACGGGAGAAAGTGGAACAGGAAAGGAGATTATCCCACAGGTGATCCACCAGTTGAGTTCAAGAAAACATGCCGAATATATTGCAGTAAACTGTGGTGCAATTCCTGAAGGAACCATAGATTCCGAATTATTTGGTCACGAAAAAGGAGCATTTACCGGCGCAACAGGCAGCAGGCAAGGCTATTTCGAAGTGGCTGACGGCGGAACTATTTTCCTGGATGAAGTAGCAGAATTGCCTATGCAAACACAGGTTCGTCTGCTTCGCGTTTTGGAGACCGGTGAGTTTATCCGTGTCGGTTCTTCCAAAGTGATAAAGACCAATGTTCGTGTTGTTGCAGCAACGAATGAAAATATGCAACGCGCAATTCAATCAGGGAAATTCAGGGAAGATCTTTTATACAGATTGAGTACTGTTCCCATTGCGTTGCCCCCGCTTCGTCAGCGCAGTGAAGACATATATTTGCTTTTCAGGAAATTTGCAAACGATTTTGCAGACAAATACAGAATGCCCTGCGTAAAACTGACAAACGACGCCGTTAACATATTGAATGCGTACTCCTGGCCGGGAAATATCCGCCAGTTAAAAAACCTGGTAGAACAACTTTCGGTAATTGAACAGGAAAGAGATATTGACGGGGCACGATTGGCAAGTTACCTGCCGCCTGAAGCAGACAAAACACCAATGGTAATCGGTCAGACCGAAAGTAATATCAATGAACGCGACCTGATGTACCAATTCCTTTTCGATATGAAAAAGGATTTGACAGAACTCAAAAAACTCGTTGTTGAACTATTGAGCCACCAGGGAGATTTCAGTTTGTCGAACGATCAGCGTGAAGTAGTAAATCGTTTGTACACAGATCTGCATGTTGGTGAACAGCGTATTTTGCCACCACAAGCACCAATCCATCATGAACCTATTCCATACATGAGGGATAATGATGAGATGGAAGATGAGATCATCGATATTCATGAAGAAGTAGAGGAATCGCTTTCACTTGAAGACCAGGAAAAAGAACTGATTCAGCGTGCTTTGGACAAACATAAAGGAAGAAGAAAACAGGCTTCTGACGAACTGGGAATTTCCGAAAGAACGTTATACAGAAAGATCAAGGAATATAATATCCAGGGATGAGAAACTTCTTTGTCATAGCATCCTTATTAATGGTTCTGTCAAGCTGCTGGCCTACCATGTTCATGAATCCGGTGGACAAAGGCGGAATGCCCCAGGAATGGCAGGAATTTTACGTTAATCCGATTGAAGTGACAAGTGCTACCGCACCTTCAAATTATGGAGCAATTCTTTCAGAAAATGTGCGTTCGGGTGTTCAAAACAATACGCGCCTGAAATTGGTTTCCGACCCGAATGATTCAACACTCCAGGTGACAACTACCGTTACAGGTTACTCTACTTCTCCTGTTGCCATTCAGCAAGGTGACGTTGCAACTGAGAACCGTTTATCCATTACTGTAAACGTGGTTATCACTACTCCAACGAAAGGATTGGAAGAGCTAACATTCAGCACCACTCGCTTTGCGAATTACGATGCAACAAAACAATTGGTGGATGTTGAACAAGCTTTGATAGAGAACATCAATCAGCAGATCGTGCAGGATGTCATAAATAAACTAAACTCCAATTGGTAATGAATTCGAGTCAGATCAGTGCTTTTATTGAAAATCCATCGCTGATTACAGCGAACGATGTGGATTCGCTAAAAAATCTGGCAAACGAATATGCTTATTCCGAAACGATACAATTGTTGTATTTGTACGCCGTTTCAAAACATACTGATTTGAAGTTTGATGAAGCTTTAACTTCCACAGCATACCGAATCACGAATCGCGAACGCATCCTTGAGTTACTTGGAGAACCTACGGAAAGTACTTTTGTTCAGGAAACGGCGGCACCTGTAGAAATTCCGGCGGTCATTGCTGAAGTTGCAGTAGAGACCACGATCCTTGAGGAAGAAGAACCAGTTATTGAATTTGTTACCGATGAGCCTGATATTCAAGAGGAAATCATTGAGGCAACAAAAGCCGTTATAGAAGAAAAAGATCCGCTCGACGAACTTATCTACAACACAACAGCCACAGCTTTGGAGCAAGATTATCTTGCATCGCGGGAGATTTCAGATGAACCTGAACCTGAACCGGAAGAAACTAACGAAGTTCAGGATAATGAAACATCTGTTGATGAATCTCAGGACGAAGAGAATATCACAAGTGTAGCTCCAATCTCAGAAGAAAGCAAAATGAGTTTCACCTCGTGGCTGCACCAGAATCATACTGCGGAAACAAAGAAGGAAATCCCGTCGGAACAAAAGCATAAAGAAGAGATTATAGACCGTTTCATTGAAACTCAGCCACGTATTTCCAAACCAACTGCGGAATTTTATTCTGCGAGCAAAAAAGCAAAGGAAAGTTTGGATGCTTCCAAGAATCCCGTTTCGGAAACACTGGCTAAAATATACGAGGCACAAGGAAATTATCAGAAGGCAATTCATGTTTATCACCAATTAATTTTGAATTATCCAGAAAAAAAGAGTTTATTTGCACCTCGAATTGAAGAATTGAAGAATAAATTATCACAATAAATGGCAACATTAGTATCTATTATTATCATTCTAGCAGCAATTTTGCTGATTGTAGTTGTATTTGTACAAAATCCTAAAGGTGGAGGTTTGACGAATGATTTCGGTACTCAACAATTGGGTGGAGTTCAACGTGCGAATGATTTTATTGAAAAAGCAACATGGGTTTTATCTGCTGCAATTGTAGTCCTAAGCATTACATTGTCGTCTATGATTCAACCAGCGAGCATCAAACCACAGGTTGATCCGAATGCTAAAGACGGTGCCGGTAAAAATGCTCCTGCTCCAAATGGTGGAGGAAAAGGCGGAAGCACAACAAAACTTCCAAATAGCTAAGAAGAACTTATTCAATTATAGAAAATGTCAGTATGTCACATATTGACATTTTTTTTTGAATCAAACTTGCAAAATTGTCATGAAAACGACAATGGCATGCGAGTTGTCAGAAATGGAGCAACAAATAAAAAATAAATTATGTCTACAGCATTTAAACCATTAGCAGATCGCGTTCTTATTGAACCGGCTCCGGCTGAGCAAGTAACTGCAAGCGGAATTATTATCCCCGACACAGCAAAAGAAAAACCGTTGAAAGGAAAAGTAGTTGCTGTTGGGACAGGAAAAACGGATGAACCAATGACAGTTAAAGTTGGTGACATGGTGATTTATGGTCAGTATTCCGGAACTGAGTTGAAAGTGGACGGAGAGACTTTATTGATCATGCGTGAATCAGATATTTACGGAATTATTGGATAAACCAAGTTCAAATGGTTCAAAGAGTTTAATGGCTTAAACCTCATTTTGAACATTTGAATCCGCTGCCCCTGCCTTTCTGCAGGCAAGGGCGGAAACATTTAAATTTTTTGAAAAAAATTAAAACATGGCAAAACAAATATATTTCGACGTAGAAGCTCGTGAGAAGCTTAAAAAGGGAGTTGATTCATTAGCAAATGCAGTGAAAGTAACCCTTGGACCAAAAGGAAGAAACGTTGTTATCGGAAAGAAATTCGGCGCACCACACATTACGAAAGATGGTGTTTCTGTAGCAAAAGAAATCGAACTGAAAGATCCTATCGAAAACATGGGAGCTCAGATGGTGAAAGAAGTTGCTTCAAAAACGGCAGACATTGCTGGTGACGGAACAACTACGGCTACAGTTCTTGCTCAGGCAATTGTAACGGCAGGATTGAAAAATGTGGCTTCAGGAGCAAATCCGATGGACTTGAAAAGAGGAATCGACAAAGCAGTTGCAACCGTAGTTTCTGACTTGAAAAACCTTTCCAAAGAAGTTGGTTCTGACAATGACAAGATCAAGCAAATTGCAACTATCTCGGCTAACAACGACGAATCTATCGGTTCATTGATCGCTGAAGCGATGAAAGTTGTGGGTAACGATGGTGTAATTACCGTTGAAGAAGCAAAAGGAACGGAAACGGAAGTAAAAACGGTAGAAGGAATGCAATTCGACCGCGGGTACCTTTCTGCTTATTTCGTTACAAATACAGATAAAATGATTGCTGAAATGGAGCATCCTTTAATCCTGATCTACGACAAGAAGATCAGCAGCATGAAGGAATTGCTTCCTATTTTGGAACCGGTAGTTCAAAACGGAAAATCATTGCTGATCATCGCGGAAGATGTTGATGGCGAAGCGTTGACAACGTTGGTTGTTAACCGTTTGCGCGGATCTTTGAAAATTGCAGCTGTTAAAGCTCCGGGATTCGGAGATCGCAGAAAAGCAATGTTGGAAGATATCGCAATTCTTACAGGTGGACAGGTAATTACTGAAGAGCGTGGTTTGACATTGGAAACTGCAACTTTGGATATGCTTGGAACTGCTGAAAAAGTAGAGATCGACAAAGACAATACAATCGTGGTAAACGGTGCCGGGGCAAAAGAAAATATCCAGGCGCGTATTGCACAGATCAAAGCGCAAATGGAAGCTACAACTTCTGATTACGATCGTGAGAAATTACAGGAGCGTTTAGCAAAATTGGCTGGTGGAGTTGCCGTATTGTATATCGGTGCACCAACAGAAGTTGAAATGAAAGAGAAGAAAGACCGCGTTGACGATGCACTTGCAGCAACTCGTGCAGCGGTTGAAGAAGGAATTGTACCTGGTGGTGGAGTTGCCTTGATCCGTTCTATCAACAATCTTGAAAAATTGAAAGGTGAAAACGAAGACGAAACAACAGGTATCGCAATCGTTCGCCGAGCAGTTGAAGAGCCGCTTCGTCAGATTGTTGCCAATGCCGGTGGAGAAGGTGCTGTAATTGTTCAGAAAGTTCGTGAAGGAAAAGACGATTTCGGATACAATGCACGTACGGAGCAATTCCAGAACTTGTATGAGGCTGGAGTTATTGATCCTACAAAAGTTACCCGTATTGCAATTGAGAACGCCGCTTCCATCGCTTCTATGCTTTTGACAACGGAATGTGTTATTGCAGACGAGCCTGAAGTTGAGGCACCACATTCGCATGGCGGAATGCCAGGTGGAATGCCGGGAATGATGTAGTTTCGGCTACGCTCAACTACCAGTAGGTATCAAGGAAAATAATACGTAAGGGCGAATTGCAATTCGCCCTTACGTATTTATATTTGTATCACATATAGTTGGCCCGACCATGTCGGGGCGGCTTTCCGTTTCGCCTTCCCCCGACGTTACAGTCGGGGATAGACCGAAACGACAACATATATTGAGAACCGTTTTGAGCAATCGAAACGGTTTTCTACTTTTGCAAAAACAATGAAGCAGATCAATTGCAATTGATCGCTTCACAATTTAAAAGACTGATGTCAGATATTACCGTTACCATTATCGACCGTGAAGGTGTTTCACACGAGCTTGTTGCACCAACAGATATGAACATGAATATCATGGAAGTTTGTAAATCCTACGATCTTCCTGTAAAAGGTGAATGTGGCGGAATGGCGATGTGTGCAACATGCCAGTGTTATCTTGAATCAGATCACCAACTGGAAGAACAAAGCGACATGGAGTTAGACATGCTCGACCAGGCGTTTTATGTGAAAGCAAACAGCCGTTTGGGATGCCAGATTCCTATTTCTGATGAGATTGACGGAATAGTTTTAAGACTTGCTCCGGAGGTAGAGTGATCCAAAGATGCCTTCGAGTGCCTCAGTCACCTTTTGAGACTTTATGTTGGCGACTGAGCGAAGTCAAAAACAAAGTGTCAACCCCATTCCAAAACTCATAATTCCGAGTTGTCGGCGCTGGTTTACGGTTGACCAGATCTCGCGGCCTGAAAACCAGGCATCGGAATACTCATAGTCTTTGTATTTCTTCTTGCCCAGCATCATATTGTACTGGTATTTGAATCCGTAATGGAACAATAAAGAGCGCGTCAAGGGATAATTCATTCTTATTCCGTAGGAAAACACCAAACCTTTCATTTCAGCCATTCGCTGATCGACAAAATTATCTGAGATTGCAGCTGCATCGTAAGCCGCTCCCTGACCAACTTCGATCAACGGATGTTGATCCATAATGCGAATCATGCAATACCCTACTCCAACTTCGTGCGAAAGTCCGGAAGGAACTCTGCTTGAAGATGAAAAAAGCATCTTTGTCATCAACTGAATTTCCTGGACAGGAATCATAGCCGCTTTAGCATTTACCGATTCTGAAACAACCGTTCCGTTCTCTTGCAAAACCTGGCGATTCACCTCATCACCTTTTTGCGGGTTGATGAAGTAATTCTTCAATCCGAATTCCAATCCGCTTGACGTATATTCGTCAATTGTCGTTGAAAGGCTTGCCCGAAAAGAATAATCAAGCAAGTTGTAGCTTTCTTTCAGTTTCCCGGATGCGTTCGCATAACCTTTCGTATGAAAGATATTCGTAAAAACAGGTAATTGGCCAAAACCGTCAATTTCCAAAAAGGTGTTCTTTCCAAAGTATCCTGATTCCTGTGCATTTGAGCCAAGACAAATAAGCAGAGCACCAAACAACAATTTCATTTTACTCTTCATCTGCCTTGTCTTGTTTAAGTTGATTAAATAATGCATCCAGGCGCAGTTCTATGAACTTTCTTGAAGCAGGCTCATTCCCGAAATAACTTTCTTTTATTACCAATTCTCCTTTTTCAAGATCAAGGGCGTAACAAGTAATATCTGTTTTGTGGCCCGACATCAGTTTCACCGGAAAATAAACCATTCCTATCGGGAAGAGAATAGTATTCAAAATTGCAGGTCCGGGATAGATCTCTGCATTGTACTCATGCGAAAGATCAAACCAAACTACGTAATCCGAATTGTATTTCTCCTTTAAACTGCTGAGCATTTCTTTGTCGAGCATAAAGGAATTTACCTCCGTTTCTTCTATTCGCTTATCAAGACTACGCATTAACTGCGCAAGGTTATTGTAATCATCAGCGGTCATGTTCTGCTGGTCCGATCTATCCAATTGCTGGATCCCGATTCCATGTACATCAGCCATTTTTCCCAAACTTTCAATAAACAATTTTTCCAGTTCATCTGATTTCTTGTAATCAATGCGCTGGTATCCCTCAATTTCAAAAACAACAGGATTGATCAATAAGATTGAATCGGCCTGAATGTGAAGTTTCGTATCGTATTCATCGCTGTAATACTCTCCCAATTCATCATCGGTCATTTCGTATACCATATCGCTTTTGGCATTCTCAGCTTTCATTTTCTCAGTGTAGAACTCCATTTTCTTCATGAAAGAAGAGTCATTCATCATATCTGAGACCCCGTAGAGATAAAATTTAGAAGAATCGATCCCGGATTCAATATCAAAACCGGATTTCTGGTTCTTGATCGTTTCGTACTTATCCCAGGAATATTCCTGACCGGCTTCAGCCGCGGCCAACGAATCATTCATCGCTTTCTTACGGTTGATCTCTTCTATCGCCTGCTGGAATGTATACTTTGAATACTTGATATCTTCCAGGATGTCATTGAACGCTGTAAATTCCTGTGCCTTTTCCCAAATCTGAGAAGCAAATAAATCTGTCGTATCACGCAGATAGTTGTCTTTTATGGTACGAAGTCCCAATGCAATCTTTCCTTCTTTCGGCAGTGATTTCAGGAATACATTAAGCGTATTGATACTTCCTTCATAATAGGTGTAGTTGTTATAATCGTATTTGCTGTAAGAATCATAAAAACTAAAAGCATACTCATCTTCACGCTTTTCATATTTCATCAGGTCAAGCCAGATTTGCGACTTGCAATTTTTCAGGAAACGCGAATTCGGGAATTGCTTCTCCATGATGAAAATACTGTACAACGCATAGGTGTTCTCACCATCGTAAATGTCGTTCAGGATAAACTCATAACGGCAAATGTTCCGAATCTCGTTAAATGTTTTTATATCCCTGTTGAGGGTTGTTCCCCAATTGGAAAAGGTTGCAATTTTATTCGTCAGTTCTTCTTTTCTCTTCGCAATGTTCGGATGCGAATTTAAGCGGTCATTATAATTGGACCGGGCAGTAATGTCTTTCTTATCCGCTTCGAATTGTTTTGGCGGAACATAGAACCATTCGTTATTGAAGTAGGTTTTCGGGAAGGTCAACTCCTCAAAAGGAAGGTAAGAATACATCAAAACATCGAAGGTCATATTGATCTCAGATGAATTGAAACCAGCCTGGTGAAACAAAGCCACAGCTAAAGAATCAGCCTCAAACTCGTTGTCACGCGAATACTTGCTAAACAAGCGCACTTTCTCGTTATAAGAACTTGTTTTGTTATCCATGGAATAATCAAACAGATCAACCACGTGTTTTTCGCGGAAATGGATAATCTCATGTGCAAGAACAAAGGCCAGCTGCGCCTCATTCGTCATCTGGGCAATTAAACCTGTTGTTACGAAAACCATTCCCTGATCGGTAGAAAAAGCATTGGCTTCGTTCGAATTGTAAGTATAAAAACGCAGTTTACCTTCCAACTCTTCATCACCTTCAACAAGCAGATCGCCAAGTTGCTGTAGGTAAAGTGAAACCGGATCACCGAAAGTAACATCGCCTGATTTCAAGAGTTCATCAATGGCGTAATTTACTTCTTCAATAAAGATCTCTTTTTGTTTTCCGGTCAGATCATCCAGGTGTGCCTTACTCGCATTACGGATCTTTTCCTGTGTAGGAGTTGAAAAATCCTTAGGCAAAGTTCCCGCGCTCTTTAATGGCTGATAATTGTTAAAATCAATTTGGGCAAACGAAAACAGGGTGGTGAAGGCGCAAAAGAGCGTTAGTAGTTGTCTCATAATAGTTCTTTTGGAATGATACAAACTGGGATCGGATTCATTTTATGCTGATTTTGTTTATTCAATCGGGTATATATTTCAATAACTTCTTTTTGCCGGTTGGTTAACGTTTCGTCTATGTTTTCCGGAACATTTTCAAGATACGCCATCGCCCACTCCAATTCCGGGTAAGTAGCACCCAACTGATCTTCGTCCGTTCTTCCGTCTTCCCAAAGCCCGTCAGTTGCAGGTGCTTCCGACAATTGTCTAGGAATATTCAAATGACGCGCCAGTGCTCTGACTTGTGTTTTCGTTAAGTCAGCAATAGGGCTCAAATCAACTCCTCCATCGCCATATTTCGTATAGAAACCAACCCCAAAATCCTCGATTTTGTTTCCGGTTCCTGCTACCAGGCACGAAAGCGGCTGAGCAATTGCATAAAGTGTTGTCATTCTCAAACGGGCACGTGTATTCGCCATTGCAAGAAAATGTGCAGAAGAGCCTTGAGGTAAACATTTTTGCATTTCATCGAACGTAGCCGAAAGCTCAACAGTTACTTTACGAACATTCGAAAAATTCTCTGAAAGCCACTGAATATGCAGGTCTGCCCTATTCAATTCCGCTGTTTTTTGGTGGATTGGAAGTGAAACAACTGTTACATCTAAACCTGTCAAAGCACACAAAGTTGAAGTTAACGCAGAATCCACTCCACCGGAAATACCAATAACAAAACCCTTTGCCCTGGCATTTTGGGCATAGTTTGTCATCCAATTTACAATATGTTCCGCTATTTTAACGTCGTTCATATTCTTCAATTTTTAAAGCTAACAAAGGAAATAACATCCGCCATCTCCTTACATTACTTTAACGTTTTAAGAAAAAAAAACTGCCAGTTTGCACTGACAGTTTTCAAATATCTTCAATTCTGATTAGAACAAAATTCCAACTTTAATCAGGATCTGCTTTTGTGTTGCAGAAAGTGTTGTATAATCCTGTGTCCCATTATTATACTGGAACAATGTCATATCTCTTTCTTTATCATCTCCAGCGATAGCTTCACCGTAATGAACAGGAGTAAATCCGTAGTAGAAACCTACTTCAGCATAAAGAGAAGTGTTTCCTGTGAAATTCCACTCAGCACCACCCGCAATACCGATCGTTGAACGCATAAAGAACATATCTCCTTTAGCTTTCATATCGTTGTTTTGCTGCGAAGTTTGTGTTCCCATTAAGGAATCACCTGCATAAACAAATCCTTTATCAAAAATGGTATTCCCCAACATGAAAGAAGTGCGCGCACCAAACTTTCCGTAGTATCTGAAATCACCAAGAGGATTTGTTCTGAACAATAACATTGTAGGGATAGAACCGTAGATTGCCTTTTGCTTACGCTCAGTTACACGGTAAAGGTCAGAACCTGTTTGGTCATCTTGCTTCTTAAGGATATCCGTATCAATGTAACGGTAGTACATATCCTGCTTCATTGAATACTTGAACGATTCAAAATCGAAATCAAGACCTGTTGCCAAACCAATATTTGGAGTGAACGGGAAGTTAAGTACTAAACCAATTGAATTAACAGCACCAACACCATCTCTAGCGATAGTTTTTGTTCCTGGCTTGTTAAAGTTCATTCCAGTTTGGTAAGTAATTCCAGCCTGAACTTTTGATTCAGTCTCTTGAGCCATTGCCACAGTACCGGCACTCACTAACAAAACAGTACAAAGTAATTTTTTCATAGTGTTGTTTAAATTATTGGACAAATATAATTGGTTTCGTGAAAACGGACATAGAAACTATGTTCTGAAAATTAAAAAGTTGTGACATTTATTCGTGTTCTCAATTGTAATCAAACGAACATCAGTAATTTTAACCTGATAATTCGGACAATTCAGATTTTTGATATGAAAAAATATTTGCTTTTAGCTGTTTTCCCTTTACTGCTGTTCAGTTGCGGTTCAGATCCGTTAGATATAGACGCATCGGGTGTTGACATGAAACTGGACTACGTGAATCTGGATTCTCTTCTTTATAATTCCAATGAAAAACTGGTTGCTTTGGGACAGGTGGATGACAAATACAGCAGAATTGTGGAATACCAGCTTTATTACTGCTTTAATTTCACGTCTGACCCGGCATTGGGACCAGACCAGATCCTGAACAATTTTTACAATGAGAAGTATGTTCAGCGATTGGAAAAAAGAATTCACGAGAAATTCCCAAATCCGGCTAAGAATCACGCAGAGATCCTGGAGGGTTTCAGAAAATTGAAGTTCCATTTCCCGAAGGCTAAATTCCCCGAAGGTATTGTTTACACGAACAGTTATTTTTCGTCGAGTGCGTTTTGTACCGAAAATGCCATTTGCATGGGAATGGAACGATACCTCGGAGCTAAAACAGATGTTATTAAAGAACTTCCGAATGACAATTTCTACAGTTACATCAAGGAGGCAATGAACCCCATTTACTTTGAAAGAGATGCAGTTTGCGCCTGGGTTTTAACACACATAGCTGAAGAAAAGGAAGATGCATATTTGATCGAAGCAATGGTAAACTGGGGGAAAATCCTTTATTTGACTGAAGCGGCTTTTCCTGATAAAGCACCTGAGATCATTCTTCGCCAGAGCACAAAAAACTACAATTGGAACTTGAACAATGAACGGGCTTTCTGGGATTACCTGGTAAAGAACAAATTACTGTATTCCAAAGAGGAAAAAGTGAAGCAGAACATGTTGCATGAAGCTCCTTTCACGTCAGGATTGCCTGACGGTGAAAAGACGCCCGATCGTTTGGGACAGTTCATTGGGTGGAGAATAATTCATAGTTATATGGAACAATATGATGTAACTTTGGAAGAATTATTGAAAACACCATACACGAAATTGATCCAGGAATACGAGATCAACGAATGACACAAGAAACAGGTCCCGACCGTAAACGTCGTGAAGGCTTCATTGTCAAAAAAAATAAACGCAGAAAATGGAAGACACAGTAACTAAAAAATCAACAATAGCTATTGAAGTTGGATTGAATGAAAACAACTTACCGCTTGAAATGAATTGGTCGGCAAGCGACGGTGGCGTAAAAAATTCGCCTGCCCAGGCGATGTTCCTTTCTTTCTGGAACCCGGATGAAAAGAATACGCTTAAAATCGACCTTTGGACCAAAGACATGAGTGTAGAAGAAATGAAACAGTTCTTTCACCAAACGTTGCTGACAATGGCGGATACCTTTGAAAAAGCAACCGGAGAGAATTTGATCACGGAAGATTTACGTGATTATTGTCACCACTTCGCAGAGAAAATGGAGATCTTGCCGGAATAACACTTAATGTTCAAACGGCTCAAAACGTTCAAATAAAAAGGGTTCAATTTTCATTGAACCCTTTAAACTTTTTAAACCTTTGAACTACTTTACGAGTGTCATTTCATCCACCAAATGCTTCGCGCCGCAATACACATCCATCACCCACATTACGTAACGGATATCTACCACAATATTTCGGCAGCGTTTCGGATCAAAATAGAAATCACTCATTGTACTTTCCCACGAACGGTCGAAGTTCAATCCCATTAAATTTCCATTCGCATCTAAAACCGGTGAACCTGAATTTCCTCCTGTTGTATGATTTGATCCTGTGAAACAAACCCACAATTCACCGTTCTGTGCATAATCCCTGTAATCTTTCGCTTTATACAATTCGATCATTCTCGGCTGTAATTCAAAATCAGGATTTCCCGTATTGAATTTGTCGATCATTCCCTTCAGGGTGGTATGCTCTGTATATGCCATTCCGTCTACAGGAGCAGAACCTTCAAGGTTTCCGTAAGTTACGCGAAGTGTTGAATTGGCATCTGACCATTGTTTCATATCAGAAAACATCTCCTGCTTTCCTTCAACAAATAATTTGAGGTAAGCATTCATTTGCTCGTCGTACTCAATTGCAGTTGGATTGATACGATCGATCATCGTTGTCCACAATCCTTTAAACGCAGCAAACGCCGGATCTTTTCTCAATTTAGCAAGTGATTTCTTATTGAATTTTTTCAGGAAAGCCTCGTATCTCGCCTGGTTAACGAAGATACTTTTGCTGTAGATCATCGAGGAAAGTTTCGGATTCTTTAATTCTGCTGAAGCGAACTGAGTTCCGACATATGAATTGAATTCTTTTGTCAAAACATCGAAGATCTTCTGGTCAACCTGTGCATCATAATCTTTGAAGAAACCAGGAGCACCTTTGATCAGTTTATCAATTCTTCCCTGAAGTGTGCTGTCTTCTGCGTACTTGTCATAATTTGCTTCGATATCTTCCAGTGCTCTTGTTAACTTGTAGAATTCCGGGCCAACAAAAAGGTATTCGTAGAACAGTGTATAGTGGAACTCATAGTCGCTTTTCTCCGCAACAAGCTTATTCATATTCGCCACCAAACCAACGTATTTGTTCCAATCACCGTTTGATGCAGCCCGTTTTTCATACTCCGCTTCAAACATCACTTTCAGGTCTATGGCGCCCAATTGTTTCAAACCGTCGATCTGACCGATATTTTTCTTCCATGCGTTTGCGATACGAGCCTGCTTCGCCATGTACTGAATACGTACTTTGTCAGAAGATCGCATTGCTTCGTCGATTACAGCCAACGATTTTGTTCTCATTGAGATTTCCATCGGACGCTGTTTTTCTACAATATAACGAAGGTTACCCGAACTCAAATGTTGTTCTGTTAATCCGGGAAAACCGTATACCATTGTAAAATCGCCCGATTTTCTGTCATTGAACGCAATTTTCAGGAATTGAATAGGTTGATAAGGTTTGTTGTTCACGTTAAAATCTGCAGGCTTATTTCCTTCTCCGGCATAAATTCTGAAAACAGTGAAATCTCCGGTATGGCGAGGCCAAACCCAGTTGTCCGTATCACCACCGAATTTTCCGATAGAACTTGGAGGTGCACCAACCAAACGCACATCGTTGAAAACCTCTTTTACCATTAAGTAATAGTCGTTTCCGTAATCGAAAGCTTTTATTTCAGCTTTGTAATGCGTTCCTTTTACTGCGTCATCGCACAATTTTTTCATATTGCGTTTCATGATCTCAGCAATTCGCTCCTGGCTTTCCAAACCTTCAGTTCCGAACAACATTGTTTCCGTCACGTTCTCAATACGAACGATGCGAGTAGCTGATAATCCCGGGTTTGCAAGTTCCTCTGAGTAAGATTTCGCCCAAAAACCATTTTTCAAATAATCTTTTTCTTCTGAAGAATGCGCCTGAACCTGTGATAATCCGCAGTGGTGATTAGTCAGGAGCAACCCTTGCCCGGAAACCAATTCGGCAGTACAACCGCCACCAAAGTGCATAATGGCATCTTTCAGGGACGAACCGTTCACACTGTAAATATCAGCAGCTGTAAGTTTCATTCCGTGGGCCTTCATGTCAGACTCAAATGCCTCCAACAACGACGGAATCAACATTCCTTCCTCGGCGAAACAAGGAAGTGTACAGCTAATCAAAAGCGTCAATAGTATTCTTTTCATATTAATTTCTTGAGTTCCAAAGATACCAATTGAATTAGAAATGAGGAATGTTGAACCGGGATTTGTGATTTAATGAATTTTCAGACAACTTTCAGTTACCCTTCTAGTGTGCTTTTCATTTTTTAACGCGTCTGAATTCGAATATCTCTAAAAAAATAGTTCCTTTGTTTTGTGGAGTTTTTATCAATCATTTTTAGCCTGGGAGTGACCCTGGCCATTTTCAGTTTTATTTGGGGATTGCTGAATATTTGTATTGCAATACTGCGTGGCGGAGTTCCTTTGAACTATCCTGCAAAGCTGATGCTTAAAGCAATCCAATACTTTCTAATTGTTGATGTAGTTGTTCTTTTCGGTTTGGAAAAAGGTGAGATCAGTGTGCGAAATGCCATTATTACAGGAGCTGTTATCGGAATGTATTTCCTGGGAAAAGTGCAGCAAATGCGATTGAATTTTGCGATTATCTCTATCCAGGGAAGAAATTTCAACAAACCTCAAAAACCGAATATGTCGCTCGAATTCGGGTTGATCATTGTTGCGATGATGTTCTATATTTTCTTCCTGTTCAATACTGATTTGGCGACCAATTCCGTTGCCCAATGGTTCTATCAATCTATAGTTGACATTGAAAAAACCATTTTCTTCGGTTTTATTTTCAAAGTCATCGGGGTGATCTTCACCATTACGATGATCTTCCGAATGCTGAATTCAATCAATGTTTTGATCACAGGAAAATCGCCTTACGATAACCTGAATAATCGAAACGGGAATAGCAATGAAGATGATAACCGCTTTGACGATTACGAAGAGATCAAATAAGAAATCTGATTGAGAATGGCCTGAAGCTGTGACTCGATATCCTTTCCTTCAGAATTATCTATAATAAAATCTGCAAGTTTTTTGTGGTCTTCCGGGTTTCCCTGGCTGTTAATTCGCGACTGTACATCACTTCTATCGGAACGATCTCTCAGCATTGTTCGTTGGATCCGGGTTTCAAGGTCGGCAAATACCAGAATGGTCTTATCAAATTTCAGGTAAGATCCTGTATCGAACATCACGGCATTTTCCTGGAAAACAACAGTACTTTTTTGTTCGTTTGCCCAATCGGCAAAATCAGCATAAACCACCGGATGAACAATGGAATTTACCCATTCTCTTCTCTCAGATGCGTTGAAAATAATGTTGGCAAGAAAAGGACGATTCAATTGGTTGTTCGCAAAAACTTCTTCTCCAAATGCCTCTATCAAAGCTTCGCGAATGATTGGACTGGTATTCATCAATTCTTTTGCACGCGCATCGGCATAATATACCGGATAGCCTTTCTCTTCCAGGAGACTACAGATATAGGATTTTCCTGAACCTATACCACCTGAAATACCGACTTTAAGTTTTGATGCCATGAAAAAAGAGTGCAAAAAAAATCCTCCTTATCGGAGGATTTCAATTAGATTTCTTCTACTTCTATAATATTGAAAGGAAGCCCGATGATTGCCTGATAATCCTGGCCAGCCTCTTCCATATCTTCATCGTCTTCTTCGAAGAACCAGTTTACGGTTACACTTGTTTTAGAACCGGAGATTGACTCCAATTTCTTGAACAAGTCGAGAATACACTTTGAGGATGATGTATTAAAATATTCCAATTTCACATCAACTGCAGTTTCTGCTTGTGGGCTTTTACCGTAAGCATCTATCCACTCGTTCAAAGGTTTATAGAATTCTACAGAGTTTTCAGGAATTGAACGCCCTTTCAATTCTAATTTTCCTGCAGCAGCATCAAAATGAATTGATGGGGTTTTAGCTGAACCTTCAAGTTGTAAATTTTCCATGAGCTTAATCTATTATGTTGGCTTTCAAATACCTAGTCTATTTTTATTGTCAAACAGAAGAATCGACTTGATTCATTTACCGGCAAAAATAAGTATTCTAATTTATTCCCGGATTTTCTTGCAATATCAATCATTCCTAAGCCGGCAGTTCCTTTTTCAGACATTTTACCGTTATTAAGAACATCCTGATAGAACTTCTTCAATTCATCTTTATCCATACCGTTTATCTGTATCAATTTGGATTCCAGATCCTCAGCACTTTCAACGTCTATATAATTTCCTGTTTGGATGACAAAGTTATCATCTTTCTTTGAAATCATGAAGAGCGCCGATTTCACTTCTATTCTTTCAATATTTCTTTCGGATTCTTCAACATCAATGTGATGATACAAGTTTTGGAGACACTCTACCAGCACGTTGAAAACCTTCTTTTTTGTTTTGGGAGATTCCTCCATGTAGTCCATTTTAGACTCCATGATTGACAAAACCGAAGTAAGTAATTCTGATGTAACTACACCTTTGAATGAGAGCAAAATATTCTCCCTTTCCATAGTCTGGTATAGTTCATAAATGTCGTTTTTAATCATTCTGTTAGAGGAATGTGAAGCAAATATAACAAACCTGTTCAACTAGTTACGTGAATGGCTGTTTTTTTTGAGTGGTTGACGATTAATGAATGATGAGTTGCGAGTTCAGAGTTATAAGTGACGAATTACGTACACAGTTATCAGTGATAATAGTCAACCAAAGACAATCATTCTGAAATCATACTCAATTATCTTTCTTATATTTGCAACAATGGTGCATTTAAATTCAAATCCGGAGTGGTTCGCAGAATGGTTCAACTCTCCTTATTATCACATTCTCTACAAAAACAGGGATGATCAGGAGGCAGCGGCATTTATCGAAAGACTTTGTGCTTTTTTGAAGTTAACTCCGGAATCCAGTATTCTCGACCTGGCTTGTGGAGCAGGCCGTCATTCCCGCGTTTTGCATCAGCTGGGATATAAAGTAAGCGGTTGCGATTTGTCGCCAAACAGTATTGCAGAAGCCAAAGCGAATTCATCTGCTGAGATCGATTTCTATGTGCATGATATGCGTCTTCCGCTACCTCACAAATACGATGCAATCCTCAATTTATTTACGAGCATAGGCTATTTCAAAGAACTCGAAGATAACCTGCAGGTGTTTGAAAGCGTTTCAAAAGGATTGAATGCAAACGGAACTTTCGTGATCGACTTCATGAACTGTAACAAAATTGTACGTGAAATGAAACCGCGATACGTTCTTACGATTGATGATATTACCTTTCATATAAAGAAAGAGATCAGTCACGGACGAATTTTAAAAACCATCACTTTTGAAGACAAGGGTGAATCTTATTTTTTCCAGGAAAAAGTGCAGGTGCTTACCTATGAAATCTTTGAAGACCTCTTAACCAAAGCCGGATTTAAGATCAAAACCGTTTTCGGTTCTTATAAATTGGATGCTTACGACGCCGAACAATCTGACCGCTTAATCCTAATCTGCTCCAATGACTAACCTGATCCTGAATACCATTTACCTCATCGGTGCGGTTTGTCTTGGTGGAATGCTCGTTCAGCTTCTTGAAAAGAAGAGCCAGAAGCGTTTTATTAAATTGTCGCTGGCCTTTAGCGGTGGATTTTTACTTGCAATTGCTTTTACTCACTTTCTTCCGGAATTGTACCGTACAAATGAACTGCAAACAGGGATCTGGATTTTGGTCGGGTTTCTTGTTCAGTTATTTCTGGAATATTTCTCCGGAGGTATCGAGCACGGGCATATTCACGTTCATAAAGACCACAAGATTCCTTACATGATGCTGCTTTCTTTGAGCATTCATTCGTTTATTGAAGGAATTCCATTGGCGAGCACAGATACACACACGCATATTCACAACCATGTTGTTGGCGATCATCACAGCTCACTTTTAATCGGGATTATATTACATCAATTCCCGGTTGCAATTGCATTAATGACCTTACTTATTAAGTCTAAAATAAGCTTGAGGAAAGCATGGTTCTGGCTCCTTGTTTTTGGTGCGATGACACCGCTTGGAATGTACAGCGGACTGGTGATCGACCAGCATTCAGCTGCTCATTCTATGGAGATCCTGCTTTCAGTGGTTGTTGGTATGTTCCTGCATATTTCAACAACAATCATCTTCGAAACGAACGAGGATCACCGCTTCAACCTGTCAAAACTGGTGGCTATTTTGCTTGGCGTTGGGTTGAGTTTTGGGTTGATGTGACTTTCCGCCCCGGCGGACTCAGTCACCTATCGACTCCGCTTCATTTTCTCCCACAGATGCACAGATTAATTGCTTCCGCCGCGGCGGACACTCGCTTATTCATTATTTTCCAATTGTGAAGTCGATAAATCTTTACAAGATTGAAAGGCGACTGGTAAGCGCCTTTAGTATCTGTGCATCTGTGGGAAATGCAATTCTTAGCTATACGAATAATCTATCTCGCCAATTCTCCGCATTTTCTTCCGAAAGCAAATTGAGTTTTTTCAGGTAATGCGTTGTTTTTTCGAAAGCCAGGGGATATTCTATTCCTTTATAGTTCCAGTCGGTTTGGGAAAGCCATTGTTTTACCTGGTCCATGCGAAGGTTGTAACGCCATGAAATGACTTCAGCCGTATGTTTCGCGTTTTTCACCTTCTCAGCACGTTTGTTTACAATGGTGCACATTTCTTTCAGCAAGTCGGCATGTTTTTCTACAATTTCTGTACGGGCAGCAATAACAAAACACGGCCATGGTGTAACTACATCACCTATATGACGGCATTTTCCCTGCTCAACGAAAGGAAAAGTAGTGAACCGTTCCCACAAAAATGCTTGTGCTTCGTTGTTTTCCAACGCCCACAATCCACCGTAAATATCCCCGATAACATTGAACTTCAATTGGTCCAATTTCCAGTTTTCCTGGTCGGCCATAACGTACGACATCAAATGTGAACCTGAACCGTAGCGCGAAATAGCGAATGTACCGTTCTTCAGATCGTCATTTACCTGGATGGAAGATTTTGTTGGAACATGAATTCCCCAATGCAAAGGCGAAACCACATAAACCTGGAGAATTTTCGCATCCAGCCCTTCCAAAATGGCTTTTGTAATTCCTTCCGTAAGCAAAACTGCAATATCCAGTGAACCGGTTTCGAGACCACGCACCATTTGCCCCGTCCCACCTGTCATATCCGACCAATGCAGATCTAATCCCGCTTTCTTGAATTTCCCTTCTTCAATAGCCAAACGCCATGGAAGGTTAAAGTGTTCCGGAACACCGCCGATCTTAAGTCCTACTGTACTCATCTTTGCTGAATTGCATATCAAATAATCTTTTGTAGTAGCCTTCTTTTTGAAGTAGTTCGTTGTGCGAGCCAGATTCCATGATATGTCCTTTATCCAGAACAACAATGGTATCAGCAGCTTTTATGGTTGATAAACGGTGTGCAATAACGATCGAGGTTCGTCCCTTTGTTAACTCTTGTGTTGCTTTTTGAATCATCACCTCACTTTCACTATCAACGCTTGAAGTCGCTTCGTCGAGGATAAGGATGTGTGGATTATACACATAAGCACGAATGAAAGCCAGCAATTGTCGTTGTCCGACAGATAAAATTCCGCCCCTCTCTCCTACTACAAAATCGTAGCCGCCCGGTAGTTTCTTAATGAAATCATGAGCACCTACCACTTTTGCGGAAGCTATTACTTGCTCACGGGTAATTTCTTCGTTACCAAGCGTAATATTATTGTGGATCGTATCGGAAAACAGGAACACATCCTGGAGAACAATTGCAATGTTCTTGCGCAACGTATTCAAATCAATTTGACGAAGTTCTGTATTTCCGACCGTAATTTCTCCTTTCTGGTAATCGTAAAAACGTCCGAGCAAATTCACAATCGAGGTTTTTCCTGCACCTGTTGCACCAACGAAAGCCACCATTTTCCCTTCCGGAATGGTCAAATCAATATCTTTCAGTACCCATTGTTCATCGGTATAAGCGAAGGAAACATTTTTCAAATGGATGGGTGCCTGGAAATTGCAATCCGTGATATTTCCCGCATCCTGTTGATGTTCTATCGTATCAATTGCCTCCAGTACACGTTCAGCTCGAACAATTCCTCGTTGCAGAATATTGAACTTATCCGCCAATTGTCGGATCGGACGATAAACCATTTGGATGTACAAGGTGAACGCAACTACTTTTCCAAAATAACCGGGAGTATTTTCAACGGTTTGATTTCCTGTTTTCATTGCTACCCAAACGATCAGGAATGCCAGTGAAAGTGAACTCAGAATCTCCACAACAGGAAAGAAAATGGAAAATGCCCAAACAGCATTAATGTGTGCCGTTCTGTGCTGGCGATTCGCTTCCTCAAACGCTTTCATTTCTTTCTTCTCACGATTGAAGAGCTGAACGATGCTCATTCCCGTCAAACGTTCCTGGATAAAAGTGTTCAACCGCGCAACCGCAGAACTTTCCTGCTGGAACGATTTCCGCATGGCCTTGGCAAAGATACGGGTAGCAATTATCAGTAAAGGAATTGGAACGAGACAGAGAATTGCCAGGTACCAATCCTGTATGAACATATAGGAAAGAATGAAAACAAGAATCAGTAAATCGCCGAAAATCTCTATTAATCCCGCAGAAAACACTTCAGAAATCGCCTCAATATCAGAAACAACTCGCGTCACGAGATTTCCAACAGGCGTTTTATCGAAATAACGCATCCGGAAAGTGGTGAGATGACTGAACACCCTCACCCGCATATCACGAATGATCCTTTGAGCGAATAAATTGGAGAAATAGGCACTGGTAAACTGCAAAAGTGCTTCCAAAAGAAGCATGGAACAGATGATAATGATCCAGAAAGTGAATTGTTGCTGGTTTCTTGTGTTCTTGTCGACAACATATTCCTGGATTACTGAACCTACAAGGGTTGGACGGTAAGTTGCAATCAAAGCAAGACTCAAGGTTCCGATAAATGCGAGGATCAGGAGCAAGCGATACGGTTTCGCAAATGAAAGCAATCGAAGAAAAACTTTAGCCCTACTTCCCGGTTTTTGTGTCATAGTGCAAATTTAACCATTAAGACTCTTCGTGTTCTCTTTTCTTCGTTTCAAAAAAAAGAAATTACTATTCGCTCTTTACCGCTAAGAACGCTTACGCCATAGCTACAGCGAAGGCGCAAAGAAGAACGCAAAGGATTTCCTTTGGAACAGAACTGTATTATCCAACAAGCGTTAAAATAGTCTCAAACATTTCCAAAAGTCATTTCGCATGTGGATTAATTTCTCTTTCTTTGTATGAAGGCGTTTCGCTTTCAGAAAACTGAACATCATGATACACAATCTAAGTTTACAGCATTCACTGTTTTGCTCTTTTTTGGGCGAATTGAGAGACATTGAGATTCAGCAGGATCCGATGCGTTTTCGAAGAAATTTAGAGCGTGTTGGCGAAGTGATGGCGCTGGAGATCAGTAAAAAACTGGAGTATGAAATTCGTGAAGTGAATACACCACTTGGTGTTGCTGATGTTCCGTTTTTGAGGAAACAGCCTGTACTGGCAACCATCCTGAGAGCGGGATTACCGTTGCACCAGGGATTATTGAATTATTTTGACCGGGCGGAAAGTGCTTTTATTTCTGCTTACAGAAAGCATACAACAGCAGAAGATTTCGATATTCATGTGGAATACATGGCAGCTCCGTCGCTGGACGGAAAAACGGTGATTATTTCTGATCCTATGCTGGCAACAGGAAGTTCGATGGTAATGGTTTACAAAGCTTTGCTAAAGCAAGGCCGACCTAGCAAAGTGATCATTGCAGCAGCAATTGCAGCGCCGGAAGCGATTGATTATCTGAGGGCACATTTACCGGAAACGGTGGATATCTGGATCGGGGCATTAGACAGGGAATTGACAGCACAATCCTATATAGTTCCGGGATTGGGCGACGCAGGAGATTTAGCTTACGGAGTAAAATGTTAACAATGAATTGGGCAGCATATTCAGGTTTATTCGGATTTTCAATGATTAAATTCTTGTTCACACCATTTACTGGTCCTGGACTTCGATTGAATTTTTTCGAAACCTATCTTTCATGCGTAGCAGGTGCGTTAGTATCAGCTGCAGTTGTTTACTTTTCAAGTGAGTTTTTCCTTCATCGTGCACAAAGAAAAAGACACGAAGCTTACCAGTTAGGTTTACAAACCGGCGTAATGCCAAAACAGAAAAAGAAGTTTACCAAGACAAATAAATTTATCGTACGTATTAAGCATAAATTGGGAATTATAGGCATATCATTTTATGCGCCACTTTTCCTGAGCATTCCGATTGGAACCATTATTACGGCTAAATTCTACGGGAAACAGAAAAAGACTTTCCCGATAATTGTGCTTGGAATTGGGATCAATGGGTTCATTACCACCGGAATGGCATACGGAATTGCCTACTTGTTCTAATGAAGGTTCGCCAGCTTTTTTTTGATCTTGACCGCACGCTTTGGGATTTTGAAACGAATTCGAAAGAGGCGCTCTACCATCTGTACCATGAACTTGGTTTGAACGACCAAATTGAACATTTCCTGCATTTTCATCATACTTACATTCAAGTAAATGCCACACTTTGGCAAAACTACGGGAACGGGAAAATCAGCAAGGAAGAATTGCGCAATAACCGTTTTGTAAACGCGCTGTCGAAACACGGAATTACGGATTTGGAACTGGCGCAGAAAATGAGCGACGGTTATATTGAACTTTCGCCTCGTCAAACAGCACTTTTCCCCGGAGCAAAGGAGATTTTGCAAGACCTGAAAGAGCAGGGCTATCAAATGCACATCATTACCAACGGATTCAAGGAGGTACAATTTATCAAATTGGAGAATTCCGGAATTCGTGAGTACTTTGATATGATTCTGTGCTCGGAAGAAATCGGAGTTACAAAACCTCATCGGGAAATTTTCCGCGAAGCACAACACAGAACGGATTGCAAATCGGAACATGCCATTATGATCGGTGACGATTTTAAGGCAGATGTTATAGGCTCATTGAACGCGGGTTGGTCGGCAATTCACTTTGATCCGGAAAGCAGATACAAAAAAGAGCGAAACGTCCCAAGAATTCGGCAACTGAGTGAATTGAACGATGTGGTGAATTTGATGCCGATTGTTGGGAATTGATGGGAGTGCTTCTTCCTATAAATTGAGCACATTTTTATAAAAACATAAAATTGTGTTTGAGTTGGCAAATCCGTTTACCTTTCACAACCAAACACATTTTCCTATAAAAGCTTTTGAAGAGAAATCAACTTCTTTCATTCTTTATAGTATTGATTTCATTTTTATGCAAATCAAACTGTTTTGCGCAATACGATAGCAAGGCAGAATTGGTGCGTTTGGAGAAACTTTCCGACAGTATTCGTTTTGTGACAGATGTTCCGTCCAATTGCTCTGACTCCGTTCTTTCCCATTATTCCTTAGGTTGCGGCGACAGGCTTTTTTGGGAATTGGTCAAAGGAAGGAAAACCATTGTTCCATTCCTTATAGAAAAGTTGGATGATTCGACAAAAACCGTTGTTCCTGTTCCGGATTTCGGTGGTTTTTATACAGTGGCCGACGTGGCTTACGCAGCAATGCAGGAAATTATAGGAAACATACCTACCACACAGTTCATTGCCTGGAAAACCGACAGTTCATGCATGGGGAAATGTGAATATTGGAAATACCTGCGAGACGATTATAAGAACCGAAAAGCGTTCCAAAAAGAAGTTAAACAATGGGAGAAAACACTTGGAGGACGATGGATAGAAAGTGATTCGCTTTTAACCAGCAATGGTACTTTCCCGCACCCGAATAACGGTTATTACATTCGAGAATATACATTGTATCCCTACACAGGTTACGGGTTTCATCTGGAATATTTCTACCTCCAGGCCCATAGTGTTGGATTGGGCTACAATTTCATGTCGGAATCCATCAATCCCTTTATCGGTAAAAGAAGGATCAATTTCACCATCGACGGAACTTTAACCGGTTTGTTCTACAATGGTATTTCAGCGCTTGGGCAACGGATTGATTTCGGACTGAATGTACAGGACGTTTCTCCGGATCTTCACGTTTTCATTGAGCACAACGATAAGAATGATTTTCGCGTTGGTGGCAAGATCGGCGTATCTTTCAGTAACCTGCTTTACTTTCATTACAGGTACAGTTACCCAATAGGAAATTACGAGAATCCGTTCATTTCACGCCATGGAATTGGAATCACCTTCAAGTTGAACCAGGTTGGGATTGTAAATTTATTTGAAATTTAGTAAAGCCCAGGGAACGTTTGATGCTCTTATTTTTTCAAAAGAAATCATTGATATAAACGGGAGATGAAAGAAGGTACAACTCAATTCAAAAACTTAGATTTTTTTCATCAAAAGAAACAGTGTACCTTTGCGCCGGCGCTGAGGCTTCTATACAGGAACTGTGCCCTTCAAAACATATAAATGTCATTTACTTCTTTCGGTTTATCCTCATTCCTTATGCAGACTTTGTCGAGCATGAATTATGAGCGCCCCACTCCTATTCAGGAACTTGCAATCCCGGCAATCTTAACTAAGAAGGATGTTCTGGGAATTGCTCCAACAGGATCCGGGAAAACCGCGAGTTATGTGCTACCAATACTTTCACAACTTTCAACGGAGGAAAAAACAAAGAACAGACATGTTCAAACCCTGGTTTTGGTACCAACGCGAGAATTGGCTATTCAGGTTGAAGAAGTTTTCAAAACCTTCGCACGTTCATTTCCTGAGCCTAAAAAGGTGATGGCGGTTTACGGTGGTGTTTCCATCAATCCGCAGATGAAAGGACTGATGGGTGTTTCTGTTCTTATTGCAACGCCCGGTCGACTAATTGAATTGGCAGAAGCAAATGCAGTTCATCTAAGTTCTGTAACCCATTTGGTTCTTGACGAAGCTGACAAACTATTGAATCTTGGTTTCCAGGAAGAAATGAATCGGATTTTGGCGTGGTTACCGGCTAAACGCCAAAACCTGTTGTTTTCTGCAACCTTAAACGATAAGGTTTCTGAGATTACGCAACTTTTACTTGATGAACCGGTTGTTCTTAAAGTAGAACAGGAAGAAGACGCCATTGAATTGATTCAGCAAACGGCTTTCCATGTTTCGGAAGAACGAAAAGGCCCGTTATTGCGCTATTTGATTCGTTCACGAGAAATGAAGCAGGTGCTTATTTTCACCAGTTCTATTTTCAAAGCAGATCAGGTAGTTGAAAAACTGAGAAAGAACAATATTGATGCCCAGGCAATTCACAGCAAGAAAAGCCAGGAAGCAAGAACAAAAGTATTGCGGAACTTCAAGGCAGGAAACCTGAAGGTTCTGGTAGCAACAGACTTGATTGCACGTGGAATTGACATCGAGTTCCTTCCCTTTGTAATCAATTATGAACTTCCTCGTTCACCAAAAGATTATGTACACAGAATCGGTAGAACAGGCCGTGCGGAATCAACAGGTGAAGCTTTGACATTTGTAACTCCGGAAGACGAACATCACTTCAAAGTGATTCAAAAGAAAATGAAAAAACAGGTAGATTTTGAAGAAACTGCCGAATTGAATTTACACGGATATTAAACCATCCGTCGCGGCGGACTCCCTTACCTTCATGTTCAGGGCTATCAAGCATAGACGAGATTACTCCCTGAATTTTTTAAAACAAAGAAATGAAACGAATTGCAGCATACAAAAAGCTATTTCAAGTGGAAAACGAGCTTTCACTGACCGAATTGAAATCAACTTATCGCAAGTTGGTAAAACAATGGCACCCGGATAAATTCCAGGAAGGAGATCCGTTGAAGGAAGAGGCTGAAGTGAAAAGTACAGAGATCATCGATGCTTACCATTTCTTAGTGAGTATTTCACCTGAAACACTGGAGTCAAACCGTGAGGAATATGAGCAAACCATCAGTTCTTCAATGATCGCGGATTATCATTACAAAGGGTTGACACTGAAAGTAACCTTTCAAAACGGACAGGTTTTCGAATATTTCGGTGTTCCGAACAACTCATATAAGAAATTGGTTCAATCTGCAACACCCGAGCGTTTTGCCCGCAGACACATCTTTACTGCACACACTTACAGAATGGCAAGTAAAGGGAATGTAGAAGCGTAACAACAAGACATAAAAAAGTCCCGATTTTTTTTCAAGAATCGGGACTTTTCAATTATAATAAATTTTTTATTTCGCCTTTACCTGCTTCAAACGCTCGTACAGGATCATTCCCGCAGCAACACCAACATTCAATGATGAAATGGTTCCCGACATTGGAATGGAAAGACGTGCGTCAGACATTTTCAACAAGTCATGAGAAATACCGTCTTCTTCTGAACCAAGCAAAATAGCTGTTGGACCGAAGAATGAATAATTCTCAACGCTGATTTTCGATTTTTCTGTACAGGAAACAATCTGGAAACCGCTTTGCTGAAGATAAAACAAGCTTTCCTTTAAAAGATCTGTTTTACAAACAGGAATGGAATGCAGTGCTCCGGCAGAAGTTTTCATTGCATCGGCAGAAACCAAAGCTCCACCTTTTGAAGGGACAAGAATGGCATCAACACCCATACAAGCAGCAGTTCTGGCAATTCCACCAAAGTTTCGCACGTCTGTGATTCTGTCCAGAACCAAAATACAAGGTTCTTTCCCTTCGGCAAGCCATTGATTGCACAATTCCTCAATATCCTGATAAGTGATCGGCGATGTGAAGGCAACAACCCCCTGGTGATTGTTCACCGTAAGTTTATTCAGCTTTTCAACCGGAACATACTGTAACTGATAATCTTTACCCGTCAATTCTGTTCTCAACTCTTCAAAAAGCTCTTTGTCAATTCCTTTCTGGATCAGGATCTTATTGATTTCCGACTTATTTCGTATGGCTTCAATTACATTACGGATTCCATATATGATATCCTCAGCATCAGCCTTAGGCTTCCGTTCATATCTCGGAGAAGAATTGTCGCGTTCTCTTCTCTCTCCAAATCCTTTTCCAAAACGCTTATTCTCCATGGAATGTAATTTCAAGTTCTATATCTTCACTAACCGATCTTGCCACAGGGCAGGCAAGAGCAGCACGTTTCACTTTTTCAAATGTTTCCGCATCCCAGCCATTTCCGCTCAGATCCAGATCAATAACCAACTTCCCTATTCTTCTCGGAGAAGCTGCCATAATTTTTGTAACAGTAGCATTGCCATGCTCGTAGTTGTGGCCGTGTTCATTACAGTAAATGCCGATAATACTTATCATACAAGAAGCATAGGCAGTTGCCACAAGATCTGTAGGCGAGAATTTTTCACCCTTTCCGTGATTATCAGTCGGGGCATCAGTATGAATTACCGTGCCTGATTGAAGATGCGTACATTCCGTACGTAAACCTCCAAGATATTTTACTGTTGAAGTTGCCATAATAGAAAGCAAAGATACGCATTCTTTTCAGTGAGGCTCAATTGAGCTGTTTCTTAATGGTTGGGCTTAATGAAGGATAGATTCATCCTTCAAATATTCTTTCAATAGTTCAAGATCGAGGTTCAGCACATAAAAAATCTTGAGCAAGGTAACTACAGGCAGGGTAGATTCACCTTTTTCTATACGTCGCATTTGTTTTTCATCCAAACCAGCTTCTGAAGCAAGTGAAGAACGGGTCATGGATAATTCCTCCCGTCTTTTCCGAATCTTTTCGCTGATCTGTTTAATGATGATTTTTTCCGTTTCAGAGCGCACATTCAAATGTGCAAGTAGTATCAATTATATTCACGGACAATTTGTCCGATATTTTTATAACTTTGACTTTCAGAATAGCTGTAAAAAGTTTACAGTACTGAGCAATTTCAGTTTTTATTATTCACTAAAAAACGAAGACCAATGAACCGAAAATAGCCTAAAAACGAATGTTTATCATTTAATGAGAGCAATCTTTTTTAGTCGAACAGGAATAGCGAATTTTTCATAAAGTTTACATATGTGTGCATTTATTTTTATACTTGCGTACTTATTCACGCATAATGGCCATTATTAAAAATTGACTAAGTCAGTCGAATTCCCTGCTGGTATTGAAAGGGAAACTCAAAATTTAAACTCGAAATGAAAAAGGTAATTTTATCTATTTCCATGTTCACGCTATTTGTATCTTATGCAAGCGCGAAACACATTCACATTCACCGTGAAGGAAGCAACGACGGAGTTCACTACAACCGCGTTGTTGAACACTCTACTTGGTTTTCTCACACACTTACCTGTAAAGATCCGGGAGCTACAACATGTGCCTGGGCAACAACTCCGGTTGTTGGAGGTTTTACAGCAGATGAGATCGAAAGTTTCGTAATGGACAAAATAAGAAACGGCAGTGCATCAGGCGAAACAAACTACAACGGTACTGTTTTGGTAAAATGGACTTATGACGTAAATGGTGTATTGGACATTGAAATGACTGATGAATTCTAGTTATAATGTTTAAACCCTATAATTTTCTTATCGGATGTGTGGTAGTTTTGCTGCCACACATCCTTACTGCCCAAAAACTTAACCTGAAACTCGTTGAGAAAACAGAACTGGGGCAATCCGACTATTTTTCGGAATCACAACCTGTTCAGAAGATCAACGACCACATCCTTTACTCCGTAAAACTCGGAAAGGTTGTTTCGTTTTATAAGGTGGGTGAAGTTTCGGACAGTCTTGTTTTTTCATTCGAAACCCGGCAACAGGAATATTACAAATCTTTCAGGTTTACTCAAGACCTGTCCTCCCTCTTCCTGTTATTGCACGAATCAGTATTAAAATTTGACCTGCAATCAACGGACCGGGAAACTCCATCCAACTCATCTTCAGCTAGCAGTCAATATCTTCTAACTGAACCTTATGAAGATCTCGTCCTGGATAGAAATAAGGTAATTCTTACAAATGCTTACAATGAGGCCGTTGATCCGACAGCCGAGGCCATGTGCCGTTTTTTGATCCTTGACACCACAAACCTGAAAGAGATCACGAAACAAAACATTGCTCACGACGCATTAGGCTTAACGCATAAGCGCACTTATTTGTTTGCTGTTCACCAGGGAAAGATCCTGTTTGTGAATTCACTCCACAATTCGTTTTACATTTTTGATACTGAAAAATTAACCTACAGCAATTTCGGTGATTCTTCACTCCTGAATCCAAAAGTCGATAAGATTCCTTTTGAAACGAAAATACTGAAGTATACCAATCCCAAAGATGTTGTTCTGAGAACCATAAAATTTGCCGGCAGCGTCAATTATTATGAAGGCGGAATGTTCCTGAATGATTCCACCATTATGATCTCACAAAAGGTAAAAGGCCATAACCAAAGCAAAAGGAAATTGCACTTTTACAGGTACAATAAACAAAACAACCAATGGGAAATTCTTGGCTACAGAACCTTTAAGAACGGAAAGATCTCTGACCAGTACCATATTTTTCAGTTCTATTATTCAAACCCGTTACAGGTAGATAATAACCGCATTTATTTGACGGAAATCAGTATCTCCAATCTTTCAAAACGCAAGATAGACCAGGAATTCGAGGACTCAGAAAAGATAAAATTTGCATTATATGAATATCAGCTGGAATTCTAAACTCTTCTTTTGTTTGGGAATCTTCTTCCTGTTGAGTTGTTCGAACGTTCGATTTACCGTTTTTGATAAAACGATGAGTAAAAAGAAGATTGATCTTTCTCAACCCGACCAGGCCGTTATTTTGATCAACAACTCTTATTGTGCACCATGTCTTCCGGTTCTTAGGGATTCTTTGAATGCGATTTACAAAAATTGTATCCTTGTTTGTTTGGTCGACAAATCCACATCAGCAATGAGCTTTAAATCGAGGGAAATCAGCAATGATAACCTCAGTTTCGATAATGTTTACTTCCAGTTTCACCGGAAAAATGATCCTTTCCAATACAGAATTTCGAACAGGTTGTACAGGAAATACGACACTCACAAATCACCTTACGCATTAATAAAGGTAAACGACAGCATTGTTAAGGTGTTCTAGAACAAAAAAAGATTGAATCGCAAGCGATCAATTATTCATCTGCGAAATTCGCGTAATCCGTGTGACAGAATTCCACCTCTTATAATCTCCATGTTTACGCAGATTAAGATTGCTAGCAATCTTTTGCGAGATGATCATTTGTTTGATGAATTCCAGGGATTCAAGACTCAAGTAAAAATTAGACATTACTTATGATTCTTACGGTCAGAATTAAGTAACTTTGTAATCGTTTCTATCCGGGAGAAAATTATGTCAGAAGAAATCACAACTTCAGAGAACAACATTCGCATCAAAAAACCGAAATGGCTTCGTGTAAAACTGCCAACAGGCGAGAATTACAAGATGGTTCGTTCGCTTGTAGATGAGCACAAACTGCACACGATCTGTGAAAGCGGAAGTTGTCCGAATATGGGTGAATGCTGGGGTGAAGGAACTGCAACATTCATGATCCTCGGAAACATTTGTACACGTTCTTGTGGTTTCTGTGCGGTAAAAACCGGGCGTCCTGATGCTGTTGATGAATTTGAGCCAGGAAAAGTTGCCCATTCGGTGAAAACCATGAAAGTAAAACATGCCGTTATTACTTCGGTTGACCGGGATGATTTAAAAGACGGTGGAGCCGGAATCTGGGTACAGACTGTAAAAGCAGTACGTCATCAAAGTCCTGGAACAACAATGGAAACGCTGATCCCCGATTTTGCCGGAAAATGGGAAAACCTTCAGCAAATTATTGATGTTGCCCCTGAGATCGTTTCGCATAACCTGGAAACGGTTCGCCGTTTGACGAAACAAGTTCGCATCCAGGCTAAATATGATCGTAGTCTTGAGGTTCTTTTCCGTTTGAAAAAAGGCGGGATGAGAACAAAATCAGGAGTTATGCTTGGTTTGGGTGAAACAGAGGAGGAAATTATTGAAACCATGCAGGATTTGAGATCTGTTGGTGTGGATATTCTTACACTCGGACAATACCTTCAGCCAACTCCGAAACATCTTCCGATCGCTGAATTCGTGGAACCGGAACGTTTCAAAAAATATGAAGAGCTTGGGCTGGAAATGGGATTCCGCTTCGTTGAAAGTGGTCCGTTGGTACGATCAAGCTACCATGCCGAAAAACATATTTTCGATTTGTAAACTCGCTTCCGAAGCAGGAAATAGTTAATCTTTCATTAAATGTGGGTTTCAATTACTACATTCGGAGGAACATGAGAACTTCTTTTGCTCTTGTTCTGCTATTTCTTATTTGGACGAATTTCTGTTTATCTGCTGAAAAAACTCTTGACAAGGAAATTAAAGAACTGGAATCCAGTCTGAAACACAATTCAACAAACCTGAAGTCAACACTTCGTTTGTCGGAATGTTACAACCTGAATTCTCAATATTACAAGAGCCTGAATTTGTTGAATGCATTTCAACAACCTTCCAAGATCAAAAACCCGAATCAAATTGCGGAGATCAATCTTGCTTTGGCAAAGACCTATAAGTTCCTTGACAATAACGGCCAGGCCACGTTACATTTCCTGAAATCCTCAGATGCTTTTTTAAAAGCTAAAAACTACGAAGGTTATGTAAAATGTGGCATTGAACAAATTGAGTTCAGCAGAAGAACACGACGTTTTAAAGAAGGTGCACAACGTTATTATTATTACTCTCATTTTGCAAAGAAAAAAGGTATTACAAACCTTAAGCTCTGGATCGGGCTATACAATCGTTTTGCCGCAGTACTCAATGAAACCCAGCATCAGCACAGAAATTCGATTCGTTATTCCAATAAAGCCCTGGCTCTGGCAATAAAGGTTAACGACAAACAAAGCCAGGCTATCTCTTACAATGAATTAGGATTTGCCTATCACAATCTTCAACAAAAGGATTCGGCGTTAATTTCCTACAAAAAAGCGGAAGACACATACAAAGAGATGAACCATCTACGTGAATACGTTCATGTTTGGTATAACATCCTGATGCTGAAAATGGAATACAATATCAACTCCGTCAATGAGCAGATAGATGACCTTTGGAAACTTGCCCGTTATGTAGATTCTGCAAAAGTTGATTATTATAAAACAGAGATCTACCACTCTCTTCGTCAACTTTATTTTTCGAAGGGCGATTATAAAGCATCCTGTGCAGCCGATTTCATTTATGAACGAAACCTGACGAAAGAATTTCACAGGGTTCAGAACCAAAAGTTGGAAGAAGTTGCCGCACGGTATAAAAACCAGAAGTTGGCGGTTGAAAACACCAACATAAAAGAACGGGAAAAGCGGGAATTGAATGACCTAGAAAGCGCCAAAACCCAGGTTTTCCTTTTTGCTCTTGCCCTTTTAGTTGTCATTCTGACCTTGTGTGGCATTTTCTATTTATGGTATGAATTGAAGAAGTCCAACAAGCTATTGACCAAACGTAATGAGCAAAAAACCATTCTGGTGCAGGAAGTCCATCACCGGGTGAAGAACAATCTCCAGTTTGTTCGGTCAATGCTGGAGTTGCAAACAAACAATACTGAATCGCAGGCTGAAGCAGACAACCTGATTGATGTTTCAAGAAGAATCGGGGCCATGTCGCTCGTTCATGAAATGCTTTATTCGGATGCCGATTCACTTGGGATTTCACTTAAAGATTACCTGGAACAATTGATAGATCACTCGGGCGATTCGTTCCCGCAGCATCTCAATGTCAACTTCAAACTCTCCATAATAAACAAAGAACTTCCTATTGAAAAACTAGTGGCTATCGGGGTTATTTGTTCGGAACTGTTCACGAACTCTGTAAAATACGCTTTTACAAATACGTCGGCTGCCTGCATCTATGTGAGCGTAACTGAAGAAAAAGACAATACTTTATTGCTTACCGTTAAAGACAACGGAACAGAAAATGTTCCTGAAAACACCACCAAACGGTCAAGTTTGGGAATGCGGCTTATTGATATCTTCAGCAGGCAATTGAACGGAACTTATTCTATCGACCGGTCAAAAGGTTATTTATTTCAATTGAAATTTCCTGTTTAAGTGCAGTTCGTACCAAAATAATGGCCCTTCGTCACTTTTTTTTTAATTTGAAATCTGCTTTTCCTAATCTTGTACCTAAGGTCATGCCAAATATGGGTAAACCTGTTTTTTTTCATACCAAGTAATGCTTAACAAGTCAAATTCCATTTAGTAGCAAAACAACTTACTAGCATTATCAAAAAGGTCGCACATCAGTGCGACCTTTTGAATTTCTGAAACAGAATGTAAAAAAAATGCATTGGTCTGAGCATAAGCCAAATAGTTTTTCCTTTTCTTTGTCGCGCTGGAAAATGGAATTAATTAATATTCGCATACTCATTGTGGATGACGAAGTACTTATTGCGGAGACGCTTAAGGACCATCTCATTAAACTTGGTTATGAGAAAATAGAATTGGCGCACTCAAAAAAAGACGCCGAAACTATTTTGGATAACTGGAAACCCGACATTGCTTTACTTGACATCAGGATGGAAGGCCATTTCGACGGGCTTCAACTTGCGGAAATTGTTCGTACCAAATACAACATTCCATTTATGTATGTTACGGCACATTCAGATCTTGCAATGACAGAACGCATCCTCAAGACCAAGCCGGATGGTTACATTACAAAGCCCATTCGTATCAATGAACTGATGGTAAATCTTGGAATGGTTGTTCAACGCTTCCTTGAAAACAAAGAGAACCTGGTGAGTTTAAAAAACGGTCTTGATCAGGAACAATTCCGATTATCAGAAATGCTTTACCTGAAAGCTGAAGGCAATTATGTTGAGGTGCATTTGGAGTCGAGAAAGATCCTGGTACGCAATTCCCTGGAAGCTGTTTTGACGGAAATGAATCTCGAAAACATCTACAGAATCCATCGATCTTACGCGGTTAACAGCCATAAGGTGATGAAATTTTCAAGCAACGAGATCAGGATAAACGACATCATTTTACCTGTTTCCAGAACATATTCTACTGAGCTTAGAGAAAAACTGTATTCCAAAAAAGGCAATTCCTAAACTTTGTTTTCTCCTAAAATTCTCACTTCATCACCATTCAATTATTTCTTGAAATCAACACCCTTTTCATAACTCGAACTCGTGTTTATTAGCTAACTTTATCGCGAATTTGAAAAACACATTATGAGCTCGTTTGATGTAGCAGTTATAGGATCAGGACCTGGTGGATATGTAGCAGCAATTCGTTGTGCACAACTAGGACTAAAAACTGCATTGATAGAAAAATATTCCACTCTTGGCGGAACTTGTTTGAATGTTGGATGTATTCCATCAAAGGCACTTCTTGACTCTTCTGAGCATTTTTTTAATGCGAAGCACAATTTTGAAGCACATGGAATCAAGCTTGATAATCTTCAGGCCGACCTTGCAACAATGATTGCGCGCAAAGAAGATGTGATCACGCAAACGTGTAATGGTATCAAATTCCTGATGGACAAAAACAAAGTTACTGTTTACCAGGGAGTAGGTTCATTTGTAGACAAAACTTCGATTGCTATCAAAGATGGTGAAGGGAACAGTACCACAATCACTGCTAAGAACACGATCATTGCTACAGGTTCAAAACCGAATTTCTTTCCTGGAATGGAGCCGGATAAAGACCGCATTATCACTTCTACCGAAGCATTGAAATTGAAAGAAATTCCAAAACGAATGATCGTTATCGGCGGTGGTGTTATCGGTTTGGAATTGGGATCGGTTTACGCACGTCTTGGCGCAGCAGTTGAAGTGGTGGAATTTGCACCGAACATTCTTCCTACTATGGACCTTTCATTAGGAAAAGAGTTGACGAAGATCCTGAAAAAAGAAGGATTTAAATTCCATTTGGAACATAAAGTTCAGAAAGTTGAAAACACCGGAAATGGTGTGAAATTAACTGCTTTGAACAAAAAGAACGAAGAAGTTACGCTTGAAGCTGACTACTGTTTGGTAGCCGTTGGACGTAAAGCTTACACCGAAGGATTAGGATTGGAAAATGCAGGATTGTCGGCAAACAACCGCGGACAAATTGATGTAAACGATCATTTGCAAACTGCCGTTCCGAATATTTATGCTATCGGTGATGTTGTTCGTGGAGCAATGCTTGCACATAAGGCTGAGGAAGAAGGCGTTGTTGTGGCAGAACAATTGGCCGGACAAAAACCGCATATCAACTACAACCTCATTCCGGGAGTTGTTTATACGTGGCCGGAAATTGCTTCAGTAGGAAAAACAGAAGAAGAATTAAAGGCTGCCGGAGTAGAATACAAAAGTGGTTCTTTCCCAATGAAAGCGTTAGGTCGCGCAAGAGCTTCTATGGATTTGGCAGGTTTTGTAAAAATCCTTGCCGATGCAAAAACCGATGAAGTACTTGGTGTTCATATGATCGCTGCACGTGCTGCGGATTTGATTATGGAAGCCGTAACCGCTATGGAATACCGTGCTTCGGCGGAAGATATTTCAAGAATTTGTCACGGACATCCAACTTTCTCTGAAGCGATTAAAGAAGCTGCTTTAGCGGCAACCGATAATAGAGCCATTCATATTTAATAGAAATAAATCAGGCTCTGATCCCGTACGTATGGACAGAGCCTTTTTTTCACATATTCCTATTCGGAAAGAAACTACATTTTGATGACAGCAAAGAAAACAGGAGTTTTATTGATTCAATTAGGAACTCCGGATAGTCCGAACAACGGTGACGTAAGACGTTACCTGAAGGAATTCCTGATGGATCCGAGGGTAATTGACATCCCCTATTTTTCGAGGTTACTTCTTGTTCGCGGAATTATTGTTCCGTTCAGAACACCAAAATCTGCAAAAATCTATAAGGAGTTGTGGGATTTAGGGAATGGAAAATCACCTTTGCTTACACATACTGAATCTGTGAAACGTTTGGTGCAGGAACGTTTTTCGACCGAGGACGTAACGGTTGAAATGGCCATGCGCTATCAAAATCCTTCAATGGATTCGGTTTTGGAACGTATGCACAAAGCGAATTACGACCAGATCATCATTATTCCGCTTTTCCCTCAATATGCAAGTGCCTCAACCGGTTCAGCGATTGACAAAGCCATGGAGATCATCAAAAAATGGTGGGTTATTCCGGAAATAAAGATCGTTTCTCAATTCTATGATCACGAAGGTTATATTGATTCTGTAGTTGAACGCGCTAAAACATTTGACATTGAATCTTACGATAAGGTAATGTTCTCTTATCACGGTTTGCCCACCCGTCAGATCGATAAAGTATACGATAACGGAATGTGTGAAGGTCACGATTGTGAGCATGATATTACTTCTGACAACAAGTTTTGTTATAAAGCAACAAGTTACGCTACAACACGACTAATCGCTGCGAAGCTTGGAATTCCTGAAAATAAGCTGATCGTTAGTTTCCAGTCGCGATTGGATGATAAATGGATCCAGCCTTATTCCGACAAGGTCATTGAACAATGGGGAAAGGATGGTCACAAACGTGTTTTGGCATTCTCACCTGCATTTGTTGCTGATTGTCTGGAAACATTGATTGAGATCGGCGAGGAATACCAGGAAATTTTTGAAGCGAATGGCGGTGAAAAGGTGCAGCTTGTCCCAAGTTCAAATGATCATCCGAGATTTATAGATTGTTTGGAGGATTTGGTGAGAACGAGGTTGTAATTCTAACTTCTCTTCGAAGCACAAACATCCAAACGCAAATAATTGTCGCACAGATTTTTACAATATTACCATATTGTTGTTTGCGCTAGGTAATTATTGAAATCTTAAAGGATTACTCATGCGTATGCTCCTGCTCTTCCCATTTGTATTCGCCCTGTTTTTTAGCTCTTCGGGCCGCTTTCTTCTGCTTCTTATTGCTTTTCTTAATACGTTTCTTTGCTTCTTTACTCTGCAATTTCCAAAACGCCTTCTTAGCCTCTTTCTGAGCCTTCTTAGTAGCTTTAGCTTGTTTCTTACGTTTCTTTGCAATTTCTTTTTCAGCCTTTTCAACAGATCCTTCCTGCGCCGAAACATAAGCAGGACTAAAATTTATTGCCATCAACAATAGAACCAACTGGAAAAACGTTCTTATCTTCATCGTAGAATATTGAATGCTATGCGTTTCGTGAAGTTACAACTTTTTTTATTTCTCCTCCTGCTTTTCGCGGGATGTAAAAAACGCAATGAACATCCCGTTCCTAGTATTGCATTCGACTTCCAGATCGACCTTACACTTCCTTCCTATTCCGATCTGAACGGAGTTGGCGGCTGGTGTTATGTCAACGGTGGTTTAAAAGGAATTGTCGTTTACAGAAGATCATATGACGAGTTTGTTGCCTGGGAAAGACAAAGTCCGGAAGACCCGAAAGGCGAATGTGAATCAGGCTTGTTAACCAACGCCGACAATTTCCTTCAACTCGATGACCCATGCTCCGACGCGCAGTTTTCCATGTACGACGGTTCTCCAATCCAAAATTCAGAATGGGGATTACGCGGTTACCTGTGTGAATGGAATGGAAGCAATATTTTGAGGATCTCGAATTAACTTTCTCTCTTTCTGATGAATATCCAACAACCTTGTATGCTTTTCCTGGAAAAGAATGCTGAGTTGAACAGAGATTGCAATTACACCAAGGAGAAATATGATCATTCCTGTTCTGTCCCAGGCAGCAAGATTACTGATACGCATTAGAACAAAGCCTACTACCAGGTTAAAGATTCCCCACAACACATTAACTGTTGGTGAAGACAATCCTTTTCCGGGTGGATCTGAAAAAGGCGTAGGAAAAACATCTCCGGATATTCCATGAAAAAAATGAGGGACGGCATTTGCCAAAAAAACGCCTGCAAAGAAGATCCCGACGTAGTGGTACCATTTCATAATTCCCGTTTTTAGATACGGTTAAGCTAGAGCTTTCATGCGGGAATTGCTTTACAGAAATTGGTGGTTTACTTATATATTTTACAAAAAAAAGGAACCGTCCGCCGGGGCGGAAGATTCCTTTTCTAATTATTGTTTTTGCTACTTATTAGTAACGGTAAGCGTCATTCTTGTAAGGACCATCAACTGTTACGTTGATATAAGCCGCCTGATCTTCAGTCAACACATCCAATTCAACACCGATCTTAGCCAGGTGCAAACGTGCTACTTTCTCATCCAAATGCTTAGGCAAAACGTAAACCTGGTTTTCGTAGTTCTTGTGGTTAGCCCACAATTCCAATTGCGCCAAAGTTTGGTTTGTAAATGAGTTAGACATTACGAAAGAAGGGTGACCGGTTGCACAACCAAGGTTCACCAAACGTCCTTCAGCCAAAACGATCACTTCGTGTCCGTTTACGTTGTAAATATCAACCTGCGGCTTCACAGTAACTTTCGTAGAACCGTAGTTTTTGTTCAACCATGCCATATCGATTTCGTTATCGAAGTGACCGATGTTACAAACGATAGCCTTGTCTTTCATGTTCTCGAAATGACGACCAACGATGATGTCTTTGTTTCCTGTTGTAGTAACGATGATATCAGCGCGACCAACAACGTTATCCAATTTCTTCACTTCGAATCCGTCCATTGCAGCTTGCAACGCACAAATTGGATCGATTTCAGTAACCACTACGCGAGCACCGGCACCACGCAAAGAAGCGGCAGAACCTTTACCAACGTCTCCGTAACCACAAACAACAGCTACTTTCCCAGCCATCATTACGTCAGTTGCACGACGGATAGAATCTACCAAAGATTCTTTACATCCGTATTTGTTGTCGAATTTAGATTTTGTAACAGAATCGTTAACGTTAATTGCCGGCATAACCAATGTTCCGTTTTTCACACGGTCGTGTAAACGAAGAACTCCGGTAGTTGTCTCTTCAGACAAACCACGGATATCAGCAGTCAATTCAGGGAAACGATCGAAGACCATGTTTGTAAGGTCACCACCGTCATCAAGGATCATGTTCAATGGCTTTCCACCTTCGAACGCGAACAATGTTTGCTCGATACACCAGTCAAATTCCTCTTCGTTCATACCTTTCCATGCATAAACCGGAATTCCTGCAGCAGCAATTGCAGCAGCAGCGTGATCTTGCGTAGAGAAAATGTTACAAGAAGACCATGTAACTTCAGCTCCTAATTCTACTAATGTTTCAATCAAAACAGCAGTTTGGATCGTCATGTGAAGACATCCTGCAATACGCGCACCAGCCAAAGGCTTAGAAGCTCCGTATTCAGCACGTAGTGACATTAATCCTGGCATTTCAGCCTCTGCCAATTTAATTTCTTTACGACCCCAATCAGCAAGAGAGATGTCTGCTACTTTGTAAGCCAATTTTTCTGTTGTATTGTTCATAAATGATGAATTGCTCTAATTATCAGTATCTACATTTTTTGGTAGACGGGTGCAAAGATACAGCATAGATTTGAGAAGTCAAAAAGCAAAAGTTAAAACGTAAAAACTTTAAATTCCAGCCACTTCGACTTTTGATTTCCATGCCGATACATCTCGGGATTTGACTTTTATCTATCTTCACCGAAAATTGAATTTATGAAACCTAACAATGAAAGATCAAGACGCCTAATCATTATCCTTTGGGTATATACCGCATTTGCCGCGTTAACAACAATTTCCGATATCATGCAATACTTATTGCTCGTGCGCATTTCAAACGGCGACTTCACTATGCCGGAAGTTACTGCCAACAGTTTAAGACAAGCTGTAATAGGGATTGCGATGTTCCTATTCTATATTGGAGTCACTGTCGTATTTATCCAATGGTTCAGAAGAGCATATTATAATCTTCATACAATATCCAAAGATCTTTCTTTTAGTGAAGGATGGGCGGCTGGCGCATGGTTTGTTCCGTTTATGAATCTTGGTCGGCCGTTCGTGATTATGAAAGAAATGATGTTTGTAGCTGAGTCTCTTTTAATAAAAGCGAATTATGTGACAGAAAAAGATGCACGAAGAAGATCTGTAGGAATATGGTGGACTTTATGGATCGTCTTTTCCATAGCGACAAACATCAACAATCAGATTCAATCAAAATCAGAAAATCTTAACGTGATCATTAATTCATCGCTAGCAAGCATTGTACTTACGCTTATGATCATTCCGCTGACATTTGTAACAGTGAGAATGATTAAGTTCTATACCGAACTTGAAGAGCATCTCCCAAAACTTCAAACAGGTGACCGGCCATTCAACTTAGATGATTCGGATCTGCTGGATACAATATAAACTAAAATCAAAAGCCGGAGCGTAGTTTCCGGCTTTTGATTTTTCACTTATTTGGGTGTTCCGATCAAATGTAAAATGGTAGCCGGACCGCTTTTCACTTTACCGATCTTCCAGTCGTAATTTTCATTCCCGTTCACCCTGCTGACCAACTCTCCCATTTCAGAAACAGTATAAGTACGCAAGGCGGAGAGGATTCCATCGAGCATCACGAACAACGGAACTAAAGGAATGAGGTAAGTGAAAACAATTCGTCCAACTGAAAACGGGCGAATGAAAGGTGTTACGAAAAGCACATTCAGCGGCGAAAAGATCATCGCGATCACACTCTTCACATTTCTCTCCTGTGATTCGAACATCGCAATAGCACTTTTTGCATCAACGGCGTTTTGCAGAATTTTCACCGCATCCTCTTCACGGAAATGGTGCAGAGACAAAAACTGTGTACGTAATCCTTTCAAATCTGCCGGAACATTTCTAGCATCCACACTTTCTGTTCGGTATCTAAATTTCGAAGATTGCTGAGCTGTAAATGCAAATGCTTTTTCGTTGGGATAGTAGTCGGTAAGAATTACGTTTATCTGAGGATGTTCCTTTTCCAAAGCAGAAACAAGGTTCACCAATCCTCCTCCTCCACCGGAAGCAAGGTCGATAATGGTAGAATTACCGCTTTTCGAAAGTGTCTCTGACAAAATCGGAACTGCTCCCTTGTAAACATTAAACTTGTTTGAAACAAACTGAAGAAAATCAGTCAGATAATTGCGGAGAAAGCCTGGGAACCATTTTTGGTCTTCAAATTCGAAAAGATGTTTTCGTTTCATGACATTAATTTTACTAACTTTAGGTCAAAGTTACTAAAAATAGTAATTCTAGGTCAAGTTTACTAAAAATAATGAAAACCCGAGACAAAATCTTGCATACAGCTCTTGAACTTTTCAATAAACATGGTGTTCCCAACGTAACACTGCGTAGAATTGCTGGTGAAATGAAGATCAGTCAGGGAAACCTGAATTACCATTTTAAACTGCGGGAAGAAATTATTGAAGCCTTGTATTTTCAGTTACTGGAAGTGTTTAATGAAGAAAAAGGAAAGCTGGATACGGAAAAAATGGACTTTCAGTTTGTAATGGATTCCACCCGGGCAGGTATGGAAGCCTTGTTTAAGTATCGTTTCTTAATGATCGATTTTAACCAGAACATGCGCGAAAATCCAAAACTGCATGAGCAATTCATTCAACTTGAGCAAATACGTAAACAGACTTATCTCTATTCTTTCAACCTGGCAATAAATGCAGGAATAATGCGTGCACCGGCTTTTCCAACCGAATACGAAGGACTAAATGAACGGATTCGTGTTTTTAGTGACTACTGGATAGCCTCAGCAGCGGTTTATAATGAACCGGAAGAAACTACGGTTGAAAAATACCATGGTTTACTGGTGGAAATGTTCTTTCCCTATTTCACAAAGGAAGCTCAACGGGAATTTTTACTAAAACGCTTATAAGTAATTACTTAAAAAGATCCCACATCACCTTTCCTTTACCGGTAGGAAAAGAGAAATGCAACAATTCGCTTACTGTAGCCGGAACATCAATCTGACCATAGGAACTATTCAGCTGCACATTTTGCTTAAAATCGGGTGAAAGCGCCAAAAACTCGATATGCCTACATCCATCACAATTATCTCCATGGCCTGTAAAACCATTTAAGACCCCGTCAAGATGTCTTCCATGATCATTCGTTATGATCAATGTTGTCTTGTCCTTATAATAAGGAGAGCTTTGAATTGCCTTCCAAATTTCACCAACACACTGATCCGTTTTTTGAATGGCTTTTATATAATTCGGATAATCACTCTGATGAGCAAAATAGTCGGGGTCTTTGAAAGCAATGAGCATCAATCGCGGCTGCTTCTCCTGCATTACGTCAAGTGCACGATTGAGTGTTGTTAAATCATCGCGGTAACCACCCGTACCGTTTCCATTTACTCCACAATCAAAATACGGACGATATTGATTTTGATAATTAGGTGCCAGGCAATTCGAAAGTACGTGCAATTTATCTTTCGAAGCAATAATGCAACACTTTGTGTACGGATCAGTCGTACTCTTCAGCCAACTTTGGAATATGGAAGGATTATCAGGAATCTGAGTGCCATCGTTAAGAATAAATTGATAATTGCCGGTACAAATCGCAGTATGTCCGGGAACCGTATAGGTTGGGCCTTCATTTTTGAAATTGGTCAATAAAACACCATAGGCTGCCAAACTATCACGAACCGGAATATTTGAATGCAATGGATCTCCCCAGGTTTCAGTATAGCGCGGTCCGTCTATCATCACAATTATCACATTGCGCGTTTGATATTTCTTTGTTTTCAATTCCTGCTTAGGACTACAGGAAAGGAAGCCCAGGAAAATTGCCAATGCTAACAATCGAACCATGGTGCAAAGTACGAAATTCATACAAAAAACAAATCCCTCTCTTTCGAAAGGGATTCTACCAACAATAAAAACAAAGCCTTTCGGACTTGTCTTAGAATAAAGCCATTACAATTTGGACAAAGCCTCTTTCACCAATTCGGCTACTCGTTTTCCGTCGGCCTGACCAGCAATTTGTCCGTTGACTGCGCCCATTACTTTGCCCATGTCAGCCGGACCAGCAGCACCAGTTGCCTGGATCTTTGCTGTTACAACACTTCTGATTTCATCATCAGAAAGCATTTTCGGCAAGTACTCTTCAATAACTTTAGCCTGGAAGATTTCTTCGTCAGCCAAGTCTTGTCGACCTTGCTCAACGTATAAAGTATACGTTTCCATTCGTTGCTTGTGCAACTTTAAAACAATCTTGTTGGCTGCTTCATCTGTCACCTCTCCGGATCCCGAAGTAGCTTCCAACATTAATTTGCTTTTGATATCACGTAAGGCAGCAAGGCGTTCTTTCTCCTTTGCCAGCATTGCGTTTTTAATATCCTGATTTATTCGTTCTGTAAAGTTCATTTTAGAAGTTCTAATCGCTTCTGGTATGCAAAGTTACAAAAAACTTTATACTAAACCTGATTTCGTTTATAATGTAATAAGGTGACTAACGTCATATCAGTCACCTTATTGTTTTATCTTTTAGTCAACGTTGTCGTGTAAGAACGAATTGTTTGTTCTCAGACCTCCTTCATTGTCTTTCGTAATCCCGAAGCGGCTCAAACGTTCATCATCACTGTGAGTTGTATTCTCCAAACGAATATTACGTCTTTCAAATGCAGGCTCACCTTCCAGTTCCTTCAATCCTTCAGCACGTTTGATCTTTGCGTTGTTTGCACGAATACGCTCTAAACGTTCAGCATTTCTGCGCTGTAATTCATCATTGGAAATCACAGCTCTGTCATTCGCTTGCGCTGAAGCATTCGTATCGAAGTCGTCATCCAACGTCAATACATTTTTCGCCGGCGCTGAATCCGTGTTCACTGTTGTGGAAGTTACTTCCCATTCCAAATCCAACTGAGGCGCTTCATTTACCGGTTCAACAACAGGTGTTGGAGCAACAAACGGTGTAGGTTCAACTGCAACCGGCTCTACTTTTTCTTCTTCAGCAGGTTTTAAAAATGGCTCTTCAGCTACCGGAGTTGAAGAAAATTGCTGTGTCGGATGTGTCAAAGGAGCAGTAATTTCGTTTTTGGCGAAAAGATCTGTTTTCTCTTCTTCTAACTGGCGCAAGTTGCGCTCAGGCGCCTTCTCGAAACCCATAGTAGGCTCTGACTGAAAACCTGTCGCCACCAAAGTAACACCAACTTTTCCACCCAACGACGGATCGTAACCATGTCCGAAGATAACTTCAGCAGTTGATCCGGCAGCATCCTGGATGTAATCAGTGATATCTCCCATTTCTTCCATTGTCAATTCAACATCACCGTAAGTAATGTTCAACAATACGTGAGTTGCACCTGCAATATCATTGTTGTTCAACAATGGTGAGTTCAACGCTTCACGAACCGCAACCATTGCACGATCATCACCTTCTGCAGATGAAGACCCCATGATCGCAACTCCTGAGTTACGCATTACTGTGTTCACATCGTTGAAATCCACGTTGATGATTCCAGTTACAGAAATCACTTCTGCAATTCCTTTTGCTGCCGTACACAATACGTTATCAGCCATCGCAAACGCCTGACTCATGGTAAGGTTACCACCGATCTCTTTCAAACGCTCGTTATTGATGATCAACAACGTATCAACGTTGTTACGCAATTCATCCAATCCTTCCTCGGCTTGCTGACGACGACGACGACCCTCAAAACCGAAAGGAACTGTAACGATTCCGACAGTTAATATTTTCAATTCTCTCGCTACTTGTGCAATTACAGGAGCAGCACCGGTTCCGGTTCCTCCACCCATTCCTGCAGTAACGAAAACCATTTTAGTTCCGTTTCCAAGCAATTCACGCAAGTCATCGATATTCTCGATAGCCGCATTTTTTCCGATTTCAGGAATAGCTCCGGCACCACGACCTTCAGTAAGACTTGGTCCTAACTGAATTTTAGAAGGAACCGGTGAAATATCCAATGCCTGACGATCGGTATTACACACGATGAAATCAACACCTTTGATTCCAAGGTTATACATGTGGTTTACGGCATAGCTTCCACCCCC
>Ga0307408_100000169_pt1 | contig 73417 bp, 63 predicted proteins | sample 322Cmetagenome_FD_202116 | JGI IMG/M metagenome (GOLD analysis project Ga0307408, IMG submission 202116) | Maize rhizosphere microbial communities from greenhouse at UC Davis, California, United States - 322HYB-C-3 | ecosystem: Host-associated > Plants > Roots > Rhizosphere > Soil | place... | reverse complement strand
TGTGTGGTGTCGGAATATGAGTGATGGAGTTAAAGCAGAAATATCTGGGGCAGATACCCAATTGATAGCGGAGTATCTAGATGCTATTTGGATGGAAAAAGGATTGAGTGGCAATACTCAGGAATCGTACCGACGCGATCTTGAGCAATTTGCTTCTTGGTTATCAAACGTGGGGGCTGATCTGGTCGGTGTAAATACCATGTTAGTGCAGCAGTATTTGGGTGAGCGCTTACAGGCGAATTTATCCAGTCGTACAGCGGCTCGTTTTCTATCTTGTGTGCGTGGGTTTTATCGGTATTTGTTGCGCGAAAATAAAGTGGCAGAAAATCCATTAACGCTTATTGATAATCCTAAATTATCGCGTTCTTTGCCGAAATCTTTGAGTGAAGCTGATGTCGAAGCATTGCTGGCTGCGCCTGATCTTGGTGATCCTGTTGGTCTGCGCGACCGCACTATGCTTGAAGTGCTTTATGCGTGTGGTTTGCGTGTTAGTGAACTGGTAGATTTGACGATGTCACAGATTAATCTTCGCCAAAATGTGATTAGGGTATTGGGTAAGGGTAGCAAGGAGCGATTAATCCCGATGGGGGAGGAAGCTTCTGCATGGTTGGCTCGCTATTTACGAGAAGCGCGACCTGTGTTGCTGAATAATGTACCTGATGAGGTAGTATTCCCTAGTACGCGTAAGCAGCCTATGACGCGTCAGACCTTTTGGTATCGTATCAAACATTGGGCGATGGTGGCTGGAATTCAAAAAGATTTGTCCCCTCATACCCTGCGCCATGCTTTTGCGACACATTTATTGAATCACGGGGCGGATTTGCGTGTGGTACAGTTGCTGCTCGGTCATAGCGATCTATCAACGACCCAAATTTATACCCATATCGCAAAGGTTCGTATGAAGCAGCAGCATGCTGAACACCATCCGCGCGGTTGACTGATAATAGGTGTGGTTTAACCTCATATTATTTTCACTTTTTTAAGAGATATATAGATGATAAAAATATTAAAAAAACTCGGTTTTATCGCCTTGGCTGGTTTCTCGCTGGGTGCATTTGTTGCAATACCTTTAACGTCTGCTCAAAGTGACCTCTTAAAGCGCAAAACCACAGAGGAAACCATTCTGGAAAAGCTGCGCCAAGCGCGTCCCGACATTAATTTTGGCGAGCCACGTCCTGCTGTTATTAAAGGGCTTTATCAAGTACAAGTTCCCGGTGGTCCGTTGTTGTTTGTGACACCTGAAGGTGACAAGTTTATAGCAGGTGAGATTTTTGGGATTGATGCGACGGGTTTTTCGAAAATTGAAGATCCTTATGTCATTGAGGAGCGTAAAAAAGCGCTGGCAAGTTTAAGTTCAAAAGACAGTATTAACTTCAAACCGAAAGGTAAGGCCAAAGCAGTTGTTTATGTTTTTACGGATATTGATTGTGGTTATTGCCGTAAATTGCACAGTCAAATGCATACTTATAATGAGGGTGGTCAGGAAAAACCAGGGTACAACGATCTGGGTATAGAGATACGTTACCTGGCTTATCCTCGTGCAGGAATTCCCAGTCCATCGGCAGATAAGTTGGTTTCAACCTGGTGTGCGAAAGACAAGCTGGATGCTATGACAAAACTGAAGGCAGGTCAGACGGTAGCTAACGCAACTTGCGATAATCCAGTTGCAAAACAATTCCAGTTGGGTGGTCAATTAGGTGTTAACGGAACACCGGCATTATTTTTACCAGATGGTAAGTTAATGCCTGGCTATTTGCCGCCAGAGGAGTTGGCAAAAACCTTGGGTATATAAGCGCTTGCGGAGATTTTGAAGGTCGGTCGGGACTTCTTTTACCCGGCCTTCACCGCGCAATTGACACTGACGGCCGCCATGAGTATGGTGGCCGTCTTTTTTAGTATTGGCGTAATTTTCACTAGCATTTGACGAGGAATTCACCTTGAAACCGGTAAGAATTGGCATCTGCGGTCTGGGCACCGTGGGCAGTGGTACAGTAAATATTCTCACGCGCAATAAAGCGCTGATTGATGCCCGTGCCGGTTGCGACATTACCATCGTACAAATTGGTGCGCGCCGCGATAATCCAAACTGTGATACCTCAAAATACAATGTGACACGTGATGTATTTGATGTGGCCAACAACCCGGATGTTGATGTTCTGGTTGAGGTCATGGGGGGGACTACCGTTGCTAAGGATTTGATTCTTAAAGCGATTGAAAACGGTAAGCACATCATCACTGCCAATAAGGCGCTCATCGCCCATCATGGCAATGAAATTTTTGCGGCCGCAAAAGCCAAAGGTGTAACGGTTGCATTTGAGGCGGCTGTTGCTGGTGGTATTCCCATCATCAAAGCAATCCGCGAAGGCTTGGCAGCTAACAATATCGAATGGTTGGCCGGCATCATCAATGGCACCGGAAACTTCATTCTTACAGAGATGCGTGACAAAGGTCGCTCCTTTGAAGATGTGCTTGCTGAAGCCCAGGCATTGGGTTATGCCGAAGCTGATCCTACCTTTGATGTTGAGGGGATCGATGCGGCACATAAGTTGGTGATTCTGGCGTCGCTCGCGTTTGGTATTCCTTTGGAAATTAACAAGGTATTCACCGAGGGCATCACCAAGATTGCCACCGAAGATGTAACTTACGCAGAAGAGTTGGGATATCGCATTAAAAACCTTGGTATTGCTCGTCGTACTGATAAAGGTATTGAGTTGCGTGTTCATCCCACGCTGATTCCCGAAAAGCGTTTGATTGCGAATGTTGATGGTGTGATGAATGCGGTATTGGTCAAGGGGGATGCAGTGGGTGCTACCTTGTATTACGGGGCCGGTGCTGGCGCAGAGCCAACCGGTTCATCAATTGTCGGTGATATTGTCGATGTGGCGCGCACCTTGACTGCATCCCCGGAACACCGTGTTCCCTATTTAGGCTTCGGTGCAGAATTTGTGTCTGCACAGCCAATTCTGCCTATTGAAGAGGTGGAGACTGCTAATTATCTGCGCATGTCGGCGCAGGATAAGCCTGGCGTATTGTCAAAGATTGCGACCATTTTGAGTGATTCCGGTATCAGTATTGAAGCGATGATTCAGCGTGAGGCAACAGAGGGCGAGTCTACTGTGCCGCTCATCTTGCTCACTAATAAAGTGCAAGACAAAAAGCTCACAGCAGCGATTCGCAGCATTGAAGCGCTGGACTCAATTAGTGGTGCGGTACAGCGCATCCGTGTTGAAGCATTGAAATAATTAAGGGGCCTAATCTTGAAATACATAAGCACCCGCGGCCTAGCGCCCGCACTCAGTTTTGAAGAAGTGGTACTCACCGGCCTCGCACCTGATGGCGGTTTGTATGTGCCCGAAACCCTGCCAAAATTTACCAAAGAAGAAATTGCTTCCTGGGCAGGTTTGTCTTATCAAGAACTCGCGTTTAACGTGATGAAACCCTTTATTGCTGGTGCTGTTAGCGATGAAGATTTCAAAAAAATTATCGCGGATTCTTACGCAACGTTCCGCCACGATGCGATTGCACCGCTGGTACAAACCGGTCACAACGAGTGGATTCTGGAATTGTTCCAGGGGCCAACACTTGCGTTTAAAGATTTTGCGTTACAGTTTTTAGGTCACTTGCTCGATCATTTGTTGAAAAAGCGCAATCAAAAAGTAGTAGTGATGGGCGCTACTTCTGGTGACACCGGTTCTGCTGCTATCGAAGGTTGTCGCCGTTGCGACAACATCGATATTTTCATTATGCACCCGAACAATCGTGTATCGAATGTTCAACGTCGCCAGATGACCACCGTGCTTGCGCCGAATGTATTTAACATCGCGCTCGAAGGTAATTTTGATGATTGCCAGAATATGGTGAAAGCCAGTTTCGGCGATCAATCATTCCTGCCTGAAGGCCGCCAACTGGTTGCCGTAAACTCGATTAACTGGGCGCGTATCATGGCGCAAATCGTGTATTACTTTTATGCAGGCTTGGCATTGGGTGCACCGCATCGTCCCATCGCATTTTCAGTTCCCACGGGTAACTTTGGTGATATTTTTGCTGGCTATCTCGCGAAACAAATGGGGCTGCCCATTGATCAGTTAGTGATTGCGACTAACAGCAATGATATTTTGCATCGTTGCATTAGCAGTAATGATCACAGCAAAAACCAATTGCAACACACCTTGTCGCCGAGTATGGACATTATGGTGTCGAGCAACTTCGAGCGTATGTTGTTTGATTTGTATGACCGCGATGGCAATGCAATTCGTCAGCTGATGGAAGATTTTAAATCCGGCAGCATGACCCTGAAAGAATCAGCATTGGCGCGCGCGCGCGAATTGTTCACCAGCCATGGTGTGACCGATGAAGTCACTATCGATGTGATTCGCTCGGTGTTTGACCGCACCGAATATTTGCTCGATCCACACACTGCGATTGGTGTTGATGCGGCGCGTAAAACCCGTCGTCGTCAGGATATTCCGATGGTTATTTTGGCTACAGCACATCCGGCAAAATTCCCGGAAGCGGTACGTAAAGCAGGGCAGGGCGCAGATCCGGTATTGCCTCACCATATGCAAGATTTATTTGAGCGCGAAGAACGCTATACGGTATTGCCGCAAGATCTTGCCAAAGTGCAAGAGTTTGTTGCTGCCAATGTGCGCAAATAATTTTTATTTATTGTGCTAACCAACGCCGCAGGGAGCAGTCTCTGCGGCGTTTTTTATTGTTGCGAATGAAACTTTAGTTAATTACCCGGGTTAGAAAAGTACTTATGCAAAAAGCTATCCGTCGCCGAGAGTTGTCGCCCACCATTGAATTTACTGCAGCAGTGCATCCATTGTTGCAGCGTATTTATGCGGCGCGCGGAGTGCTAAATGAACGCGAGCTGCAATATCCCTTGTTGAATTTACATAAGCCTAATTTCAAAGGTTTACCTGAGGCGGTAAGTATTTTGGCGGATGCCGTTGTGGCACAAGCCAAAATAATCATTGTGGGTGACTTTGATGCGGACGGCGCTACCAGCAGTGCACTGGCGGTGTTGGCATTAAAAGCCATGGGCTTGCCGGATGTGGATTTTCTGGTGCCCAATCGTTTTGAGTATGGTTACGGCTTGACGCCAGAAATTGTTGCCGTCGCGGCGGCGCAACAGCCGGATATTATTATTACCGTGGATAATGGCATTTCCAGTATCGATGGTGTAAATGCCGCGCGTGAATTGGGGATTGCCGTAATCGTTACCGATCACCATTTGCCTGGGGCTGAATTGCCTGATGCCGATGCGATTGTGAATCCCAATCAGCCCGGTTGTGAGTTTCCCAGTAAAAATCTTGCCGGTGTTGGCGTTATTTTTTATGTAATGAATGCCTTGCGCGGCGAGTTACGGCAAATGGGTTGGTTTGAAGAAAGTGGCTTTACCGAACCTAATATGGCGAGTTTTTTGGATTTGGTCGCACTGGGTACTGTCGCGGATGTAGTGCCATTGGATTACAACAACCGCATTCTGGTCGCTCAGGGCTTGCAGCGTATTCGCGCCGGAGTTTGTCGCCCCGGGATAAAAGCTATGTTGGAAGTTGCGGGTAAACAAGCGCATAAATTGGTTGCGAGTGATTTTGGTTTCGCGTTAGGGCCGCGTTTAAATGCGGCGGGGCGCTTGGATGATATGTCGCTCGGTATTCAGTGTTTGATGTGTGAGAGCGAAAATCTCGCGCGTGAAATGGCGGCGCAATTGGATGAATTGAACCGCGATCGCAAAGCAATTGAAACAGGTATGCAGCAAGAAGCGATGACTATGCTGCAAAAAATCTTGCAGGCGGATGCGGCGAGTTTACCTTGGGGTTTGTGTTTATTTGATGAGACTTGGCATCAAGGTGTTATTGGTATTTTGGCGTCGCGTATCAAAGATAAATACCATCGCCCCACAATTGTTTTTGCCGATGTTGGTGACGGTCAAATTAAAGGTTCTGCGCGCTCGGTGCCCGGTTTTCATATTCGTGATGCATTGGATGCAGTCGCTGCTCGCCATCCTCATTTGTTGCAAAAATTTGGTGGTCACGCAATGGCGGCAGGTATGAGTTTGTTGCGTGAACACTTTGATGATTTTGCCCAAGCGTTTGATGCAGAAGTTCGTCGCCACTTGGATGATGACGATTTACAAGCAATTGTTATGAGTGACGGTGAATTGACCGCACCAGACTTTTCACTGCAATTGGCTGGTCAGTTGCGCGACGCTGGCCCATGGGGGCAGCATTTCCCTGAGCCAACCTTTGATGGTGAGTTTTATCTGCTGCAACAAAAATTGGTGGGCGCCAATCACTTAAAAATGACGCTTGCGGTTGACGCACAGGGGCAACAACTGATTGATGCTATCGCCTTTAATATTGATCCAGCGCTTTGGCCCAATACCCATCTACAAAAAGTACGGGCGGCGTTTAAATTGGATATCAATGAGTTTCGCGGTAAATCCAATTTGCAGTTGTTGGTCGATTATCTTGAGCCGATTGCACCGTAAAAAGCAGCGAATCTTGTGATGACTCAAGAGCAGCTACTGCAACATTCTTTCCAGCGCTGGTTTTACATTATTTACGATGATGGGTTGTGCTTCGGCGGTAGGGTGAATGCCATCGCGCTGCATCAGCTCGGATTTTCCGCCAATACCTTCCAGCAAAAATGGCACCAGTGCGATGTCGTTTTTCTCCGCTAATCTGGGGTAAAGCTCTTTAAACTGATTGCTGTAGCGCGCCCCGTAATTGGGTGGAATTTGCATGCCGGTGAGCAATACTTTTGCGTTATTTTTTTTGCTGGCATCAATCATGGATTGTAAATTCTTTTCGAGCAGTTTTAGTGGTTGACCACGTAGCGCATCATTGCCTCCCAGCTCTAAAATAACTATGTCAGGTTGATGTTCATTTAGCAGCGCGGCTAAGCGACTGTTACCGCCAGAACTTGTTTCGCCACTCACACTGGCATTAATGATCTGTACATCATTTTTTTTCGTTAGTTCTTTCTCTAGCAAGCTGACCCAGCTTTTCTCAATGTCTATGCCATAACCCGCACTTAAGCTGTCACCCATGACCAAAACTTTAGTCGGGTGTTGCGCATATGCATCACTGATGACAATTGTCAGGAGTAAAAACAGGTAAATCTTCAGTTTGTTCATGGTTATCAAAATCCTATGCCCATAGAATGGACTTATTGGTGTTTCTGAACGTTCTCTCATCTGGGTTAAACAACCATCCAGACTACTCATCGGATAAAGGTTACTTAATTATGTCTGCTGTTGCTATGGTTCAAGCAAATTCAGTTACCAAAGAAGTTAATACGCAAGAAGGAACCTTAAGGATTCTTCATCCCATCTCAATTACTGTAAATGCTGGTGAATCGCTGGCGATAACCGGTGCCTCAGGTTCTGGCAAGTCAACTTTATTGGGCATCCTTGCCGGTTTGGATGTACCGAGTACAGGTGAGGTGATTCTTAATGGGCACAACCTTTCTCTGTTAGACGAGGAAGGGCGTGCAAAAGTTCGCGCCGGCAACGTGGGATTTATATTTCAATCATTTCAGTTATTGCCCGGATTAAGTGCTCATGAAAATGTAATGCTGCCGCTGGAGCTGCGCGGCGATAAAGCGGCGAGCAGTAAAGCACGCGAGTTCTTGCAGCGTGTTGGTCTGGAGCAGCGCTTGCAACATTACCCGCAACAGTTGTCGGGTGGTGAGCAGCAGCGGGTGGCAATTGCCCGTGCTTTTGCGAGTGAGCCTAAAGTGTTATTTGCCGATGAGCCAACCGGAAATTTGGACAGCGCAACTGGCGCACGCATTATTGAACTTTTATTTGACTTGAATAAGGCGCAGGGAACGACGCTGGTTTTTATCACCCATGAGGAGCGTTTGGCGCAGTTGTGTCAAAGCCGTATTGAGTTGGCGGCCGGTGCTTTGGTTTCCGGGCGGGAGTAATAACGATGAAATTGGCAATTAATTTATTACGACGCAACTGGCGTAGCGGCGAATTAAAACTCTTAGGGTTTTCATTAATGCTCGCCGTTGCGGTCTTGAGCGGCATCGCTATTTTTACTGACAGGCTGGAAACCACCCTGATCAGTGAAAGCAATAGTGTGCTGGGTGCAGATTACATTGTGCGTGGTTCTAAACCACACGACAACGCTTGGAATACAGTTGCGGAGCAGGCGGAGATTAAACACACTCGTTCGGCATTGTTTTCGTCTATGGTATTTGCTGGCGATGAAATGCATCTTGCTTCGGTAAAAGCGGTAGACCAAGGTTACCCACTGCGCGGTCAATTTGAAGTTAGCAAAATTCCGTTTGCGATGAATGCTACTGATATTGAAATTGCTACTGCAATTCCACAACCCGGTGAAGCCTGGGTTGACTCACGATTGTTACCACTATTAAAAATTGAATTGGGCGATAAGGTTGCGGTAGGCGAATACGAATTGCGTATTACCCGTGTTTTGATTCGTGAGCCTGACAGTGCCAATCCATTTAGCATGACTGGTGCGCGGCTGATAATGAACATTGCCGATTTGGAAAAAACTCAAGTTGTGCAGCCGGGAAGCCGGGTTGACTATCAATGGTTGGTTGCCTCGGATGATAACAATCGCTTAAAAAGTTTTATTGATGATTTAAAACCGCAGCTAAGTAAACATCAACGACTGGTGGATATTAACTCCGCTCAAGAACGGGTGGGGCGTACATTAGATACTAGCCGCCAATTTTTATTGCTATCGGCGGTTATTGCGGTATTGCTGGCGGGAGTTGCGATTGCAATAACCGCGCGCCAGTTTTCGGCGCGCCATACTGATCAAGTGGCGCTTATGAAAAGTCTCGGTGCGAGTGCCGGTCGTATTCGTTCACTTTATGTGTCACAGCTTATTTTCCTTGGCATTATCGCGTCGCTGATTGGTTTATTTATTGGCGAGTTTTTGCAACGCTCTGTGGCTGTCAGCCTACAGCAGGTTTATCAAATACGCTTGGGTGCGGCAAGTTTTTATCCCTATGGGTTGAGTTTTTTTAGCGGAATATTGTGTTTGGTTTTTTTTGCATTGCCTGCGCTCTGGCATTTACCAACTATCCCGCCGCTCAAAATTCTTCGCCGTGAATTGGTGGTCAACATGCCGCAGGTTTGGTTGCAAGCATTGCTTGCACTGTTGGCTGTATTGGTGTTGGTAATTTTATTTAGTCGTGATATCGAGTTGGCGTTAAGTATTAGCGGCGCATTGCTGGCCGTGATTCTTATTACCATTGCCGCGGCTTATGGGTTGTTGTTGCTGAGTAAAAAAATGGTATTGCGCTTGGGTGGTTTCTGGCGTTTGGCATTTGCCAATTTACAGCGTCAGCGTGGCCAAAGCCTGGTACAGATTTTGGTGTTTTCTATTGCGATTATGCTGTTGTTTACACTAACGATTGTACGCATCTCCTTGATTGAGGAGTGGAAGGTGCAAGTACCAGATGAAGCGCCCAATCATTTTCTCGTCAATATTCCCCCTGCTGAATTGCAAGATGTGCAAGCGATTCTGGCTGAAAATCAGGTTCGCCCCGAACCACTTTACCCAATGATGCGTGCGCGCTTGACTCATATCAACGGCGTAGAAACAACAGAGGAGCAGCGCTCGGTTGCAAATGCATTGCGGCGTGAATTAAATGTCACTTGGTCAGACACTTTGGCAGAGGATAATAAAATTATCACCGGTTTGTGGTGGGATAAATGGCAGCGCAGTGCAGCTAATTTGCCGGGTGTGTCAGTAGAGGTAGATACCGCTAAAGAAATAGGGCTAAACATCGGCGATAAATTACAGTTTTCATTTGGTGGATTATTGCTCGACGCAGAAGTTGCCAGTTTTCGTAGTTTGGATTGGCGCAGCATGAGGCCCAACTTCTTTTTCATTTTTGAGCCAGGGTCATTAGATGCCTATTCACCAACGTTTATCACCAGTATTTATTTGCCAGCCGATCAGAAGTCGGTCATTAACAAGTTGTTGTTGGATCACCCCACTATTTTGGTGATGGAGTTGGATCGCATTATTGGCCAAATCCGCAGTATCATTAATCAGGTAAGTGATGGTGTTTTACTGGTGCTCTGGTTAACGCTGATCGGCGGCTGTTTGGTGTTGCTTGCGGCAGTGATGGGGAGTATTGCTGCGCGTAAACAGCAGGCAGGATTGTTGCGAGCCTTGGGTAGCCCCCGGAGTATGATTGTGGGCAGTATTTGTGCGGAGTTCGCCATACTCGGTTTTCTGGCAGGGCTGATTGCTATTATTGGTACCGAAATATTATTAATTAGCCTGCAGACTTTCGTTCTGGAAACTCCGATGCAGCCCCACTATATTTACTGGTTGATATCGCCGCTGAGTGGCGCGGTATTTGTTTCAGCATTGGGCTATATTTGTTGCCGCCACACAGTTACAACACCACCGGCAGTCGTTTTGCGTGAAGCGGCGTAATGATTGTTTTCTGGTAATACTCTGCAACAACGCGCGTCATACAATAGTTACTTCAACTCTAAACCCGGTGTGCCGGGTTTAGCTATTTACGTACATCTCTTGTAGTTAATCACTATGAAACCTGCACATAAACCCATGCCGCAAAGCCGAGTATTAGATAAAGGCATTTGGGGCATGAGTCGCCCTATGTTTCTCGATCAGGCAGTGACTTACACGATTCCGCTGATCGATATGTATTTTCTCAGTCGCATTTCAGATAGTGCAGCGGCGGCTGTTGGTGCAATCACGCCTCTGGTGTTTGTGGCTAATGCTTTTTTAATTGTGAGCGCGTTTGCTGGTGCTAGCATCGCAAGCCAGCGTATCGGGGCGAATGATTACCTTCGTGGCAATGCCACTATCGCTGCCTATGCAATTTTTGTTGTGGTACTTGCCTTAATCGCCGCATTAGCGGTGAACCATGGCGGCCCATGGGTTGCCTCTGCTATGTCATTAAGCGGTGAGGTCGAGCAGCACGCGCGCACCTACTTGTCGATTATCGGGTGGATGGTGGCGCTGTGGGGTTGCCGTGTTATCTATCAAACAATTTTGAATATATATGGTGAGCCGCAATGGAACACCTACAGCAATATTATTTTATTTGGAGTGAATATAATCGGCAATGCGATTGCGGTGTATGGGTTTATGGGGATTCCGCCTAGCGGTGTTGTGGGTGTTGCTATTGCCAGTATTGTTGCAGCAGGGGCGAGTTTATTATTTGTCGTTGTGATTGTGCATTTCAAGTTGCGTATTCATATCCCGCTACATGAGGGCTGGAAAAACTTTTCAGTACTAATGGCTCCTGTACTTATGATTGCCGCCCCCTCTGTACTTGAACCTATGTCATTTCAGGCTTATATGATTGCACTTAACTGGATCGCAGCGGAGGTGGGCGATCTCGCGTTAAAAGTAAAAGTCTATGCCTACAATACGTTTCTCTTTTGTTTAATGATTTCCATTGCACTAGGCATGGCGACCGAAGCCATTATTGCTCAGCGAGTAGGGCGCAAAGAATTCGATTTGGTTGATAAGCAACTAAAGCAGAGTTTGAAAATAGCACTTATAGGCACCACAACCTTGGCGCTTATGTGGTTGGTATTCAATCAATCTATTTTGAAAATGTTTAGCAATGATCCAGAGGTTATTGCGATCGGTGTATGGGCATTTGTATTGAGTTTTTTGGCAGAGCCATGGCGTACGGTAAATATTGTTGTGGGAGGTGCCTTGCGCTGTGCGGGCGATGCAACTTTTACGTCGGTTTCCAGTATTGCAGTAATTTGGTTGTTCTCTGTCCCGCTTGCTTATGCATTGGCTATACCCTTGGGGGTTGGGCTTTATGGATTATTAATAGCAGCAATACTTGATGAGCTATTGCGTGCATTAATAAAAGGTTGGCGCTGGAAGCAGGGGAAATGGATGCATACTGGAATTGCAGCGCGCGAAGCGCGTTTTAAATGATAAGGAAGAAACTTTTTTGTAGCAGTTTATCTGCTAACCTATTTTGGTGTTTAGATTACAGGCTCTGTGTGATGTTATCTATGGTCACGCACATTAGAATAAAATATGATCCAGCTCGACAATAAAGCGGAAACATCTGTAACGATGGGAGAATAAGAATAATGTGGTTGGTATCCTCAAGTCCTGAGAAAATCTCACGGCGCATAGAATTATGTTTGTTCGTAGGGTTAATGCTAGTGGGTGCTTTTGCGCGTTTTTATGCATTGGGCAGTTTGCCTGCAGGTCTTAACCAAGATGAAGCTTCAATGGGTTACGATGCTTATGCATTATTGCATTATGGCATTGACCGTAATGGCTCACATAACCCGGTACACATGATTGCATGGGGGAGTGGTCAGAATGCTTTACAGGCTTATGTCACGATCCCATTTATCGCACTTTTTGATTTGAGTGTGTTTAGCATACGTTTGGTGCCGGCACTTTTCGGTGTATTTTGTCTTGGTTTGTTTTATTGGGTGGGGCGCCAAGTTGGCGGTCAACGGTTGGCTTTATTGACGTTATTTTTACTCGTTATAAGCCCTTGGCATTTGGTACTAAGTCGCTGGGCACTGGAATCTAATTTTTTACCGGGTGTGATACTGATTGCCGTTGCTTTACTTTTATATGCTCAGCAGCATCGTAAACGCCTCTACGTGGCGACTATTTTTTTTGCGTTATCGCTCTATGCCTATTCAACTGCATATGCTTTTGTTCCTCTCTTTCTAGGTCTATATGCGCTTTATTCGTTCTGGCACCGAATTTACAGTTTTCGTGAGTGGGTTTTCGCAACTGCAGCTTTTGTAGTGGTAGCTTTTCCTATCGCTCTTTTTGTTCTGGTTAATTTATTCAAATGGAATAGCTTGGATTTGGGTTTTTTTTCTGTTCCTCGTATGCCCGGTGAGGCTCGTTACACTCATATGACCTCGTTTTTTAGTAATGAATTCTGGATGGAGCTCTGGAAAAATTTCCGCCGTGTTGTTGATATACTTTTTATAGATTTCAATGACCGCGAAACGCAAAGTAGCGTTAAGGACATCGGAGTGATTTATGCCTTCAGTTTGCCTTTTTTTGTGTTTGGGTTAATTCTGTGTGTCCGCGACTGTTGGAAAGCGCGGGGTGTATCGTTCCTATTCCCTATATTATTATGGCTCTTGTGCGCATTTTTAGTCGCCATACTTACATGGCCGGCAGTTCATCGTATGAACTTGTTCTTCTTTCCGATGATTCTTGTCACTGCTTATGCTTTATGTTTTCTCTGGACTAAAAGCTCAATCATAATTTCGGTGATTTTAATTGTGTATCTAGCATTATTTGTGCGTTTTGAGAAAATTTATTTCACCGATTATGCCCAAGAGGTTGGTGCTTTCTTTTTTGAGTCTTATACCGATGCAGTGAGCTTTGCATATCAAAAGGCTGAAGCAAATCACCAAATTTATCTTAGCGATACATTAAATCAACCTTATATACATGTATTGTTTATTACTAGATATGATGTTCACGATTATATTGCTACTGTTGATATACCAAATCCTACTGCGGCTTTTCAGATAGTCAAATCATTTGGTCGTTTTGTGTTTGGTATTCAGGTACCTGAAGCGATTAGTGCGCCTGTGGTAGTTGCAAAAAATGATGAGCTATGGCGCTTTCCTGAGCGTAATTTCATAGCAGTGCCGTTTAAAAATTACACTACGCTGTTCAATAGGGATTTTTACGGGTATGACGCTCAGGGGGAGTTGATCGCACAGAGAAATCGTATTTCTTTTGCGAACCCGCATTATCACATTATGTCAGGTGAGAGCGTAAAAATTGCTTTGCCGGAGTCTGCCTTTAAAGTTACCTCTGCTTCCATAGCTAATTTCTATGCGGTAGACGTTAGTCGTGAGATATCTCTGACTATTGATGATCACCACCTTGTGGTGGACTCGAGTGAATTATTTGGTGGGGTAAATAGGCTGAATATTCGAGGCTTGGAGTCGAGTGGCCGCGAGATTTCCGCCAGTTTTATCTTCTTTTATCAAGATGATAAACACACTCTGCTCGATTTAACGCGCATGGTTGGAGCGCAAAATTTTGGTGCTTTAGAAAAGAATGGAGCCTATGAGGGCAGCCAGTTAAAGGCTGGCGATCTGAATATGCCTTGGGGGTTTGGGACTCATGCTGATAGTTCACACACCTATCATCTGGAAAGCGATTATTCAGCACTGCACCTTACGCTGGGTATATCGCCATATAGTGGTAATTGTGGCGACGGTACTGTGTATGAGGTTTATGGCGATGAAGAGCTTCTGCTTTCTAAAACGCTTCTTCCTATGGAGGTTGTTAGCCTATCCGTGGCACTGAAAGATGTTCAAACTTTAAGGTTTAGCAGTTTAATGAGGGAGAATCCTCACTGCGACCATTCCAATTGGATGGTGCCAATATTGCAGCGATGATACCTTTCTCCGCCAAGGGTTAATCAATTCCAAAAATAAAAAGGATATTGGTTATGGTGAAGATTATAGACATTACTATCCCGGTATAAGCCATTCTAAAAGCGCTTATTCGTGCAAAAGCCATTACGCTTTGTGCGTAAAGCGCACAGTAAGTTATCAGGATCGGTAAAATATAACGGAAATCTACATTGACGGGAAAAGTCATGCGCATGTAAGTGATACCCGCCAGCAAGAAAAAGCCGGACAAAAGCAATGTGCTCAGTTTCTGAAAATCGCTTCTGTTTATTTGATAGGTGCCAACAATAATATACAGAGTCATTAAAATAGCCAGCAAACTACTTATTACTGCGGCGTTATGGCTTAAGCTGCCACCATAATTAAACTCGCCAAACAGGCCGGTTTTTCCTAAGTAATTCATAAAATATTGGCGGCCTTTTTGGTCCTCCCACGGAGACGTGTAGGGCTCAGTCACAAAAGTTTTCGCGTCAAACCAAATAAAATTTACGGCGCTATTTCCTACCCGCAGTGCTGATGAGACATTGTTTATATTGTCGATGTATAGCTGGTCGCGCTTACCTTGCAGTTTTAGAATCAGACCTGGGCCGACAGTAATTGCCAGTGCAACTAAAAGGATAAGCCCTGGTGCTACGGCAAGTTGGAAATACTTTTTCCACTCTTGAGTTTTGATCATTTTGTAAAGACCAATAACACCAATTACAGCAATTAATATCTCTCCGTTAGCTTTCGTGATGATGGTGGCTGCTGTTAATAGGCTTGCAATTAACAACTGTTTCTTTTCATCACTTCTTGACCATTGAATAATGTAATAGAGGCTAGCTGTGTATAAAAAGTATAGCAACGGGTCATTGCCAATTCTGACCGAGTGAACAATGCTGCTGGGCCAAAAGACAAACATGCCTCCTATGACTAAGAATAGAAGTTGGTAAATCTTATCTAACTTAGGTGTGGCTGGTGAATTAACAGATGCTTCCTGTGTTGTTCGCTTGGAAATTAATGCTAGTAATTTTTTATTAAGCTGATCTCCCCGTTGTGTTGATCGCTTTCGGGCTTGCTCATAATGAATAGTGACCGCTCCTGCATTTGCTTTTTTTATGGGTCTAAATTCAAGTATTTGCTTAATAATGAGAAGGCCAAAGAAAACAAAACCCATACCATAAGAGAGGCTCAATAGTTGCTGAGCACGCTGGGATGCAAAGTCACTGATTGGGCCAAAAGCTTCGGATGCTTTGAGGATAATCGCCCCAGTGTAATAATAAAGTGGCGGATGGAAGTAGGCGCCATCGACGGCATAGTCAATTGCTGGTGGGATCCAGTGTGTTGATAGATATTTGGAGTAATCCAGGTGCTCACTCTGATCGTGCGTACGAGTGTCTGGCGGTGTGATGCTAAAATAAAACAGGCGTATAAATAAGCCGCCTATAAGTAGCAGCTTGAATGCAGTATTTAATTTTAGTTTCCATATTAATACGGAAAATAATAGACCTGAAAAAATTAGCAATAGTATGTTTAGTCCTTCACCGTAGAGGGATTTTAAATTTATTCCCATCATTCCGCCGGTGTCGGAATATATTATTTCAATACTGTTTTCGCCATTTTCCAGGTAATTCTCTAAGTTCAATATAAAGCCATTCTTATAATCCCTGCGTGCAGGCTCGGGAATATGGGAAATATCAACCGCTTTATTGTTAATTGAGAGGCTAAGGATTTCGTCGTCAGGAATTACTTGTAACTTGGTGGAGGCGATGTTGTGCTTTTGTACAATGCCTTTCAGTCTGTATATACCATTTCCACGTGACTGCATGTGTGCAGGGAAGTCTATTTCAGATGTCTGACCGGCAGGTGTTGTGAGCGAAAAATTGCTATATTGCAACTCAATTTTGCTGCTGAGAAAAGCTGTAAAGCCAATAGCTAGAATTAGCAGCGCTAATAATAACGAGATGGAATTTATTTTTTTCATCCAAAACTATCCTTACTACCTTGGGGCTTTTATGGGTGGCCGGAAGAATGAGGTTTTTCTTGGTAATTCAATTATCCATATTTGAGCTTGATACTCTTATTTTTTGACGATCTCACTAATATGAAATTTTGGTCTTCTTTTTACTTCTTCGTAAATTTTTGAAAGATACTCGCCAATTACTCCAAGACATAAAAGCTGCACACTGCCAATAAATAATAATGGCAGAAGTACAGATGCCCAGCCCGGCGTAGCATTATCGGTAAAAAAACGAATTGCCAGTACCCAAGCAATTAATGTGAATGATGCAAAGCCTGATACCAATCCCAGCACTGTGATCATGCGCAGTGGCGCCGTAGAAAATGCAGTAATACCTTTCCATGCAAAAGAGAGCATTTTTTTCAATGGGTATTTGCTTTCGCCGGCTTCGCGCGCTTGGCGTTCATATTCCACTACCGATGAGGGGTAGCCTACTTCACGTACTATGCCACGTAAAAACAAATTGGACTCATCGTATTCTTTGAGTGATTCCAGGGCGCGACGTGAGAGTAAGCGGAAGTCGGCATGATTGAAGACTAGATCTACTCCCATTTTTTTCATCAAATGGTAATAGCCTTCAGCGGTAAAACGCTTGAAAAATGTGTCGGTGTTGCGAGCCGAACGTACACCATAAACCACATCATTGCCTTTCAGGTATTCATCTACCATGGCTTCAATGTTTTGCGGGTCGTCTTGCAGGTCTGCATCTATGCTGACGGTGATGTCTTCTGTGGTGGTGCATAGTCCAGCATAAAGCGCATTCTGATGACCTTTGTTACGCGAAAGTTTAACCCCTACTAATGCGGAGTTTTGTGCAGCTTCTCGTGCGAGTATTTCCCAGGTTTTATCCTTGCTACCATCATCGACCAAATAAATTTTGGATTTGTCATTAATTTTTCCGCGCGCAATCATCCCATCGCGTAATGCGAGCATGGTTGCCAATGTTTTGGGGAGCATTTCTTCTTCGTTGTAACAGGGTATGACGATTGCAAGAGACGGAATGAATGCAGTCATGTTAGTGATTCCTGTATATCCAGATTTTTTGAACCGCGAAGTTAATAAATACAGTAATGCCTGTTGCGATGAATTGCGCCACTAAATAATTTTCAACCCAGGGAATAGGCAAGTAGTTGTCAAACAGCCATAAAAAGGCAGCAAACAATACTGTATTGCAAAACAAGCCTATGCACACTGCAATAACAAATCGGGGGAAAGTCTCTGAGTGGCTTCGGCTGCTCTTGAAAGTGAAATGGTAGTTTGCCCAGTAGTTGAATAACGATGACAACACATATCCGGCAGCTGAAGCAGAAACCTCTGTTAACAGTTTTGTTTCAATAAAAATAATAAGTAGAAGGAATTGAATAAGACTGGAGATCCCTCCAATGCCAACGAATAGAGCGAAGCGTTTCATTGTTATTTTTACATTATATTTTTGAGGTTAATGGGCGCGCGCAGTTAAAAAGCGCCCGAACATTAACACATTTTTGCACAGGAAAGGATGTGAATTGCACGGTCTCAAATAGAATTCTTTTCCATGTTGGGTGACGCTGCTCTAGGCCCAGCGTAAAGCTGCGCCCATACGCTCGATATAGATATATTCAGGCTTGTTAGTTAAGGGGTGACAGGCGTGGCGTAAATGGTGATGATGCGCAGTAGACCCCATGTACTCCCAGCAATGGCCATCATTTACGCACAGTGGGTCACCCTCATTCAGGCGGTAACTGGCCAACTCATCCCACATTTTCTGCCATTCGGCATGGTTAATGTCGAGGTATTCCATTGCTTGTTTCCGCGTTTAAGTAAGGAGAAAAACAGCAGTTTGTGATTCCAATTCTGTATTATTAAATCTATTTGTCAACAAACATCTTTAACATAATGATTTAAAACAAAAATATTATTCTACAACTGTGGGTTGTGTCTCTTGGTTTTGACTTTTTTTACTCCTGTTTCGGTGAAAAAACCTGCCTTTCGTATAAAAAATGAAAGGGAATAGTTATTCTTTTGAGCTAACCTTTCTGTTTATGTAATGTTTGTGTTCATGGGTACTGTCGAAATATTGGAGGGGGCTATGAATATCAGTCAGGCGTCACAGGCTTGTGGTTTGCCGACTAAGACGATCCGCTTTTACGAGGAGGTTGGTCTGGTGGTGCCTGCGCGGCAAGCGTCTAATGGCTATAGAATTTACGCTATGGCAGATGTTGAGCGGTTGAGATTTTTGCAGCGGGCGAGGGCGGTGGGTTTTGGTCTTGAAGAGTGTCGCGAGTTGTTAGTGCTTTATTGTGATCTAGGGCGGCGTAATCTACAGGTTCGTCTGTTGCTCAAAGGGTATCTTGGTAAGCTGGATCAGCAGTTTATTGCTTTGAATTCAATGCGCACCAGTTTGGAGTTGATGCTTGATGAATGTAGCGGCGATCCCGTGTCGATTGCTGCACAATCAGGTATGGAAAATCTGCCCCATCCAATGGCTTTTACACTCATTGATACCGGGTGCGATTGATGTTTTTCGTTGCCAAAAAGGCTATGATGCGCGCCGTTTAACATTTTGCGACAGGTGAAATTATGAGCATCAAATCCGATAAGTGGATGCGCCGGATGGCTGAAGAGCACGGCATGATTGAACCGTTTGAGCCGGGGCAAATTCGCTACGATGCTGCTGGTCAACGTATCGTTTCTTACGGTACCTCCAGTTATGGTTACGATGTTCGCTGCGCCGATGAGTTCAAGATTTTCACCAATGTGCACTCAACGGTGGTCGATCCTAAAAATTTTGACGAAAAAAGTTTTGTCGATATTAAAAGCGATGTTTGCATTATTCCCCCCAACTCCTTTGCGCTGGCCAGGACAGTTGAATATTTCAGAATTCCACGCAGTATTCTGACCGTTTGTTTGGGTAAATCTACCTACGCGCGCTGCGGTATTATTGTGAATGTCACCCCTCTCGAGCCCGAGTGGGAGGGGCATGTGACTTTGGAGTTTTCCAATACCACACCTCTACCTGCAAAAATTTATGCCAATGAAGGTGTGGCGCAAATGTTGTTTTTTGAATCGGATGAGATTTGTGAGACATCCTATAAAGACCGCGGAGGTAAATACCAAGGTCAGCGTGGTGTGACTCTACCGCGCACTTAAGGTTATTGTCTCGGCTGAGGGCAGTTATGGGTGATGTAATCCAGTTTAAAAAACCGAGCCCTTTTGAAAAACATAAGGGTAAAACTCTGTGTCGCAGTGGCTTCCATAAGTGGGAAGTTGTTAAGGAAAAGCAGTTTGATGTGAAGCAGGGGAAATTGGTCACTATCTATAAATGCGCTCGTTGTGGCGAGCAGAAGGTGGAGTTGAAATAAACGTCGAGGAAATAAAAAAGGCTCCGTAATGGAGCCTTTTTTGTGCAGCATCATTTAATGATGATGGCCACCAGCACCGTGAGCGTGGCCGTGGTTCAGCTCTTCTTCGGTGGCAGCGCGGATTTCGGTGATTTCTACATCAAAGGTTAAATCCACACCAGCTAATGGGTGGTTACCATCAATGGTCACTTGATCGCCTTCTACGTGGGTAACGGTGACGACTTGCAGGCCTTGCTCGGTTTCAGCATGAAATTCCATGCCAACTTCAATTTGTTCAATACCTGAAAACATGTTTGATGGCAGTTGTTGTACCAAGCTGTCGTCGCGCAGGCCATAAGCTTCTGCTGCTTTAACGGCAACATTCAATTTATCGCCCACTTTTTTGCCTTCCAGTGCGTCTTCAAGGCCTGGAATAATGTTGCCTGCACCGTGTAAGTAAGACAGCGGCTCTTGACCTTCGGATGAGTCGAGCACCTTGCCTGAACCATCGGTCAGAGTGTAGTGGAAGCTGGCAACGCAATTTTCGGAGATATTCATAATGAACCTTTCAGGTTAAGTAAAAAGAAAACGATACAGGGTATAGATTAAAAATGGGTAATGGCTTTACCATCAACTGTCGCTTTGTGGATATAAATGGTGTAGGTCTCACCTTTTTCTTCTTGCTGCAAGCGAACCAGTAGGTAGTTCCAGTCTTTGGCAAGCCATGCATAGGTCACGCGCTCGTTATCTTCCCGGCTGCGTTTAATTTTTACAGTGTTGACTTTCCCCAATGGTGTTTCCAGCATTTCTTCGCCCACAGTAGCGAACTTGTATTTCTTGAGTCGACCGCCATCGGCAATCTGGTATTCAAAATTCTTGTGTCCATTGAGTAGGTCTTGCTGCATTTGCAATTGATAGCTTAATTTGTCCTGTACCTTCTGCGCTATGTCCATTTCCCAGCTGGTTTTTTGCACGTTATTGGTGACAGTTTTATTAGGCCAATCAAAAATTAATTCAGCATTGCGGTCTTTGCCCAGGCTTCGACGCACATAGGTGTATCTTAGTGGGGTAATTGTTTGTTGTTTGGGGTTCCATTGCATATGGCTTTGTTCGGTAATGGTGCCAATCATGGAATCCGCTTTGAATAGCAAATTGTATTTGCCATCGTCTGTCTTGCTCAGGCGATTAGTGACAGTGATATTAAAGCCGTAGAGCTTGGCTCTGTATTCATTGTCAAAGGTTTTGGGGGCTTCGGCTGCTAAAGTGGCTGTTGAAAGCAGGGTGGCCAGAGAGAGAAAAATGGTACGGAGGCTGTGCATAGGAAATCCTTTAGGGCTCATTTGCCTCAATTTGATAACCACTTGCGGGTAAAAGTTCACCATTTAACAGGGCTTTACCTTCGTGCATCACTAGATGCCCTTGTGCGAACCATTTTATGGCAAGAGGGTAGATAATATGCTCTTGGCGCTGAACCCGCTTTGCCAGTTGCGTTGCATCATCGCCTGGCAGAACTGGCACTCTTGCCTGAATTGCTGCAGGTCCACCATCCAGCTCCGCAGTGACAAAGTGAACGGTGACTCCATGATGGCTTTCGCCTGCATCCAATGCACGTTGATGAGTGTGCAATCCTTGAAATTTGGGCAGTAATGATGGGTGAATGTTTAGCATTCTTCCCAGGTAGTGCCGGGTGAATTCAGGGGTCAGAATACGCATAAAGCCCGCGAGTACGACCAAGTCGGGCTGATAGTGATCGATGGTTTGCATCAATGCGGCATCAAAGGTTTCACGACTAGCGAAACCTTTATGATCGAGTACTTGCGTGACAATTCCTGCATCTTTGGCGCGTGTCAGGCCAAAAACATCCGGGCGATTGCTGATAACGGCAGCTATCTCAATCGGTAGCTCGCCGTTGTTGGCACCGTCAATCAGCGCCTGCAAGTTGCTGCCGCTACCAGAGATAAGAACAACAACACGCAGTGGGGGACGAGAAGAGGTGGGCATGCAATTAGATACCTTGCAGTTCTACTTGATGCTCGTCAGCGTTTGCAGTGGCGATATGGCCAATTACAAATGCGTTTTCTCCGGCATTGCGCAAAATGTTTAACGCATTGTCTTTTTCGCTTGCGGGGATTGCGATGACCATGCCAACACCGCAGTTAAAGGTGCGGTACATCTCGCGTATGTCTACATTGCCGCCGCGCTGCAGCCATTGAAATACTGGAGGAAAAGCCCAGCTCTTGGTGTCGAGTACGGCTTTGGTGCCGTCAGGCAAAACACGCGGAATATTTTCCGTCAGGCCACCGCCGGTAATGTGCGCCATAGCGTTAACCTGCGATTCTTTAATCAGTTTCAATACAGATTTAACGTAGATGCGCGTAGGTTCCATTAGGGCGTCACCTAGCGGGCGACCGCCGCAATCCTGATTCAAATCGGCCTTGGTAACGTCGATGATCTTGCGGATCAGCGAGTAGCCGTTGGAATGCGGGCCACTGGAGGCGAGGGCGATTAGGGTGTCGCCCACTTTTACTTTGCTGCCATCAATAATTTCAGATTTTTCCACCACGCCTGTACAGAAACCTGCCAAGTCGTAGTCTTCACCTTCATACATACCGGGCATTTCAGCGGTTTCACCGCCAACCAGGGAGCAGCCAGCTAATTCGCAGCCATCACCTATACCCGAAACTACCGCGGCGGCCACCTCAACATTGAGTTTGCCGGTGGCGTAGTAGTCGAGGAAGAAGAGTGGCTCGGCGCCTGTTACTACCAAGTCATTCACGCACATAGCAACCAGGTCGATACCGATGGTGTCGTGTTTTTGCAAGTTCATGGCGAGGCGCAATTTAGTGCCCACACCATCAGTGCCAGAAACCAGAATGGGTTGGCGATAACCGGCAGGGATCTCTACCAGAGAAGCAAAACCGCCCAAGCCTGCCATCACTTCCGGGCGACGGGTGCGTTTGGCGACACTTTTAATGCGCTCGACCAGTGCGTCGCCAGCTTCGATATCAACGCCAGCGTCTTTGTAGCTAAGGGATGGGGTGGGAGTTTGGTTTTGGCTCATAGGAAATGGCTCACAGCTCTTGCAGTTGGAGTGGTTTAAAAAAAGGCCGCCATTCTAACAGCTTATGGTGAGGCGTGCAGTGCAAAGCACGGTTAGGGTGAAAGTTATTCTTCTACGGTGATGTTAGCGATGCTCGCGTATCTGTGAATTTCTTGAATCTGCGCCCAATTGCGCTTGCCGTTGGCTGGTTTAAGCCTGTTACAATGCGACCCCATCCCATTTATTGGTTGTTTTCAGGGGTTAATTTGGTGCGTCTTTCATTGATCCGTATCTTGTTGTGGTCGCTGTGTTTTATCTGTGTAAGCCCTGCTTATGCCGGTCAGCAGGTCGATATTTATCGTGCCCAAGCGCTGGTGAAATCCCAGGCTGAGGCTGAGCGTAATGCAGCGGCACGCGCGACTTTTGGCGAGTTAATGGTGCGAGTCTCGGGGCAGCGCAATGCGCTCGATAACCCGGTTGTTCGCGCCGCTATGCCTAAAGCCCAAAACTATCTGTTTGGTTTTAGCTACAAATCCTCCAGTGAAAAACTGATCGAGGGCTCGCGCAGTTTTACCGCGCTTGCACTGCAATTGGATTACGAGCCGCAGGCCATTGGCCAGTTATTGCGTGACGCACAGTTGCCGCTCTGGCCTGCCCAGCGTCCAACCTTGTTGGTGTGGCTGGTATTCAAGGATTCTCGCGGTTTGCATCTAGTGCCCGAAGTTGTTGATTTTCAGGCGATCAACAGTGCTGCCGCTTATCGTGGTTTGCCCCTGATGTTCCCCAAGCACGATGTTGAGGACAGTCTGTCTATCGTGGCCGATGATCTGTGGGTGGTGAATCAGGAAAAGATTTTGGCGGCTTCTGTTCGCTACAACGCTGACGCCATTTTGGTGGGGCGCTATATGCCTAGCAGCATGGGGTCAATTCCGCCTGCGATGGTGATCGATACCCTAGCTACCGCCGATTCTGCCGAGACAGCTCTGGCAAGTTCTGCCGTGGCAGTTTCTCCTGCAGCTTCCAGTGCCAGCAGTGCTGAAGGTGCTTTGGGCGTTGCGCCTGCCGAGCCTGCACAAGGTCCATGGCAGGGTGAGTGGCTGCTGTTGCACGGCGAAAACCAGACAAGATTTACCGATGAAACTCCGGAGGTTAAGGGGTTAGTTAATAATGTGATCGATCAGGTTGCCGATTATTTTGCGAATCAGTACGCGATCATGCCAACCAATCAGGGCGCGCAACAGATAGTGTTGCGTGTGGGAAATATCACCAGTTTTGCCGCCTTTAAAGAAGTTCAAGCCTATCTTGAGGGGTTGGCTCTAGTGCAACGTATGGAAGTTGTCACTGTAAATGCAGAAGGTGTCGTTGTTCGATTGACGACAGAGGCGGATACCCGGCTCTTGACCAATACTCTGGCATTGGGGCGTCGTTTGGCACTTGCCCAGCCCGCAGTGATGGGGGCATCCCAGTCTGAACCAAGTCAAGGGGAAACACTGCCGGAGGGCATAGATGCAGAGGCAATGGCTGATTTTGAACGCGCCTTGGCCAGTGAGCAGATGCCTAATAACCCGGCTCCCGCGGATGCTCCAGTTACCGCTGCTATTAGCGACCTGCAACCGAGCGCGGCAGTTATTAATTCCGGCACTTTGCAGGATCCACTGATTTACGTTTGGCAGAAGTAGTGATGGTGAATTTGCCGCAACAATTGTCCCTGGGCGTTAACCTGAACGACGATGCCACCTTTGAAAATTTTTATGCGCCAACTGCAACTCACAACGCAATGGTGTTGCAGGGGTTACGCCAGCAAGTCGATGGCAGCGGTGAGGCCTTCGTTTATTTGTGGGGCTCACCGGGCTGCGGTTTAACGCACCTGCTGCAAGCGGCTTGTCACCAAGCGCAACGCCTTGGTTTGTCGGTGCAATATTTACCGCTGCGGGATTTGGCGGGTTACGCGCCTGATGAATTGTTTGTTGGCTTGGAATCGGTGGATTTGGTTTGTCTGGATTGCTTGCCTGCAGTGGCTGGTCGTCCCGATTGGGAGCTGGCGATTTTTAATCTCTACAACCGTCTGCGCGATGAGGGCAAACGTTTGCTGGTTGCGGCAGAGTACGGGCCACGTGAGCTTGCCTTAACGCTGGAAGATTTGCGCTCACGTTTGCAGTGGGGGCTGACTTACCAGGTTCACAGCTTGAGCGACGACGATAAACAACTCGCGTTGCAGTTGCGCGCCCGCGCCCGTGGCTTGGAACTGAGCGACGATGTGGCGCAGTACATTATTCAGCGCTTACCGCGCGATACCAATGAACTCTTTTGGCAATTACAGCGCTTGGATCATGCTTCGCTGGCCGAGCAACGTAAACTTACCATTCCTTTTGTAAAGAAAGTTCTAAGCATTTGATCTCCCTCCTGATCGCTACCAGAATCCTCTCCAGTCGCTTTGATATGATTTGACTATTACCGGTCAAATCCTATCTCTGCATCAGCATAATAATGATCAGACCTGATTGGTCTGACAGGAACTGGAGCGTTTCAATGGTACTTTTTACCGCAAAACCCAAAGCTATGCGCGTGGTGGTGTTGACCGCTGCAACACTTGGTTCAGCTTTTTTATTGAGCGGTTGTGGTAGGGGCGATCAGCCGCCGGCACCGTCTTCATCCTCATCCTCATCCTCATCCTCATCTGCATCAATTTCAAGCTCACAGCAGAGCGCTGAGGCAGCGGCGGGTATCAAGCTGAATCAACTGGGCTTTTTGACCGGCTCTGCAAAAATGGCGTTGGTGCCTGATGTTGGCGCCAGCCGTTTCAGTGTCATTGATGTCGCAAGCGGGAATGAGGTTTTTGGTGGAGATTTGACTCCCTCCGCCGCGTGGGCGCCAGCGGAAGAGTCTGTAAAGTTGGCGGATTTTTCCCAGCTAACACGCGCAGGTGAATATCGAGTGCGCGTTGCCGGTATTGCCGATTCGCGCCCGTTTAAAATCGCCGATGATGCATACCTTGCCTTGAATGCGGCCAGCATCAAAGCCTTCTATTTCAATCGTAATAGTGCGGAGTTGCTGCCTGAGCATGCCGGTATTTTTGCGCGCCCCTTGGGGCATCCTGATACCAATGTTTTAGTTCACGCCTCTGTCGCGAATCCAGCTCGCCCCGAGGGAACTGTGATTTCCAGTCCCAAGGGCTGGTATGACGCGGGTGATTACAACAAATACATTGTTAATTCAGGTATTTCTACTTATTCACTCTTGGCGGCCTATGAACACTTTCCCCAGTTTTTTGCCGCGCAAAACTTAAATATTCCCGAAAGCGGCGATGCGATTCCTGATGTGCTCAACGAGGCGTTGTGGAATCTGGAGTGGATGCTGACCATGCAAGACCCGAGCGATGGCGGCGTGTATCACAAACTCACCAACAAAAAGTTTGATGGCATGGTCATGCCCCACGAGGCGACCACCGAGCGCTATGTGGTGCAAAAGACGACCACGGCAGCGCTGGATTTTGCCGCCGTAATGGCGACTGCTAGCCGGGTGTTGGCCAAGTATGAGGCCCAGTTGCCAGGCATGTCAGCGCGAATGCTCGCGGCGGCAGAATCTGCATGGTTGTGGGCGCAGGCGAATCCCGCGGTGATTTATCAGCAACCAGAAGATGTTAAAACCGGCGAGTACGGTGATCGTAAATTGGACGATGAGTTTTTCTGGGCAGCGGCGGAGTTGTATATCACCACCCAAAAAGACAGCTATTACACTGACTCAAAGGCAGCAAGCATCAGTGCAACCGTGCCTTCCTGGGGCGATGTACGGAGCTTGGGGTGGATTTCTCTCGCGCATCATCGCGCGCAGCTAAGTGCCGCTGCGGATCAGGAATTGATTGTGGGGCGGGTTGAAACCTTGGCCAAGCAATTGCGTTCAACGTGGGCAGATTCTGCTTACCGCGTGACTATGCAAACAGGCGATTTTATTTGGGGTAGTAATTCCGTGGCTTTGGGGCAGGGCATGATATTGCTGCAGGCCTATCGCATAAACGGTGAGCGGGATTATTTGGATGCGGCGCAATCAACGCTGGATTATGTGCTGGGGCGCAATGCGGTGGACACCTCTTTTGTCACCGGCTTCGGTCAACAATCTACCTTGCATCCACATCACCGCCCATCAGGCGCGGATGGTGTCGATGCGCCTATTCCGGGTTTTATCGCTGGTGGCCCGCAACCGCGCCAGCAAGATAAAGACGAGTGTCCGGTGGCCTATCCCTCGGCTATTCCCGCTAAATCTTATCTTGATCACTATTGCAGTTATGCCAGCAATGAAATCGCGATTAACTGGAATGCGCCATTGGTATATGTGTCAGCGGCGTTGCAAGTGCTTACCAAGTAGTTACTAGTTAAATTGCATCTCTTTAGGCAGCTCCGCGACCACGCGTTGCTGACTAAAAGGGCAGATAAATTCCAGCCGATAAGCTAATAGCTGCAAACCTACGCTCGCCTTCTTGCCGTAAACACGGTCGCCCACAATGGGGTGGCCGATGTTAGCTAGATGGCGGCGAATTTGATGTTTGCGGCCGGTTTCGATGGTTACATCCAGCAGGGTTTTATTATTTTCCGCACGAATTTTTTTGATGTGAGTGATGGCCGATTTGCCATCTAGCTCGTAGCTCAGCGTTAAACCGCTTGTGGGTACTTCGCAGTCATCCACCACCCAAGCTTGATAAAATTTGTGCATATCGCGTGCTTGAAACAAGGTTGATAGTTTTGCGGCGGCTTGACTGTCGTGCGCCAGAATAATTAATCCGCTCGCATCGCCATCCAAACGATGCACTAAAAAACACTCGCGTTTTTCACGCCCCTGGGTAAATTGCCCGTTCACTTCGACCCACCGTAAAATGCTACAGTGATCGCCCCATTGGGAACCCTGTGAGAGCATGCCTGGCGGCTTGAACCAAATACTGTAGTTGCCGGCATCGTAAATCAGCGTGGCAGTTTCTGGTTTGCGCGCAAGCACTTGTTCGTCGTAAAAAAATTGGATGCGTGAGCCTTTGTATAACACCTTGGTTGCACGCCGTAAGCGTAGGGTTTTCCCTTTGAGTGTCCACCAGACGGCGCCTTTATTCATCGCATCTTTAATGCGCTGCTTGGACAATCCAGTGCCTTCTGCCAACAAATCGAGCGCAGTCTGCTCAGCTTGGGTGACGGTGAATTCAAATTTTTGCGGTATTTCAAACGAAGTATCGGACATTATTTAGCTTTGATTAAGTGAGAAAAACTGTGGCAGAAAAGGCAACAATTTATAAAGCAACGATTACCCTGGCGGATATGGATCGCAATGTGTATGGCGATTATAACCTGACTGTCGCACTGCATCCGTCGGAAACGGTGGAGCGTATGATGGTGCGCATTCTAGCCTTTTGTTACTGCGCTGCGGAAAATTTAACCTTCACCAAAGGTCTCTCTTCCGTGGAGGAGCCTGATCTATGGTTAAAACATGACAACGGCACGATTTTGCAATGGATTGAAGTGGGGCAGCCGGCGCCGGATCGTTTAAAAAAAGCCTCGGGTCAAGTGCAAGCTGTACGTGTATTTACCTATGGGCGCGGTATGGATGTTTGGTGGAAAACCAATGGCGCCGCCATTCGTGCACTGCCTAAAGTATCCATTCACTATTTTGCCGCCGATGAATTACAGCAGCTGTGCGCGCTAGCCGATAAAACCATGAAACTAAGCGTAACCATCACCGAAACTATTGCTTATGTATCATCGGCGACTGAAAACCTGACAATTAGTTTGCGTGAGATGGAGTAAAGATTAATGACTGAGCCAATGAATAGCCTGATGAATAGCCCATTATTAACAGTTGTCGATATTACCCTCGACAATGCCCAGCAGTATCTAATTGATGAATCATTCAATCGTCCGGTAGTCATCGATTTTTGGGCTGATTGGTGTGGCCCCTGTAAAAATCTGATGCCCATTTTGGAAAAGTTAGCCAATGAATACGCGGGTGCTTTTTTATTGGCAAAAGTAAATGCCGATGATCAACAAATGATTTCATCGCAATTTGGCGTGCGCAGTTTGCCGACGGTAATGATTATGAAGGAGGGCCAACCCGTTGATGGCTTCACCGGTGCCTTACCTGAAGTACAAGTGCGTGAAGTGCTTGCCAAGTATTTGCCTAAGCCGTGGGAAGCGCCGCTACAACAAGCCAGAGAGTTAATTGCGCAGGCGCAATATGCACAAGCGTTGCCGCTGTTGCGTCAGGCTTACGATCAGTCGAATCACTTGGCGGCGATCGGGTTATTAATCGCCCAGTGTCATTTGGAATTAAATCGTATTGATAATGCAGAAGCGATTTTATCCACCATAAAAATGGTCGATCAGGATGCTTTTTACGAACAATTAATGGCGCAGGTGGCGCTGAAAAAACAAGCCGCCAAAACACCTGAATTATCTGCCTTGGAAGCTGCTCACGCTGCCGCACCCGAAGACTTACAGGTGCGTTTGCAATTGGCGCTGCAATACCATCAGGAACTCGAGCACCGTTTGGCGCTTGAGCATTTACTGGCGATTTTGCGTAAGGATCGCAACTTTGCAGAAGGTGAGGCGCGGCAATCGTTTAATACCATTATTGCATCGCTCGGTAAGGCAGACCCTTTAGCGATTGAGTTCCAGCGCAAGTTATTTACCTTGCTTTACTAGGCTTTACCTGCCTCTAAATGGTTGTTGCGGGAAAAAATAGGTACACTGGGGTGGCTGTAAAATTACTGTAAAACCCCGCCCGCGTGGCGCTAGACCTTGGTAGCAGTTGCGCTACTGCTAGAGGATTTTGATAGACAATGAGTATTCGCTATTCCCTGATCGCATGTTTGGCCATAGTCTTTTTGGCTGTGGCCGGGTGCAGCAAAGGTAAAGAGGAGTCCGCAGATTTACCTCACTTTTGCAAACAGGATGGCTCTCGCCTGCTGATCAAACAGGGTAAGGTTCGGCTGGAAATAATGCCCAAAGTTGGTGGCCGTATCTCGTCGCTCAAATATGCAGGGCATGAGTTACTGGTGCCCATTGTCGATTTGGATAAGGTGACTGACTGGGGCACTGTGCTCTGGTCCAGCCCTCAAACTGATTGGGGCTGGCCGCCCATTGATGTGCTGGACAACAAACCTTATCGTTTAACCACCGAAGAAGATCGTGTGGTATTGATGAGCGAAATAGATCCACGCACCGGCTATCAATTCACCAAAACTTACCGCCCTAGCGGTGTTGATCGGATTACCATCGACTATCGCATTGCCAATCACAGCACCGAACGCAAGAATGTAGCGCCGTTGGAAGTGACGCGCCTGCCATCCTCTGGCAGTTTATTTTTCCCGAGCGGTGACAGCGAAATTTCCAGTGGTCTTTTTTATCCGTTGGATGTGCAGATGATTGATGAGCTGACCTGGTTTGATTACGACAAGAAAAAAATTCGCACCGACCATCACAAGATGATGCAAGATGGCAAAGAAGGTTGGATGGCGTATGTTGACCAAGGTTATTTATTAGTAAAAGAATTTAATGACAGCCCTGCGGGTACAACTGCCAAGGGTGAAAGTGAAATAGAAATATTTGCCCATGTCGAGCATATTTTTATTGAGATGAAACAACAGGCGTCTTTGGTTACACTTGAGCCTGGGCAGCATCTGGATTGGACGGTGACCTGGCACGTAAAAAAGTTACCGACAGACCTTGCTGAAAATCCCACCCCACAAGCCCTCGCGGCTTATGTGCGCAATCTATTACAGTCTGGCGCCGACTAAAAATACCAGTTATTGGTGCGGTAAAGCACGATGAGATTTTAAAAAAGCGAGCATCATTGATGCTCGCTTTTTTGTTTGTGAACAATTAATCACACTTTCGTGGGTAATAAAGCGCATGATTAAGCGATTAAACACTGCCGCTTTTTTTATTGCACTGCGAGGTGACAACCATGAAGGCTTGCGTAAAAAGTTTGCTGCTTATAGCCAGTTGTGTGCTTTTTATATCCTGTGGCGGCAGTAAGGGCTCGGGTAATCCCCCTTCATCATCAACCAGTAGTGCGCCAGCACCGACGAGTGCAATTAGTTCCTCTGTTGCATCAAATTCCAGTAGCAGTATTGTTTCCGGTTTGGCCGTAAGGCCTGACAACGCTACATGCCTTGCTCCGTCGCCAGTCAGTTCTGGCACGGCCATTAGTATTCATTGGCAAGCGGTATTTCCCTCTCTGCCTAATATCGCCAGCGCCACTAATTTACTTCAAGCCCCGGATGACAACAGTTATTGGTATGTCACGCGCCAATCAGGCAGGGTGGTGCGATTTCAAAATAATGAAAGCGTTGATACCCTGACAGAGATTCTTAATATTGAAGATCGTGTGGATTTTTCTGGTGGTGAAACTGGTTTGCTCGGCATGGCATTTCATCCGCAATTTGCCACCAATCGCTATGTTTATTTCAACTATATCGGGCGCAATTCCAGCAACGAAATGGAAACGCGAGTGGTGCGTTTTGAAGTCGCGAGCGATGGAACCATTAATCCCGATTCTGAAGTGATTTTGTTGCGTTTTAATCAACCCTATTCAAATCACAATGGCGGCCAAATTGCATTTGGCAGTGATGGTTATTTATATATTGGCTCGGGTGATGGCGGCAGCGGCGGTGATCCACAACAAAACGGTCAGAACACGCAAAATTTACTGGGAAAAATATTGCGCATTGATGTTGATAACACCAGTAGTAACCGCAGTTATGCAATTCCAGCCGATAATCCATTTGCGACAACTGGCGATGCACCGGAAATTTGGGCTTATGGTTTGCGTAATCCCTGGCGTTTTAGTTTTGATCGGGAAACCGATGAGCTGTGGGTGGGTGATGTCGGACAAAGCGCCTGGGAAGAAGTAAATTTGGTAACAGTCGGTGGCAATTACGGCTGGGGTGATATGGAGGGCGATTTTTGTTACAGCGGGCGAAGCAATTGCTCCACGGCTAATAAAGTGAAACCCGTGTTATCTATCAATCACAATACTGGCGTTTGTTCGGTGGTTGGTGGTTATGTCTATCGTGGTGCACAATTTCCTGCGGCTTACGGAAAATACTTTTTTACTGATTACTGCGTAAATTCAATTCAAACCATTACCTTGCAAAGTGGCGGCAGTATTCTTGTTGAAGAACATGGCAGTGCCCCCGGTGGCGTAGTGTCATTCGCACAGGATAACCAAGGTGAGCTATACGCTATAGGTCAGTCAGGTGCAGGTTCCCAAATTGTTAAAATGCAAGTAACAGGCGGCACTTTGCAGCCAGGTACAATGGCGACGAATTTATCTGAAACAGGTTGTGCAAACGTAGCCAATCCGCAATTGCCAGCAGCCGCGATGATTCCCTATTCCGTAGCCAGTCCCTTGTGGTCAGATGGCACTGAAAAAGAGCGCTACTTTGCGCTGCCTGAAAATACAAAAATAGAACTCACCAATAACGGCGATTTTTTGTTTCCGGTGGGCAGCGTTTTAATGAAGCACTTTAAATTGAATAATCGTTTTATCGAGACGCGATTATTTGCCCGCAGCGAGCTGGGGTGGCAGGGGTTTAGTTACGAATGGCGCGATGATCAAGCCGATGCCCAACTGTTAATGGATAGTAAAGAGAAATCGGTTGAGGGGATTCAGTGGCAGTATCCCAGCCCTGCGCAGTGTTTGACTTGCCACACCCAAGTGGCCAACTTTGCATTGGGTTTGGAAACTGTGCAGTTAAATAATTCGATGTTGTACAGTGGGAGCAGCGTCACTGCGCATCAATTAGATTCTCTCGCACACATCAGCTTGTTTTCTTCCTCAATTACTCAATCCCACAGAGCGTATACTTTGTTTGCACTCGCTGATGGCAACGCAACTTTGGCACAGCGTGCGCGCAGTTATTTACATAGCAACTGCAGTAATTGCCACAGTGTGGATGGGCCGACGCCGGTAAATTTGGATTTGCGTTACAGCACAGCACTGGCCGCAACACAAGCATGCAACGTGCAACCAACGGCAGGAAATTTGGGAATCGATAATGCGCGTATTATTGCACCGGGTGAACCGGAGCGTTCAGTTTTGCTTGCGCGGATGAAGGTGCGCGACGCAAATCAAATGCCGCCACTTGCATCACATTTGGTTGATGATGAGGCTGTTGAGGTTATAGCGGCGTGGATTGGTGGGTTGCAAAATTGTGATCAATAAAGTGGTGACGCACTTGAGAATATATTTCCGCCATACCCGCGTGCGCGGGTATCCATAACAATCAATACTAGCGACGATTTTTGCGCGTTTTCAGGCGGCGAATACGATCTGCTTCTTCTTTTTCGATGCGCTTTTTTTCATCCTCTTCTTTTGCACGCAATACTTCTAGTTGTGTCATCTCGGGCGTTTCCCAACTGATCGGTCCGAGTAATCCCGCGCGCAATTCGGTGATTAAAATCGAAGCGACTTTTTGGATTTCCACGCCGCCACCTTTGCGTGTGCAGCCGCGTTTTACGCCGATAGCATCCAATAACTCCACATCTGATTCAGGTAGTTCGGTTAATCCATAGCGCTTTTTTAGCGCATCGGGATAGGCCGCTAATAAATATTCAGCGGCGTAGAGTGCGATGTCTGCGTAATCAAATACGGTATCTTTAATCGCACCGGTAATAGCCAAACGATAACCACATGAAGGTGGTGATAATTTGGGCCACAAAAATCCGGGTGTATCGGTAAGCAGAATGCCGTGCTCCAGTTTTATTTTTTGTTGGGCTTTGGTCACGCCCGCCTCGTTACCGGTTTTGGCGATTACACGGCCTGCCAAGGTATTGATGATGGTGGATTTGCCCACATTGGGAATACCCATAATCATCACCCGCGCCGGGCGCACTTCACGTTGGCGTTCGCTCACCAGCGAGGTGCAAACATTTAGCAAGTTGCGAATTTGCTCGGGACGCTGTTGGCTTACGGGCAGGGCTTTTACGCCTTTTTCCTGCTCCATTTTTTCCACCCACAGCGCGGTAATTGCCGGGTCGGCCAAATCGGCTTTGTTGAGTAATTTAATCAGTGGTGTGTCGCCGCGCAAACTCGGCACCAGTGGGTTCTCGCTGGAAAAAGGAATGCGTGCGTCGATAACTTCTATCACCACATCCACATGAGGCATGACTTCCGCAATTTCTTTGCGGGCCTTGTGCATATGGCCGGGGAACCAATTAATTGTTGACATGAATGACTCGGAATTAAAAAGAGTAGGGGCTTAGGTAAAACTATCGAGCGGTTCGTCGCGATTAAAATGGTGCAACAGCAGGCAGTCATCTTCGGTTTCACCTTCGCAAATCACGATGGATACCGGTGCGATTTGCGGCGCATAAATTTGATCTAAATAAAGTGCCTGCTGCAGCTCTTGCCACAGCTGGGCAGGGTATTCAGTAAAAAAATTAAAACTCAAAAAGAGTTTGCCTTTTTCTTCAATGGCATCAACTTCCGGTGAGCGAATGCTGCGAACACGATCCAACAATGCACGGCGATCAAATTCGCGGGCATGTTTGGGGGATATTTGAATACTGATGCAGTGCATGGTCTTATCCTCAACGACGAGTGGCGCGATTATACAGAAAGCGCCCCATCCGCGCCGGAAATCCCGTCTGTACCATAGGGCGCGTAACCGGTTTCGGCTATTATAGGCATCCATTCCTGATCATTGGGTCGTGATAGTGTCCTCTCCCTTGTTTCGCCCTGTTGCGCTGGGTATTTACCTGCTGTTTTTCATTGTGGGTATTGTGGGCGCGCTGGTATTGCCAACCTTTAGTCTCTTTCTCGCGAAAGAGATTGGCGTGCGCCCGCTGTTGGTTGGCCTCGTTTTTGGCGGCATCGCGCTTGCCAGTATTGCCTACAACCATTGGATCGGGCACTGGTCCGACAAGCTTGCAGACCGGCGCCCGCTGGTGGCCAGTTTTTGTGTATTGGGGGCAGTGTCTTGTGTGGTATTTGCGCTGTCGCGCAACTATTGGCTGGTTGCTGTAACGGCAATATTTTTATTCAGTTTGTCGATGGTGTCCTTCGCGCAAATTATGGCTTACAGCCTGGATTATGCCGAGGCAGAAATTCCCCCCGAGCGTATTCCGCTGTTTAACGCAATTATGCGTGCACAAATTGCATTTGCCTGGGTTGCGGGGCCACCAGCTGGTTTTTTATTGGCAACTTATTACAGTTTTAGTCTGAGCTATTCGGTGGCGGCAGGGCTGTATCTATTGGTGGGCATTGTGAGTTTTAAACTCCTGCCGCGCTTGCCGAAAAAAGCACCTCATATTGATCACACCGGTGAGCAGGTGATGCTACTGCCCTTAACACCTGCAATTAAACAATCGCTCTGGTTTTGTGTTGTTGCATTCTCGTTGATGTGGGGCGTGAACAACGCATACCTCATCAGCCTGCCAATTCATTTGAAAGATAACTTACACATCGACGCCCAATGGATGGGGTGGGTGATGGGCACTACTGCCGCCCTGGAAGTGCCGTTCATGTTGTTGGCGGGCCATTACGCCAGCCGTTTTCGGTTGGTGAATTTGATTCGCTGCGCAGGTGTTGCCGCCTTGTTTTTGTATCTGGGCGTTTATGTTGCTACCGATCTGTGGCACTTGTTTGTACTGCAAATTTTCAACGCTATTTTTATTGGATTGTTGGCTGGTGTGGGTGTCTCGGTCATTCAGGAGCTTATGCCTGGCCGCTCTGGCGGTGCTTCGGCGCTCTATACCAATACCACGCATATGGGCAATTTATTTAGCAGTTTATTGGTGGGGGTAGTGGCCGATTATTTTGGCTATCACCAGGTGTTTATTGTTAACGTGGTGTTGGTGATTCTGGCTATTTGGGCATTTGGCAAGGTGAGGTCAGCGCGTGAGTTAGCGCCGACCCGGTTGTAATTCGCTGAGCGTAGGAAGATGGAGTGTTTTATTCATCTTCCTCGTGTAACAGTTTTTCCAAGTCCTCCACACTCATGGCCAACAAGCGGTGACGTAATTCCGCTTCAATTTGCGGCATCAAACCATTGACTACCTCATCCACCAATATCTGCCGTGGTTTATTCATTTTATTGGCAATGTTTTTGGTTGAATTTACAATTTTTTTTGCTGTTTCATATTCAAACAAGGGGGGCGGATTATTACCGTGCAAGCGCTCGCGAATATGTTTTGGTAGAAATGGATTTTCACCGCTAGCTTTAGCCAGCGGACGGGAAACACTGGTATGAATTGCGTTGCTCAGCGTGGGGCGATGATTCGTTGGGTGTGAGGCCGGCCCCGGTGTTTTATCGGTGAATGAAATTTTGTTGTCGTCAGAGCCTGCGCTGCGTCTATCCAGCTGATGCGGGAACTCATCTTCAAAGAGTGACGTTTGACCCGGCAATACGGACGGATTGTTGTAGCCGGCTGCGTTTGATACCGCCGCTTCATCCGGATAGTCGGGATCAATTGTCTGCAAAATAGGGATGTGATCTTCTTCCAGCAGCAGCCCTTTAATGGACTCCAGTTCTTGTAAAATCTCGGCTTTGGTTTTATTGGTGTTGGCCATGATATTTTTTACCTGATGCTCGGTGCCGGTAAATTAAGTTGCAATCACAACTTTCTGGTTTCGATCGGATAGCCGCGCTTTTTATAAAAACCGAAACGCTCGCGGCTGGTTTGTAAACTCAGGGGCTCTTGAATCACCACCTCGCTCAAGCGCTCAAAGCGGCTAAAGTAGGGCGGTATTGTTTTACTCAAGTTAAGCAACAAACCTTGATGATCTCCAGCGTCACCATTAAAGGTAATTTCCACCGGCGCAGGTTTCCCCGTGTTGATCAGTTGATGTGGAATAAAACTCTCGGGTTTGAATGTCCACAGCAGCTCATCGAACTGCTGCGCTTCAACTTCATCATCCATTACCACGAGTGTGCGCATGCCCATGCGGTGAACTTTATCGAGCAGGCGACATGCAAACAACCAGCGCGCTTCGCTGGTTGTTTCGGGTAATACATAAAAATCAATATGCGTCATTTAAGCGTTGTTCGCAGCGATTTGGTTCAACAAAAATTGCACCAGTAGCGGTACCGGGCGACCGGTAGCGCCTTTGGCTCCACCGGAACGCCAAGCCGTGCCGGCGATATCCAAATGTGCCCACTCAAACTTTTTGGCAAAGCGCGATAAGAAGCAAGCGGCCGTTACGCTGCCCGCTTCGCGCCCGCCAATGTTAGCCATATCGGCAAAGTTGCTATCCAGTTGTTTCTGGTATTCATCCCACAGCGGCATATGCCACGCGCGGTCAGCGGCTTCTTCACCGGCAGCGAGCAATGATTTGGCCAGCGCATCGCTATTGCTGAACAGGCCAGTTGCGTGGTTGCCCAGAGCGATTACGCAAGCGCCGGTGAGGGTGGCGATATCGACCACAGCTTTGGGTTTAAAACGCTCTGTATAGGTGAGTGCATCGCACAGCACCAGGCGGCCTTCGGCGTCGGTATTGAGTATTTCGATGGTTTGACCGGACATGGAGGTAACTATGTCGCCTGGTTTGGTCGCGTTGCCACTGGGCATATTTTCAGTGGCGGCTATCACACCGACTACATTGATTGGCAATTCCAGATCGATCAGGGTTTGGAATGTACCAAGCACACTGGCGGCGCCACACATATCGTATTTCATTTCATCCATCGCGGCGCCGGGTTTGAGGCTAATACCACCGGTGTCAAAGGTGATGCCTTTGCCCACCAGTGCTACCGGCGCTTGTTTTTTGGCGCTGCCTTTGTATTCGAGAACAATTAATTTTGCTGGTTGATCGCTGCCTGCGGCGACGGACAAGAATGAGCCCATGCCCAATTCTTTGAGTTGTTTTTCTTCCAGAACATTCACACTGAGTTTGGTGTGGCTACGACCAAGGCGTTTGGCTTCACTGGCAAGGTAGGTTGGGGTGCAGATATTGCCCGGCAAGTCGCCGAGTTCCCGCGCCAGATTTACGCCCTTTGCAATTGCTTGTCCCAGGGCCAAGCCTTTGTTTGCTGCAACAATATCCGCTTTGGTTGTGGCGAAGGTAACTTTCTTTAATTGCAGGCTGACTTCAGCGGGTTTGCTTTTCAGTTTGTCGGCGCGGTAATCGAGCTGGCTCAAATGCTCCGCCAATTGGCGTGCTTGCCATTCGATAGTTTGGTTGATTACCGTCACATCGGCGAGTGCCAGGGTTAAATCGCTGCAGGTGGTTGCGCGTAAGGCATCGCCGATTTTTTGCACCGCTTTGCGGTAATTGTCACCGCTGATACTGCCTTCTTTGGTTGCGCCCAACCCCAGCACCAGTAGCCGCGCAGCGGCAATACCTTGCGGATTTAACAACAGCAGGGTTTGTCCCACTTTGCCTTGAAAGTTTTCACGCTTGAGAATGCTCTCTAACTGTTGCGCATCTGCTGCATTAATTTCACTGCCCGCCGCATTTAGTTTCAACCCTTCATAACAACCGATCACAAGGCAGTCAGTGCCCTGTTTTAAGGGCTCAACGAGCTTGCTGGAGAACTGGATTAGATTATTTTTTGTGCTTCCTTTGCTCTTTTTTTCATCGCTGGTGCGGGTGGCTTTTTTGCTGGTGTTCGGGGTGCTTTTTGCAGAAGTCATAGGGTGTCCTTAAGGGGCTAAGACAATTAATAATTCGCTCAAGACAAATCGGGCGCTGTGCGTGATAATGCCACAGTTTTTAGCGCTTATGGCGGCAAAATTCGGTCTGTATTGGAACCATCTCGATCGGTTCGTGTCACTAGCCCTTAGGCTTGCCGACAAGGTTGTGCCTATTGCCAGCGCCATATCCACTGACAGGATTAGCACCTTGATTATTTTTCGTTATCTCTCGCGTGATTTGTTGGTCACCGCCCTTGCCGTTAGCGCGATTTTGCTAACGATTTTCCTTTCAGGCAAATTCGGTGATTATCTCGATGATGCTGCTGAAGGCAAGCTTGCCGTGGATGTGCTCTTCACTATTATTGCCTATCGAATGCCCAATCTGCTTGAGCTGATTTTACCGCTTGGATTTTACCTTGCGGTGTTGTTGGCCTATGGCCGTATGTACATCGAAAGTGAAATGGTGGTGCTGTCTGCCACCGGCATGAGTCAGTGGCAATTGGTGCGCATGACCATGGTCCCTGCAATTTTGGTTGCGGGGATTGTCGCCTTGTTCAGTTTTTGGCTCAGCCCTTTGGGAGCGCAGTTAACCCAACAAGTACTCGCCGAGCAGCGCAACCGTAGCGAGTTTGAAAGTTTACAAGAAAGGCGTTTTCAAGCGATCGGCCAGGGGCGCATCATGACTTATGTGCAAGAGGTGAGTGACGATAATAAGCGCCTGGAAAACGTCTTTGTCGCCCAGCAAGATGGACAGCTCACCTCGACTATCGTGGTAGCCCAAACCGGGGCGCAAACCTACAACACAGATTATGGCCAGCGTTACCTGGTTTTGAATAATGGCTATCGCTATGAGGGGCAACCGGGTTCTAACGAATTTACCATTACCAGTTTTAATGAGTGGGGCAGATACCTGCCGCCCACTACCAGCGCTGCAGAAATTGAAAGCGAAGCTGATGCAAAAACCACGGCACAACTCATAGCTGCCGAAGATCTGGAGAGCAAAGCTACCTTGCAGTGGCGTCTCTCTATGCCGCTGATGGTGTTAATTGCAACCTTGTTTGCTGTTCCTCTGAGTAAAACCAATCCGCGCCAGGGGCGCTATTTGAAAATGTTGCCTGCAATTTTAATTTATATTTTTTATCTGGCCTTTTTAATTAATGCGCGCAGTGCGGTTACTGAGGGTGATCTGCCGGATACCTTGGGGCTGTGGGTTGTGCATATTCCCTTTTTGTTATTGGGTGTGGTGATGCTTAACTGGCAATCTTTAGTGCTCTCGCGTACCAAGACTGTAGGGGGCGCTCATGCCTAAAATTACCGCCTATATCTCGCGCACTGTTTTTTATGCAATCGCCATGACGCTGTTGGTATTTATTGCGCTGGATTTTATTTTTGGTTTGATTTCGCAACTAGAAAAAACCACCGGTGCTTACACGGCGTTGGAAGCGTTTTATTACATGTCGCTAACGGTTCCGCGCCGTTTATATGATCTTATTCCCTATGCCTGTTTGATTGGCTGCCTTGCCGGGCTTGGTTTATTGGCGAGCAGTAGCGAGTTGGTGGTTGTGCGTGCGGCAGGTGTGTCGGTGCGGCGCATAACCTGGATTGCCCTGCGACCTGCCTGTGTCTTTATAGTGATGGCATTACTGCTAGGTGAATTTGTGGCCCCTTTTACTGAGCAGATGGCGGACAACCGTCGCCATTATTTAAAGTACAACACCACCCAATCGGCGCCCCAAAATATGTGGAATCGAGAGGGGGATGAATTTATGCATGTCAGTGCCGTACTGCCGAATGGTGTTATTTATGGTTTGACACGTTATAAGTTTAACCAGCAGCAACAGTTGGAATCGGCAAGTTTCACTAAACAAGCGCGTTATGAAGATGGGTATTGGCAGGAAGAAGATGTTTCAGTTACCCATATTACCGAGAGCGGTATGCGCAATGAGGTGATTGCATCCCGCCGCTGGGATACACCTTTCACCCCTAATTTATTTAATATTCTGGTATTGAAACCGGAAGATTTGTCCATGCGTAATTTGCACTATTACACCAACTATTTGCATGAACAGAATTTGATGGCAGGTAATTATAGTTTGGCCTTTTGGCAAAAAGTATTGCAGCCTTTGGCAACCGCGAGTTTGGTGTTGATTGCGATTTCTTTTGTATTTGGCCCGCTACGCAGTGTCACTATGGGGCAGCGTATTTTCACCGGCGTTGTTTTTGGTGTGGGATTTTTATTACTGCAAAAATTACTTGGACCTTCCAGTTTGGTATTCGGTTTCCCGCCGCTGATTGCTGTGATGATTCCCATCTCGCTTTGTATTTTGTTAGGGCTTTATCTGCTGAATAGAGCGCGTTGATGCGCTCTATGATCGCGGGGCTATTTAAGTTGGGGGTTCTTTGCTAAGCAATAAAATACGTGTTTTGCTTATCTTGTCATGCAGGGTCTGCCGGTCCTTATTTGCATACATTAACCAGTAGCCAGCACCGAACAATACCATCGAAATGGGCGCCATAAGGCAGCGAGTCAGGCACTGTTTAAGGCTTGGCAACTCCATTGAGTTGCTGTCAAACATTTTCATTCTCCAGGTTTTCATGCCGAGAGTCTGCCCTGATTTGCACCAAAAATAACAAAAAAACAATATCAGCGTTGCTATCCATCCAACAAAAACAATTGTCCCCCAGTGTCCCCAGCTAATTCGTTCTCCCGTTGGTGGCGACCCGTTAATTAGCAGGTTTGTACCAACCGCTAGCGCGCCGTATAAAATGCTCACTGCCATCAATAATAGTGAATCATAAACCATTGCAGCCAAGCGTCTTGAAAGGCCAGGTGTGGCGTATATTGGTGATGAGTTTTTTTGGTTATTGCTAACAATTGATTCGGTCATGTCAAATTTTTGGTGTCATGGTGAAGAGGATGTTTACAGCGAAAAATGAATCGCCCATTCATGCCCCGCTGTTAGTGTTTGTCCCAAACCGATAAACCCCTTGCCTTGCAATGGGAGTTCTTCGCGGCGTAGGTAAATAGGTGCTTGCTCTTCCAAATATACATAAGTGCCATTGGTGGAGTGATCAACCAGCACGTATTTGCCGCGGCGGAATTCGATATGGCAGTGTTCGCGGGATGCAAATTCACTTTCAATAAGTAATTGTGCTTTATTCGTGTCGCGACCTATAGCGAAGGGCATTTGTTCTGGCAGCAATAACACAACAGCATTATTGACGTGTAATTTAAGCTGAAATTTTTCTGCAAAGCCTGCGATATCATCGAGGGGGATTACAATCGTTGTGCGGTTATTATTGCCAGTGTGTTCCCATTGCAGGCGATAAATAACGGTTTCTTCTTGATCGCCTTTGATGTTGATCCGGTCAAACATCTGGCAGTCACGGCGCAATTGCGGGTTGAGTGCATCAACAGTAGATTGGGTGATCACAATTTGGTTGGCGCGGGCAATCTGCGCTACACAGGCGGCGTTGTTGACATTATCGCCAAACACATCATCGGTTGTGATAAGTACCTCGCCAAACGCAATGCCGATCCGTATTCCCAAATCTTTCAAGTGTGGCTCTTTGATGGCGCGTAGTTGTATTGCAATTGCGGCTTCACATGCCTGGCTGGCTGTGTCAAAGCGAGCCATGATTTCATCGCCAATAGTTTTGACCAGCGTCCCCTCGTGCACTATGGTCAGTGCCGTCATAAACTGCACTGACTCATCAATGATGGCTTTGGCCTGTTCATTGCCCAGTCGTTTATACAGCGCCGAGCTGCCGGACACATCGGCAAACATGATTGCTTGTGGTTGGCTGTATTGGGTCATGTGATCCGCGAGGGCAAGAGTAAAAAGAATAGGTGGATAATAGGCGCTTTGTTTTACAGGTGCAAAAACTGCGTTGAGCCATCTTAAATTCATGGCAATAAAAAAGGGGCTTACATTGCTGTAAGCCCCTTTCGGATTTGGTGCCAGTGGTCGGACTCGAACCGACACGCTTTAAGGGCGCCGGATTTTGAATCCGGTGCGTCTACCAATTCCGCCACACTGGCGAGTGGTGCGCATTCTAATGATTTGAACCCGGCTGTCAAATACTAATTTCAAAAACTTTATAAAACAGTTGTTTGTTAAACACCTTGGCTAAAAAGTGCCTGTTTTACGCTGCAAATTTATTCACTGTTATTGGTTAGTGGTGGGTTAGTTGGTGGCTAATTTAAACTTGAGCCGAATTGGTATACCCTTGCCGACCTTTTTATTCTTTATCTAACCTTCACTAAGCTCTTCTTATGCGTCGCCAGGATTTTTTTTACGAGTTGCCAGACAACCTTATCGCGCGAACACCTGCCGCCGAGCGACGTGGTAGTCGTCTATTGCAGTTGGATGGAGCGAGCGGCCAGTTGGCCCATGGACGGTTTCCCGACCTGCTCAATCTGGTTGAATCCGGCGATTTGATGGTGTTCAACAATACCCGCGTAATACCCGCGCGGCTGTTTGGCCAGAAAACCTCGGGTGGGCAGGTGGAGATTCTGGTGGAGCGGGTGTTGGATAACCGCCGCGTGCTCGCCCATACCCGTGCAAGCAAAGCACCCAAAGTAGCTTCACAGGTTATTTTGCAAGACGGCACCCGTGTGCAATTGGTCGCCCGTCACGATGCATTGTTTGAGTGGGAGTTTCTGGGGGATGATCCGGCATTGGTCGTTTTGGATCGCATCGGCCATATGCCACTACCTCCTTATATAGATAGGGACGATGTTGCCGCCGACCGCGAGCGTTATCAAACCGTGTATAGCAAGGAACAGGGCGCGGTAGCTGCGCCTACCGCCGGTTTGCATTTTGATGAATTGATGTTGGAGCAGCTGCGTGCAAAAGGCGTGAATATCGCGTTTGTGACTTTGCATGTGGGCGCGGGCACTTTCCAGAACATGCGCGTCGATAATATTGCCGAGCACCAAATGCATTCGGAAATTATGGATGTGTCACCTGAGGTGTGTGAGCAGGTGCGCGCAACCAAAGCGGCGGGCAAGCGGGTTATCGCCGTGGGTACCACCAGTGTGCGCAGTTTGGAATCGGCCGCGCAGGGTTATGTGGATTCTGCGCAAAAAGGCGCGATCCATCCTTATCAGGGTGAAACCAGTATTTTTATTTATCCCGGTTACCAATTTCAGGTGGTTGATGCACTGGTGACCAATTTCCATTTGCCCGAATCGACCTTGATTATGTTGGTGTCGGCCTTTGCCGGATATGGTTTTACCATGGCGGCTTACAAGGAAGCGGTTGCACAGCAATACCGTTTTTTCAGTTATGGCGATGCCATGTTTATCACCCGCAATCCCGCTGCTGCTCAGCAACCAGTTGGCGCTTCTGTTTGAATACTATTTATCTGAGCCGAGAGAGAAGATCGTGACTAACCAATGTTTTATGGAATTTGAATTAGATAGTCAGACGGGCAGGGCGCGTCGCGGCCGTTTGAAGTTCCCACGCGGCACAGTCGAGACTCCGGCATTTATGCCTGTAGGAACCTACGGCACCGTGAAGGGTATGACTCCGCGCGATGTGGAAGATATAGGTGCACATATTATTCTGGGCAACACTTTCCATTTGATGTTGCGCCCTGGGACCGAGGTCATCAAAGCGCACGGTGACCTCCATGATTTTATGCAGTGGAAAGGGCCGATACTGACCGATTCCGGTGGTTTCCAGGTATTCAGCTTGGGTAAGTTGCGCAAAATTACTGAAGAAGGAGTGACTTTCAAGTCGCCCATCAACGGTAGCAAAGTGTTTATGGGGCCAGAAGAATCGATGCAAGTACAGCGCGATTTGGGTTCCGACATCGTAATGATTTTTGACGAGTGCACTCCTTATCCGGCGACTATTCATGAAGCGCGCGATTCGATGGAATTGTCACTGCGCTGGGCCAAACGCTCCAAGGTCGCCCATGGCGATAATCCTTCTGCGTTATTCGGGATAGTGCAGGGCGGTATGTATGAAAACCTGCGCACCGAATCCCTGACTGGTTTGGTGGAAATTGGTTTTGATGGCTATGCGATTGGTGGTTTGTCGGTTGGCGAGCCCAAAGAAGATATGTTGCGCATCCTGGAAAGCCTTACGCCGCAAATGCCCAAGCACAAACCGCGCTATTTGATGGGGGTAGGTAAGCCAGCAGATTTGGTGGAGGGGGTGCGTCGCGGTGTAGATATGTTTGACTGTGTAATGCCAACGCGTAATGCGCGCAACGGCCACTTATTCACCAGTGAGGGCGTAATCAAGCTGCGCAATGCAAAATATCGCGATGATACTGGTCCGCTTGATGCGCAATGCGATTGTTATACCTGCAAAAATTTCTCCCGCTCTTACCTTCATCATTTGGATAAGTGCAACGAAATGCTGGGTGCGCAATTAAATACCATTCATAACCTGCGCTATTACCAGCGCATCATGGCTGATATGCGTACCGCGTTGACAGAAGGTACATTTGATGCATTTTTAGCCGATTTTTACGGGCGTCAGGGTTTAGAAGTTCCACCTGCGCCGCCGGGATGATTCCGGCATCGTTGTTGGGCGCGAATTAGGGTTATAATCCGGCGCCCTTGGCCATACCGCTGTCCGAAACCGGGCAGCGCGCAAGTAAAAATAAGGTGGAATAGATTCGCGTGACTAGATGTAACGCTTGTGCGATTGCTACTCTCTGCCGCAGACAACTTGGGAAAACCCTATGTTAAATCGCTATCCATTATGGAAATACCTGCTGCTACTGTTTTTTACTGTAGTTGGCGTTATCTACTCTATCCCTAATCTTTATGCACCCGATCCTGCAATTCAGGTGTCTGGTGATTCAAGTTCAAAAGTAATTGATGCGCCGGTCTTGGCAAAAATGGAGGCAGCGCTAAAAGCGGCCAATATTGAAGCTTTTGGCGGCGAGGTAACGCCAAAGACAGCCATGCTACGCATCAAAAACGCAGAGCAACAAATGCTCGCGCGCAAAACCGTACAAAAAGCATTAGGTGACGGTTATGTGGTTGCGTTAAACACGGCATCCACAACACCTGCATGGTTACAAGCATTAGGCGCCGAGCCACTGAAATTGGGGCTCGACCTCGCGGGTGGCGTACATTTTTTATTAGAAGTTGACACCGCCTCAGCAGTAGCCAAACGTCAGGAAATTAACGCTGATGATATGAAAGACAAAATGCGCAAAGCGAAGGTTCGCTATGCCTCTGTCGTCGCCCAAAAAGATAATCAAATTATTGCGCGTTTCCGTACAGCCGAGGCCCGTGATGAAGCGGTAAATCTGCTGCGTAGCGATTATCCGACCTTAATATTTACCAAGCCGGATTCTGAGGCTAATTCCAATGACTTTAATTATACGGCGAATTTTACCGAGGCAGGTATCCGTGAAATCGAAGATTATGCGGTAAGCCAAAACCTGATTACTCTACGGAATCGTGTCAATGAGTTGGGGGTATCTGAACCTATAGTCCAGCGTCAGGGACGCAACCGCATCATAGTGCAGCTTGCGGGAATTCAAGATCCTGCCGAAGCTAAGCGTGTTATTGGTAAAACGGCTAATCTCGAATTCCGTTTGGGAGCATCGCCTGACACCTTGGTATCGAACAAAGAAGAATTTCCATTCAAAGATGAATTGATGCAGATGCAGCGTGGCAATGCTGTATTGGAAAAACAATTAATAGTTACCGGTGATCGCGTCTCCAATGCCACTAGTAGTTTTGATCCCGAAACTAACCAGCCGCAGGTAAATATTACGCTGGATAGTCTCGGTGGAACCCATATGCACCGTGTGACACGTAACAATGTCGGACGTCAGATGGGAATCTTATTTATTGAATATAAAACTCGCACCCAAGTAGTAAAAAATGCTGCCGGTGAAGATGTTGAAAAAATGACGCAATACATTGAGCGCAAAGTGATTAGTCTTGCCACTATTCAAAGCGCATTAGGTGTGCAATTCCGTATTACTGGTCTGGATAGCCCGGCAGAAGCATCAGAATTAGCGTTATTGTTGCGCGCAGGTGCATTGGCAGCACCAATGCACTTTGTTGAAGAGCGCACTATAGGTGCATCACTTGGTACTGAGAATATTAAAAATGGTGTGGACGCGACTTTGTGGGGCTTTGGCTTGGTAGTGTTGTTTATGATTCTGGCCTACCGCATGTTTGGTATTTTTGCCAATATCGCCCTTGCACTTAACTTGCTCCTTGTAATCACCATGCTCTCAATGTTTGGTGCCACACTCACACTTCCTGGTATTGCCGGTATTGTATTAACGATTGGTATGGCAGTAGATGCGAATGTTTTGATTCACTCGCGCATTCGCGAAGAACTTAAAAATGGCGCTTCACCACAGCAAGCTATTTTTGCGGGTTATCAGCGCGCGTTTATAACAATTGTTGACGCAAACCTAACCACCTTAATTGTCGGCATAATTCTATTTGCTATTGGTACCGGCCCGATCAAAGGTTTCGCTGTGACATTAATCGTGGGTATTCTCACCACCATGTATGCCTCAGTTAGCTGCAGTCGCGCACTTGCCAATTTGGTGTATGGCAGCCGTAAAAACTTACAGAAAATTTCGATTTAAGAGATCACTGCTATGACTAAGGAATTACGCATTATTGATTTTATGGGGGTTAGACATTACACCTCCGCTTTATCCATTCTCATAGTTATCATATCTCTTGCGTCTCTTGCGCTTAATGGTTTGAAACTTGGGCTAGATTTCACCGGTGGTACGCAATTAGAGATGCTGCTGGATCGTCCGGCAGACCTGGATAAAATTCGTGATGTATTGGAAAAAGAGGAGCTGAAAAGCCCGGTAGCGGTGCTCTTCGGCTCGGATCAAGAGGTAATGATTCGCACTCAAGATCAAATGAAAATAAAAGCACAGGAAAAGTTATCAAATACGATAGCAGCTTTGGGATCAGGGGCGGCATTGGAGTCCCTTGAGCGTCCGGTGCGTGAATTGGAGGGGTATGCGGATACGTTGGTGATTGCCAATCTTGGTGTGGATCTACTGCAGCAGAAAGACTTGTTTCCTTCTGCAAAGTACGGTCGAGTCGAATACCAGCAACGTGACGGCAAGGTGCTGGTGACACTTGAAAACTCCATTGACTCCGTTTATCTCAATCAAATTATTGGCGATCTGGAAGCGGCCACTGGTGCAAAAATCCAATTGCGTAGCAGTGAGTTTGTTGGGCCACAAATTGGTGATGAATTGCGTGACCAGGGTGGCTTAGGGATGCTTGTAGCTTTCGTTTTGGTATTTCTTTATGTTGCAGTGCAGTTCCAATGGAAGTTTTCAACCGGCGCAATTATTGGTTTGGTGCATGACGTTATCGTGACTTTGGGTTTCTTTGCTTTTTTTCAGTGGGACTTTGATCTGACTGTACTGGCAGCAATTCTTGCGCTTATTGGTTACTCAATTAATGACACAATCGTTATCTACGACCGGATTCGTGAAAATTTCCGCATACTGCGCAAAACAGATCCTCATGAAGTAATTAATATCTCCATCAGCCAGACCTTGGGTCGTACTATTATGACCTCCGCATCGGTGTTTATAGTGCTGTTCTGTTTGTATTTCATTGCTGGAGAGGTGCTGCAAGGTTTTGCTCTGGCATTGATTATCGGTATTGTTGCCGGTACTTATTCGTCTGTTTATATCTGTGCGAATATCACTGCGGCACTGGGCATTACCAAAGAAGATTTGATGCCTAAAGCGAAAGAAGAGGATGGTGCTGAAGCGACAGAAGCTCCCTGACTTTTTGTTTTATTGGATTTACTCAACAACAGCGCCTGCAGGCGCTGTTGTTGTTTCTGATCTGCCAATTTATCGCGGATTGTGCAATTGCAGTATCTCGGGTATCGTCAAAGCCATCTCTCAATTCCCTGCAAACTCCTATGATCGAACACATCAGCTTCAGCCCCTCACTACAAACCAGCAATGATATTGAATTGCTGCGTGAAACTGTGGGGCGTTTTCAGCGCATATTCAATGGCAGTGGCTATGGTTTTTGGGAGTGGAATCTGCACACCCAGCATATCGAATGGTCGGGGGGGTTTTGGGAGCGTTTGGGGTATGGCGCTGAAGATGCTGAGAGCATCAGCGATGCGGGAAAAGTGCTGATGTATATGCACCCGGATGATCGCGATTATGCGATTGAAGCGGCACGTCAGCACTTGCGTACCGGGCGGCCGCTGGATGTGTCTTATCGTATTAGAACCAAGTCGGGTGATTATATCTGGACGCAAGTGCGCGCCGACTCACTGCGCGACGAGCAGGGGCATGCCACCATCATGTCCGGGGTGAATTTTGATATCACCGAAATTAAAAAAGTTGAGGCAGCGCTACGCGAAAGTGAGGCGAGGCAAGTGCGAATTATCCAGGCGTCGAGTGATGGCATCTGGGAGTGGTATGCCGATCGCGGTGGGTTTCATTTCTCCCATCGCTGCTGGGAGCTGTTGGGTTACGATGATTTGGACGATGTGCTCACCGAGGGTGAGGACCGCCTGAAAATCTGGCGCAAACATATTTTTCCGCAAGATTTACCTATTTTTGATAATGCGCTGATTGAACATATGGCCGGTCGTGCGCCCTTTGATGTCGAATACCGTTTGGTGAGTCAGCAAGGTGATATTCGTTGGATCCGCGGCCGTGGCCGTGCTGTTTTCAATGAAAAAGGCCAGCCGATTATGATGTCCGGCAGCAATATGGATATCACCGAAATCAAGCGCGCGGAAGAGCGGGTTATTCAAGCCAAAGAGCAGGCCGAGCAGGCCAACCGCGCCAAGTCTGAATTTTTGTCCAGCATGAGCCATGAACTGCGCACGCCGCTGAATGCGATTTTGGGTTATACCCAGCTGTTTGAATACGATGGCAACCTCAAGCCCCAGCAAATTGAAAACGTGCGTGAAATCCGTAAGGCGGGCGAGCATTTATTGCAGCTGATTAATGATGTGCTGGATCTGGCCAAAATTGAATCGGGCAATATGACCGTGTCGCTTGAGCCGGTTTTGGTGTCGCGCCTGATCAGTGAGTGTTTTACCTTGGTGCAGCCTCAAGCGGATGCCAAGGGCATTCGGTTGGTGGCGAATGTGGCGCAATTTAATAATACCTACGTTGTTGCGGACAATGTGCGAGTCAAGCAGGTGTTGCTCAATCTGCTCAGTAACGCGGTTAAATACAATCATGTTGGCGGTGAGGTAGAAGTTCAACTGAGCATGCAGGAGGGGCAAGAGCTGCGGATCAGCGTGCGTGATACTGGTCGCGGTATTCCCATACAGCGTCAAAATGAGGTATTTCAGCCGTTTAATCGCTTAAGTGCGGAAAATTCCAATATTGAAGGTTCCGGTGTTGGTTTGGTAATCACCAAACAGCTGGTGGAAATGATGAAGGGCAAGCTCGATTTTGTCAGTGCTGAAGGGGTAGGAACCACATTCTGGATTGATTTTCCCGTGGCTACTGAATGGAATGATGAGCCTATTAAAAAATTATCCAGCAATAAAGATTACACCCCTGCCACTTTGAATGTTAAGCGCCGCTGCAAAGTCCTTTATGTAGAGGATAACCCCACCAATGTGCGCCTGTTGCAGCAGATCTTTGATCGCTATCCCCAGCTTGAGCTGGAAGTGGCTGAAGAGGCATTTTTAGGGATTTATAAAGCGCGCAGTTTGAACCCTGATCTGGTTATTTTGGATATCAATCTGCCGGGCATGGATGGCTACGAAGTATTGAGTGTATTGAAAAATGATCCCTCGATCGCGGCAGTGCCAGTGATTGGTTTGTCGGCAAATGCCATGCCCTATGATGTAGAGCGCGGGCGTAAGGCCGGCTTTTTTGATTATCTGACTAAACCGGTAGATATTCATCGGCTGATCGACGTGTTTAATAAACTCCTGCATGACAATTAACGGCTCAATGAGCGACTAATTACCTCTGAATAATTCATTTTCTGCTTCCACCGGAACCGGTAATTGCTTTGCGATTAACGATTCTGGTGCTTTTGGCAGTTTTACCTGCGCTTCGCACGGATTCCGTGTGGATATTTTCATAAAAGTTAATTAGTGCAAATTCAGGTGGCGTTTACCTGACAAACCTCTATTATCCAAAAAATGAACAAATGTTCATTTTGGTGTGTTTCCCTTTCCGGTTCTTGATTGCTGTGTTCCGGCCCGCTTGTTGGCCGCGACCTGTTTAAGGAGTTAATGATGTTACCCAACCTTTTTACCGCTTCCGGGCGCCCGGTACATTTGGCCGCTGCAGGCCTGATTGCCCTATTAATCGCGGGCTGCGATAGCGCCAAACCTGGCGCAGGTATGGCAGCGCCCGGTGTTCCCGAGGTTGGCGTGATACAGGTGGCTAGCAGCGATGTGCCGCTGCAAACTGAATTGCCCGGTCGCACCACCGCCTATCGCAAAGCGGAAGTACGTCCCCAGGTGAGCGGCATAATCCAGAAGCGCTTGTTTACCGAGGGGGCAGAAATCAAGGCGGGCACAGCGCTGTATCAAATTGATCCGGCCACTTATCAAGCGGCGCTAAGTAGTGCCCAGGCGGAGTTGTCGCGCAGTCAGGCTACGCTTGCAGCGGCGGCCGCACGTGAATCCCGTTACAAAAATTTGGCGGCGATAAAAGCGATAAGTCAGCAGGACTATGACGATGCACTCGCCACCCTGAATCAGGCAAAAGCCGGCGTGTCAGTAGCCAAAGCCGCGGTAGAGACGGCCAATATCAACCTGAAATACACCCGGGTTTTGGCGCCTATCGATGGTGCGATTAGCAAATCTGCTGTTACCGAAGGAGCGTTGGTGAATGCCGGTCAGGCTGATGTGCTGGCCAATATCCAGCAATTGGATCCTATTTATGTGGATGTTTCCCAATCGGCTGACGAGCTGTTGCAATTGCGCCGTCAAATGAAAAGTGGTCAGGTTGCCGCGGCAGACTCCGCCAAGGTGCGTTTGCTTCTGGATGACGGCAGTGTTTACGAACACGAGGGTACGCTGCAATTTGCCGAGGTGGGGGTAAATGAATCCACCGGCACAGTGAACCTGCGCGCGCAATTTCCCAACCCGGATCGCCTGTTATTACCGGGTATGTTTGTACGCACCCAGGTAGAGGAGGGCGTTCGCAGTAATGCGATTTTGGTGTCCCAACGCGGAATCACTCGTGATCGAACAGGTGCAGCTACTGCCATGGTCGTGAATACCGAAGGTGTGGTTGAGCTGCGTCAGTTGACTGTCGGGCGTGCGATTGGCGATCAATGGTTGGTTCTGGAAGGTTTGGCAGTAGGCGATCAGGTTATTGTTGAAGGTCTGCAAAAAGTGAAACCCGGCACTCCGGCGAAAGCGGTTCCTGCATCTGGCAGCAAGGTTTCGGGGGAGTAACTTATGGCTAGATTTTTTATCGATCGCCCGGTATTTGCCTGGGTTATTTCTATCATCATCATGCTGGCGGGAGCGCTATCCATCTTCAAGCTCCCGGTTGCCCAGTACCCTGATGTTGCCCCGCCGGCGGTCAGTATCAGTGCGACCTACCCCGGTGCGTCTGCACAGACAGTGCAGGATACGGTTATCCAGATTATCGAGCAGGGTTTAACCGGTATCGATAACGTGCAATACATGTCATCTACCAGTGAATCCAGTGGTCGCGGTGAAGTAACCCTCACTTTTTTGGCGGGCACCGATCCGGATATCGCTCAGGTTCAAGTGCAAAATAAGCTGCAAACAGCCATGCCTTTATTACCGCAGGAGGTGCAGCAACAAGGTATTCGGGTGACTAAATCCTCGGCCGGTTTCCTGATGGTGATCGGGTTTGTGTCCGGCGATGGCCTGATGGATAGGTATGACATCGCCGACTATGTTGCCGCCAACGTGCAAGATCAACTCAGCCGGGTAAATGGTGTTGGTCAGATCACGCTATTTGGTTCGCAATACGCCATGCGCATTTGGCTTGATGCCAATAAGCTCGCGACCTATAGCCTCACTAGTAGCGATGTGGCTACGGCGATTCGCGCACAAAATGCCCAAATTGCCGCTGGTGAATTAGGCGGTACCCCAGCGCTGCCGGGACAGGAAATTAATGCCAGTATTGTGGTGCAAACACGCCTCTCTACTACAGAAGAGTTTGGCAACATCCTGCTGCGCGTCAATCAGGATGGTTCCCAAATTCGCCTGAAAGATGTCTCCCGCATTGAGTTGGGTGGCGAAAACTATCAATTTGAAACCGAATATAACAACCGTCCGGCAGCGGGTATTGCTATCACCCTGGCTTCTGGCGCCAACGCGCTGGATACGGCTAATGCCGTGCGCCAGCGTATTGCAGAACTGCAGGGTTTTTTCCCGCAAGGGTTGGAAATTGTTTACCCCTACGACACCACACCCTTCGTAAAACTTTCGATTGAGTCGGTCATCCATACGTTGATTGAAGCGATCATCCTGGTGTTTTTGGTGATGTATCTGTTCCTACAGAACTTCCGCGCCACCTTGATTCCCACCATCGCGGTCCCGGTAGTATTGCTGGGGACTTTTGCGGTGCTCTCGCTGTTTGGTTTTTCGATTAATACCCTCACCATGTTTGCGATGGTACTGGCGATTGGCTTGCTGGTAGATGATGCCATTGTGGTGGTGGAAAACGTCGAGCGGGTAATGGCGGAGGAGGGGCTCTCGCCGCTGGAGGCGACACGCAAATCCATGCAGCAAATTACCGGTGCGTTGATTGGTATCGCCTTGGTGTTATCAGCGGTGTTTGTGCCTATGGCTTTTTTTGGCGGTTCGACTGGCGTTATCTACCGCCAGTTCTCCATCACGATCGTGTCGGCGATGGTGTTGTCAGTGATTGTTGCGCTTACCCTTACGCCCGCACTCTGCGCCACTTTGCTCAAACCGGTGAGTCATGATCACTATGAAAAAGGCGGCTTTTTTGGTTGGTTTAATCGCACCTTTAATCGCGCCACCGACGGCTACCAGCGCAGTGTGGGTGGCATGCTCGGCAAAACCCGTCGCTACATGCTGATTTATGGGGTGATTGTATTGGTATTGGGTCTGTTGTTTATGCGCTTGCCCAGCTCATTTTTGCCCGATGAAGATCAGGGCATTATGTTCACCCAAATGACCTTGCCCGTGGGGGCGACCAAAGAGCGGTCCATGGTGGTGATGGATCAAATAGAAAAACACTACCTGGAAAATGAATCGGCCAATGTCCGCTCAGTATTTTCGGTGATTGGTTTCAGCTTCAGCGGGCGCGGTCAAAATAACGGCATTGCGTTTGTGGGTATGAAGGATTGGAGTGAGCGTACGGATGAATCCCAGCATGTACAAAGTATTGCCGCGCGTGCCATGGGTGCCTTCTCACAAATCAAAGATGCAATGGTATTCCCCTTTGTGCCACCTGCGATTACCCAGCTAGGTACGTCATCGGGGTTTAATTTGCAGTTGCAGGATTTAGGTGGATTAGGTCATGAGGCGATGATGCAGGCGCGCAACCAGTTTTTGGGGATGGCCGCGCAGGATACCCGTCTGGTGGGCGTGCGCCCCAATGGTCAGGAGGATAATCCGCAGTTCAAACTGGATGTGGATCAGGAAAAAGCGGCTGCTTTGGGTGTGTCGCTCAGCGATATCAATGCCATTTTTTCCACAGTGTGGGCGGCGTCCTACGTCAATGACTTTATCGATAAAGGCCGGGTGAAAAAGGTATTTGTGCAGGGTGACGCCCAATATCGCATGCTGCCGGAAGACGTTAAAAATTGGTACGCGCGCAATGACAAAGGTGAAATGGTGCCATTTTCAGCATTCACTTCAGGGCGCTGGATCTCAGGTTCACCGCGTCTTGAGCGCTACAACGGGGTGCCGTCGCTGAATATTATCGGCCAGGGGGCGCCGGGTGTAAGTTCGGGTGATGCGATGTTGGCTGCCGAGGAGATTATCGCCAAACTGCCTGCCGGTATAGGCTATCAATGGACTGGTATGTCGCTGCAAGAACGCGAGTCGGGTAATCAGGCGCCGCTGCTTTATGCCTTGTCTATTTTGATTGTATTCCTGTGTCTGGCTGCACTCTATGAGAGCTGGTCGGTACCTTTTGCGGTGATTCTGGTGGTGCCGTTGGGGATTATCGGGGCGGTGGTATTTGCCATGGCGCGCGGCCTGTCTAATGATGTGTATTTCCAGGTTGGTTTGCTGACTACCATCGGGCTTGCGGCTAAAAATGCCATTTTGATTGTGGAATTTGCCAAAGCGCTCTACGAGCAGGGTATGGATTTGGTGCAGGCGACTATGGAGGCGGTGCGTATGCGTTTGCGCCCCATCATTATGACCTCGCTGGCGTTTATGCTTGGTGTGACACCACTGGTGATTAGCACGGGAGCGGGTTCAGGTAGCCAGAATGCGATCGGCACTGGGGTATTTGGCGGTATGTTCTCGGCCACGGTGCTTGCGATTTTCTTTGTGCCGGTATTTTTTGTTGTAGTGTTTCGCTTGGCTCAGCGCTGGTTTCCGGCGAAAGTTGCCGCCGAAAAATCAGCTGAGTAATGAGTAGCGCTTATGACAGTGAATAAATGCGATCTAATTCTTGCAGCGACATTAAAGCTGCTGGCAAGCCGTGGTTTTCACGGCTTTTCAATCCGCGATGTCGCGAAGGAGGCTGGGGTTGCTACCGGTACTGTGTATTTGTATTTCGAGGATCGCGAAGACTTGATCAAGAAATTACACAGCCAAATTATTGCAACCGTCGGTGAAGAGGTATTTATCGCCGTGGAGAAGGATATGTCTTTGTATCAACAGTTTCAGGGTATGTGTCGGCGTTTCTGGAGTTTATTCCAGCAGCAACCGGAGATGATTTTAAGCAAAGGGCAGTTTGATCATTTACCTGCAGATCTATTGCGCAGTCGTCACGAGGAGGCAAAAGTGGTGCTGGAGCCGCTGTTTACCTTTTTCATCCGTGGGCGCGAACAGCAAGTGTTAAAAAATTTTCCGGATGAAATTTTATTCTCGCTGGCGTTTGAACCTTATTTTGAAATCGCGCGCAAATCCCTGCAGGGGTTTGTCACTGTTGATGAGGCAATGTTGGAACAAATTATTCATGCCAGTTGGGATTCTATCGCGGTTAAACCCACTGCGTGATTGGTTTGTAGGCAGGTAGATACCTGCGCAATAAAAAACGGCGAGTCAGTAATGGCTCGCCGTTTTTTATGAATCTTTTTGGATGAAACAGATTTATTTCAAATGGCCCAGATTTTTTTGCACGATTTGCAGAATCGGTTTAAACACCTTGGGAGCACCACAAACAATATGGCCGGTTTCCAGATAATCGCCGCCGCCATTAAAGTCGCTGATCAGGCCGCCGGCTTCTTTCACCAGCAATATCCCGCCCGCTATATCCCACTCGTTTAAATTCATTTCCCAGAAAGCATCAAAACGGCCGGCTGCTACATAGGCTAGATCCAGTGCCGCTGAGCCACAACGGCGGATGCCGGAAGTTTGCCCGGCAATTTCCTGCACGCAAGCGAGGTAGGGGCCGATATGTTCCAGGGCGTAACCGCTAAAAGGAATGCCGGTGCCAATCAATGCACCTTCAAGGCTGCGGCGGGCAGAAACGCGCAAGCGACGACCATTAAGGGCGGCGCCACGGCCACGGCTGGCAGTAAATTCTTCGCGTTTAATAGGGTCTATAACAACGGCGTGTTCGATCTGGCCTTTGTATTTGCAAGCGATGGAGATGGAGAAGTGCGGAACCCCGTGAATAAAATTGGTGGTGCCATCGAGTGGGTCAATAATCCATTCGTAGTCGGGATTCTTGCCGGGTTGGTGGCCGCCTTCTTCACCGCGGATGCTGTGATCGGGGTAGGCTTTACGGAGGTGATAAATAATTTCTTTTTCCGCGGCTTTATCAACTTCAGTGACATAGTCGTTGCGGCTTTTGGTTTCGATGGTCAGCAAATCAACGCGTTCAAAGGCGCGTTCAATCAATTCGGCAGCTTTGCGCCCAGCGCGCAAGGCAATCGTTAACATGGGTTCCATAAAGCACCAATTAATGGGCTGCTGTATCGCGTCATCACCAAAGATGTGTGGATACCAGCGCGCCTGATTGTTCAGGGGGTAGGGATTGTAAAAGAGCGGGGCCGCAGGTGATTCAGGCAGCAACTGCCTACACCTCTCGCCGAGGGCGCTCAGTATACCGGCAAGTCGTTACTGGAGGCTAGTCATAAGTGACTGTATACTGCGCGCCTTTTGTGTCATCGCACCCTGTATTCCTTCACGCCAGCTACGAGAACTGCCTATGTCCGCCCAGCCTTTTGCCAACATCCGCATTGTTTTGGTTAATACCAGTCACCCGGGCAATATCGGTGGTGCCGCGCGGGCGATGAAAAACATGGGGTTGTCCCGCCTGTATCTGGTATCACCTCAGGAATTTCCTTCTGATAAAGCCGTATGGCGCTCCGCCGGTGCAACCGATGTGTTGGATGACGCTGTAGTGGTTGAAACACTTGATGAAGCTATTGCTGGCTGCAGCTTGGTGGTTGGCACCAGCGCCCGTGAGCGCCGTATTCCCTGGCCCTTGCTCGACCCGCGTCAATGTGGCGAAAACGTGTGGGCGGAAGCGGGTAGCCATGAGGTGGCGATTGTGTTCGGCCGTGAAGATCGCGGGCTGACCAACGAAGAGCTGCATAAGTGCAACTATCACGTGCATATCCCTGCCAATCCCGATTACAGCTCACTCAATCTCGCAACCGCCGTGCAGGTAATTAGCTACGAAGTGCGTATGGCTTATTTATCTGCCGTTGAAGGAAATACTCTGCCGCAGCATCAATGGGATATGCCACCGGTGGAAGCCCAGGTGATGGAGAGTTATTACGAACATCTCGAGCAGACTTTGGCGGAGTTGGATTTTCTGGATCGCGATAACCCCAAACAGACCATGACCCGTTTGCGTCGCCTTTATAACCGTGTGCGCATGGATCAAATGGAGTTCAATATTCTACGTGGTGTGCTCACGGCGGTACAAAACTACATCCATTACAGTGGCAAGGTGATGATCAAGTTTGGTCAGCAGCCGGGTTTAGAGAATATGCGCGAACTCACTAAGGATGTAAAAGCGGCTGATAAATCCGCCGAATAGCCCTGTCAAATCAAGCTTATAGCGGCGCGACGCTATATTGGGAGTTGGAAAAGCGCTAATACCTGAGTAAAATAGTCGGAATTAGATCAGCGGCTAGTATTGGGTCGCTATCGCCTCACTCACGCCTGCTACTGGCGCCTTGTTGCTACGGGGTTCAGCTGTTATGAGACTCACCACCAAAGGACGATATGCCGTTACGGCTATGCTGGACTTGGCGCTACACAGCGATCAGGGGCCGGTTAGTCTTGCCGATATTTCGGTGCGCCAAGGAATTTCCCTCTCCTACCTAGAGCAGCTATTTGCCCGCCTGCGCCAGTTCAAATTGGTAAAAAGTGTACGCGGCCCCGGCGGCGGCTATCAGCTGATGGGCAGCACTGCGGAAATTTCAGTGGCGCAAGTGGTGGATGCGGTGAGCGAATCGCTCGACGCCACCCGCTGCGAAGGGAAGGGCAACTGCCATGAAGGCGAGGTGTGCCTGACTCATCATTTGTGGGAAAACCTGAGCGAGCAAATTCACCGTTTCCTCAGCGACATCACCCTAGCCGATTTGGTGGCGCGCAAGGATATTCGCGCGGTCAGCGAGCGGCAAAACCTGCGTTTGCGCTCGGCTCATAGCGATGACAGTCATATAGCGGTCAATGAAATTAGTTAATCCTCTTAATTCACGTTTTTTGTCTCAAGGTAATAAAGTTTTTGCGTAAGCCAGTGTACTTAGATTATGCCGCCACCACCCCGGTTGCACCGGAAGTGGCGGCGCTTATGGCGCAGTGCCTGACGTTGGAAGGCACCTTTGCCAACCCCGCCTCGCGCTCCCATGTGTATGGCTGGCAGGCGGAAGAGTTGGTGGAAGAAGCGCGCGCGCAAGTGGCGCAACTTATTAATGCCGATCCGCGTGAAATCGTTTGGACCAGTGGCGCGACTGAGGCCAACAATCTGGCCTTGAAAGGTATTGCGGAAAGCTATCGGGCGAGCAATGCCAGCGGCGGACATATTGTGGTCTCGGCGATTGAGCATAAAGCGGTACTTGATCCCGCCTCATGGCTTGAAACCCAGGGGTTTAGCGTCACCCGGTTACTGCCTGATAGCGATGGTATTGTGACTGTCGATGCGCTCGCCGCAGCCCTGCAAGCCGACACTTTTTTAGTCAGTATCATGCAGGTCAACAATGAGTTGGGTTGCATTAACGACATCAAATCCCTCGCGGCTATTTGCGGTATGCGCGGGATTTTATTTCACTGCGATGCCGCGCAAAGTGCCGGAAAAGTCGCGCTGGATGTTAAAGATCTCGGCGTGGATTTGCTTTCGCTGTCGGCGCACAAATTTTATGGCCCCAAGGGTGTGGGCGCGCTCTATGTGAAACGCGCTGCCAATGTAAAAGTGGCTGCGCAAATTCACGGCGGCGGTCACGAGCGCGGTATGCGCTCGGGTACTTTGGCAACCCATCAGTTGGTGGGCATAGGTGCGGCAGCCAAATTGGCACAGGAACATCTTGTTAGGGATGCCGAACGTATTAAAAGCTCGCGCGATCATTTATGGCAGGGGCTTGCCGATTTACCCGGCGTTAAACGCAATGGCTCCAGTGAATTCTGTGTGAGTGGAATTTTAAATGTCGCCTTTGGTAATACCGATGGTGAAATGCTGCTGTTATCGCTGCGTGACCTGGCTGTCTCCAGTGGTTCAGCCTGCAACTCGGCGAGTATGTCGCCCAGTTATGTGCTCAAAGCGATTGGGTTGAGCGATGAAAATGCGCAAGCCTCATTGCGTTTTAGTATTGGCCGTTACACCACGGCGGAAGAAATTGAATTTGCGATTGAACATCTGCGCAGTGTCATCAGCAAACTGCATAAGGCCTAAGGTTCTCGGGCCGCTGCAAACAAGGTAATTATCATGTCTGAACAAGTCGAACAGCTCATTAAGAAAGAATATGCCGCCGGTTTTCATACCACTATCGATACGGAAACCTTGCCGCCCGGTTTAAACGAGGACGTGATCCGTTTTATTTCGGCGAAAAAAAATGAGCCGGAGTGGCTGCTGCAGTGGCGCTTGAAAGCCTATCAGTCCTGGCTGGAAATGACTGAGCCAGAATGGGCGCACGTCAAGTATGACGACATAGATTTCCAAGCGGTTTCCTATTATTCCGCGCCCAAATCCATGGATTCCAAACCCAAAAGTTTGGATGAAGTAGACCCGGAATTATTGCGCACTTATGAAAAGCTCGGCATTCCATTGCATGAGCAGGCCGCACTTGCCGGTGTGGCGATGGATGTGGTGTTTGACTCGGTGTCGGTAGTGACAACCTTTCGCGAAAAATTGCTCGAAGTCGGCGTGATTTTTTGTTCAATCAGCGAAGCGGTGCATAAGTATCCCGAATTGATTAAAAAATATATCGGCTCAGTGGTGCCGCAAAAAGACAACTATTACGCTGCGCTCAATTCCGCGGTGTTTTCCGACGGCTCATTTGTGTACATCCCCAAAGGGGTGCGCTGCCCGATGGAGTTGTCGACCTATTTTCGCATCAACGAACAAAATACCGGCCAGTTTGAACGCACATTAATTGTCGCCGATGAAGGCTCCCATGTAAGTTATTTGGAAGGCTGTACTGCGCCCATGCGCGATGAAAATCAATTGCACGCGGCAGTGGTGGAGTTGATTGCACTCGACAATGCCGAAATCAAATATTCCACAGTACAAAACTGGTATCCGGGCAATGAAGAGGGCAAAGGTGGTATTTACAACTTTGTTACCAAGCGCGGCGTGTGCCACACCAATGCCAAAATTTCCTGGACGCAAGTTGAAACCGGTTCGGCGGTGACTTGGAAATACCCCAGCTGTATTTTGCGCGGTGATAACAGTGTGGGTGAATTTTATTCCGTGGCGCTGACTAATAATTATCAGCAGGCTGACACCGGCACCAAGATGATCCATATCGGAAAAAATACTCGTTCCACGATTATTTCCAAAGGGATTTCTGCCGGTAAAAGTTCCAATGCTTATCGCGGTTTGGTGCGTATCAACCCTGGCGCGGAAGGTGCGCGCAATTACACCCAGTGCGATTCATTGTTAATCGGTGATAAGTGTGGTGCGCATACATTTCCCTATATCGAAAGCAAAAATCCGAGTGCGGTAATTGAACATGAGGCGACCACCTCCAAGGTGAGTGAAGATCAAATGTTCCTCTGCCAGCAGCGCGGCCTGGATGCTGAAAAAGCGGTATCCATGATTGTGAATGGTTTTTGTCGTGAAGTATTTAAAGAGCTGCCGATGGAATTTGCCGTCGAAGCGGGCAAGTTATTGGAAGTGAGCCTTGAAGGTTCTGTAGGCTAATCACGCAAAGCGATATGTAGGTTGGGCTAGCCGCGAGTTTAACGAGCGGCGTAGCCCAACAAAAAAATTAAAATCTGAATTTACCGTGTTAGAAATTATCGGACTGAAAATTTATGTTGCGCATTACTGATTTGTTTGCCCGCGTTGAAGAGAAAGAAATTATCAAAGGTTTGAATCTGACCATCAAACCCGGTGAGGTGCACGCCATCATGGGGCCTAACGGCGCAGGCAAAAGTACATTGGGTAATGTGTTGTCCGGCCGTGAGGGTTATGAAGCTACCAGCGGCAGTGTCACCTTTAATAGCAAGGATTTATTCGAACTGGACATTGAAGAGCGCGCCCGCGAAGGTTTGTTTTTGGCGTTTCAATATCCCGTTGAAATTCCCGGTGTGAGCAATATGGAATTTTTGAAAGCCGCGGTGGATGCCAAACGCAAACATCACGGCCAGCCGGAATTATCGGCAGTTGAATTTATGAAGCTCGCACGTGAAACCAGTAAACGGGTGAATTTGGATCAAGCGTTCTTAAAGCGCGGTGTAAACGAAGGTTTTTCCGGTGGCGAGAAAAAACGCAATGAAATTATGCAGATGATGTTGCTTGAGCCGAGCCTGTGTATTCTCGATGAAACTGACTCGGGCCTGGATATCGACGCACTGCAAGTGGTAGCCAATGGCGTCAATGCCATGCGTTCGCCCGAGCGCAGTTTTATTGTAGTGACCCACTACCAACGCCTGCTCGATTACATAGTGCCAGATTACGTACATGTATTGGCCAATGGTCGCATAGTCAAAACCGGCGGCAAAGAGTTGGCGCTGGAGCTGGAAGAGAAAGGCTACAGCTGGCTTGAAACTGAGGCGGTATAAGTTATGACCGATTTTCAATCCCAGGCGATAAAACTTGCCGCACAACAGCAGCCACTTCAGTGGTTGCAACGTTTTCGTGCCGCTGCTGCCAATGACTGGTTGGCACAGGCTTGGCCGACGCGCAAAACCGAACACTGGAAATATACACCGCTGCAGGGCTTGCAAAAAACGCTGCTGACGGCCTTTGGTAACCGTAGCGGTTTTTCTGCTGAACTGGATGCTGAGTTGCGCCGCCAACTTATCCCGCTCGACGCGCTGCGCCTGGTGTTTATCAACGGAGTATTTGATGCAGACAATTCCATTCTTGCCGATGTCGCTGTGCGTTTTTCGCAGGCGAATAGTGAGCAGCAAGCGCTGATTGAAAAACACCTGGGCAAAATTGTTGAAGGCGAACGCCACTTGTTTGCCACCTTAAATAATGCTTGGCTGGACGAGGGGGTGCTGCTCCATGTGCAGCGCAATCAGTGCTTGGAAAAGCCAGTGTATATTGTCAATATCACTAGCGGTGCGGCATGTGCCAGTAACCAGCGTTTATTAATTGTGCTGGATGAAAATGCCCAAGCCGAAGTAGTTGAACACTATTTTACTTGCGGTGCTGCGCAGACTGGTTTTGTTAATTCCTTGACTGAAATTTATTTGGCCGATGGCGCAAACTTGCAGCACTATCGGTTAAATATGGAGGCAGAGCAGGCACAGCATGTAGGTGCAGTGCATGTGGATTTGCAACGCAATGCACGCCTGCGCGGATTTGCACTGGCGCTGGGTGCCAGTGTGATGCGCATCGACTACCAGTTAAACCATCGCGGCCCCGGTGCCGAACTGGATTTGCAGGGCGTTTACCTGCCACGCAATCAGCAGGTGGTGGACTATCACACCAATATTTGTCACTGGGTTCCGCACTGCACTTCTAATGAAGTGTTTCGCGGCATTATCGGCGATTCGGCGCAGGCGATTTTTAATGGCCGTATTTATATTCATCAAGATGCACAAAAAACTCTGGCGGAATTGAGCAACAAAAATTTGCTCACCTCCAATAAGGCGGAGGTTAATACCAAACCTGAATTGGAAATTTATGCCGATGATGTGAAGTGTGCACACGGCGCCACCATCAGTCAGCTGAACGAAAATGCCCGCTATTATTTGCGCAGTCGCGGTCTGTCGCGCGCAGAAGCGGATGTGATGTTGAGCTTCGGTTTTATCAATGAATTGCTGGAGCAAATTGCCCAGCCGGTAGTGCATGACTATTTGCAGCCGCGTCTCGCGCATTTGTTTGGGCGGGATTTGAATCTAACGGCAGAGGTAGCTGATTTGGCGGAGTTGTCTGATGACTAATGCCCCGTTTGATGTGGAAAAAATTCGCGCTGATTTCCCCATTCTGCATCAACAGGTGAATGGTCAGCCGCTGGTGTATTTGGATAATGCTGCGACCACCCAAAAACCCAACGCGGTGATTGATGCCATCAGCGATTACTATCGCACTGATAATAGCAATGTGCATCGCGGCGCTCATGCGCTGGCGGATCGTGCCACCGTAAAATTTGAAGCAGCGCGGGGAAAAGTCGCGCAGTTTTTAAACGCACCTGCCGCCAAACAAATTATCTGGACGCGCGGTACCACCGAGAGTATTAATTTGGTGGCCGCGTCCTGGGGCAAAAGTAATTTGCAGCCGGGCGATCGCATTCTGGTCTCGGCGATGGAGCACCACGCCAATATAGTGCCCTGGCAATTAATCGCCCAGGCTACGGGTGCAACACTGGAGCCTATTCCGGTGGATGCCCATGGCAATATCAACATGCTCGCCTTTGATGCCATGCTCGATGCCCATGTAAAAATGGTCGCCGTGGGCCATGTCTCCAATGCGATGGGCACCATTAATCCCATCGAAAAAATTATTACTCTGGCTCATGCGGTGGGCGCGCGCGTATTAATTGACGGCGCGCAAGCGGTGAGCCACTGGGCGGTGGATGTACAAAAACTCAATTGCGATTTTTACGTATTTTCCGCGCACAAATTATTTGGTCCCACTGGTTTGGGTGTGCTCTACGGCAAAGAGGATTTACTTAACTCCATGCCGCCTTATCAAGGCGGTGGCGAGATGATCGAGACAGTTTCTTTTGCCGGCACCACCTTTAACCAGCTGCCCTACAAATTTGAAGCGGGTACGCCAGATATAGCGGGCGCTATAGGCTTGGGGGCGGCAATTGATTATTTGCAGTCGCTGGATCGCGCTGCCGCCGCCGAGCATGAACAGGCGTTGTTGGCTTATGCGGAACAAAAAGCGCGCGCCACCGAGGGTTTAACTTTGGTGGGCACCGCCCATCATAAAACCTCAGTGATGAGTTTTTTAATCGATGGTGCTCACCCGGCCGATGTGGGTGTGCTGTTGGATAAGCAGGGCATTGCCGTGCGCACCGGCAACCACTGCGCCCAGCCAATCATGGATCAATTTGGCATTCCCGGCACAGTGCGCGCCAGTTTCAGTTTTTATAACACCTTTGCCGAGGTGGATCGCCTGTTTGTTGCGATCGAAAAAGCAAAAACTTTTTTAATTTGATGATGAGTCCCATCATCCTAATTGATTGTAATGTTTGTCGGAGTAGATCATGAGTATCGCTTCATTTAACCCGCAGCAGGACACAGTTATTGTCACCTCCGCGGCGGCGGCACACTTCAAACGGCAGCTGAGCGCGAGCAAAGAGGCTTCAGCGGTGCGTTTGAGCGTGAAACAAAGTGGCTGTACCGGCTGGATGTATGTGGTCGATCTGGTGGCTGAAGCCGGCGCCGATGATTTGCATGTGCCGCTGGAGACGGGTGTTGAATTGTTGGTGGATGCCAAGAGTTTATCGGTGGTCAGTGGCACTGAGATCGATTATGTGACTGAAGGTGTCAATCGCCAACTCAAGTTCAACAACCCGCGCGCCAAAGATTACTGCGGCTGTGGTGAAAGTTTTAGTGTTAATTAACGGGCCATTGGGTCTAGAGAATTTCTATGTCTGAACGACGTATGGTGGTAGCCCAGGCAGATTGCCCAGCGCGGCGGGTGCCTGACGGCACCCCGCTGACTATCCCTGAAGGCACCTTTGTCACCATCACCCAGGCGTTGGGTGGCAATTACACCCTGACTTATCACGGCCAAATGGTGCGGGTGGATGGCACCGATGCCCATTTATTGGGACTTGAACCCACCAGTATTGAATTCCCGCCACCGGTGAATGATTTGATCCTGGAGGAGCAGGTTTGGCAGGCGCTGGGTAGTGTGTTTGATCCGGAAATTCCGGTGGATCTGGTCAACCTAGGGCTGATTTATGGCGTGAAAATCGATCAGCAGTCCAAACAGGTCGACATCCAAATGACCCTGACTGCACCCGCCTGTGGCATGGGGCCGGTTTTAGTGGGCGATGTTGAATACCGTGTGCGCCTGGTGCCCAATGTCAACTCGGTTAAGGTGGAGCTGGTGTTTGATCCGCCCTGGCAGCGCCATATGATGAGCGAAGAAGCCCAGCTGCAAACCGGCATGTTTTACTGATCACTTTTGCGGTAGAACTTATCGCCTTTGTAATAGAGAAGCCCAATGACCCAATTTGGTATAGATGTAACGGCTGAGGATATAGTGGATACCCTCGGCTTCTTTGATAACTGGGAAGAGCGCTACAAGTACATTATCGATCTGGGTAAAGAGTTGCCACCAATGGATGAATCGCTGCGTACGGAGCATTATCTGGTGCGCGGCTGTCAAAGTCAGGTTTGGTTGGTGGATGAGTGGCGCGCTGGCAAGCTGTTTTTTCAGGCCGACAGTGATGCCTTTATAGTCAAAGGTTTGCTAGGGGTAGTGCTGGCGGCCTTTAATGGCAAAACTCCGGGTGAGATATTGGCTTTTGATATTGATGCCTATTTTGCCCAATTGGATCTGTTGCAGCATCTGAGCTCCACCCGCGGCAATGGCCTCAAGTCCATGGTAAAGCGGATTCAAGAGCGCGCAAGCAATGTGCACTAGTTCTTTTCCTGCGTATAACCTCTAGCCATTTTTGTTTATTAATCAAATAGCTAGCATATAAAAATACTGCAAACCCGCGTATAATTCGCGGGTTTTGTATTTTGTAGCCCTCAATCGCTGATAGTGGCATCGCAGGCGCTGCTTCAACTGAAAAATAGTGTGTGGAGTCTCTCATGGCTGTTGAACAAACCTTATCAATCATAAAACCCGATGCGGTGCGTAAGAATGTGATCGGTGCGATAGTCACTCGTTTTGAACAGGCGGGGCTTAAAATAGCAGCTCAACGCATGATGCAATTGAGTCGTGCTCAGGCAGAAGGCTTTTATGCCGAACATCACGGCAAACCATTTTTTGATGGGCTGGTAGAGTTCATGACCTCAGGTCCTGTCGTTGTCCAAGTTTTATCGGGCGAAAATGCGATAGCACTGAACCGTGAGTTGATGGGCGCAACAGATCCTGCCAAGGCGGCCCCCGGAACTATTCGTGCGGATTATGCCGACGCTATCAGTACCAATGCTGTGCATGGCTCTGACTCGCCTACATCTGCTGCGCGTGAAATTGCTTATTTCTTCGCAAGCAATGAAGTTAATCTTCGTTAATTAAGAATTACCCCAATTTTGTTTACAGGTATTGAGCCATGACTGAAGTATCCAGCTCCATTTCTTCCGCCGGTGCGGTTGCTGCAGAGGGCTCTGCCAAAATGAATTTATTGGGCCTGCCAGAAGCCAAGCTGATCGCGTTTTTTGAATCTATTGGTGAGAAAAAATTTCGCGCGATTCAAGTGATGAAGTGGATTCATCAGCTTGGCGCTGACAACTTTGATGACATGACCAATGTCAGCAAGGATTTGCGCGCAAAGTTAAAAAATATTGCCGAAATTCGCCTGCCGGAAGTAGTACAACAATTTGACTCCACCGACGGCACGCGTAAATTTTTGATCCGTGTGACCGGCGGCAGTGTGATTGAAACCGTGTTTATTCCCGATGGTGATCGAGGCACTTTATGTGTGTCGTCGCAGGTGGGGTGCTCGCTGGATTGCAGTTTTTGCGCCACGGGTAAGCAGGGTTTTAACCGCGATTTAACCGCCGCTGAAATTATCGGCCAAGTCTGGATTGCCGCCAAATCATTTGGCCAATTACAAGCTAACGGCCCGCGTCGCGTGACCAATGTGGTGATGATGGGCATGGGTGAACCGCTGCTTAATTTCGATAATGTTGTCGACTCAATGAATTTAATGATGCACGACAATGCCTACGGTATTTCCAAGCGCCGCGTGACCTTGAGCACCTCGGGTGTGGTACCCCAGCTTGATCGTTTAAGCCAATATACTGATGCTTGTCTGGCGATTTCATTACACGCGCCCAACGATGAGCTGCGCAATGAGTTGGTGCCTATCAATCGCAAATATCCTATTGCGATGCTGCTTGATTCGGCCAAACGTTATATCGAAGCGATGCCCGATACCCATCGCAAAATTACTATCGAATACACCTTAATCGACCAGGTGAATGATCGCCCACATCACGCCCATGAATTGGCAGAACTGCTGCGTGATGTTCCGGTTAAAATTAATTTAATTCCGTTTAATCCCTTTAACTTATCTAACTACAAGCGAGTGAGTAATAACGCACTGCGCAAGTTTCAGGATATTTTAATGGAAGCAGGTTACATCACGACTGTGCGCACCACCCGTGGTGACGATATTGATGCAGCTTGCGGTCAATTGGCGGGCCAAGTGAACGATGTGACAAGGCGTAGCGAGCGATACAAAGCACAGTTTGATGAGGTGCAAGCAGTAAAAATTGTTAATCAGTAGTGCGTGAGAACTGATTAGGGTTATCAATCTGATGAGCTTGTTAAAAATAGGTGTGTTTATGCAAAAGAATAAATTACATAAATTGCTACAGCTATTAATAGTAAGTCTGGTGAGTGTTTTGCTGCTCTCTGGCTGTGTGTCTGACGGTAAGGGCAAACCGAATCGGCCTGTTGATAAAGCTAAATCGCTTGAACTGCATATTAAACTGGCGCAGGGATATATTGACCGAGGTAACCGTGAGTCGGCGCGTCATCATTTGCGTAAAGCGGCCGAGATAGATCGTAACTCCGCTGATGCAACAGAAACTCTCGCGCGTTTGTATCAATTGGAAGGTGAGCCAAAATTGGCAGAAGAAACCTTCAAAAAAGCGATAAAAAACAAAAAGAATTTTACTTTGGCACGAAATAATTACGGTGTGTTTTTGTTCGGCGCCAAGCGCTACGAAGAAGCATTGGAACAATTTGAGCTGGCAGCTGAAGATCTGGATTATGTTGACCGCGCGTCTGCCTTGGTTAATGTGGGAAGAACGGCGCTGTTGTTAGGTAAAAATGAACGTGCAAAGGCCGCTTTGGAGCATGCCGCTGTGCTTGATCGCGGCATGGCTGACGCGCAGATTGAATTGGCTGATATTAATTTTCAAAAACAGGATTACGCAGCTGCAAAACAACATCTTGATAGGTATCAGGCGCTAGGGCAAGTGACTTCGCGTTCACTGTTATTGGGGATTCGTTTGGAGCGCGTTTTTGGTAACAAGGATAAAGAAGCCAGTTATGTATTGATGTTAAAGAATCGTTTTCCTTATTCAAGAGAATATCTTGAATATAAACAGACGATGATGTGAGACATTTCTCCACAGGTTTAAAATGACTTTTGATGACGATAAAAAATCCATAGACGATAGCAGGTCAAGAGAGCTCTCTCCCGGCAAACTGTTGGTGTGGGCGCGTGAGCGTGCCAACCTTACACAAGAGCAAGTTGCAAAAGAACTCTATATGACGCTTACAAAAGTCAGGTCGCTTGAGTCGGACGATTATCGTCATATGGGCGCCGATACTTTTGTGCGTGGTTATTTGCGTGCTTACGCCAATTTGGTTCATCTTGATGTCCCTCAAGTATTGTCTGCCTATGATCGGTTTCTGCAAAAAACCGGGGGGGCAGAGTTAACTACACCTCGTCGCTCCGAGTCTGAAAGTAAACCTATTTGGCAATTTGCAGTAATTACATTGGCTGCGCTTTTTATTCTTTGGTTAATTTCGATTTGGTTTTTCGATAATCGACAGCAGTCCGTTATTGATCGACCGGCCGCTATTGTGCCCCAGTTGGATTTACGTCACTCATTATCGAGTGCGGCATCCAGTGCGATACCCCCCATTTCAGATACATCGCTTACCGCTATTTCTGTTGGCGCAATGTCTTCAGCTGCGGCTGTAGAAATACAAGCCAGTAGTTCTATTGTCAGCTCAGAGTCCTATTCAAGTGAGGCATCTATTGTGGCAGTGGAAAATACTCCAATTGCAGCAGTGGCGGGGCGTTTGGCAGTGCTGACGCTGGAATTTAATGCGGAGTGTTGGTTGGAAGTAAGCGATGCACGTGGTGATGTGCTTGCCGCTGATCTTCAAGCGGCGGGTAGCAGTCTACAACTGCAGGGGGAGGCGCCATTTGATGTAAAGCTTGGCAATGCGCCAGCAGCAAGTATTTCACTCAATGGTGAGTTAATTGTGGTAACGCCATTGCCAACAACTAATGTGTTATCACTAAAAGTGGGTCAGTAAACTGGCTGTCCTGCGCGTCAAAATGAATCGGGAAATCTTATGCATTGCGAGTCTCCTATAAAACGTCGTAAATCGCGGCAGATAATGGTTGGAAATGTTGCGGTTGGTGGTGATGCACCTATTTCTGTACAGAGCATGACCAATACAGAGACAACAGATGTAGCGGCAACTGTCGAGCAAATTCGCCGCATTCAAGCGGCAGGTGCCGACATTGTTCGCGTTTCAGTGCCCACAATGGACGCTGCGGAAGCCTTTGGTGCCATTCGCAAGCAAGTGACTATTCCGTTGGTTGCAGATATTCATTTTGATTACCGTATTGCGCTGCGTGTTGCCGATTTAGGTGTGGATTGTTTGCGCATTAATCCAGGTAATATTGGTCGTGAAAAGCGCATCAAAGCTGTGGTCGATAAAGCGCGCGATTTAAATATCCCAATCCGAATTGGTGTCAATGCTGGTTCTCTTGAAAAAGATTTGCAGAAAAAATATGGCGAGCCAACACCTGATGCGTTGGTTGAATCTGCTTTGCGTCACGTAGAAATTCTTGATCAGTTAAATTTTTATAATTTTAAAGTCAGTGTAAAGGCGTCAGATGTTTTTATGGCGGTTGCGGCTTACCGCAAGCTTGCTACGCTAATCGATCAGCCCTTGCATCTAGGTATTACTGAGGCGGGCGGTTTGCGTTCTGGCACAGTGAAATCCTCCATAGGTTTAGGCGCACTGCTGATGGATGGTATTGGCGATACTATTCGCGTATCGCTTGCGGCAGACCCCGTTGAAGAAATTAAAGTAGGTTGGGACATGCTGCGCAGTTTGAAAATTCGCAGCAAAGGTGTGAACTTTATTGCTTGCCCAAGTTGTTCGCGTCAGAACTTTGACGTAATCAAAACCATGAACGACCTGGAGCAGCGCGTGGAGGATATTACCGTCCCTCTGGATGTAGCGGTAATTGGCTGTGTTGTAAATGGCCCCGGTGAAGCAAAAGAGGCTGATTTGGGACTGGCAGGCGGAACCCCGAGTAACTTGATATACATAGATGGTGAGCCCAATCAAAAGTTAACCAATGAAAATCTGGTTGATAATCTCGAGCGTTTGATTCGTGCCAAGGCTGCACAAAAGCAGGCACAAATGGATGCGGATGCAAAAAATATCATCGCAAAAGCCTGATGCTTTTGTGTTTATAAATAAGGTTTGAAATTGAAAAAAATACAAGCAATTCGTGGGATGAATGACCTGCTGCCAGCAGACTCACCACTTTGGCAATATGTTGAGTCTGTGGTTACTGACATACTTACGCGCTACGCCTATCAGGAAATTCGTTTTCCAATCGTCGAGTCTACAGAGTTGTTCAAGCGCTCGATTGGTGAAGTTACCGATATTGTTGAAAAAGAAATGTATACCTTTGAGGATCGCAATGCCGATAGTTTGACCTTGCGCCCCGAAGGTACTGCGTGCTGTGTGCGGGCCTGTGAAGAAAATGGGTTGCTTTACAATCAAACACAGCGCTTGTGGTATATGGGCCCCATGTTTCGCCACGAGCGTCCGCAAAAAGGACGTTATCGGCAGTTCCACCAAATTGGTGTTGAAACCTTTGGCATCCAGGGCCCCGATATCGATGCCGAGGTGTTAGTGTTAAGCGCGCGTATTTTGCGTGAGTTAGGCGTTGCTGATCATGTTCGTTTGCAGATTAACTCTCTGGGTAGTACGGAAGCTCGCACTACATACAAACAGGCATTGGTTGCGTATTTGGAGCAGGTAAAAGATCAACTTGATGAAGATAGTAAGCGTCGTCTTGAATCAAATCCTTTGCGTATTCTTGATTCAAAAGATGCTAACACCCAGTCATTACTAAACGCAGCGCCGGTGCTTCTGGATTATCTGGATGATGCTTCGCGCGAACATTTTGAAGGGTTAAAGTCGCTGCTGGATGCGGCTGGTATAGCGTATGAAGTAAATCCACGCTTGGTGCGCGGACTCGATTATTATGGTAAAACGGCGTTCGAATGGGTAACGGATAAATTAGGATCGCAAAGTACGGTTTGCGCTGGTGGTCGCTATGATGGTTTGGTTGAGCAGTTGGGTGGCAAATCAACACCTGCTGTAGGTTTTGGCATTGGTCTTGAACGCTTGGTGTTGTTGTTGCAAGCCGTGGAGGCAGTGCCAGAGGGTTTGGATCAACAAGCTGATGTTTACTTGGTGGCAGTTGGTAATGTGCAGTCTGTTGCCATGCAGCTAGCTGAGCGTATACGTGATGATTTACCTTTTGTTCGTTTATTGCTCAATTGCGGTGGTGGTAATTTTAAAAGCCAATTAAAACGAGCGGATAAAAGCGGTGCTGAAATCGCGTTAATTCTAGGTGAAGATGAAGCTCAGGCTGAGAAGGTAAGTATTAAATTCTTGCGTGATGATGTTGAACAGCAAACCCTTCCATTTGATGAAGCAATTGCCTATCTGCAATCGCTCGAGTAAAAAAATAACGTTTTCTTTAATCATTAATATTTCCTGCGCGTTGCGCAAGTCCTACAGGAGTCAATTGTGAGCGTACATCTTTCAGAAGAAGAACAATTAGAAGTCTTAAAGCGTTGGTGGAAGGATTATGGTAGAACCATAATCATCGCCGTATTAGTCGTTGTGGCTGGCTATTTTGGTTTTACAACGTGGCAGGATCAAAAACGTCAAGCGGCTGAAAAAGCATCAGTAATGTATGAAGAACTGTTGAAACTGGTTAACGTTGAGCCTGGCAAGGTAATCACCGATGCTGATAAAGCGACTGTTGCTCATTTAGCCGGTCAGCTGAAAGAGGCAAATAGCAAAAGCATGTACGCACATAGCGCGGCTTTTTTTCTTGCCAAATTGGCTGTTGAAGATAACAAGTTAGATGCGGCAGCGAGTGAACTTAAATGGATTTTGTCTGCCAAACCGGATGCTGCAACTGAGCAGTTGGCTCGCTTGCGATTGGCGCGAGTGTTAACTGCACAGAAAGCTTATGACGAAGCCTTGGCGCAATTGACTCCAGAACCAGCGGCAGCATTTGTTGCTGATTACGCTGAAGCACGCGGGGATATCTTTAAATTACAAGGTGACTTGGATGCTGCCAGAACCTCATTTGAAAAAGCGCTGACCTCAATTGATCCTCAACAACAAGAGCGTTACATGTTGTTGCAAATGAAAGTTGATGATTTGAAAGTAAATGATTCTGTGCCGGCAGCCCCTGTTGCTGAGGAGAAGTAAATGACGCAAGTCTCTGTGAGGCACTTTAGCTGGTTGGTTTTGCTTTGTGCATTCGCTGTTTCCGGATGTTCCTGGTTTAGTAAAAAAACAGGAAACGAACCCATGGAGTTAGTCGATTTTGAAGAGACTATCGACCTGGATCGGGTGTGGAAACGTGGTATTGGTGAAGGTCAAAACAAAGGTTTTAGTAGCCTCACACCTGCATTAGATGGCGATGTTATTTATGCGGTTGATTTTGAAGGTTTGGTTGTTGCAGTAAACACTGGTTCTGGCAAAAAGCTCTGGTCACGCAAGATTAATAAAGCAGAGCATGGATTGTGGGGATGGCTGAAGGGTTTCTTCGTTGCCACTGACCCGAACCGTCAAATCATTGGTGGTATCGCTGCTGAAAATGGTTTGTTGCTGGTGGCGACTTATGCGGGTGAAGTTATGGCTTTATCCAAAGAAAATGGCGATGAGTTATGGCGTAAACAGCTTCCGGGTGAAATAGTTTCAGCTCCACGTACTAACGGAAGTGTTGTTGCTGCTCAATCGGTGAATGGCAAGCTCTATTCCTTGGATGCCAAAACCGGTGAACAATTGTGGTTTTATGATAATCAGCCACCAGTTCTGACGTTGCGCGGTACGCCATCACCAATAGTCACCGACACAGCGATTTACACCGGTTTTTCCAATGGTCGCATGATGGCCTTTAACCCGAGTAATGGTTTGATACTGTGGGAGCAGCGTATAGCTTCACCAAAAGGTCGTTCAGAGCTGGAGCGGATGGTAGATATCCATTCCAGTCCAGTTCTGCGTGATGGGGTTCTGTATGTTGGCACCTATCAGGGTCGAGTCAGTGCAATAGCGCGTGGAACTGGCAGTCCACTGTGGGGAATTGATGGTTCAACCAGTGAAAATCTGGCTGTTTCCTCA
>Ga0307408_100000168_pt1 | contig 73520 bp, 112 predicted proteins | sample 322Cmetagenome_FD_202116 | JGI IMG/M metagenome (GOLD analysis project Ga0307408, IMG submission 202116) | Maize rhizosphere microbial communities from greenhouse at UC Davis, California, United States - 322HYB-C-3 | ecosystem: Host-associated > Plants > Roots > Rhizosphere > Soil | place... | reverse complement strand
AGGACTAAATATTTCTCTAACTTAAATGCAGCTTAACACGACACTCTCTCACACTTTTGATGTTATTGAAGTGAAACGAAAGGACGGACGGATAAGAAGAATTGATCTTAATGAAGCCAAAATCCTATGGGTACTTCAATGTGCTACAGGCGTGAGAGTGAGTGATCTTTATCGCCTTAAGGATTCATTAAAAAATGGGCAAGAGAAATTCAGAATGGAGACACAAAAGATAAAAGGAACTTTTGTAGAGATGTATCTTACTAAACCTGCTAGACAGGCATTAGATCTTTGTAATTGGGAAGTCCCTAATATGCAGATATCGGACTATCGAATAGCAATCAAGTACATCTACAAGACTTTATGGCCGGATGAAGTGATTGAAATGAGAACCAAGAATGGGTTTATATCAGTCCCCAAATGGCAGGAAATATCTTCGCATGATGCAGTAAGGACCTTTATTACAATAAGTGCCGAAAAAGGGGTACCAATACCTTCTATTGCGAAAGTGGTAGGAAAAACCGAACGTATAATTTACAGTAATTACCTCAATATTTCCCAGAAATCAGCAGAAGAGGCAGTTAGACAAGCATGGGGGTAAGCGTAGCTATTTGACTACATAATGGTACGGTTTTTGATCATTCTCTAGTTTTGAGAATTGAACTTATGACCCTAAACCCTACCCGATCATTTTTATATACTCATCTTGAAGAATTTATGGGGGCCAGTTCAGGCTCTATAACAGGTGTAATCATCCATAAGAACGCAGGGGAGATATTACTGACATTAGCGGTAGCTGTTTGTACAGGCTTCCTTGGTGCTTTTGGAGCACACTTATTCAAACTAATACGTAATAAATTAAACAAACCTCATGAACCCTAACCTTACCAAATTCGATCTTTGTAACAAGTCAATTAAGCAATCTGAAAGAGAGACTAATTTTTCTTCAAAGAAAGTACTTTCAAAAGTAGCTCCTGGCGAACGCAGGGCTAGTGCATTCAAACTTGAGAATGTTAAGAAGTGATTAAGAATCTGCACGACAAATATGCAGGAACAACCCCTATTCTTTTTAGAAAGATAGGGGATTCTTTGCTTTTAATAGGGTCAACGATTACTACTTATGCTATCCTGGAGGGAGATAAGACTTTTGCAATTATCTCACTTGTGTGTACAGTGATAGGTAAGATAATTACAAATTTTACATCTGAGAAATGAGTCTTTCCAAGTCAGCTAAGTTCTATCGGGAAAACAAAGCTTCCCGAGAGAAGAAACAAGCCTACGATAAGAAGCTGAATGCTCGTCCTGAGCAAGTCAAGAAGCGAGTAGAATCTAATGCTAAACAACGAGAAGCTAAAGCCAAAGGTATTAACACCAAAGGAAGAGACTGGGATCATGCAGTTAAACGCTTTGTGTCTGTAAAGACTAACCGGGGGCGTAGGGGTGAAGGCGGTCGTTAAGATTTAACGGTCTTATTCATCAATTGTAACCCTGTCACCTGACCCTATTTCAACTTTATGATCTTCCATTTAACTATGCTTTAAATCCACCATTTTCTGTACTGACACTGATTGACGGTAACTCTCAATGACCTTATCAATTCTTTCAAGATAGATACTCAACCTCTTATAAGCATTTTTAGCTTGGGTCCAGTCTTTCTTTTCTTGTTCAAGTTCGGACTCGGCCCTTTTCTCTGCTTTAGCGGCGGAGTCTAACGAAGAAGAAACCTTCTTAGCAAATGCTATCTTATATGTGTCTTCTAGTTCATTAGTTATTGCATAAGCTTCAGATACGTCATGCCCTATATTGACACTCAGTACCGCTAATCTATTTATTAACGTAGATATTTGTACAAGGTTAGAGGAGGTTTTATTCTCGTTTAGCCATGAAATACAATCCTGAACTTGATCAATGCTACTCATTTGTAATTATTGAATATTGTTTTCCCTGAATAGTTTTTTACTAAATGAATAACACAACACTGAACTCTCGAACCTTTAAATATAGTACGAGGTAAGTGCGTCACTGATTGCATACCAAAAGTCATCAGGGTATTGGTTCTTTTTTGAGAGTTGATTAAAGTCAACCAAGGCATTAAAGCAACAATTTCATCTGACATCTCCATGCAAGAGAATAGTATCTTATAACCTAATTCCATTGGAGTAAATGGTGGATTCATAACAATAGCATCGAATCTCTCTTGCCCCATTTGAAAGAAATCTCCTGGGGAGCTGACAACTCCACGAGACTTTGCTGCATTTGATAAGTTACCCAGCCCAGGTGTGGGCTCAAGTATTGATTCGTAATAGGTTTGATTTAATAATGATACCATGTATTCACAAACCTGTATTGGTGTTTGAAAATTCGTACTCATTCTTTCATCAGGGTTATCTCTTGCTCTAACTCTTCAATTCTCTCCTTCAATTCCTCAATCTCATCAGTCTTTTTTTCAGATTGCTTCTCCAATTCATAAATCTTAGTTTCCATCTGATCTAAATCAGCTAGTAAATCAGTTACATCTGAAGTATGAAGCCCAATATGTTTGAATGTAGGTTCTCCCATTTGATCCTCAATAATTCTAGGGTCTTTAATTGATTGTTTGTATTTCATTTTTGCCAGTGTTTATTTATTGATACTGATGCTCCACCTTCTAAATCCTCCAAGAAGTAGGATAGAGCGTTTGACATTTCTTTTTTAACTAATTGAGCAGTTTGTTCTGCATATTCGTCTAAAACCGTACATACCAATTCATCATGAATGGATAATACCAATCTACCAATGTTATTTTTTGAGAGATATTCATCTACCTTAATCATTGCTATCTTAATAGCGTCTCCGTTACTTCCCTGAATAGGCGCATTTGCCGCCTCTCCATAAACCTCACCATCAAAATATCTTCTTCTTCCAATCTTAGTTGTTACCAGATATCCTTTACTGTTAGCTTCGTCAATTTTACTTTGTAAGTATTTAGATAATTTAGGAAGTGCTTTATCTATTGCTTCTGAAATTCTTTTAGCTACTGTCATTCGCTTCCTCTCAGGAGTAACTGGATTGATATACCTGGCCAGAATTTCATATACTCTTTTAGGACCACCTTTGTAGAACTTGGAGAAAGTAACAGATTTATGAATGTCTCTAAATTCTTGAGGTATGATGGTGACTTTGCCTACTGTAATAGAATCTTTACTTTTACTAATCTTAATCGCCTGATCGTAAATGATAGTTGCACTAATCGTGGCCAATTCAGAGTGCATATCAGTTCCTTCTTTCAAGCTCTTCATAAGAAGATCATCCTTGGAGAAGTCAGCAGCTAAAGCAATTTCAGCGCCACTCATATCAGAAGTAATCACGCTATGCAATGGAGGCGCAATAAAAAACTCCCTTAATGCAGACCCTGCGCCTGATTTATCAGATGGAATGTTCTGAAGATTAGGATTAGATGAATTTAAACGAGCAGTTGTCGTAATACATTGACCATATTCGGTATGTATACAATTATTGCTGTCAAGCCTCTCCAGAAAAGAATCTCCATAAGTTGAAAGCAGTTTGTCATATTCTTTATATGATTTAAAGATTCGGATAAAATCTTTTAGAGGGGTATCCGGGTATTGGTTGACATAGTTATCTAACGTAGCCTCATCAACGCTTTGCTTCTTTACCTTATTCTCCTCCTTGATGGGCACAGGTAGCTTCATCTCCTTAAACAGGTTTATCATCTGCTTAGAAGATTTGTAGTTGATATTCATGAAGAGTCTCATCGGAAATATCTTCATCAGCTCGTCATCCAACTGACGGATATAATCCTTACGAGTAATATCCCACTCCTTCAGTTTATGTTTCCACCTGTCAACGTCTATCAGACAACCATGAGATTCCATTTTAACCAGAACCGGAGTTAATCTGTTTTCAAGTTTAACAACCTTTTGCATTTCTAATTCAATCAACTTCTGTTCCAGCACCTCTTTTAAGGGAATAAGGTATTTTGTATCCCTGGCAGCATAAGCTAATTGTTCTGGAGTTAGGGGTTTATCGTTTAGAAATGATTTCTGTAATTCCTTTTTATCCTCACCTAAATCAATGTTTAGTTCACGCTGAAGTACACTGCCTAAGTCATGTGTGTATTTTCTTGACCCACCATGAAGTATCTGAGAGCCAAGCATAGTACACCAAGTATTTTCTAGAAGCACTCCGTAGTTCGTATAGATAAACCCAGTATCAAATTTGGTCTTATGGCAAATAATCAGATTATTATTTGCTTGAATGCTCTTAAAGAAAGTGATTAATTCGTCCTTAGTGTAGTATTCTGGAATGATCAAGAGCTCTTGCCCGGCAATATGTAGGGCAATAATTCTTATTTTATGCTTCCAACAAATTGCTCCATTAGTTTCCAAGTCGAGAGGAAGAGGTTGACCATACTCTGGTAAAACTATATCATCAAGATATGGGTTGAGTACATATTGAGGATGTACCTCTATTACTGTTTGCTGAATCATTCTGAAACATTAATTGGAATAGTAATTGCCAGTTCTTTTACCTTCTTCACATAAAAATTTACGAGGGATCGAGAGATACCTAGTATTTCTGAAATTTCCTTTTGGTTATAGCCCTTTTTCATGAGTTTATACAACTCAATCAGCTTCACACCCCCTTTTAATTTCGATGACTTACGCCAAATCTTTCGATATAACTGATTAAAGAACCTATTCTCATTTGCCTCATCCTCAGAGAGGATCATTAAATGATCAGGTGCCTCCCAATGAAATAGATCATCGCCTCGAACCTCTTGTATAGATTCTTTATATGTCAAATTACCGTACCTGAAATAGGCATATTTTATTTGTCGTGCTGCCTGATATTTTGACAGTGAGAATAAGTCTTCTCCAGTACGCATGAAGTGGTATAGCCAAGCATCATGCACTAAGTCTTTAAATATGACTCTGTTCAAAGAGAAGGCATAACCACAACATGTGTAATAGTTAGTCATACTAGAAGGGTAATTCCGAATCTCCTTTGCCCCCTAAAAGAGTAATGTTATCACCCATTATTTCGGTGACATAGCGAGTAACGCCGTCTTTTTCCCAAGATCTAGTTTTAATCTTCCCTTCGACAAGTACTTGGTTGCCCTTCTTTAGATATTTAGAAGCAATCTCCGCAACCTTACCCCACAGCACAATGTTGTGCCATTCTGTTGATTCCTTTTTGTTACCAGATTTATCTTTTGAATACTCTGATGTAGCTATAGAAAAATTAGCTACTTGATTGCCATTTTCTAAGTTACGTACTTCTGGGTCTTTACCTAACCTCCCTAAAAGAATTACTTTGTTCACTTTTATAAAATTTATAAAGTTTAGTTATTATTTCGTCCAAATCTTTGGCAGTTGTGTTCTTAGTCTTAGAGAACTTAATAGCCTCTTCAACAGCTTTAAGTCTAAGCACTCCATCTTGATCAAGATGTTTTACTAAATACCCATCAATGATGGAATTTGGTAAATCTCCAACTACATTAGGCAGCTCCATTGGTAAATGTTACATCAATGATAGGGCTAGTCTGCGTTGATGATAGTGTATCGATCAACCCACGTACCTCTCCATGAGGTTTCGTATTTAGATATTCGACAAGAGCGTTACTCAGTTCCTGAGTGATTGCCTTCATCTTGATTGTTTTTGATTCCTTGTTCACTTCCTGGGGAAGTTCCATTGTTTCTTTCTTTGCCATTTTTAGTTAATTTATTGTTAGTTATGTTTAGTTGTTTAATGGTTATCAAATACCATATTCGAGCTTGAACGCGTAATCTCTGCTTTAGCTGATAATTTTGATTTCTTTTGTTCTATTAACTCGAACTCTCGTATTAAGTCATCCTCATTCATACTGAGGATGACTTTCTCACTATAAGTAAGTTTCATTAATCAATTACTCTTTTTTTAAGTCCTTCTAAAGGATCGAATCTTTGCTGTATTCCAACAAAATAAATTCCTTTAGCCAATACCGAGTGGCGATGATCTTTCTTTTCAAGAACTTTCGCTTTATTAAGTGATACTCCAGTCCCTTTAAGGATTTCTTGTAAAGAGTGATTAATAATACACTCTTTCTTTGCATCAATAATAAACCCATCCTCCAATTCATACATGTCATAATCACCAAACAAAGCGTGAAAGCTACCGCTACGTTCAGAGGCTGCTATAAATTGCTTGTTGATTAATTTTGCTGTTACTGGGATTGATTTGATCTCAAACCATTGTGTGTCACCTTGCATTTGTGCTTTTCCTGTATAATTCATATTTTTAATTGTTTAAATTTTTATTAATACTAATTCGCACTGATCCATTCGTATTTTAGTTCTTTAGGAACTTGTTTTGGCCTGTGCCATTTAGCACATTCAATTGCATCTGTAAATGTGGGACAGGTATCTATCAAATACTCCGTACGAGTAGATGGGCATACCATGTGTATCCATGCGTACGGTTGATTTAGCTCACCTTTTGAATTTTGTAAAAAAGAATAGGATTGTTTTGTCTTAAACAACTTTATAGTTTCGGAATAATCTTTTGTATGCCTGATAGTTTTAGAATCTACTTCAACAGCTTGAAGAAAATTTAATAGTCCCTCATTGCCTTTATTCTCTTTGATCATGCTAATGATTATACCTTTTTCATCCTCATTCTGAATCTTAACAAATTCCTCAAAGGTCATTTTATTCTCAACTACTTTAGAGAAAATTTGTTTATCAATCAATCGTCCATTTACATAAAAACATTCCCACTTTGTAAGATCGGAGAACGATGCCCATTCTACAGCAGATTCATTAGTACTATGAAGATCATTATTGGAGTTTCTATGTATTGCTTTAGGGAACTTACTTACTATACATACTGCTTCGGTAAATATAGCTGAATAAATATTTGATTTTTCATATGCTGAACTAAACATCTCTAACTCTTTTTTTATTGGAGCCTTGATATTTAACTCGTTTGCAATAAAATTCCACCATGTAAATAAGCATGATGAATAAATGTTTAATGTAAATAAGTAATCATTAACATATTGGATTCTCTGCGAGTACAACTGCGAGTCCAATTGCGAGTACAACTGCGAGCGCAACTGCGAGTACAACTGCGAGCGCAACTGCGAGTTCAACTGCCAGTTCAACTGCGAGTCCAACTGCGAGCCCAACTGCGAGCGCAACTGCGAGTCCAACTGCGAGCGCAACTGCGAGTTCAACTGCCAGTTCAACTGCGAGTCCAACTGCGAGTACAACTGCGAGCCCAACTGCGAGCCCAACTGCGAGCGCAACTGCGAGTCCAACTGCGAGTCCAACTGCGAGCGCAACTGCGAGTCCAACTGCGAGTCCAACTGCGAGTACAACTGCGAGTCCAACTGCGAGCCCAACTGCGAGCGCAACTGCGAGTCCAACTGCGAGCGCAACTGCGAGTTCAACTGCGAGCCCAACTGCGAGTTCAACTGCCAGTTCAACTGCGAGTCCAACTGCGAGTACAACTGCGAGTCCAACTGCGAGCCCAACTGCGAGCGCAACTGCGAGTCCAACTGCGAGTCCAACTGCGAGCCCAACTGCGAGCGCAACTGCGAGTTCAACTGCGAGTACAACTGCGAGTCCAACTGCGAGCCCAACTGCGAGCGCAACTGCGAGTTCAACTGCGAGCCCAACTGCGAGTCCAATTGCGAGTACAACTGGATTGCGTGTATCTCTGGAGTAAATAAATGTTTTATAAAATTATACAGTAGCTGTGCTTCATAAGGATTTTCAGCTACGACCATTAAAGGTTTTTTATAACCACATTTCTCATATTGAAGGCACACTGCTTCATAGGCATGCCCATAGTTAAAGCGATTGTATCGACCTCCATCGAAAACACCTTCTAAAGCCTTGACTTGATACTGAGGTATTTTAGCCTGAATTTCTGGAGTAAAATCTTTTATGGTTTTCATAGTGTAAATAACAGGATTAGACAAATTACAATCATGATGTATGGGATAATATGTAACACACCGATTATCAGCCTGATAAGGTATTTTGTACTCATAAACCTAATTTAGCTTGTATAGCTTTAGATACTCTAAATGATTGCTTAATTTTTTCTAAAGATGTTGTACCTGCCAGTACATTTGCTTTTACAGTATCAAATTCTTTAGTTCCTTCATTTAGCCAGGGGTTGTCCTGAGTCTTAGGGGGTTTTATTTCTGTTTGATTCAGAGCAGTGCTCGCTTTAGATTCTGTTTTGTGATCATTAGTTGCATCTGCATCTTTAGAATCATCCAAAAGAAAGAGACCATTTAACGCATACTTACGAGCATAAGAGGAAGTTGCGCCAGTAATCTGGCTATCCTGCATACCTTTTAGTTCCACTGAATGTTTTGCGTAACCCGGAACTGCCCATTGTTGTTTAATCATTCCATCTTTAGTGTATTCAGTCAATGTAGCAGTTGATTCTATGAATAGATGACCACCAATCTCTATTAACTTATCAGGGATTATTAATTCTGAGTTCGTTTCAGCAAGTAGGGGCTTGAGCGCTTCTTGAATATCCTCTGCATTTCTGAAATGATATTTTCCGAAAAGATTGTATTGTGATTTCGGAGCTTTAAGTTTCTGTTGAATTGTCTGTAGTGCTGTCATGCGATTTTAGTTAATTTATTATCATCAATCATATTTTCAATGATTATATCATTAGGAAGAAGAGTATGATCATAATCAATAGTGTCAATAGACAGATCTCCTACTACTTCAGGACTAACATACACTGATGTTATTTCGTTGCCTGCTTTTGTGATTACTATTCGTGCCATAGTGGGTTTATTTTTTGTTTAGTTTCCTTCTTTAATCAATATCATATTTTTAAAATTGGTAGCTAGCTCAGGACTGGTACTAGATGGATGCTCATCATACATACACTACCAATATTGTTAGGATAGACTTATTCTCTTCCTTCTACCCCTACCAGTGTCTATTCTTATTCTAATAGACACTGGTATTTATCTTAATCAGTTTTTACAGTTGGCTTTGAAACAGCGATTAAGATAATCTTTATACGTAACATGCTTAGATAAAGTTTAGGTAATTTTTAGTTATTTTTATCTAAAAAATAAAAGGGTTTCCCCTTTTATCTTAAAGAGATCCATTTGGCCTTGTTCTTACCTTCGCTGCGATACTTAAATCCCCAACTATTCTGCAATCTTACATCACCTACGTAAGCCAGCATCTGATTCCTGGTTAATTTAGGGAATAAAAATAGCATGGTTTCGTAAGCTTCATCAAAGCTGATTTCCTTTCTTCCTTTTTTAGCTTCGTCTTCTAAAAAGTGAATTAGATTAGATATAAAGCCTACATTAGGTTTCGTTGCCCCCTTCGTATTTGCACTACCCGATTTTTTAATTTTATCAGGCGAATACAAAGCTTTCATAATCTCCTTACTTACTGATTTGGATTTTATTTCAGCTTTAACAATTAATCCATCGGGAGAGTCTATTCTCGAAATCTTAGTTACATCAAGATCTTCCTTTTCCTTCAGGTAAAGAGTTATGTCTTGTAAAAAACGTGTTTTGTCCTTTAAAGCCGCATAATAAGTAGCCTCTTTCTGGTCATTTACATCCAATTCAACTTCGCCCGATCGGTAAGTTATGATCGATTGTTTCATAAAAGTTTGTGGTTTTAACAAAATTAGGTGTTATTTACTGTAATAGCTAGTCTGTAGGAAAAATTTTTATATCCTCCAAAATAGACATCATTTCTTCTTCAGAATCAGTTTCCCAACTGGCCTGGGGATAATAATCATCATTAGCCATGAGAGTGATTGAGTACTGATCCTGGGATTTAATAACTAAAGCACCAAGACGATTTGCGAATGTGTGAATGATCTGGGTCGTGTTTGTGGGTTTGTTTGGCATAAAAAGGGTTGTTTTAGATTTACTTCATTATCGTTAATAGCATACAATTAAAAAAATAAATCACAACCCCTGCCAAGACACAACCCACTATTAATGTTATGATTGACCATTGCATATGGTTAAATTTTTTTATAAAACGCTCTATAGTCATTATTGTTTAATATAATTTAATGTTTTTGTGACCAATTAATATATTCAATAATTGATTTATAAGTTCTTTGGATAAGATCAGCCTCCCATTGATCATATCCGCTAATTGGCTGGTCCATTTCACCTTCCCATATAACTACTGAATAGTAGATATGCCCATTTGTACGTGAAGTATAAATATTAAACAGGCAATCATAGTGATTTATGCTTTCAAGCATGGGGATGAGAGTGTTCCAGGTAATAATGGCAGGAATATGCCCAAAAAAATGCTGAAGAAGAACCCTTTCATAATTAGTTGGTTTGATGCCTTTTGGTTCTAGTCCATTGTGTTCCATATTTAGTTAAACGTTAATTTATATTTAGTTGTTTCAAAATTTAACAAAAAAAAGATAGAACCCCTTACGGATTCTATCTTTAGGACATCCCTTACATTCTGGATTTAATAGATGCCTTTAAAATAGGCCACAACTGAGCTGTAAGTGATTTGAGGTACTCATCATCAAAAGCCAATTCATTACTGACCATTATCAATTCAAGATAATGGCGTAGATCTGCTCTGGTGCTTCTTAGTCTACCAGCATTTTGATGAGAATTGGTTACCTCAACGGTAATAGGAATGAAGATTGTTTGTGAAGTGCTTGACATAGTACTTAACGTTTTAAAGAGTGAATAAATAACGGAGCGACTTTCCTGCTGTCAAGCACTTGTTACAGATACTGCCTGAATCATTATAACCCAGGCGCAGGGGTTCGCTCCGCGTTTCTTTGACAATATTCATCCGATCTGTAACGTTTACTTGACGATACGAATGTAGGAATAATTTTATAATTGTCAATTATTTTTGTTTAATATTTTTAAAAATCAATGCTCCTATCAATCCTAAAATCAATCCTGAAAGGATAACATTCAATGATTGAAACAATTCCGCGTTAAACCCACCAGGACTCCAAAATTGATCACCTAATTCTCCGCCTATACGTTGTCTGCGAGACCAGTGAGGTTTATGAACTAGAAAGTAATCACATACTGCATAAAATATTATTTCTATTGCTCCAATAACAAACAGAATTGCTGCCCATTGTTTAATATTTTTCATAAGGGGTAATTTATCCCTTATTTCTATCTTCTACTAATTATAAAATGCTCAGTGTATGTCTTTTCTTGGATGTCAGTAGGAGAGTCCCATATTCTTATGGAAACATTACTGCCGTCCATAGTTTTAAAATCTGAGGAAGGGATTGCAGGAAATTGTATATATGAGACATTGTTGTATCCAGTAGCAATAGCCTGTGAAACATCAGTTCTAAAAAATAACCCCACCCCCTGGATAATATCATCCTGTCCCGTGGTGTAATTTTTGCCATCAATAGAAAACTTAGATCCTTTCTTTACATAGAAATCATTCCCAGATTTAAATATTGTGAAGTTGGCTGATAGGTTAGGAACTGAGAAAGTCCAATTACCAGTAATGTCAGTAATAGGTTTAGGGTCATCAGGTGAGCAAGCGATTAAAGCAACAAGAATGATAGTGATATACTTCATAGTTTTTGTATTAGTTTACTACTAATATAGGGGATTCTTTTCTCGTTTGATTTTGGAGTTAAACGTATTCTTTTGATAGTACAAATTCTACTTCGGTTGTTATCCACATTTCTGAATACCGATGAGTACTCCCATCTTTAAAAAAGACATTCCAAAGTTTACCACCTGAGCTATTATTAGAATCAAAGGTTATACTCTTAATAGGTTTGTTTTTGTGTTTATCACCATAGGTAACAAATGTCTTTTCTATATTCATTTTGGTAGGATTGCCGCCGGCATTTTCGAATTCTCTAAGTGTGATTGATATTTTCATATTTTCAAATCGTTTGGTTTAGGTCAAATGACTGGGTAATATTTGACTATACAATTGAGATCCAAGATTCGATTTTTTGTCTATCTCTTGCCACATAATAACTTTACCTTTTAGATTATTTTTTAAAATCGCATCATCTAGGGTATCTGCTTCTATTTTTAAGATGAATTGGAAGGTTTTATTTCCTTCAGTTTTTATTCTCATTTCAGATTGAGATATAAATTCATCAGCTAGTTCAAAGCTAATTCTTAGTCTTTCTGATGCTAGCAACGGAGTATCCATGACATGATGGGCGCGTAAATCAGATTGCTGCTTTTCAGTTATTAATCTTTCGATTAAATCAGAAGTAAGAATTCTTAATGCTATTTCATCTCTAGTCATAATTTTTAAATTTAAAGGGTTTTTAATTTAGCTTCTGCATTTTCTTTTGTTTCAAATGTACCTACTATTTCATGAGTAGTAGTATCCCATATTATCCAATAGCTGTTTGATTTTTCAACTATGAAAAGTGGAAGTTTTATTTTAGACTCCATAAAATTTTAATGTTTAATCAGTCCAAGTTTTATGTTTACACACTGTTACTATATTTGAAATACTTGTGGAGAATTTAGCGGCTAGTTCTCTGAATGTTTAGTTATTTACTTTTCAAAATCAAACGAGAAACAGCCCCCTTAATACAAGATTGGGTAACTGAGTTTTGATTAGCATAATAAGCAGCTAATACCTGATTAATGTCTTTTTTCATATTTAGTTAATTTTAGGTTAAAAAGGTAAACATTGATTGTGGTTATAGTTAAACACTCTCATCTTCCTAAAAGCTTATTTAGAAGTTCATTTAGAGATATCCTACTCTCTTCTCTTTCAGACCTGATGTAATCACTCAACTGCTTTTCGTATACTTTCAAATCTTCTACAGAAGCGATTGTGTTCGCGGTTGCAAGTCCTAGTTTTTCAATATACTTTAAGTTCAAGATAGTAGCTTGAACAGCCGATAGGGCAAATGCTTTTTCGGTGGTGGTACTGTTTTTTGTTATTCTTTCCATGTTTGTATTGGTTAGTTAAAAGGGTTTGGGAATAGTGTAATTAGGATGACCTTGTTCGGCCAAAAACTCACGTATAATTCTGCTTCCTGAATTTATTTTGTCAAAAGGCTTTACGCTGCCTCTTTCAAAATTTTCCGCCAGCTCATCAATATCAGTTGCAACATATGCGTAGCTGGTCATAGTGGAGTCTGAATCATTTCTTAAATCACTAAATGTTTTATGGCGTGAATAAGCAACTGGCTCGATTGATTCAATATTATAGGCATAGTTCAAATACCGGTGATGACGATAATATACTATGAACCCATCTTCAGGTAGGTCTCCACCATTATTGAATGCACCTGTGTAAATCCGGTCTCTTTCTAGAGAGATGAATTTTTTGTAATCATCCAAATTTTCAAGTTCAAATTCTTCCCCAAATTCAATGCCTTCATTAAAATCTGAATATTCAATAGAAAGCCTTTCAACAATTGCCTCAAACCCTAAATCTAATTTGATTGCATTCGCTGCTTTAATTGCCGTTGCCTCAGTTAAATGGTATGTAACATAACCATATTGCGGATCTACTGTCTGTGAATCATCCCAGCGGTATTGGTACGCCATGTAAAAGCACAATACACTAATTTCGTTTATAGCCCTTTTTTCAGCTTGTGATTTGAATTGTGATTTTCTCATTCTGTTATGGTTTTTTGGTGCCGGTTCCTTAGCCTCCGTTAAGAGGCTTTGGTGCGATTAGTTAGTTTTTTAATCAGTATCTAAAATTAAAGTGTCTGTAATCTAGTAGCATTTGTTAGTTCGTATCCTGAAGAAAGAATTTCATTTTTTGCTTTTTCAAAATTCTCTCTTTCCTGCCAGTCCAATTTCATGTTCATTCCTTTTTCTTTCATTTGTTTTTTACTCTTTGCTTCGCAAATGTATGCTTTGTTTTCTGTTGAAAATGCTAAGTAAGTTTTCATATCTGTATTGTTAAATGATTTTATCTTTCTCTTATATCAAATTTTTCATCGAAAGCTTTTTCAAGAGCTTCAACAATTTCGTTGAGCTTTTTAGGATTCAGATTCTGAACAAACGCATTCCCCTCTTCCCATATTTGTAAATCAAGCCCAAACTCATCATTCGCGAATGAACTTACTGTATCATATATCTTAGTAACGTTATCAGTCCAATATCCGTCAGAACCGTTTTCACCCTTCCAATTTGCATCATAGTCTTCTTGTGTTAAGAGCATATCAATTTTAATCGAAAGATTATTGTTTTTGATGCTGTATACTAAATCGCTCTGTGCTGTTTTCATATCTGTATGTTTAGATAAATGGGTTTAAAATAATTCTGAGTGCTCTAATCTTAAATCTTCGATAGTATTTTCGATAATGGCGTTTTGGTATACGTCTAGGTCATGCGCACCATTTGACATATCTATAATATCCTGGTCCCAATAAAACTGAATATCATTTCCCTGAACGTCTACTGTACAACCGGCTTCTGTAGCTCTGTATTTTAGAGCGTCAATGATGATGTCTAAATTTTCCTCGTTATAACTGTTTTCAATAATAAGTTTTTTGATTGTGTTCATATCTGTATGTTTTAATTGATGATGTAAAGTCGTTTTTAAGTAAGCCCAGGGCACGGAAACAAACGACTATAACCGGCCCGGGCTGAATCCTGAATTACTCAGGAAGTCCATTGCAAAACGTTATAAAATCAGGGCTAAAACTTCCAAATTCATCAAATACCTCACGATCTTCAAACTCCTCCGTTTGCAAATAGAATGGATAATTTGCCTTGCTGTTATATGTAGTTTTAAATAAGTATTCCTTACCCTCAATTTTAAATCGAATATTTGTTACCGTTAAACTGCCTTCCTCTAATAATTCGATATTGAAAGGATTTCCATCGTGTTCAAATTCAATTTTTGCGGGTAGATTTGAATTATCATGAATGAGTAGACACAACTTGCCAACGCATTTAAGAAGCTTTGCCTCGTTAAATAAATCGCGTGGTATTACACGTATGTAAGTTTCGTTTTTCATTTGTCGTTTGTTTTAAAGATTGAAAGTTAATTATTTTAACCGTGTTCTTTCTTCCAGTTTTCGAAGTCCTCTGCGTAGAGTTTACAAAACTCCTCTTGTTGAGGATACGAAATAACGTTTTTACCAACGTCTCCATTTGTTTTATAATGATTATCGGGAAATTCCTTTTTGTAAGCCTCTACAGTTTCGTAAAAAAGCCGATTAAATCTTTTATGCAAAATTGTTTTTACGCGGTCTTGTATTGTCCCTGCATATCCTTCGCATTCACCATTACCAAAAAATCCAGATAGATGAGATTTTAAAATATCATTATCTGAAGGCTTAACAGCCTGCATATAGATTGTATCTCTTAATTCTGTTAATTTTCTTGTATTCTCAGCGAATAAAATAAGATCATTCACCTCATGAGTGGTTGCACCCGTTTCAAATTTAGGCTTCATAAGTCGTTTGTTTTAAAGGCTGAAAGTTAATTATTTTTTGCCCTGCTTTTTAGGTACAAAAGCTAGAATTACTTGAATTGATGTGGTTTTCATAATTATTGTGTTTAAAGTTTCATAGTCCTTTTGCTTTTCTAATCACTGATTCGCGCTCATGCGAACGCGTCATTCCATCGTCTGCAATACCTCGTTCGTAAAGTTTTTTTGCAACAGATGGTTTTAAACGGTCTGGCAAAGCGTTGAGCATTACGAGGATAATCTCGTGCGCCTTCTCAAGCTCTTCAAGCATTCCGGGTGCTTCCGCAATTAAGCTAGCATTATGTCGTGACCCAATTACCTTGCAAATTGGCCCAAATTTAGTATCTATCATATCTATTGATATTTCTAAATCATCAATAAACATAGAAGGCTTTTTTACAACATTCCAAGGCCCTGGTGTATGTTGTGTTTTCATAATTATTGTATTTAGTCGTTTTTAATATTATTGTACATTGTAAACCTAGCAATCATTGCTATGGTTAATACTAGCCCAACTAGAATTGTTGCTACAATATCGCCTCCGGCTATGATACTTAAACCAATCGCTAAAACTAACAGCCCAATTAGAATGTTTTTGTATGTTGTCATATTCGTATTCATTATTATGATATAAAGATACCTAATTTAGGTTAAAAGTCAAGGGATTACCTAAAAATAATTTAAATATTTAGTTAGTCTCAATTTGGGAATCAAACGAGAAAAGAATCCCCTTAAATAATAAAAAAGACTATTTTCAAAATCAAACGAGAAACAAACCCCCTAAACCCATATATCAAATTACCTATAAAAGCAATTACACTAAGAGAGAAGAGAAAGGTTTGCGGGCGCGTTGTAGTGTGGGGTAAATATTCCAATTTAAGCTTAAAAAGCTCTTGTTTGAGTTAGTATAATGCCTAATTACATTAATTCAGAATATTCTTTGTGTTTTATCGGGAACTATCCAAATAATCTACTGAATAATTAATAGTTTATTAGTGATTAGTTTGCTTGATCAATAAAGTTTCATCAATAATTAGTTTAATTGTTTAATAGCCTCTATTAATCCAAAGAGTAGAGTAATAATCTATTATCTACGAATACTTTCGTACTTGACTACTGAATGTTATCGCAGTCCTGACAGGACTAATAAAAACAGCCTTTTCAATATCAAAAATGAGGTATTACCCTAATCAGGTGAGGTGTCAGGTGAGGTATTGTAATCATCCCAGCCCTTTACTTCAATAGTTTTATGGAAATAAAGAATGCTTTTTCAGGGGGAATTGATCATCCCAGGGGGTATGTCAAACTTTAGGGTAAAAAGACGGGGGTGGGTAGGGGATTAACCATACTCCACATACAAAAAATTATATAAATCCTTGAATTCTATACAGAAACAGAGGATTTTCTCCTATACCCTCAGAATTGACTTATAGGAAGAGATTATTTTAGACCTATCTGTAATCATCCCAGTAATTATAGAGTCTCCTAGGGCTTAGGATTGAGTTGTAACTAATTTAGAAAATGATGTAACTAAATTAGATAAGTGTTCGTTAGGAGCGGTATGAAGTTTACTTACAAAAAGCAGAACCGTTTACTCATGAGTACCTTTCTGATGTGGAAAGGATTTACGAAGTCATGACCTCTGGTGGGGTGGATACTGATCTTGAGACTTGCGCCTGGTTATGGGGTAGTCATTCGGAGAAGTATGCTGCTGGTTGGTTAGGACTTCCTAAAAAGGATAACGAGTTATTTGATATCCTTATAGAGGAAGCAAGGTATTGTAGGTGTTTTAAAGGATTCGATATATGAAAAATACACCATTTCTTGATTTTTATTACAAATGGATAGGTTCAGAGAAAAATGTCTATGGACTTTGTAATCATCTATCTGATGAAATGCTAAGCTCTGAAGCATGGTCGCTAATCTGCCCTTCTAGAGAAGAGCTTGAGTCTCATGTTGAAGATGGTTTTCGTAGAGGGTACTGGGGTGAATATGAATTAGGGCATCCATTATCCCGTGAATATTACGGTAAATTCAATGAATTTCGTCAGAACATTATCCTTATATGTGCGGCGGTGAATGGGGAGTTATAGGGAGTTCTTTTCTCGTTTGGATTTAACTAAAATTAACTAAATATGATTCGATTAACGTTACTGGTATTATTATCCTGCTCAAGGGATAAGTCTCCCTGTATTCAGGTCACTATGTATCATGATGGAGATAAGATAGGTGTTTATACTGATGTAGTTAGTATATCTAAAGAGATAGGATGTGTTACTGTCGATTTAAGAAATGGGCAAAGAGTTAGTTGGAATGGAGATTATTTAATTGAAAGACAATGAAATATATCAAAAGAATACTGGGGCTGCCTTTCTATCTAGCCTTATTACTTATCTCTCAGATATTCTTAGTAGCTCTTCATACTAAGAACTGGATAATCTATGGAGGAGAAGCAGTAGCATATCAAAAAGGAGATAGAGAGACTATTTATGACATATTTCAAGAATTAAAGAAAGTAAAATGATAATTATACTGATTGCTTTAGTATGGCTTTCTATGGGAGTAGGGGGCTATTTTTTAGTTAGAGCGGCGTATAGAAGAGACACCATGTGGACTGTTGAGGCTAGAAATTTTCACTTACCATTTATTCTAATCGGTCCTACGCTTATAGTTGCTGGATTATTCATGCGCATAGAGGCTAATGATGATGTCTCATCATGGTAAGACTCCTAGTTGATTTAGACGGGGTACTGTATAAAGGACTGTTTGCAGTAGAAGGGTACTATAGAGGAGTAAAAGCTTGCGAGAATATCTTAGAAAGAATAATGGATAGGTGGGATACCAGGGAGATTTCTCTTTTTCTGTCAGGTCCAGAGAACTTTCGTAAAAAGATTGATCCTTCCTATAAAGCTAATCGAGTCTCAGCATCAAAACCTCAATATCTGCATGATGCCAGAGAGTACTTTATAAAGTATTGGGGGGCTATTTTTTCGTTTGGTTTAGAAGCGGATGACCTCATTGCTATGAATCACGATGAGGATTGTATTATCTGCTCCGTCGATAAAGATTTCTTCCAGTTACCGGCTACTATCTATGACCCATTTAAAGATCAAGTTCACGTGATTAATAATCCTGAGTTCTTTTTCTACCGCCAATGCCTGACTGGGGATAAAGTTGATAATATACCTGGAATCAAGAACCCGTATAAGTCACATTGGACTAGTCCGCCTAATTTCTCAGAAGCAACTGCCGCTGAGGTTCTGGAAGGTAAATCTAAAGAAGAGATGAGGGAAGTGGTACAGAATATGTACAAACTTCAGTACGGTGACGATTGGTACGTGAGGTACGATACTAATCTTCAATTACTCTTTTTGAAGAGAGCCTTGGATTCTACTTATAATGAATACTTTTAATTAAGGAGGTAATTATGTCTGATATATCAATGTGTAAAAATGAGGAATGTCCTCTTAAAAAGACCTGCTATAGATACGTAGCTATACCTAATGATTACTGGCAAGCATATGGTCAATTTGTTTATAACAATGGTTGTGATTGGTACATAGAGGTTTCCTCGTTTAATTCGGAAATAACTAAAAATAACTAAAAATGAAAATCGGAAAAAACTTTGAAATTGACGATTATGCCTTAATTATAATTGTTTCTATCATCTTCTCGACATTGGCATTGGTACTCGCCTAGATGAACTATTACAAATGCTCAGATGGGACCAAAGTTTCGGAAGGTGTTATTAAATCAAAATTAAGTGCTGCATATAAGGAATTCTATCTATTTGACCCTGTAGGAAGCTGTGAAGGATGTGGGCAACCTGCGACCTGTACAGCTCATATTTATCCTAAAGCACTTTGTAAGTCTTCAGGTAAAACAGAGTATATCTGGAACCCTATTAACTGGTTCAGATCTTGTTTTTCTTGTAACCTATTAGCGGAAAATGTGGCCTCAAACGAAATAAAGAACCTCCTGAACTACGAGCAAATACTCAAAGTAACTAAGATGTTAGATCCTCAGCGTTATGAGAAAATGATTGGTTAGGAGATTTGTTTCTCGTTTAAATTTCAAAACTATGAACGACTCAACTGAAGATTACACTAAAATAACTTATGAGGATCTACAAAAGCTGGTGAATGATTTGCTTCCAAAAAACGGGGACAAACAGAATTCTATCCTGATGGTCGGTAAATCCTTTGTAAGGGATTATGCTAAAAGTCTATACGGAGGTTCGTATACCTGGAAACAATTACGAAACTTATTTAGAGTAGGCATGATTACTGGTCTTGAAGGTATTTATACAATCAATAGTTAGACGGTCATTTTGATTTTCAGGTTATACCCTGATAAATACAAAATAAAGTCAGGTTATCGCCTGACAATTTAACTAAAAATAACTAATAATGAAAGGACTCATCGTATGTGAAGAAAGTCAGGAAGTAACAAAAGCATTTAGAGAACAAGGCCATGAGTTCTATTCAAATGATATTCAAGATTGTTCTGGAGACCATAAAGAATGGCATATAAAGGATGACTGCTTTCACGTATTATCAGCCTCTCGGTTCACAATAGGTTTGGATTTTCTAGGCTGTCATCCTGAGTGTACATATTTAACAAATGCTGGTGTAAGATGGCTTGCAAGCAGAACTTTGAAGGTGGGTTATGAATGGTCTGATAAATATCAAATCTATATCAACCCCGCAAGGTTTGAAAAAATGGTTGATGCGGCAGTATTCTTCCGAAGTCTATATGCGAATGTGGAGCGGGTCGGGATGGGGTTTTTAGAAAACCCCATTATGCACAAGTATGCTATGGAGATAATAGGTATTAGACCTACTCAAATAATTCAACCTTGGATGTTTGGTCATGGTGAAACAAAAGCAACATGCTTATGGCTTATAGGCTTACCGGAACTTGAACCTACTGAAATAGTGGAAGGCAGGGAACAGAGAATTTGGAAATTACCCCCGAGTGGGGATAGAGCTAAACTAAGAAGTAAAACATATCCCGGAATAGCCAAAGCAATGGCTAATCAATGGGGCTCAAAACAACTAAAATTTAACTAAATATGTCAGGTGACAAAAAGTTGTCAGTAAAACATGACAAAGAGGATTTAACCATTAAATCCTTAGAAATAAGGCTGATAAAATTGGCATTTCTGTCAGCTAAAAGTGACAGAAATTTAATGGCTAAGAAATTAGGCATAGTAAGAAAGACCCTTGATAGGAAGATTGAACAGTACAATTTAACCACTCTGTTTAAATGATAACCATTTTTAAGAATTACGGAGACATTAACAATCCTCTTTATATCTCAGTGGAGAGGGCTTTAGAAAGAATAAGAGAGGGTAAATCAAAAGATAAGATAAATGAAATAAGAAGAAAGGCGGGGGCAGAGGAGAATTATGATGAAGATAAAGAGGAGTTACCATTCGTTGTATTTAGTGCTGCAAAAGTAGAACCTAAAGAAGTAACCAAGAAGGGTAGAACCTACAATACCTGTCGGTTAGATGACTGCGTAACTGAACATTCAGGGGTCTTTGTTCTTGATTGGGACAAATGTGATGTAATTCAGAAAATAGAGCAGTTAAAGAATGACCCTTATATCTATGCCGCCTGGATTGGTCCTAGTGGATTGGGAGTAAAGGCTCTCGTTAAATGTCCGGCTTCCATCGAGAATCATAACCTCTACTATACCGCATTCCTTGACCGATATCCAGAGTTAGACTCCACTTCGAGAAACATCTCCAGAGGAACCTACGAAAGTTATGACCCAAATATCTACATCTATCCTAATGCCTTGGTATGGGACAAGCGGATGAAGGAAGAGGATAGGAAGAAGAACAAAGAGAAAGTAGCTAATCGCAGAACTCATCAGGTCATCTCTACTGCTGTAGGAATGGTGAGATCTAGTTATGATGGGAATAAACATGAGACTCTTTTAAAAGCTGCAAAACTCTTAGGTGGGTACATAGCTACCGGACGAGTAAATGAGGAAGAGGCTATTAAAATCCTAGATGAGGAGATAAAGGCCAAGGGGCCAAAAGATTTTGATGGAGCGCACCAGACTATTCTAGATGGAATAGGGTATGGAAAAGCACAACCTCTTGTAGAAAGCAAGAAGATTGAGAAGTCACAGCAATTCTTACGAAGAGAAGATGGCAGTTATGACTTTCTAGCTGATGAAAGTGAGATGCTGGAATATGAATTAGCTGTTATAAATGGAACTCTTGAAATGGGGCTGCCCACCGGATTGAACGGTTTAAACCCTTATTGGATGTTTAAGAAACATCATATTGTTTGGTGTGTTGCACTGGATAATGTAGGCAAAAGCTATTTAGTATGGTATTTGGCTGTTCTTGCTGCTAGACTTCATGGGTGGAAGATTCTAATTCATTCTGCTGAAAACGGGGATGGAATGGTAAGAAAGAAGCTGAAGGAATTTTATATCGGAAAACCATTAAAATTAATGGATGGCGAAGAATTAACTAAGTCTCACGAATTCGTAAAAAAACATTTCAGGATTATAAGTTCAAAACAATTTCATACCCTAGAGGATTTTCTGTTAAAAGCAGAAATCATTCATGATGAAGGGTTTCAATATGAAGTGTTAGTAGCCGAACCCTGGAATAGTTTTGATCCCCCTAAGAACGTAGACAGATACTCGAATTTAATTCATTCTCTAAACATCCTCAGAGTATTCAAGGAGAACTATTCATCAGTGTGGGTGTGTGATCATATCAACTCTGAAGCCGCCAGGAAGAAGGATAAAGACGGTTACATCCTAGTACCAATTAAAGGAGATACTGAAATGGGTGTAATGAAAAGCAATAAGGTAGATGATTTTTTAATTCTTCACAGATTAACTAATCATCCTTTTGAACGGGAGAATCTACAGGTACATGTAGCCAAGATAAAGGAAGTTGAGACTGGTGGATTTCAAACGGAGAAAGATAGCCCTGTAATCTTAAAAATTAATAAAGACTACTGTGGGTACACCTGTAATGGATTAGACCCAATTAGACATTCAAGAATATGAAGCACATTACATTATTCTATACGTTTGAAGAAAAAGTAGCCTACCTTAATAGGTTAGGATATGAAGTAGAAAAGAAGACTATTTATATACCTTCTAGTAGACATGGAAATTATAGCGAAGATGAGCCTCATATATCTTATAGGGTTTATTTAAATGGAGAGGATCAGATGATATGGGCAGAAAAGGGAGGAAGTTATTGTGTTGACTGGATGTTTGAAAGGGAATTAAGTAGACGGTTATTATTGGTTTAGAGGAATTTCTTTTCGTTTGATTTGGAATATGAGACTATTTGATGATGAAATTTAAACGAAAAATAAAGCCCCTAATAAAATATAACTCAGGTAGTCCTGTAGCTATTTGTAATAGTTGTAGAATAATACTAAAAGATATTAATGAAGCTTACTGTGAGGAACATAAGGGGTTATTTTCTCGTTTGATCCTGAAACTTTTTAACTAAATATAACGTTTAAATACCTAAACTCGTTTAATTCTGGAACTCTGGCAGACGTGGTGTATGCACTGGACTGAAAATTCAGCTAATGAGGTTCGATTCCTCAGGGTTCCACAAAACATTAGATGCTTGGCGAGTTGTGTTCAAATCCAACAGTAACCAGTTATCGTGAGGTAACGAGAACGTTGATGGTATCTTGGAAGGTCTCTGAGCTAAGTAGGATAGGATACTCAAAACTACTGTTCTAATGTTTTAAAACATAAAACTAACTTGCTGAAGATAAACAGTAGCATTGACTGATTGGTTAGTCCCGAGAAGCGGTTATATGGAGTTAAACTCTATTTAATGGTGTCAAAATAGCTTCCAATGTTACATTCCTGCCAAGAGGATGATGTTTATTGTAAGATACCTCATGATCATCAACAGATTATGGTGTTAGCCAAACTAGCAAGTTGTAAAAGCAGGTATTCCACTTGGAAATGGACAAGTTAGTTTTTTATGGACGAGTGGCGGAATTGGTAGACGCTATTTTAAAAGCAAACAGTTGTAACCGCAGATCGATACCAGCTAAGTAGTATCATATGCCTATAAGGTACTGGATTGTAATAACTGATATTATTCAGGCATAAAAACCTGAATAGCATGTGTGGTTTACAGGTTCGAATCCTGTCTCGTTCGCAAAAGTACCATAAGCTTTGAATGGTGAAGCCCTGTCTTGTAGACGGGAAGAACGTGGTTCGAATCCACGATGGTGCTCAGATTATTCTTATAGGGATGGCTCCCTCAAACTTGTTGGATGAAGGCTAAAACGGTCTTAGGTACACCTCCACATCAGCAAGTGTCGTTAAGGCGTACCTTAAACATCTTCTTAGCACCACACTGATAAAGTGGATAGCTGGGGATACAGGGGGCGAAACTAGGTAGAATAATTGAAAGTTTTTAGGTTGGTAGTGTAATTCGGCATATCGGTAAAACCAAAATGACTTTGTGTCATAAAAGAGTGGCGATTCTCTTGGTACTGTTTCTACCAACTCTAAGAACTGAAGTTACTAAAAATTAACTAAATTTCGGCATAGATATTGAGAGGTTACTCTAGTCCAGAGTAATAAAATATTGACCCTACTTTTCTAATCGTTGTATTCTGGACAAATACCTATCTTAATGATTAGAGTAGGGTCACCTATATAGCACGCAGTCTGAGCTAAACTTGCATCCCCCCGATGCTTGGAACGAGCACTACAAAGACCTATAATTAATGCCATTACCAAATGAGTACGGCCTACCCCGTGATCCATTTACCTTAGATATTCGGTTTCCCCGGTAATGATTCATGATCATAGGCAATTTATCTCAAATCTTAAATATCACAGGCAGGGGTAATTACTTTATTCTTTGTAGTTACAAATCAAGCATTGTCTCTGCAAAAACTGTAACTTAATTTATCTAAATACGTTTAACTAAATTATGAAAGCATCAGATTTAAGGATAGGGAATATTGCTTTTAAAGCGAAGACCAGTGAAGCATACCCCTTGTCCGCAAACGATATAACAAACTTTGAGTATTCAACTCTAATGAAGCCAATGTTCCAGCCTATCCCCCTCACCGAAGAATGGTTGCTGAGGTTTGGATTTCTCAAGATGAGTCGTGGGTGGATTGAGAATGTTAATAATCCATATTGGGCAAAGAAGTCCGTTCTTCTGTTCTATACAGAAACGCCACCTGAAAATACTTATCTCGGTGGATTCGGATTCACACATAGTTGCGATCACGCAAGTCATCATATTGCTGCTACATTCAAATGGATTAATTACGTCCACCAACTTCAAAACTTATACTTTGTATTAACAAGTGAAGAATTATCTATAGAAGAGTGAAATATCCCATTAAAAGTATCAAAATAATCTTTAAAAGATGACTGAACAATTAGTAACTAAAGAAACAGCTACCCTAGCTAAGGAGAAAGGGTTCGATGAGCATACCTGGAGCTACTATTACAATGATGAGCTATGTCATGGAGTTTTAGATAATAGTGAGGTTAAATGGAATAGTGATTCAGACTATTCTTCTGATCATATCTGGGCTGCACCTACCCAGAGTCTTCTTCAAAAATGGCTAAGAGATGTTCATCAGATTCATATCTCAGTTGATTACTTTGGACGTAGCGATGGTAAGGCTGGGTGGGGTTTTGAATTCTGGAAGATGCTAGTCAGTACTTCAGCCGAGTCTCCGTCTCACTGGGAGAACTTTGATACCTATGAAGAAGCTCTAGAACAAGGCTTGCTTGAAGCATTAAAACTTATATTATGAAATTATTCATCTTATTCCGTGATCATGACTATGAGGGGAAAGAAGTTGTAGCGGTTTATTCAACTAGAGAAAAAGCTGAAAAGCATCTAAAAATTTAACTATATATGGTGAAAAACTAGAAGGGATAAGGGGACTTATTGAGGAGTGGAATTTAGACACTATTAAATATGAGGCATTCAAATGATGGTGTATTTATTACAGAAAAATTTATGGAAACAATAATGAGTAATTCAGACCATGTCATAGATTATGATGTGGTTGAGAGAATAAAAGCATCAGGAGAAGTTGCTGAGTATCCTGGATGGAATTTCTTTGGTAATGTTTTCTTCAAAGATAATAAATGGTACTGTAATGTATGGCAGTACGGAAGTGTAACTGATCTGATTGTATCAGATACAATAGAGAATTTGAAAAGTGAGGTGTGTAGCAGATACGGAAACGATTAAGCTATGGTGCCTCTTATTTACTCTTCTGAAAATCAAGCAGGAATAGAAACTCCTAAGTTTAAAGCCTACTACGGACCTGACGAAATAGAACTAGAAACAGGTGATTGGTGCTTTGTAGTATGGAAGAATGGAAAAGAAGTATTTAGAAGAACTAATAGTGAACTAACACAAATACATGAAGGTAGTCCAGCAGAAATGTTACTAACAGGATTGAGTTTATTTTTAATAAAATGAGTGTATTTATAATAGGTTGCTTACACATAGGTCATGAAAACATGGCAAAGACTAGAGGGTTTGGCTGTAGCTATCAGCATGATTCACTTATCTTTGAAAACTGGAATAATACAGTTTCCAAACGAGATAAGGTCTTTATACTTGGAGATATAACTATGGAGAAGTCAAATTATGATTTCTTCGAAAGGCTTAACGGGTACAAACATGTTGTGCTTGGAAATCATGATCAACCCCAGCACGTACCATTTCTTTTAAAATATGTTGATAAAGTAAGCGGTCCGTTCCGGTATAAGAACGAATACTGGTTAACTCATATTCCGGTGCACCCTATTGAGTTTGAGTATAGAGTAAAAATGAATATTCATGCCCATATACATGAAGTAGAGCTAAATGATGCTCGATATTTCAATGTAGATGCAAAAAGAATAGGGTATAAGCCTATAAGTTTTGATGATATTTTGAAACAAAATACCTAAATATGTCGTTAAATTACGGTACAAGATTTGTAAACAACTAAACATGGCAAAGAAACCAAAATCCCCGTCTCTAGCTAAAGTAGCTAAGACATACAAAAAAGCTCATAATCAACCGTTTCCATCCTGGAACGGCGCATCTTATGTAGATTCAGGAATGAACAAATCATCTTTAGGTTCAGGGAAAAGTAAACTAAATTACACTCCTAAACCTACCGCAATGACTTATGGTGGGACCCGGAAAGGAAAAGGGACTACAATAAGAAAAACAGGCAAAGCTAAGTAAGATGGATTCGGTTTTACCAACCTATACTACTGAGTCTGAAATATGGAGAAGGACAATGCACTTAAGATGGAAAGTGATTGAAGACCCATCCAGTTTAGTAAAATTCGCACAAGTGTTACAACAAAAAATAGAATCTTCTACAGGCGAGATTCTATGGGAAGATATTGAAATTGTTAGATGAAAACTTTTATCCTTCTTTTAATTTCTTTTTCCTGTTTAGCTCAGGATGTTGAGATTTATCAGGATGGTTATCTTTTAGATAAAGTCCAATCAACATCTTTCGACCTAAACGAGAAAAAAGTCTCTTTAACTACCAAAGACTACACACTTGAACTCTTCTTAATAAAGAAAGAGTCTAAATCTAAGTGGATATGTTCTGATAAAAATGGAGCTAAATATATAATTACTGCCAAAGTAATCGCGGGTAACACCGTAGTAATCTTTGAACCTGAAAGCAAAGGACTTTATAAATTTATTCTTTATATCGAGCAATGAAATACAGAAAGAAGCCAGCCCCAATACTTCAATGGGGCAAGCCAGATATTTTTGAGTCCAACTTATAATAAGGTAGCTTGAGAATTCTAGCTTTCATATTGCTTTCTAATTTATGCTTAGGGCAGCCTTTACTTATTACTGTTAAAATAACTAAAATTCCAACTAATTTAGTTGATTCTGTCCAGCACAGTACAGAGCGAGTGATGATTGTTTTTGAGAAGGGAAACTTAGGATTCATTACCTGGGAAGACACATTGGCATTGATTCCTGTAGCACAAGACGTCTTCATTGATATTCTTCATCAAGATCAAGCTTACTACTTGACGTTTGTTCAAGATATAAAAGGGAATTTTGCATTCTTCCTAGCCCCGCTTAAACCATATCGAAGGAAATTGTATTCAATAATAATTAAGAGTTTATGAATTGGATCAGCGTTAAAGACAGGTTGCCAGATGATGGTGTTATAGTACAAGTTTTACAGAGTAAAAGGCGAGTTGTTACAAATCTTGAAAGACATGGCAATATTTGGTTTTCGCCTGACGGGTCAATGTACGTTTATCATACCCCTACTCACTGGATGCCATTATCTGAATCATTAGAACCAAACTAAAAATGAAACCCCTAGAACAATATTTCTACGAAGGTTGTAGAGATTACATGCAAGATGAAGAGGCTAGAGGACTATCCCTTTACTTGGCTTTTTGTGTAAAAAAGAAAATACGTCACTATATCGGATTAGGGATAACAATGGGAGCGATAGGAACGCTCATAGCTTTAGCTTGGGCCTCATGAAAATAGCCAACACACAAAGATTACTAGCCGAGGAGTTGATTGATCTTCTATTTGAAATCACTACTCTTGAAAGCATAAAGAAGGAGATTGAGTTCTATAATCATGATTTATCTAAATACGGATATTATTTACGCAGGCTACGTACGATGACTGCTTTTGTAGCCTCCTGTCTCTCTGGAAGAGCAGATTATGATTTGATTGAGGAGACGACTTCTTTCAGAGAAATTGATGGGTATGTAGACATTAGTGATTTAAGATATTTCACTGAAAAGGCTGATAAGAATCTGGTAGCTACTTATGGTAAAGAAGTATCCGATCAAACTAGATTATTGCTCGAACTAATCGAGCATTATTTAATTAAAATGAAAGAACATGCTAAAATTTAAGGAAGGAGACAGGGTCAGGGTTGTAAATGACGTAACTCGTCATGGACTTAATATTGGACAAGTAGTCAAAATTATAACTTGTAATGATATATTGGGTGAATATTTGGTACAAAATGGAGATAATTTTTTGTATCTGGAGCCTACAGAATTAGGATATGATGAGACACATTCAGACCTAAACGAGAACAAGCCCCTTAGTTCAAGAGATTTAATAATAAAAGAATGTGATGAGCTAAAAGAACTTCTTCTAAAGAAGAATGCTATGTACGGCGATTCAGCTTTAAAGAGCGGTATATTATTTAATATTGATCCTGTAACAGCCATTCAAGCCAGGATAAACGATAAACTATCAAGAATAGCTAATAAAGGCTTAAATGAAGATACTGAAGACAGTATTCAAGATCTATTGGGGTACTTTATTTTGTTACGCATATCCAAAATAACTAAATGTAACTAAATTAGTTATTTTACGTATTTAGTAATAAACAAGTTTATGTGGTTTGGATTCATGGGGAGGTTAGTGGTTTTTCCTCCCCTAATCTTTAAAAATATGATTTGGAAAATAGCAGTTGCAATACTTACAGTACTTCTCGGGGTTAGCTTATTCACAGGAGCCAGATTCAAACGAGAAAAAGACCTCTATAAAAACAAAATTAAAAATGACTTCGAATCTAAATACTTACAACTCGAATACAACTTCAGAAGATCAGAACGACAACGGCTGGATTTTATTAATCGTTTTGATTCTATTGATAGGATTAATAAAAGCACTCTTCGAATAAATGAAGAGCTTCTAAAAGAAATCAGGAAGATTCGTGGGGCTTACGTAAGAAAAAATGCTGCTGAGCTGGAGCAAGAAATGATAAGAAGAGCTAATGACAAATACTAATAAATATCCATTAACTTTTTGTGAGTGGGAAGACATTATCTCAACTGACACCAGTTGGAGAGATATCGACGATGCTATTCATTGGGTAGATTCCGAAAGTGGTATAGTAAGCCAGGTGGGCTTCATGCTAGAGAACAACGACGACTATTTGATTTTAATGGATAGTTTTTTCAATCAAGGTGAAACAGTAGGAGCTATTACCAGGATACCAAAGTCCACGGTAAAGTTTATAAAGAAGATATCAATTGAAGAATTTAAAAAATAACAAAATGGACACATTATTTAGAAACACAATAGGGTCGGACTTTCCAGATGTATTCGATAACATTCATGAAGCAGGATGTGCATCAATTAATTCAGCAGCAAGTAGTCTTTTCTTTGCCCTAAAGGTTGAGGGGCAATCTTACAGTTTAAACGGAGATGCTCTTCTTGAAAAGAAGGCGGAATTGAAAAAGTTAATGAAGGAGCTGAGTGCAGCTCTCGATGGTAAGCGTATTGCAACTTACGTCTTAAAGAAGTGAGGTATTTTTTAATTATACTATTTGGAAGTGTACCATTTTTTGCTTCCGCTCAGGTAACGATACCTACAGAGACTGCCAGGTATTTCTTAGAGAGAGATGATCTTGCTCGAGTCTTAACGAGAAAAGATTCCCTTAATACCGAAATCGTTTTGAACTTAAATCAGCAACTCCTAATCCAGAATAAAATAATAGAAACCTACAAGCAGGACTCAGCTACCTGTAATCAAGTAGTTAAACTAAAAGATGAGGAAATGGATATCCTTAATAGGGAATTGAAGCTAGCTAAGAAAGATGCCCGTAAGCAGCGGGTGTTAAAGACATTATCACTTATTGGAACAGGAGTATTAATTGTAATTGCATTGTTATGAGGGATTTTCCAAACAAAAACTATTGGATTTGGTATTGGAGTTGTGCAGAAGTAATTCAGTTTGAAACTGATATTGAGGGGTATCAAATATTTTTTGATTTTAACGAAATGAAGAATCATTCAGCTAATCATGGATTTTTAAATAAGCATAGATCAGGATACTGGTCTGGCTATGATAAAGTTGAGGGTCATACCATCGGTCAACCAAACGAGAAAAATACCCCTAATGACTAAAAACAAAACTACTCTTATTAAAGAGATACTAAAGAGAACGAAGAAAACTAACAACTCAGAAGCATTTGATAAAGTCAATGATATGAGTGAAGAGAGGTTGGAGAAGTATTTAAAGATAATTAAACAATTATAAACATGGAACAAGAATTTAAAGCAGTCATTGAAAAGAATTCATCTGCTCAAGCAGACGGTATACTTAAAGAAATACTTCATTACGATCATGTAGTACGGAAAGAAAGACTCAAGAAGTCGTTCGATGAAGCTGCATTAAGAATAAAACAACTTGAGGATCAACTTACTAACCTAAATAAGGTTGTTACTGAACTTGATACCAAAATCGCAAAGTATAAGAAGTTCAATGAACCTCAGACTACTGAGTAATGCTGTTTAAAATTAATCAAACTGATAACGTATTTGATCTAAACCCAGGGCTTCATTCAATACCTGAATTCGCAAAGCTGGATGACCCTGATATTAATGCAAGAACACCGGAGGTTAGGGATAGGAGGATAAAGTTTGTTATACTTTTCTCAGACAAGAAAAGTCCTTTACGTACTCTTCCAGAAAAGCAAAGAAGAGAAGAAGCGGCTAAACTAGCCGGTTACCTAATGGAAGGTAAAAGGCTTGATAGAAATGGCAGAAGTGTAGTAGGAGGAGAGGTTGAGGTGATTGAAGCAGCAATCAAAAAATACAGAGAAATTCAGTTTGATGAGGATGAGGATACACTTAGAACATTATATTCTCAAATCCAGGAGATAAAAGATTTCCTGAAAACAGACAAGAAAATACCAATGGTAGTAAAGGGTAAGGTAGTGGTTGATTCAAAAGGAAAAGAAGTAAAGATTACAGATCCTAAGACTTTAAAGATAGCACAGGAACTTGGAGAAAAGTTGCCTGGACTTCTTGAATCAGCCAAGAAACTAGAGGCTACTCTGAACATCGAGAAACCTCTTCAGATTCCTACCTATACTGTTGCTGATTTACCAACCGAAGGAGAAGAATCTCTTTCTACACTAGATAGTTTTATGATGAACAAAGCAAAGTTATGACTTTCAAACAATATCTAATAAATGTGGGTATTAGAAGTCATGAATTTAAATACTCAGATGAGATTCTGTTTGAACATGTAGAGTACTTTAAAAATTGTTACAATAACAGATTGAGTTCTTACAAAGCTTTGTTATTTCTAGAGTTCCACATATCAGACCTAAACGAGAAAAAGAACCCCTAATGACATTCCTCTTCATAGAAAAATTTAAATGGACTAACCTAGAACATACAGTAATCTACGAAGGTCATCCTAAAGAAGGCAGAGTCTATAAATCATTCTATAATCAGAATGACAATACCTATACTATAGGTCTAACTGAGAATAGGGCGGTGATGATTCAAGAGTTGAATGCTGATTCAAGCGACTTCTCCTATAGTTCTAAGATCCACACCCTAACGAAAGAAAACCTCCTTGATTTCAACATTGAAGACGAAGATTTAGACAAAATAATAAATTGGATGGAACCGCAAGAGCAACCAATAAATAATCTGGTGATTGCAATGCAACGCCAAGAGATTGATGAAAAACAATTTCTTCAAAACTTTATCAATAAAGTATCACAACTCTATAACATTAATACAATCCAGGCAGAAGTGCTAATGGACGTTGTAGAGGCACTGTACGACAATAATCTTTATCAAGTAAATGATACTGTATCCAGGTTAGAGCTAGATAGAGATAGAGGGCTTAGTGTAAACATCTGTCGAGCGTTTCGGGCCTTAGATAATTATTCAGGAGAAGATAGAAGGACTTCCGAGGATTATGAAGATTTGATGACAGCAATTGTATCAACAGTAAGAGAGGCAGAAAGAAGAATTGTGAATGATTTAGACCGATAAACTTATGGAAATAATACATAATAAATCTACTTGGGTCCACGACTATTCTGATGACTTTTCTATACTCTCTAAGGTAGAAGACGGAGAATATCCTCAAGCTAACTTATCAATCAGAGATGGTAGAGATTATATTAATCTGTACCTCAGTCTAGCCAATCAAAGAGGTGTAGATAAGGTGGATAAATTGATAGCGCATCTTAAAGAATTAAGGGATGCAATGGCAGATGTGCTTGAACAATGCGATAATAAAGATTGATGGAACCTAAAATTGTTCTATTTGATATAGAAACTTTACCAGCAGTGGCGGCAACCTTCTCTCTATATCCGGAGAGTATTCCACATGATAATATTCTTCAAGATTGGTCTATTATCTGTATAGCTTGGAAGTTTCTAGGAAAGAAGCCAATTTATAATTCATCAATTCTGGATGATCTTAAAGCCTTCAAGAAGGATGTTAGTAATGACTTGGTGGTGTTAAAAAAGATTAGGGAAGTATTTGAAGAGGCCGATATTATAATAGGACATAATTCCAAGCATTTTGATACTCGTAAAATTAATGCCAGACTAATTTTTCATGGACTCGATCCTCTTCCTTCTGGTATACTGCAACTGGATACTCTGAAAGAAATTAAGAAGATAGCCACATTTACCTCTCATCGCCTAGACTACTTAGGTAAACACCTACTAGGGGAGGGTAAAATAGAGACTAGTAAGGGGTTATGGTTAAGGGTACTAAAAGGGGACGAATCGGCTGTTAAAGAAATGATTACTTATAATAAAGGTGATGTTCAACTTCTGGAAGAACTCTATGAGAAGATTAAGCCTTACATTAAAAATCATCCCCACCTAGGGGCAATAGGTGGATGGGACAAAGATGAAACTTGCCCTAACTGCGGGGGTGATAGTTTTAAAACATCAAAGATAAGATACACAGCAGCAGGAGTTAAGAAGATTCAGAAGCAGTGTGATAAATGTCACTCTTATACAACATTTCGATTTAAAGAAAATAACTAAATTTAACTAAAAATATGGAATTTATTATTAGAGTTTTATTAGGCGTATTTGCCGGACTAATAGCAGTACTTGTGTGTAAAGGGTTGAATTGTGAGCCGTTTACTATCGGTCTCTGGGGCGGAACTTTTGCTGGAATTGGTAGTGATATTTCATGTATCATATTAAATGATCATTCAACTAAATATGAAAAGAACATTAATCATATACAACACTAAAAAGACCACACCAAAGGAAGCAAAGCACCTTCTTGAGATTCTTAACTGTGATGATTCTACACTTTGGGATAACGCAGACCATTGTGGAGTGCAAGTACTTGAAGTTCCAAATGAAAAAAAATGTAGCTGTGGAAGTGGACAAACTAAAACCTAACTAAACGTGAACCAAACGAAAAAGAAAGTCCTTTTAATCCCAAGCAACTAATGATAACTTTTACTCGATTAGGTGAGTATGGAAGATTTGGTAATTGTTTATTTCAAATAGCTATACTTAATAGTCTCTCTAAACGACACAACACAGAATACGAAATTCCCTACTGGAGTTATTCTGAATACTTCGAAACTAAATTTCCTGAAACAAGTTATTTCTTTAAGGCAGATGTTGTTGTTGAGGAGCCGCATTATGCGTATGCTCAGGATTATTTAGATCAATTTGATTATAAAAATCAAACAGTTGATCTATTAGGGTATTTTCAAAATGAGAAATACTTTGACCCTAACGAAACAAAAAATCTCTTTAAACTCAAAGAAAGCTACTTAGAGTCTATTAAGGAAAAATATAGCCACCTACTAAGTAAACCTACTATTGCAGTAGGGGTAAGACGAACTGACTATGTAACTAAACCCGGATACTACAATCTACCCGCTCTATATTATATTCTTGCCCTCCAAAAATTTGATTACAAGAACTGTAATATTGTTTTCATATCTGATGATCTTGATTGGTGTAAGTTCCACTTCGGGAGTATGGAAAATGCCTTCTTCCCAAAATTTGACAAAGATATAGATCAGTTTGCGTTTGGGACGCTAGTAACTGAAGGATGGATAATCGCTAACTCTACATTCCATTGGTGGTCGTCTTATTTGTCGAATTGCAAACGTGTAATTCAGCCTAACCATCTATTCGCAGATCATCTTATAACGAAAGAGGGTGACATTAATTTCTATTTAAGAAATGAGAAGTATGAAATATTTGAACATGAGGGGAAGAAAATTGATCTGACTGATGTGACCTTTACGATTCCAGTATATTATGACCATGACGATAGAAAGAATAACCTAGAACTCATTATCTCTTTGCTCCAGCAAAACTTCAACACGAATATAACGGTAGGGGAGCAGGGGGGTAATAAGTTTGAGTATGTCTCTCAGTGGGTGAAGTATCGGAATTTCCTCTTCAATAACTTCCATAGGACCAAGATGTTAAATCGTATGGCCCATGAGGCAACAACGCCCATCATCGTTAATTATGACTGTGATGTTGCTTTCGCCCCAATGCAACTTCTATCATCAGTGGAACTTATTCGAGAAAGGAAAGCCGACATGGTTTATCCCTACGGGTATCTGTTTGTAAGACTTCCTCAATCAGTTCGGAATAATATCTTCCCAAAATATGATTTGGAAGTCTTTAAAGACATCAAAAGCGGGTCAGATACAATTGCCGCTCCTAGTGTTGGTGGAGCAGTGTTGTTTGACAAGGCAAGCTTCTTTGAAGGCGGTGGGGAGAATGAGAGTTATATAAGCTATGGAAATGAAGATGTTGAAAGGTGTGAGAGATTCAGAAGACTAGGTTATAAGATAGAAAGAGTAAGAGGTGATCTGTATCATTTTGATCATTGGGTCGGACCCAATAGTTCGAGAGCAAATCCTTTCTACGAGGCTAATTCACAAGTTCTCGAAAAACAAAGAACCCTTACAACTGAACAACTCAGACAGGAAGTAAAAAACTGGACCTGGACTAAAGACTACACTGAAGAGTATTACTCTGAAATATCAGAAGGGGGCACCAGATCGGCTCAGGAGATGTTTAAAGTTCTCAAAGGACTGAATGTCTTTAATGATTCAGATTCAGTTGTTGATTTTGGATCGGGTATTGGTCAATGGGGGGTAGGACTTGAAAATTATACAGCTATTGATTTCAAAATTCCGCGAAATCTCCTACTCACTAAAAATTATATTGACCACGACCTCAGAAGACCATTCATTGGTGGAAAATGGAATTTAGCTATTTGCATGGAAGTAGCGGAGCATCTTGAAGAAATGTATGCAGACACTTTAGTAGAGAGCATTAGTAAATCTGCTGATTTGATTCTATTCGGAGCTGCTATCCCCGGACAAGGGGGTAAAAATCATTTCAACGAACAGTACCAAAGTTACTGGTTAGCGAAGTTTAGAAAAAGAGGGTTTGACCTCTATTACAAACAACCTCGCCACTCCATCTTGGAAAATAGACTTATTGATTACTACTATAGAGCCAATGTGATGTTCCTGACCAATAAGTCAGGACTTCAATCTTCGTCTGCTCTTGACCCTTATTTAGATTTCATTTTACCCCATAATAAACGATGAAAATTTGTATTACAGGTTCTCTGGGCCTGATAGGCTCAGAAGCAGTGAAATTTTATAAAGATCATGAGATAGTAGGTATTGATAATCAGCAGAGGAGTAAATGGTTTGGAACTGAACGACAAGAAGCCCCCCTACAATTCAATTACACTCATAGCTTCGCTGACATTAGGAATTACAATCAGTTAGAAGAACTGTTTCAGAGTCACAAGTTTGATTACATCATCCATACTGCCGCACAACCATCTCACGATTTTGCTGCCAAAGTGCCCATTGAAGACTTTGAAGTAAATGGACTCGGTACTCTTAACCTTCTTGAACTTACAAGGCAATATTGTCCAGAAGCTGTATTCATTCAACTTTCAACCAATAAGGTTTACGGAAACTTGAACATTGAAGTTAAGCGTTTCCAGAATAGATTCATCCCACCTCCTGAGCTAGTCTTCGGATTTGATGAGGCTACCTCAATTGATCAAACAACTCATAGTCTTTTTGGAGTTTCCAAAACTGCCGGAGACCTCTACGCCCAAGAATATGGGCGATACTTTGGAATCAAGACGGGAGTCTTTAGAGGCGGATGTTTAACAGGTTCAGCCCATGCTGGTACTCAACTTCACGGGTTTCTTAATTACTTGGTGAAGTGTGCGAAATATGATTTACCATACTGTGTGATAGGGTATGGTGGTCTTCAGGTAAGGGATAATATTCACGCTTACGATGTCATCACTGCTTTTGAAGAGTTCAGGAAGAACCCTCGACCGGGGGAAGTGTATAATCTTGGTGGAGGAACTCATTCAAATTGTAGCGTACTGGAAGCAATTGATATGTGCGAGGAACTGACTGGAAGGAAAATGAATGTCACCTTCAACGATACCCCAAGAGTAGGAGACCATAAATGGTATGTGTCTGATATGACCAAATTTCGGTCTCACTATTCAAATTGGGAATACACCTATAATATCAAACAAATTATTAAAGAAATATACGATAATGTCTAAATTATTCAGAATAGAGGATTTTCGATACTTTTCAAGTACATATCTGGAGACAGGCTCCTGTATGGGAGAAAGTATTAATAGGGCGCTTAAGGCCGGATTCGATCAGATAAAGAGTGTAGAAGTGTTTGAAGAGTTCTATAACAGATGTGTACTGAGATTTAGAGATAAACCGGTGGAATTATTCTTAGGAAAATCTGCTGATTGTTTACCTGAAATGTTAAACTTGACTGAACCTGCTGTGATATTTCTCGATGCACATCCGGCAGGACCTGGAACTGGGGGGCATTCAGACCTTATCGAAAAAGGAGAAACCTCTGATTTCCATCAAAACAAAATACTTACCAGGGAACTAGAAATAATACTATCACACCCCTTAAAACATCTCATCATCCTAGATGATCAAACACTGGAAGATGCTAAAATCTTCATGGGGATGCTAAAAGAGTATAGATTTGAGTTTATGGATGAACAACTGGAAAATCACCCAAGGGTAGCGGATAAAGTACTGGTCTGTGTTCCTATCTAAAAATAACTAAATTAGGCACAATAATTGATAGTTAGTAATTACACAATTAATTAATTTCTAACTAAATAACCTAATGGCACAAAAAAGTTTGGTTACTGTAACAGCGACCAAAATAGTAAGACCGAATGGATCTTCTGTATCATTCTCTTCAGGCAAGGATATCACCGTGAATCTTAACGATTCTAAGGTAATACCTACAGGAGCTTCTGATGAGGATTGTATTATCATCACATCGGATGGTACTCAAATCACTGCTCAAGTATCGTTTGATGATCTGAACACAGATATTTCTGCTACAGATTCAACCGGAAGCTAGTCTTAATTCCCTCCCTTTCTTTAACCCGCTGCAATTCTGTGGCGGGTTTTAGTCTTTATGAAAAAAGCGATTTATACAGTTATTATGGGTGATTATGATGACTTGAAGGAGCCAACTAAAGTCACATCTGATTGGGATTATGTAGCAATTACAGACAATCCTAGTCTAAAGAGTAATATATGGCAAATAAGATTAGTAGAATCTGGGGATAGTAAAAAGCTGTCCAGGTTCTATAAGATTAAGAACCATTTTCCAGAATATGATTTATCAGTTTATGTAGACGCTACTTTCCAAATCAAACGAGACCTCAACTATTTTGTAAATGAGAAAACGAGAGGCATCTGGTTCAATAAACATCCTATGAGGGATTGTGCTTATGAAGAAGCTGAAGTAGTAATCTCCAAACACCTAGACAAGAAAGAAGTAGTTGAACAGCAAATTAACCGATACCAGCTTGACGGATTTCCTCCTCAGTTCGGTTTATGGAGAGGTGGTATAATTATCAGAAACCCTCAAGACCTTTTAGTCACAAAGCTCACCGATGATTGGTATAATGAAATAGAAACTAACAGTTGGAGAGATCAAATAAGTTTACCTTTTGTGTGCTGGAAGAACAAAATAACCCCTAATACTATTCCACACGGATTGTCTCAAGCTTATTTTAAGCAATCTCTTCATTCAGCTTACCCTACAACTGAATGGAAATTTTCAGGAGAAGGGGAGTATGACTCTGAGCTTATAAAAAAATATGATACTGCTCATTTAATCATTCTTAGCAACGGACTCTTATATCCTAAATGGTTATCAAATTATATCTCTATGAAAGAAGGGCCTGAAAGATTTATTGAGTTAGTGAAGATATTAAATGGAGTGATTGTACGGGCTTGATGAGATGAAACGAAAAGAAGAGTCTCTGTGTCAATGATTTAACTAAATATTAACTAAAAATTTAACTAAGGATGGAAGAGAAGCGAAACAAGTACGTGTATAGACACTTAAGAAAGGATACAGGAAGACCTGTTTACATTGGTCGAGGCACTCATCATGCTGGGGCTGGAAGCCATGAAGTACAGTACGGTAGAGCTTTTAATAAGGAACAAAGAACTGAATGGTGGAAGCGCATAGAAGCTAAGTACGGGATTGAGGTAGAGATATTAGTAGACAATCTAACCTTGGATGAAGCGATAGCCAAAGAGATTGAATTTATCGAGCTCTACGGGAGAATTGAAAATGGTGGAGAGTTAGTTAATCTTTGTGATGGAGGTAAAGGGGCTAAAAATTATAAGTTTACAAAAGAGCAACGTAAGAATCTCTCTAAAATTCAGAGAAAGGGCATCCAATATCAGGTCAAAGAATATGTAGACTTTGAGCCTAATACTGGCTGTTGGATATGGACAGGTGCATACTCTGAGGGACACCCTAGAATCAACATTGATAATAAAACACTCCAAGCGAGACGCTTCTTCTACGAACATTACAAAGGAGTAAAATTGCTGCTGAAGAAGCAAGTTGTGTTAAATGATTGTGGACACGAATGGTGTGTGAATCCAGATCATTCAAAAATATTTGTGGGTATTGACCCAGAAAAACAGAACAAGACTATTACTAAGGAACAAGCTATCCAAATAAAGAGGTTAGCATTTGAGACACCCAATATAGCCTTCGCTGAAATAGCTAGAATTGTTGGCGCATCACAAGGTGCAGTGGAAGGTATACTAACCGGTAGGACTTGGAGATGGTTAAAGTTGGAAGGAATTCCTAATGTCATTAAAAGTACTTTCAAGGAGTCTCAATTTAAAAAGATACGTTGTGTTGATACTGGTGTTATATATAGGAACGCCAGAGAAGCAGCAACTGAAGTTTTTAATGATCCTTCTCTAAGAAGAAGTATTAGAGCCACATGCCGACAAAGAATTCTTGGGCATGATTGGAAATATAGAGGGATCACATTCGAATACGCTGCATGAATAAGGAAAACGAAGACATTGTTGGAATTATTCCTGAAAACGAGTGGATCCCGGAACTTGAAAAAGATGTTGAGTATTACTACTCCATTGCAGTCAAACCCACCTTCATTCCTAAAAAAAAATACACAGCTAATAAATACCCTGAGAAATTTAAAGACAAACGTGAGGAACAGGAATATCAGCTAACCGAAATAAATAGATTAATAAACGGGTACGATGGCTTGACTGGAAAAGGTTATGGTTGGTTGAATTACGCAAAAATACGTGACCCAGAGAAGGGTAAGATAAGTCCTCAATTCAGAGTAAGACAAGAAGAATATTTTAGAAAAGTAGAAGACCTACAAAAAAATCCAGGAAGAGGAATTGTCGGATACAAGCGCAGACGCTGGGGCTTTACGAGCATTGGTGCGTGGGATGACTGGCATGACTGCGCAACAAAACCTTTCTACATGATTGGTGCTTGTAGTAAGTCAGAAAGTGACTCACGAAAGATGTTTCGTCATGTGAAGTTTATTCATCAAAACGTACCTGATTGGTTACGTCCTAGAGCAACAGCATCCGATAGAAGAGATTACATGGAGTTTGCTTGGTACGAGAAAGACCCATCAGGTAATCGAATCAAAAAAGGCTTACAAAGTTGGATGAATGTTGTAGCCCCTGTGCCACAGAATTTTGAAGGTGAAGCTTTAAGTAAACTTAGAATTGATGAAGCTGGAAAAATTGAACCGCTTTTGGAATTGTGGGCATACAGTGAAGACTGTTTGAAATTAAATACTCGGAGGGTTTCGCCCGCAGTTGTGCTCGGGACCGTAGGAGACATAACTCGCGATGGAAGAGGTTTGATGGAGCTTTATATGAACAACGAAGCTTATGATCTTGATCGTTTTGCTGTTCATGGTTATCACGGATTAATAGTTGGTGAATTTGGTCAAGACTTAATTAAGGAAGCTATTCGTTGGATCATATACGAACGTTATAGAATCAGACAAGCTACAAGAAAAGTACGTGAAGCTTTTATTCAAAAATATCCTCTTTGTGATAAAGATGCTTTCAATCAAGTTACGGAAGGTGGTGTAGGTAACGTCCAACTCATCAACACTCAAATCATAAAAGTGATGAGTGAAGCCCCTGAGAAAAGAGTTGGCTTCATGAGAAGAAAACCAGATGGAGGAGTTGACTTCGTACCAGATACAAACAACGGTAAGGTTATAGTTTATGAACTCCCCGACAATGCAAGAGTGAATGCTTACTTAGCAGGATCAGATCCAGCGGATCATGATAATTTAAAAGTATCCAGAGACGTATCCGAACTAGCTCTAGCAATAGGCGCAAAACCATTTGGATTAGAACCACCAAAACTTGTATTAGAATATTGTGATCGTCCAGAGAAACTAGACAAGTTCTTTGAGCAATCTGCAATGTGCCTTCAGTGGTACAACAACGCTAAGGTTCTTATAGAAGACAATCGAGCTAGAATGATCAACTACTTCAAAGAACATTATCCTCAACTCCTACCGCTTGTTCCTAAATCAATTGGTACAGCTAAAACTGGCTATGAGATGAAGCACTCAGTAAAGATGACTGAAGAACGTAAGCAACAGATGATGGGGTTGATGGAAGATTATATTGACAAGTATTCAGAATTTATTCCTTCGATAAAGCTGTTAGAACAACACAAAGTATTTGGAGATGATCATGCTCAGGATGATTTAGCTATTGCATGGGGATGGTTTCTTGTGCTTTTGCAAGGAGATCGTAAAGCAGCAAAACTAGCATCCGAAATAGATCAATCAACTCCTCGATATCAATATCAAAAAGTAGGAAACAGAATACAAATCATTTCTTCAGCAGCCCCAATTAAGAGATTAACATTACCATCTCACCCACTGTTCAAATATGGTTAATAACAACGCATTTCCTAGAATAGATAAATCCAATAAGGAGAAGGACGAAGATTATCACAGAGACTGGTGTCGCGCCATAGTATCCAACAGTTTTACTGATGGATATGTTCAGAATTACCGAATTATGGCAGAGCTATATAAGCTCTTCCAACAAGGTACTTCAAGTGATATGGCCGATCACTTACAAACAGCCGAAGATGGATCTGTTCTTCCTTCGTTATGGTTAACTATCAACGAAATCAAAAATAAAGTAAAACTTTTGCTTGGAGAACTAGAGGAAAGAGGCTATGAGATAAAAGCAAGAGCGATCAACAGCGAAGCCATTGCCCGAAAACTAGAGGAGAAAGAGAGGCTACGAGTAGAACGTAGACTTCAATCTACCGCTCAATTTGTACAGCAGGCAGTAGGGCTAAATGTAGGTGCAGACGAGTACATCCCTCAAACAGAGCAAGAGCTTGACGAATACATGGACCTTTCCTGGAAAGATAAGTTTGTTATTCTTATGGAGTCTGCCCTAAAATTCATTGCTCAGACTACACATTGGGATGATAAAAGACTCGCTCTTTTTCGTGATGTTTTAATTGTTCACAGAGCTATTGTATGCAATGAAATTAAGCGAGGCATCCCCCAAGCGAGAAGAGTAGACCCCCTATGTTTCATATTTGACCCTAATGCAACAGATGACATGTTATCCGATTCTACTTACTTCGGTGAAGTAGAATATTTACCTATAGCAGCGGCGGCTGAAAGATACGGACTAACAACTGAAGAAGTGACTGAAGCTTATTCCTCTTACACTGAGTATCTAGGACTAGGTGAACAGCTTCGTCCAAACCACAGTAACCATTCAGCTTACTCTACGATGCCTAATCAGGCTGTTAAATGGTTCAAAATAGTAGACGGTACCCCCAGATGTCTTGTTATTCGAGCCTGTTGGAATGACTATAAAATCATTTCTAATAAATATGAAGAGAACGAAAAAGGAAAATTCCTTCATGATGTAACCGATGATATAATTCGTAAACGCGATAAGGATAAGATTATCTCCAATAAGATGCAAACATGGAGACAATGCACGCTTATCGGAGGGACAATAATTAAAGAGTGGGGGGAATGCCCAAATCAAGGAAGAGACCTATCCAGAATAGAAAAATCAGAGCCTCCCTATAAAGTCTGGGTACCTGATTTCTTACTTGGTAAGTCAGTAAGTATGGTCGAACAATTAGCCGGGCTTCAGTTATTAAAAGACATAACTGTCTATAATATGCAGCTAGCTATGGCTAGGGCAGGAGCGAAGGGATTTGTTTATGATCTGGCTATGAAGCCAGAAAACATGACCACTGAGCAGATCATTGGATACATGAAAACATCTGGAATCCTCTACACTAATTCTAAGGAATACCAGATGGGACAGGGTAACCTCAACATGTTTAAAGAGTTTGACCTGACTCTATCCGAATCTGTTAGTCAGTACATCAACATCATGAATTACATTGATTCGAAAATGGACAGTGTAAGTGGTATCTCCGCAGAACGCCAGGGAGTAGTGCAGGGGTCTTCTCAAGCAGTAGGTGTAACCCAAGCAGCTCTTTTCCAATCAAATCTTATTACAGCCCCTTATTTCAAGGGATTCGAGCGATTCTGCACAAGAGTGCTGAATCAGCAAGCCAAGATGGTAAAGATCGCCTGGGCGGGTAAAGAAGTGTTTGCGACAATTATAGGTGATACTGGAATAGACTTTCTAAAAGACAACATTGACATATCAATGGATGAGTTTGATGTGATCGTTAAATCGTTGCCTCCACTTCTGTTAGATCGTCAGAAACTAGAACAATTAGTAGGTGTAGCCTTACAATCACAGCAAGTCACGCTGGAAGATGCGCTTGCTATTCTTCTCGAAGAAGATACTAAAGTGGCAGTGAGGAAATTCCAAAGAAAAATGACACTACGTAGGGTAAGCCAGCAACGCCAGGAGCAACAACAAGCTGCTGCTGAAGCTCAACACCAACAAGATCAAATTACAGCCCAGCAGAATATGCAAAGAGAACAACTAATGGCACAGATGCAATTACAAGACCAGAAGTCTAAAAATAACTTAGACAAAACACTAATCACATCTCGTACAAAATTGAATGATAGGAAACTCCAACTTTTAAGTAACTAATGACAGCAAAAGAATATAGAAAGCAATGGAGAATAAAAAATGCTGAGTCTATAAAAGCATACAGGGAAAGTCGTAAAGAAAAACGTAAAGAATATGATAGACAAAGGTATTTAAAGAACCCTGAAATCTTTAAAGAAAGGTCAAGAAAAAGGAGGCTAAATATTATTGATATTAAACCTATAGTGGGGCAGAAAGAAGTTGATTATAAAAAAGAATTTGCAGAGTATGAAGCTAAGAAAAGACAAAATCCTCAATATAAAGTATTGAGTAATCTAAGACGAAGAATAAACCACGTTATTGATGGTAGGAATAAGTCTAAAAAATCTGAGGAATTACTCGGTTGTTCAATAGAGAATTTTATTAAACACATAGAAAGTCAATTTAAAGATGGAATGACTTGGGAAAACTATGGGAGAAATGGCTGGCATATTGATCACATAGTTCCGTGTAACCTATTTGATTTAACCCAAGAGTATCAGCAAAAATCCTGTTTTAATTATCAGAACATGCAGCCTCTATGGGAACATGACAATATCAGTAAATCTGATAAACTTGAGATTTGTCCCGTCTAACTTCTAAATAACTAAACATCACCTAAATTTGGTACAATCTTTGTTAGATACTAACAAATTTAGTTAAATACTAAGTATTTTAACCCTGAAAATGGAAGAAAATTTAATCTTAAAAGCACAAGATTTAAACTATCAGCATGACGTCTTAAAGAAGTTTGCTGAAGCACAAAGACAAAAGGTTGAATCCGCAGAGGGACAAAAGGCAGCGCCTGAACCCACTATTGAACCAATCAAGCCAGAGGCCGAAGTGTTTCAAGCGGAACCTAAGAAGGAAGAGAAAACGGAGGTTGTAAAAGAACCAGAAGTTCAAGTTCCTAAATCTTGGGATGAAGATGAGGCAGAACCTACAAAAGAAGAGTCACCTAAATTTGATTTTAGCAAGCTGGGCAGTGCCCTTGAGCTAGGAGAAATTAAAAGTGAAGATGAATTTGTAACGAAAGTCTCAGAGTTAAAATCCAAACTGAAACAAGTTGAGGAAGCACCATTGCAAGGTATTCCAGACGAGTTTAAAGAGGTACTAGAGATCACCAAAAAGACAGGTGATTGGAAAGCGTTTCTAGCGGAATCCCTTACTGATTACAGTAAAGTAAATCCACTAGAACTTTACGAGAATCAACTCTACCAAATTTACAAGAACGACCCTAAGTATCGAAATGCAGACGGGTCAATGAATGAAGATGCTTTCTACGCTGATGTGGACGCTATTCCTGAAGTTCAACGAAAAGCTGAAGGAATTAGATTACAACAGCAGTTAATCGCAGGACAAAATGCTAGAAAAGCCCAGCTTGCAGCACAAGCACAAGCTAGAGTTGAACAGGCAGAAAAGTCCCTAAGCAAAGCAACTAAATCATTGAATGAAATTCTGCCATTTGAAAACTACGGGATAAAGTTTGAACCTAAACAATCTAATGCTCTACATGAAGGTATCATTAGCTCGAAATTAACCAAGAAACATCTTGGAGGCATGGGGTATAATGATCTCGTCAGAAGTGGTGCAGATATGCAGTCTATAACTAGAACTATTGCTTTAGCTGAATACGGAGAAAAGATGTTGAAGTTCAAATCAAATAACAGTAAAGTAGAGGCAAAAAAAGAACTTCTCGATAAAGTACAAAACGCTCAAATCACTACACCTGGTTCTGCTCCTAATCCTGAAACAAAAGAGAAAGTAATTTCTAATGTTGATAAGTACAAGCAGCAGTTACTGAGTCAGTCTCAACGGAAAGGTCTTTAGGTGAAAAAGTAATCAACCTAAAAACTAAAATTAATTAATGATTCCAGGCACTCAACTGCCCTCATCCATAATTGGAACAGGGGCAATTCAACGTAACGGCTCGATCCTCAGCGGACATGTGTTCAATGCAGGCTTAGAAGTACCGGATATTTCTAGCGTATTAACAATTAAGTACCCCCAGTACTATTTGCAAAGTCTTGCAGATAAAATTGCAGGAGTATCAGTAGCACAAGGCTCCAAAGTGCACTCATGGTACGTACTTGATCGTACTCGTAAAGGCACAACTGCCAGTGCAGTAGCTAACGGCACAACCGCCACAGCAACAGTAACAACTGACATCTCTTATGTGACAGCAGATGGTAACTATGGTTACTTCATCGTAGGCGATTTAGTTCGCGTAGCTGACTCAGGTGAGAACGGTATCGTAACTGCTGTAGGAAATTCAGGTGCATTTCAAACAATTGATATTGTTCGTTTCGGAGGTGGTAACTGGTCAGCAGCATTGCTACCTTCTACTGCTAAGATCGGACACATTGCATCTGCATTTGCTGAAGGTTCATCTGATGCAGGTGGCGTAAGATCATTCTTACCAACTGAGGATTATAACGTGATGCAGATTCTTCGCTCTAAGCTGAAGGTTACATCTGACATGTTAAATCAGAAGACCTGGATTGATGATAAATCATGGTATTTTAAACAGGAGCCTTTGTTCCAAAAGGAGTTCATGAGAGACGGGGAGGCTCTTGCCGTGTTCGGTAAGCGCTACAATTCATCTACTCTAACAGGAACAAACACAACTCGTGGGCTTATTGAGTACGCGGAAAACAGTGGAGTAAACGTAGGTTTCTCTTCTGCAATCGGTGTACAAGAGGCAGACCTTTCTAACTTCTTGAAGCAAATGTATGTGCAAGATGCAAGCAACGATCTTATTGCTTTGTGCGGTGAACAGTTCTTGTTTGATATACAACATGCTCTTGGGGATAGATACCGTCAAGTACCTCTTGGTGAGAAACCAGCAGAACTTGCAGGTCTTAACTTCCAATCATATGAAATTGCAGGTAAGAGGGTTCACTTAGGTTATTACGAATTGTTCTCCGACAGTGCAGTAGTACCTCAAGTAACCCCTAGCTCTACAGCTAAGGATTTCCGCAACACAGCACTTGTGCTTGATTTCGGAATGACCGACGGTGGGGAGCGCAATATACAGTTGCGTTACCGTGATGGTGAGACCGGCTCTCGTAAAATGGTACAGAAGTTCATTACAGGTATGGCTTCTCCTGGCTCTGAAGTAAGCAATGCTTATGATGGTTTGGAGATCCAATTATTGAGCGAAATGATGCCTAAAGTCGTACTTCCAAATCGACTTGGGCTTATTTATGCCAACAGTTAAATAACTAAATATAATCAAAGTTAGGTGTGTAAAAGCACCTAACTATTTTAACTAAACTTTTTATGGCTAAAAATTTTAACACAAACAATTTCAAATACTTCGTCTTACTCGCTGATGTAGCAGCAAAAGGGGGATTAGTAAGTTTCTCCACCTATACTGATCACGCTAACGCACTGGGTAAAGGTCACGGGACTGGTGTACGTTATACAGAGGGAGTAGATAAAAAAGGAGAACCTAGAGGTAAGTTCTTTGAATTATCACAGTCCAGAAGAACCTTCCAAGTGAGAGAAGGTCAGAAAGATATTAATGGAATATCCATGTATGACTTTTTGAAAAACTCTCCAGAATGTGAAGGTTCACCTAATCTACCTCAAGGTGCAAAGCCCCGCTTCAGAGAAATGAATGATGCAAGGGATGCAGAGGTAGCGCTGAAATCTGGTAAGATGAGGATACGTGCAGCAGCCAGTGCTCTTGAAATTGACGATTCAACTTTAAAAGAGCTTGCAGCGCATATAGGATTCTTCGGAGAGTCTAATGATTTAATGAGGCATCGAGTAGTTGAATGGGCTGAGAAGCGCCCAGAAGATTATTTCGAAGTTTTAGAATCAGGCGATCGCTCAATAAGAGCCTTGATTAGAATCGGACTTAGCACTGGTATCCTGAAGAAGAACGGTCCTATAATTAAATGGGAAGAAGCTATCATAGGAAACGAAGAAGACTCTGCTGTTTCCAAGTTGATGGGAGATCAAGATATGCTTGCAGCTCTTGAAGAACGAATCGGGTTTACAACGAAAAAGGAAAAACCTTCTAAAAAAACAAAATAATTTTTGAACCCTAACCCCTATAGCGTAAGAAGTGCCGTAACATTTCTGCGCTATTATTTTTTATGAAGATAAGCAAATATCTCACATATGAAGAAGCTACAAAAGCACCAACTGGTGTTATCAATAAACCATCTGCTATTCAATTAGCAAACATAACAGCATGGGCAGTTAACATCTATGATCCTATCGTTGACCATTTTGGGATAGCACCATTCGTTCATTGTGTATTTCGAAGTGAGAGATATAATGCAATGTTGCCTGGAGCAAGCAAAGCGTCTCAACATATTTTTGGTGAAGCTGGGGATATTGATTACGATACGCTCGAGAGATTAGGAAAGAAGGTACCTTCTAACAAAGAGCTATTTGATTTCATCGTGAAATCATTACCCTTTGATCAAATCATTTGGGAAAACGGGGGCAAACAAAATCCAGATTGGCTTCACGTATCTCACAGTCTTACTAAAAACCGTAAGAAGAAGACCCGCAAAGTAACTGGGAAACCAGGATATATAAATTTTGACCTGTATTAAACAATGAGCTTGACGATAGATTTGTCGGTTTCGATAGCCTCAACAAGAGATTCCTTCACAATCACTGATAACACTGTATATGGTACGGGAGACAACCCAGCACGTAATGCTTTGAAGTTGTACCTCTCTGCATACAAAATGAGTTATGGGAATGAAGCTACGCCTCTTTCAGTTGAGTCTTATACTCCAGCTTCTGTAACAGACTGGGGAATAGAATATACCATAGATGGTTGGTACAAGGTATACTTCGCTGCTTTTGAACAGTATAATGCTGGAACTACTTATAACCAATACGATGCTGTCTACAATGGATCAGTTGTATACCGATCTAAAGTCGGTAGCAATCTCGGACAAGATACAGCAGATATTACTTATTGGGAAGTAATTTCTGACCCTGCTTCACTAGCTAATAACAAGGGAGAATCAAACGAGTCTGCTAACATCAACTCGCTTGTTTACAACCGGGTGTTTGCAGCTAATGGGCAGTATACTTATGGTAATCTCATCTCAGATGGTTCTACCTGTACTGATTGTGATGAAGCAGTTCTACTTGCACAATATGATTTGTTTGATATGTGGTTAAGTGCAATGGCAGTAGCTGATGCAAGGGAAGAAGTTTTAGAAGGAGAAGAAATTGCTCGTAAAATTCAATCACGCTACATAGACTGCTAATGCCTAACATAGAGATAACGCAACAGTATGTCATTTATCAAGGGCAATCAAAGCTCTTAGAACTTGCTAGTGAAATAGCACAATCAAGAAGTGTAATCAAGCCTGAGATAAAAGCTAAGATTCAGAAAGCTACTAAACTTCGTTTATGGCTGAAGGCTCTTAACTACGCAGAATATCTTGATCGTGGGACCAGGGAGAAGATATGGTATGCGTTGATGGATATTGGGAATCTAAATGATCTTCCCTACGCACCGGTACTAACAACAAATGAACCCCCTACGATTATAACAGGTATTCCAGGTAGAACTGGGAATACAGGGCAAACAGGGGCTACAGGTGGCGGAACTGCATTCACTGCATCAGCAGTAGCAGTAGACACAGTAGTAGATTCTTTCGATATTACATTATCAGGGTCTGCTCAATGGCAATACGAAGTAACTGACTCTACTAATAAACGAGTAGAAATTTTAACAGGAACATGGTTAAGTGACGGATCTGAGTTCGTAGATGATGGGGGTATTACGCTTGACCCAGCAATAGGTGATTCCTCAGGTATTACTTTCCAAGTAAACATTGATGGTACAACTGTTCAATTATTAGCTCTTGTTACTTCTGGTACTTGGGAAGTAAAAGGAACAAGGCTCCTCATCCCTGTCACAGGTAATGGGATAACTCAACCCTCATCTTTAGCAAGCGGTAAGCTATGGGTTGGTAACAATTCGAATCAGCCAGAAGCACAAACTATTTCAGGAGATTTCACAATTAGTAATACCGGGGTAGGGGCAATATCCCCAGGCGTGATAGTGAACGCTGATATAAATTCATCAGCGGCAATCGCTGTGAATAAATTGGCAGCACTTACTGCGAGTAAAGCGGTTATTACAGACAGTAACGGCTTTCTCACCACATCAACTACAGCGGCTTCTAAAGTAGCTTTTCTCGCAAATGTAACTTCTGACATTCAAGCTCAGATTGATGCCATCGCAGTCCCCGGTACGATCTCGGGAGCTATTACTCCTTATGTAACTTCTAACGCAATACCGAGCAGAGTAGTAGTATCTAACCCTGCTGGTAAGTTAACTACTTCTCTAACTACTTCTTCAGAGATAGGTTATTTAAACGGAGTAACATCCGCAATTCAAACACAATTAGACGGTAAACAAGCTACAATTACCGGAGCTGCCTCTACAGCTACAATAGACAACTTCACTGCTTACAGATATGTGGTAGTTGATGGCTCTGGAAAATTTGCAGTGAGTACAACCGAAGCCACTGATGTAGACGGTGATTCTGGGGAAGTAAGTCCGGGAATCGGAGACGATGAATCAGTTGGTGATGATATAGATTTTTCTAAACCCTTACAAGATATGGCATTAACATTAAAAACAATAACAACATCAGGACCAGGCACCCAATCATTTACAGCAGGTACAAAAGGCTCAAGAGTCTATGTGCTACAGCTCGCAGGGGGTCTGAATCAAGCCACAGCTTCGATATCTGATGGATCAGGTTCTTTTACGCTAGCAGCTAGCAGCGGAGATACTGGTTTTAAAAACTTTATAAACCTAACTGATATGCCCGGTATCCCTGTGGAAAAAGTAACGGAACAACCATTCTACCCTGTGGGAGCTGGAACGACTTTTACGTTAACTCTTAGCTTCAGTGGTGCTCAAGCATTGGTAACCTATGTTGATCTTGAATAAAGATGGGTTTAAAAATAAATCGTCTTTCTAAGTTTGGAGGAACCCTCGCAGACGGTTCTGGTGATCCATTAATCACAAGAGATGCTACTACAAATGAAGTAGGTAGCGTAGCTAATAATATTGGGACACTAGCTACTGGAAAAATATTTATTGGAGATGGATCAAATTTACCTGCTGCACAGACTGTGTCAGGAGATTTTACTATCTCTCAATCAGGCGTAGGGGCAATATCCGCAGGTGTAATAGTTGATGCCGATGTGAACGCTTCTGCTGCAATAGCACTAACCAAACTTGCAGCTACTACTGCTTCGAGAGCTATTGTATCCGATTCAAATGGATTTTTAGTTGTATCACCCGTAACCTCAACAGAACTCGGTTACGTAAGTGGGGTAACCTCAGCAATACAAACTCAGATTGATTCAAAGCAAGCAACGATTACTGGTGCTGCTTCTACTGTAGTTTCTTCTAATCTAAGTGCAAACATTGTAGCCGTAACTAATGGCTCAGGTAAACTTGCGTCATCATCAGTAGGAACTACTCAACTTGGATATATATCAACATTAACTTCTGATGCTCAAACTCAACTAAACGCCAGGCTATCAACAAGTTTGGGGCCTGTAGCGGATGGTGATATTATTTATTACAATGGGAGTGCATGGACTAATTTACCCAGAGGTACGAGTGGACAAGCGTTATACTCTACCGGTTCCAGTATTCAATGGAGTACTCCTACAATCAATGGTGTACCTATTGGAGGTACAACAGGGCAATATCTCGCTAAACTAAGCGGAACTGACTTCGATGTAGATTGGACAACACTAACGCTTGATAAAGTAACTGATGTAACCGCTGATGTAGATGATGTAAACATCCTGACAGGATTAAGTGCAACCGGCTTGACCTCAACAGAGCTAGGCTACGTAAATGGGGTAACATCGTCTATTCAGACCCAATTGGAGAATAAGCTAAACAATTCATTAGCTTATAATGCTATTTTTGTTGGTAACACATCGGGTACTCCAACTCAATTATCTGCTGGAACAAACGGGCAGCACCTTACTATAGTAGGGGGTTCACCTGTTTGGACTACGCCTGTAACACCCGGCGATGTATCAGGACCTGGGTCTTCTACTAATAACGCCATTGCCAGATGGAATGGAACAAGTGGGAATGCAATTCAAAATTCCGGAATCATAATTGATGATTCTAATAATGTTACTGGAGTCGTAGCACTAACAGCAACCACTCTGACTTCCACTGGACTCACAACCGCAGCTAGCTTAAATATATCCAGCACTCTCTCAAATGATGACGCACTTACTCAAATCTTAGTAAGAGACGTAACAGGACTTATTAAATATAGAGCTGCTTCCTCTATTACCGGAGTATCCGATGGCGATTACGGAGATATCACTGTAAGCGGTGGTGGAGCAACCTGGACGGTTGATAATTCAGTTATTACATTCGCTAAGATTCAAAACTCAGCGGCAGGTCTATCTGTATTAGGAAGATCACCTAATACTTCTGGAAACTTTGCTGAAATAGTAGCCGCTTCAGATGGTAATATTATACGCAGATCAGGTACATCAATTGACTTTGGTTCAATAGACTTAGCAAGCTCTGGTGCAGTGGGGAGTTCAATACTTGCGGCAGCTAATGGAGGTACTGGCTTATCCTCATTAGGTACAGGTATAGACACATGGCTAGCTACTCCATCATGGACTAATTTTAATTCTCTTATAACTGGCACGGCTCCGTATTGGGCTACATCTGGCAGCACGACTATCACTGCCCCTACGTTGGTGGGTAATCCTTACTTTCAAGGCGTATCATTATTCGCACCGAGTGGTGCGAGTGTAACAGGATCGCCAAGGGTCGAAATATGGGGTGTAAGCGGTGGAAGTATTCTTCATTTGCATAATGATGCAGGAATACAGTTATCAACAATTGATAATACTGGCGCATCCTCTTTCACAACTTCTGCGTCTACTACAACCGGAACAGCTTTTAGCATTGCGCCTGGGCAATTTAATCCAACATCTGGATCGGCTACATTTAGAGCATTGACAATAACGCCCAGTTATAATACAACTGCTACCTATTCAGGAACTGCAATTGATGTAGATATAAATCCAACAATTACAAGCACTACAGGATTAACACACATTGCATTACGTGGCACTTCTGGTTCTGTTCTTATAGGAAATACAACTTTAGGAGCTGCTACAACACGATTCGAGCAATGGGGTATAGGAACGACAACTGGTATTAACGCTGTTTGGAAAGATAATGGCGGCACTGAAAGATTCAAAATATTGGATAACGGTGTTGTCTCAATAACATCAGCAGGCAACGGGAATTCGTGGGGAGGTAGTTGGACGGCAACAGCTAACAATCAATACCATACTATTTTTAATCCTTCTATAACTGCTAGAGGGACAACTTCGGATAATATTTATGGCTTTGATTTTAGTCCCTCGATTATATACGGAGCTAATAACCAAGTAGGATCCGCAGTCCGCATAAATCCATCTTTTACAGCAGGCGGATTCACAGGAACATTCTCTACTATTTTGTCATTGCAAAGTAGTGGAACAGACCTTTATCGGTTCAGAAACGATGGGACTCTTTTTTTTGGTACATCTACAAATACAAGGATAGCCCCTAGTAACAGTAGCGGTACAGTAACAGCAGGAGGGCCTACCCTAAAAATAGCTGGGGAACTTACATCGGGAACACAAACAGCAGTAATGCTTACTACATCAGCTTCGACAAATAATAATACTACCGGAACTGGTACTGTCGTTAGTTTAGAAGCCCCATCTTTCAGTGCTGCTACAGGTAGCTATAGTATAAACCTTCTTAGACTAACAGGCTCCTTTTCAAATTCATCAGCTACTGGTGGCATAACAGCAGTATTAGCCACCCCAACCCTTACATATGTTTCTGGTAATGCAATAGGTTTCGTTTGGAATCCTACTGTTGGCACAATTGCTGGTAATAATTATGCCTTTATCTCTTCATCTGGACTGCATGGTTTAGGTACTCTTACGCCTACATATCAATTTCATTTAAAAGGAACATCAGCAAATCAAAATCTGTTTGTTGTTCAAGAAGACGGAGGAACGAATCTGATCGAAGCTATTGAATCTGGTGGAGTAAAACAATTAGGATTCTTCAATGCACCCCCTGTAGGTCAACAATCGGTAAACACGATTTTAGTAAACAATGTGACTAGCGGAGGATCGCTTAGTACAATCTCCGACTACAGTGACTTAACAATTTATGCCAACGATGCGGCTGCGATAAGGAATAATTTTTACAGGCTTACGGAAAAGGTTTTGAAATTAGAAACTGCACTTAGGAATTTAGGATTTTCAATAGATTAAAAAACCATAAAGCACAATGAAAACAATCAAATTATTTATTCAAAGTGGCATCGACTAAATAGTATAAAATAAGATAAAAATTAAAAATAGATAATAATATGGCATTCAGAGTATTGACATCAGAAGAAAAACAATCATTACAAAATGATTCAGGTTTTGTAGCACAGGTGCAGTGGGCATTAAGAGACTATGCCTCTTACTGGGCTTTACATGACGGAGCAGGATTAGCAAATGAGGTCGCACGTATTAAGTGGGCAAAAGACAGAATTAACTCAGTAAATTTATTACTTAATGACTTCATATCAACTGATCATCAATTAGGGCTGAAGATGTGTAAACTGGCTAAATCAATGTCGATTGACTTAGGAGCTGCACCAGTAAGTTCAGAGGTTATTGTTGCTGCATTTATAGCGGCTAATAAGTTCGAAGAACTGTCCTCGTTGTTCTTTGATCAACTTGGAGAATCAATCAACATGAGCGCCTCTGGTAACTAATTTACGGTACAATTTTTGACTACAGAATAACTAAAAATAACTAAGAATGTCCGCTAATCAATTCCTCTCTCTTAAATCTTCGGATGCTTTTGCCATAACGAGTAGTGACACACTTGATGTAAAGGATGACCCAAATAATCCAAACGGATACACAATGTGTTATGTACACAATCCAGCAGCAGGGGGTACTGTAAGAGTAATGCCAGCAGCTCAATCAAGCCCTGCGGGATTTACCTTAACAGGGACATCAGGTACAGCTAATATTACAATTAATGGTACAGCATACCTAGTTACATTTTCATCTTCATTAACTACAACAGCAACCAATTTTGTAAGTACACATACAACATCATTATCTGCTCTTAATATTAAAGTCAGAAGCACAAGCACAAAGTTAGTATTCACTGGTGCTGTTAATAGCACTATAGCAATAGCGAACGCCACTGGTGATCTCTCAGGGACAGCCCTTGCTGATACACCTGTTACAATTTATATCGCCCAAGGGGAAGAATCATCAATTGCAGTAAGAAGAGTATATGCAACAACTCCTACGCCACCTGTAGGATTAATAGCCTATGTAGGAAAGGATAACATCTAAATATGACTACTGCTGTAGCGATAGAAAGGTGTAAGACGCTTGCTGATAAGTGGGGATCACCATCAATAGAGGATGATGAATGGATTGGCCACCTCAATATGGCTCAGGAAGAGGTATTAAACAAACTCATACCTGATAGCTTAGGCGGAGTAGTGAATGTAGAGATGGATTCAAATACTATCGAGAATATAAAACCCCTAATCTATACCCTTACCATAGCCCCATCTGCTAGTATACTTACAAACTCAGCATTAACTACTGCACTGATAACAGCTAGTGGTGACAGTGGGTGCTCGGTATTTAGAATACTAGCCTTGGCTCAAGGTGATATTCTAATCAAATTTGTAAAACACAATAATCTCTTTGCCTATAAAAACAATGTGTTTAAAGCACCGGAGACTGATTATCCGTTATTCACCATAACAGCAGGTGGTTATAGATTGTACCCAACTGTGACACTGCCAGTGTCTGTTACAGTGATTAAAACTCCTAAAGTAATGACAGATGGTAACAGCCCTGATTGGGATGATTACGTCATGAATCAGGTAATCTTCGGTGCAGTGAAGCTTGCTGGAGTGGGAATAAGAGATGAAGAATTAATTGTCAATTTAAGAAATACGGGAGTCCAATCCGCACAATGAGTGAGATATTCAGAAGACTATTGGGGCTGTTCAGAACATTTGGAATAGTTAAACAAGTACACTCTGTTATGTTTATTGGGAATATACCGTCAACTAACGATATATATCAATCAAGGCACTGGACTGTAAGACATAAACTAGAGGAGAAGTTTACAAAAGAATTTAGGAATCTCTTCAAAAAACTAAAGATACCTAAAGTTGATCAATTTGGGTTGATTGTATTTTATAACCACGCTTTAGATGTTGATAACGTCTCGTTCGTAGAGAAAATATTTGTTGATAGTTTTAGAAGAGAAGTGAAAGTATTTATACCTAAATATCCTGGAACTAAGAAACCTATCAAAGATCCGAAGACGAAAAAACCTATACGCTTTGAAGATGTAATTTATGAAGGCCATGTAGCTAATGATACTCAAAATTATTTCAAATTTCTAAGTATATGTCCAGATAAAACTTTACCGGAAAACTCAGTAGAGTTTAATGTCTGTGTACTCTAAAAAATATTATGACAGTAGAGCAATTTGTTTCAGATATTGAATTGCAGGCATATCAGGGGGCAATCTCCGATGACGCTGAATTAGATAAACGTCAGATTAAGTTCTGGGGTTCATATTTTCTCAACATGCTCGTAGCAACGGAGTGTAATTCTAAAATTGCGCGAGATGAACAAATTCCTGTTATCTATAAAAAAAGAGCTACCTGTAAAGTACCTGAACAAGAGGACGTAGACTGCACTGATGATTGTAATGATAGGGTTTTTGTAACTCTCCCCGAAGATGTACTTACACTAAATAAAGATGCGGGTATCATCAGAGTCTCTACAGATGAAGGGGACATGGTAACTAAGATGAGTGTTGAGACCATCGACATGATTCGTTATATGCCTTATGCAAGCCCTTCACTTGAAAACTTAGTTTATTATAGACAAGGACAACTTCTGTTTGTAGAAGGTTTCAAGCCTGTAGACTTACCCTTCACTGAGCTTAATATTGACTATGTACCTAAACAGAACTTATTGGAGCTAGAGGATTCTGATGAATTTCTAGTTTCTGATTTGGTGGCTCCTCAGCTCATAGCCATGACAGTTGATCAAGCTAAACGAGAACTATATGGAACTCAACAAGATCAAGAGAATGATGGGCAGGATAATAAAAAATTACAGTACCATACTGCAATAAAATCTGGAGAACAACAACTTACTGAATGAACTACTTACCCTTAAATGCAGTCATCGCAGAAGCGATCTCTATCACCCCGGATACGGATGCTGCTGATTGGTCTATTGCTCGTCAGTGGGCAATGACCGCATTGGAGCAACTAGGGACGAGTGAGGACGAAATCCAGGCATGCACTATTACAGCAAAAAATCTCATTTTAAAAAAACCAAAAGATATGAGGCATTATATAGAGATGGCTTTATATGATGCTAATGGAGTTTATGTACCACATACATTCAGAGCGGGTAAGAAAAGAATTTATCCAGATACAAGAATATCTCCAGCAACAACAATCAGTCCTTCTGATCCCCCCTATACAGTATCAGTTGACGTAAGTGAAGATCAGACTGCTTTCTATCTAGGTACGAATGGAGCTGATGTAGCCTATGCTGCTGTAAGATACTACGCTTATCCACTAGACAATAACGGATATCCAATGATTCGTCAAGATGAGAAGTTCGCAATTATGTGTTACATAAGGTGGGCTAAGAGTGCTAAGAAAAACGAGAACCAATCTGAGATTGCAAATAACTGGACACAATGGGCATGGCAAAATGATAGAGTAGTAGCTAGAAAAAAGGCAATGTCGCTGAGCAACGATAAAGCCAAAACAATATCTCGTAGTTGGGTAAGATTACTTCCAAATTTTAATTACAGTAAGTTTTGATTAGAAGGACAATCAATAATTTTCTTAGAGGCAGAAACGTCGATGATTCAAAAGCAATCATTAGTCAGGATCAATACCTGGAGGCTCATAATCTTGAGTTAATAGGTGATGGTACATTTAATTCCCTTCGAAATATTCAGGGAACAACACTCCTAAAGAATATCATTAATAATTCCACTGTAAAGGAGATAGGATCTATTCCTGTTAAATTCTTGATCGGAGGGGTATCTAAAAGATGTAATCTCTATTTTACAATCACTTCAACTCTGTTCAAAATATGGTGTTATGATATTGATAGCAACGCTCTGTATGAATTGTATGAGGAAGGTGTTGAAACTCAGGATAGACTTATTGACGCAGTTAATTATCCAGAAGGTGGAGTTGATTATGTATACTTTACAGATTTTTATAAAGGATTAAGGTTCATAAAATGTGAGTTACCTTCTCCTTACACTGCAAATTATCTTACTTCGTTTGACATTTCCCTTCAACGTAAAGGGGCAGTAGGCTCGATAGCATTATCATCTATTGCTTCAGGAGGTTCATTACTTTCTGGGACATATCAATTTACCTATCGCATGGCGGACCCTACAAACAAGAGGTTCACTAAATGGTCAAGCTTAACTAATCCTATTCATGTATATGATGCAGCTAATTCAGGATCTATTATACATGCTGGAATAGGATTGTTGACATCTCGTAAGATTACTCTTTCTATTACACCATCAACTGCTGAGACTGATAATTTTGATTATCTTCAACTAGCAGTGATTGATAATGTAGGAGCTAGTGCAGCAGGGTATACGGCTGACAATATCTTTGTACCTACAGCGTCTCTGCTGGAGATTACAGCAATACCTTCAACATCACTTACGTTCGATTACAAAGCTAATACTCGAATAGGGACAATTCCTTTATCAGATATTGTTGTTGATCTGGCTCAGATTGAAACTGTTAAATCCTTAAAAATTAAGGAGAACAGGTTGATGGGGGGTAATGTAAAGTACACTCCATTAGAATTTGATAACGGAACTCCTTCAATTACGAGTGGATCAATTGCAACAAGGGTTGATTCTAATCAAGACGCTTATTCCTCTGCTGAATTTTCCTCCAAATATCTAGGATACTTTAGAGATGAGGTATACCGATTTGGTGTGGTATACGAGGATGAGGATGGAAATAAATCTCCAGCAGTTGCTCTCAATCTGTCCGCGATAACAGGTAATCAAATTACTTCAGGAACTGACATGAAGTTCCCTGGTCGTCATGTATCTAATACTTACTCATTGTTTAATACGTCTGGTTATATTAAAGGACTAGGCTTGAATCTTAACGGAATCGTCAATCATCCATCATGGGCTAAGAAGATTCACATAGTAAGATTACAAAGAAGGAAAAACATTCTTTTCCAATCTCCTATCATTCCGATGGTAGATATTTATGGGATAGGTGCGCTTGGTAATTATCCTACTGTTTATAATAATGGAGCTACTGTGACTGTTGCAGATGCTCAGCCTATGACAGCCGGAAGGATTCTTCATCCTAAGAATTTATTCTGGCCACAGATGAAGGGAATAGTACCGCTTCCTGATAATACAGGATCAGGTACTAATACCAAAAAGAGAGGGGAGGCTTCACTAACTAATCAGAGTTATTCTAATTTTTTAATGATGTGGTCCTCTCCATACACAACAGAACCATATACCTTTATCGGTTCTGAGAAAATGAGTGTTATTGATAAAGCGTTATTACGACTTGATCTCTTTACCGGTAATCCAAGTAAAACTATAGCAGTAATTAGTGGTGATGATATTAATACAAACGTATCTGGTAATTTTTACGCGTTAAATGCCGGAGATTATTTTTTTGATCCAAACTGGGTTGCAAAATCAATACCATCTTTTGAGAAAAATGTACCTATAGTAGACAGTGAGAACTTTGTTAATTTCGGAGAAACAGCTAGTGTGTCAGGCGTATCTGTAATGGATTATGAAGCAATGCAGACAACTGGAGTTAATCTTGGGTATAAACCTAATATTCAAAAATCAACTGTTATTCAGATTGGTGGGTTACGTTTTCCAGATATTACAACCCAAGGAGTAACAACTTCAACTACAACTAATTTTGCAAACGGGATTCTAAATAGTTATAATAACGGGGGTGGGTCCGTAATTGGGTCTTCAGGTATAAAATATGAATCATTTACGTCTGTAAATAACAACTATGTAACTGACACTACTTATCTACCATACGCTAATTTCTCCAACAGAAGTATTGTTAACGCTTGTAATATTGTTAATGTTACATTAGGTCTTGGTGATGACAGATATGGAGATGCTACAAGTTTCCACGAATACATCTCAACGGGAGCAACGTATACTTTTACTCCTTCAGAAGTAGCCACTCTTGAATCAGGAGGTTCTGTTTCTGTTAATATGGAGGTGTGGGGAGGAGATTGTTTCATTGGATCTCAAACTTTCAAGATTGCAGACTCAGCTTACTCCGTGACTAACCAAGTCACTGCCAGTCAAGGAGCTGATCAGCTTATTAGTAAGTGGGGTTTATATTATTTAAACTCATACGGGAGAGCGATGTGCATTCCTGTAGCCTTGGAGAATGTAGGGCAGTACATTACAGTCATTCTGGAGTCTGAATATAATGGTTCAGTAAGAGATTTTGATACCTTAGTTGAACGTTCGCCAGCAGTGAACGGAATGCCTGTAGTGAACAATACTTCTAATGAGGTCATCAGGGCACCTTTGAGCTACAGTTATAACATAAACCTATCCAAGCAGAACTCAGATAAGATATATGTTACCAAACCTCAATATTCATTCGTAGAGAATGAGTTCCCTGCCAGAATGATATGGTCTGATATCAAAATCTACAACTCAGATCAAGCAGGATTTGACATATTCAGATCTGCTGATTTTTATGATCTTGAAGAACAACGATACGGAATAACCAAGCTTGCTCTTGCAGGAGATAATCTATACGCTATCCAGGAAAAAGGGGTGACCTACATTCCTACGGGGGAGCGCCAGATAGAGCAGACCAATGCAGACACACTCGCTGTTAGAAGCGGGGATGTAATAGGTAGACCAGTGGTAGTCGACTCCCAACGAGGCTCTCAGCACATCAGAGGCATCGTGGAGACAGGTAATGTAATCTACTTACCTGACAATATAAATAAGAGCATCTATGCCTTATCTGGAACTGATTTACAACCAATAACTAAAGATAACGAGACCCTTTTCAGAACTCTATTCTCTAATACTCTAAATGAAAGTGAGGTAATAGGCTTCTATGATTTCATTCGAGATGAATATTTACTGATTGCAGGGGGTAGAGTAGAAGTATTTAACCCTAAGATAGGATGGGTAGGAGATTATGAATTTACCCCTTCATCTGGAGTCTTTAATAAAAATCTATTCGTAACTGGAAAAGTAGGATCAACCCTTTCAATCTATTCAATGTACACGGGAAGTGTTAACCAATTATTTGGCGTCACGGTAACTCCGAGGGTTAAGGTCTGTATCAACCCGGAAGGAGAAATTGCTAAGACTTTTGATGTCTTGATGTTACCCGCAACCGAGGCTTTGGATGAGGGAGATATGGTAATTGAGCAGGATACAGCCAGGGGAAATCAAACAATTAGTGGCATTAATTTTGACGTTCCATCTATAGAAAACGTGTTTAAAATGCCGGTTGGCAGAGACTCAAACAAGGCAAGAGCGAGGGGAATGAGGGCTTTACTTACGATTAAGTGGAAAAACATTCAATCCGCACTTTCCAGTCTACATACTAAATACTACCCATCTAAACGAACGCCTTTTTAATGAATCCTTTTTTTGACGGTATAAGTACCAATAATTGGAAAAATCCAACTCCCATAAGAATGCCTCAAGGCGGGCCTAATCCTAATTTGAGAGTGACTCCTCCATCCATGCCTAAAACTTCCCCCAATATATCTTCTTATGCGGATACAGGTCTGGGTGCTTTAGCATTAGGTACAAATATCTATAGTATGAGTCAGCAAGGACTTAATCTTGATACAAACATAAATCCTCAGACTGACATATATGGAAGACCTGTTTATACCGCTGGGGATTTACAAGCTCAGGCTTTTGCAGCTAAACCTCAAGGGGCAACATTTGGAGAAGTTGCATCAAGCACTATTCAAGGTGCTCAAACAGGGGCTGCATTTGGTCCGTTAGGGGCTGCTGTTGGTGCAGCGGTTGGATTAGGCGGCTCTTTGATAGGCGGAAGATCCAGAAAAAGAAGACAAACGCGTGAAAAGAATAATGCGCTTAATCAGGTAAGTACCGCACAAAAACAATACAATGATTCAGATGTATCGTATCATAATCAAATGAATCAAATAGAGGACTATAACCAGCGTATAAATCCTAATCGTAGATTAAGAAACTTATATCAATGAAAGAAGATTTAAAAAGATATCTCCAGATTCTACAAAGACTTCAATCTGGTGGAGGTGATCGTATAAGCAATGAGGATTTTAGATTCTTTGCTGAATTTACTCCTGATCCAAATGACAAAAAGAGATTGTCAGAATTAAATGATCAGATTGTAAAATTATCAAAGGAAGATAAAACTATTCCCCCTAATCTCACTGCCGAGACAGCGCTTCTTGCTGGACAACAAGCTTTGCAAAATCCTTCCTATCGGGAACAAGCTTTGCAGTTAGCTCAAGAAAGTGAGGCTAAAGCTAATTCTGACAAAATTGCTCAAGGTCTGAATGTTTTACTTGGGGCGACGGATATTGCTCAATCAGTTGCTCAGATCAATCAATCTAAACAAGGATTATCAAAATCCCGCAGACCTGGAAGACCTGCTATTCCCCAACGAGATTTATATCTTCAACAAGCACTGCGGGCAGCATCTGAAGGAACTTATGATACTGCATCGGCTTTAGCTCCGGCAGAAGCTCAGATACAAGATCAATATCTGTCAGACTTACAAAACGCTAAGACAGCCTCTACTGGACAAGCAGGGGCTTTTGGTTCTTATGCGCAAGTAGCTGCAAACAGAAGACGCAGAGCGGGTATGGAACTTATACCATTAGCTAACGATATCCGCAGAGAACAAACAGCAAATTATAATAATCTGTTAGGGCAGAGGTTGAATGAAACTCAAAACATATTTGAAAATCAAGCAAGTTTCTACCCACAAGATCTGAATCAGTATCAAAATGAGCAAGCAGCTTATGGTCAAATCGGATCGGTAGGTCGTCAGAATTTGAATAACTCTCTCTATAATCTAGCTGGTAGAATAGCCCCTGTAGCAGGGCAGTATCAAGCTAGAAATAAATACAAGAGATTCTTCGATCAATTAGATAATGTTCATCCAGGTATCTCTGGTAAAATAGAACCTGCTATTAATTATTTAGATAATAAACTAAGTCCTCAAGAAGAGGAAATGTACACGGGATATTAATATGGGATACGGAGACGCATTAGGTTATAACTTTAGAATAGGAAGGGATCAAATCCCGCAGCCTTCACAAATGGCTGAAGAATCTGTTACTTCTGATCCAGAAGTAGGACAATATGATAAAAATGATCTTCTAGCTAATAGGAGTAAATTGACTCAAGATGTTTATGAAAACATGAGTATTCTGAGAAATTATGCGCAGGAGTTAGCAAAAAAGGGAATTGATGTGACCAAGCCTGACTTTACTCAGGAAGGCGGTGGACCTGAACATTTAGCCTACTTAAAACTAGACGCTGCGGTAAAACATGCAACTAATGCGTTAAAGAATGAATATCTAGCAGAACAACAACTTCGTCCTTTAGAGGCAGAGGGGAAAATCAGATTTAATCAGGGGGTAGATCGTTCAGGAAATTATATGCAGAATCCTGAGAACTATTATTCAACTGCTCCGCTAGAAAATGTAAAAGAGGCGAACATCAGGGGAAGAGAAAATTCTTATACACCGCAAGATCAAGCTAGAATAAACGCTGTAATCGCGAGAGAAGCGGAACAAATTGATGAGCAGGTAAGACAAGGCTATCTCTCAAAAGAGGCTGGTAATCTTCAAAAAAGCTATCTGGTAAACAACGCCTATACAACACCTGCTTCTGCATTTAGTGATTCAGGTAGAGGTAGTGGTAAAAATGATTTTCAAATAGGGTTGCTTCGGAAGTATACCAACCTTTCTCAGGGCGTCTGGAATCCAGGAACATATACTAAAAAAGTAATTGATGGTAAGGTTTACTTAATAAATGAAGATGGACGTGGGGATTCCGTCGGAAAATATCAAGCAGGGGTTGATAGTAATGGAAACCCAGTTATTAAGGATAAGATTGTAAAATGGTGGAGACTTGACCCAGCAACGAATCAAGTAGAAATTGAATTCACTGATAACAAGATTCCTTCAGAGATTGTATCTAATAAATCTGGTGATGCAGTTACAAGGGATTTTGTCTCTAGTAACCCTAAATATGGTTCTGTAGATAAATTCATGGAGACCGCTCGTAATCAGGGGTTGTTAGATTCAACAGGTTCTTTAATCAACAGCACTCTTATGCCGTTGAATGCAGATCAAATTAAAAATCAAGTATCACAACTGGGTAAAGAATCATCTGAAAAAGTTGAAGGAGTTAGAACTGCACACGTAGATCAACTAAAAGGAGTTAAAGATCCATTCCTATTCTTTAGGAATAATTCAACAAATTTTAAAACACCAGATGGAGATTTAATAGTAGGCAAGCACAGAGGCAAAGATTTGTATTACATAGATAACTGGAAAGATTTTTACAAAAATGCAGATGAATCAGAGTTCACGAAGTTATCCAGTGATAAGGTAGTTCAAATACTCACTGAACTAGGCGCGTATGAGGATGTAATGTCTCAAAAAGCTAGTGAAGTCAAAAAAATAAATCTAGGTGGTAAGAAAGCCTACTAATGGACGAAAAATTAAAATCTCTTTATGACAATCTTAGGAGGGATGGCTACGAATTGCCAGATTTCGATACTTTCTCCACTGATATGTCAGATACGGTTAAAGCTCAACGACTTTATAAGACCATAACAACTGACGGGTACGAAGTACCTGATAATTTTGATACATTTTATTCAGATATTAATCCCCCTAATACTGGGGGATTTCAAGATTATGTTGGTGCAGTAGCCGGTGGTTTTAACAGAGGGGTTTCTAAAATACTCACCGCTCCTTTAAAATTAATTGATGCAGCAGGGGGATATTTGCAATCTGCTATAACAGGCGAAGAAGTTATTCCTAACTCTGGATTAGCAGGAAAATTTGGCCAGTTCATTGAAGATAAAACGAACGAACTCAATCCCAGGTACGAAAATGTTAATCAACTTACTCAAGATGTATCAGAAGGCGTTGGACAGGCAGTAGGGTTAATAGGTACGTTAGGAATCGGAGGTGGGGCTTCAACAGGAGTTCAAACTGCTGAAGCCTTATCTACGGGAGTACTCCCAGCCACAGGGAGAGCGGCATTGGAAGTTGGAAAACGAGTAGCAACACCAGCAGGTGTGATAGGTGGCTCAATGACGGGGGTACCTGAATTCGAAGCTGCAAAGGCGGCGGGACTTTCTGATGAAGAAGCATTTGCGGTTCTGTTGAAAAATTATGCGGTTGGACAAACTGAGATTATCCCTCTTCAAAATATTCTAGGGAGACTTAATAGGGCTACAGGGAACGTATTGATTAATACGTTAAAAAACATGGGGCTAGGTTCCTTAGAGGAAGGGATTCAAGAGGGGATTCAAACCTATCTTACAAACGAAATTGCAAAAGACTCTTTCGACCCCGATCGGGACCCTATGTTACAAGTACTCGAATCAGCAGAGGTTGGAGGAATAGTAGGTTTGTTAATACCCGGTATGGTAACTCTAGCAACAAGAGTGCCCGCTGAAAAGAGAGTTAAGCTTGAACGTAAGATTGGGGAGATTCAGGCTAATGCTGCTATTAAAGAATCTGATAGCGGCGACTCACAATTAAATGCAATTATAGACGAAGCAGCTACACTTGATCCTGTAGATAAGCAAGTCCTTGAGGAAGTAAAAGTAGCCGAATCTCTTCAAGAAGAGCAGAAGGAGGTAGAGAAGCAGGAAAAATTAGCGTTAGATGTAGACGATGTTTCTGTTAAGGATAATGAACAAAGTGAGGCTATAGAGCCTGATGCGGAGAATAAATCTCCAAATACCGCAGAAACTGTGGAGAAAGAGCTTCCCCCTTCCCAATCTCCTGAATACAAAGAAGCTGTTGATAAAGTAACTAAATTACAAGAGCAATTTGCAGCACTTCCGATAGATCAAAATGCTGATCAACTTTTGTTTGATTTACGAGAAGCTAGGCAATCTTTGCAAAGGATAGCAGGTGAGGCAAAAACGAGAAAAACTCCCCTACAAAAAACTATTGAGAATACTACTGGAATAACTAAGCAGGAGCCTATTGTTATTAACAATCCGGCTAAGGCTTTAAAGGAGCAAATTCAAACTCATTATAAATTAATAGAGGAGGGGGTACGTAAAGGACAGAAACTGACGAATGAGACTTTGATTCCTAAAGTTCAGGAAGCAATTAAAAATTTCTCCTTATCTGACAGTCAGGTGAATTCAATATTGAATCGAGTGAGGAAGACTAGCCTATTCACACCGGGGTCTATCAATAAGCTTAATACTTTCATTGACAGAGTGACTTCTGATGCTGATTATGCTGAAAATATATCTCAAGCAAGATCAATCAATAAACAGCTACGTAGACTAAGTAAGTCTGGTAGTAATATCTCTTCTATTAAATCGTTAGCGAAAGCCTTTGCTAAGATAAACCCAGAAGATACTTTTATAAAAGAACATCTTGAAAAGGGTACTCAACTTGTTAATGCTTTAACTTCCCCTACAAAAGATAACTATAGTGCAATCAATCAGGAACAAGTTGAAGCTTACATTGATGACCTTAACAAGAAGATAGAGGAATATCAAAACGATGAACTGGAAAAAGAGACTTCCGATCCTGAGGAACAACTAGGGAGACTTCGCACGATTGCCTCTTTTGCAAAGGAGGATTTAGGTAAAAAAGATTTATCAGATTTTGATGACAGTGAAACAATTAAAGTCTTAAAAGACTTAGATGTTAATCGACTTGATAAGCAGCAACTGATAACTGCAATAAGAGTTATAGATAACATTTCAGTTAATGACGATTTCACAGGTAAGGGGGAAATAGAAGCAATTGCCAGATCTCAGAGCATTCTCGATAAGCTTAAAGCGAAGACGAAAGATAAAACCTTATCTGAGATTAAGACCTTTGGTAAGGTAAATGCTAACATTCCTCAATTATTTAGAAGAATCTACGAAGATTCTAAGCTTGCATCTATTATTCGGGGAGAACTTGGTGTTCAGGAATTGTTTGCTGCGGGCTCACGTGTTGAATTAAAAGAGAATCAGCGTATTGCTGAATTCAAAAAAATAGCAAAGGAATTCCGTAAGGAAACAGGTTCTAGTATTCGTGATTACAATAACGAAGCGTTATTAGGAGCTTTTAGTGCTATTGTTCGCAAGCCTAAGGGAGGAGAAGTTGACCTTGATAAAATAAAACGTAACATAGAGAGAACAGCTAGAGAGTATCTGAGGAGTGAACAACTCGAAGCAGCAGAAGCCTGGCAAAAAGCATACAATACTTTTCAAGGTATTAATTCCGTAGAAGAGGCGTTCGAGGTAATACCTAAGCCCCTTCTTAAAGTTTGGGAATTCTTTAAAACAACGTTTGAGACTGATACAAACGAGCAACTACGTAAAGTAACTGAAGAACAGTACGACTCTAAATATGTAGAGGAAGAAAATTATACCCATTCTGGATTAACTAATCTCAACGATGTAAGCGGGCAACGAGATAAATTAATAGACGGAGAACAACAAGGAAAGGGGAGATTAAAAGCTAAACAGTCAAAAACTTCCCTAGCTGCTACAAGAAATCTACCTGGAGGATGGGCCTATAACATTGATTGGATCGGTTCTCAATTCAAAGCGCTTCATGAGTCATTATACGATATTGAAACTGCTAAGATTAAGATGCAGTTGCAACAAGTACTCTATTCTCCTGAATTTGAAGAGATCGTAGGTGGAGTTAAAAACGCTAAAATACTTCGCGATCAAATATTCACTGGAGAACAAGTACAGCGTGGAACTACTAGAGTAGCTACTAATGAAGCAATTAAGGTTGTAGATAATATATCCAGAACAGCACGATCTGTAGCCTCTGCCAGGGTATTAGGTTCAATTATAGGGCAGATATCAAAGCAGGTTCCTCCTGTATTTATTAAAGCTGGATTCAATCATGCAGGTACAAACTCCTTTACTAATTTCCTACAAGGATTGTCAACCAGGATAACTCCTAATGTAGAAAGATTATTCCAAAATTCTCAGATAGGAGTAAGAGGTGAACGTCTAGGGGGAATAGATAGAGGTAATGCTGAATTTTACCGACTAGCTGCTGGGGGTAAAGAAGGACTTAAATCCATATCGAGGATTGTAGAGAGTACTTTCGACGCACTTGATAATACTACTCGTACGTCATTGGCTGCTTTAACTAAATTTGATACAATAGCTGCGCGTAAAGTTTGGTTAGGATATTATCTTCAAAGCCTCAAAGAGCAAGGGATAGGTAAGGTAAACCTCAATGAGGAATATAATTTCCAGCAAGACCCTATTCGTAAAGCGGCGGTTGCTTTTGCGGAACAACAAATTGCAGAAACACAATTACCCTCTAATCCTGCTGAACTTTCTTCTATTGCCCGAAATGATAGGAATCAAGCACTTAATATCCTGAAGAACATAGTCCTTCCTTTCGCTAATTATTCTTTGAATGCCAAGCAAAGATTAGTTCAAGATGTTACTTCTCTTTACAGAAATCCAATTAAGAAAAATTTCTACACAGTAGCTGGAGATTTGGCTGAAATTACATCATTTGCATTCATTCAAGTGTATATACTTGGGGTGTATAAAGACATTATCAAGCAAAGCATTGAAACATTGCTGGGAATTGAGCCTCCAGAAAAAGATGAAGAAAAGGAAGATTCTAAAAAATCAAAACAATTCTTTACTACGTTTTTTAACGGATTAATGCCCACGTCAATTGGAACTGTCGGTGAGTTAGTAACTGATAGAGTTATAAACTCCATCGCTTATTTGGTAGAGAATCCCGATAAAAACTTTAGTCAATGGAAGAAAGATACTGGAGGATTTGTGTATGAAAACGGAGAATTTGATTGGGGATTATTGTCGCTAGGTTTTGAGGCTTATACAGAAGCAGTATCTAACACATTTGACTTAGCAAAGTCTTTAGCAGGAGAACCCATAGTTGTTAAAAATTTCGTTGGAAATACTAAAGAGATTCAATTAAGCGAAGATCAACAAAGATTATTGACCCTAAAGACGATAATTGAATGGTCATCAGCCGTAGGCTTAAATGAGGCTGATATTTACAATCAAATCAGAAAAATTTATAAGGAACAACTTCGAAAACCTAACGAAAAAAGAACCCCTAGATACCGAGAAAGAATACGTAACTAAATTAGGTAATCCTTCGTTAATTAACCCTGTAACCTAAATTGCAGGGTTTTTGCTTTTAGGGATAGAAAAGGGATTTACTTACTAAGTATGAAAGTAGAGAATATAAAAATACATACTCCAAGAAATTGGGATGAGTTACAAGAAGGCAAAAATAAGAATGATTCTTATCCAGTAGCAGAGGGTAAGCTTGTTCTTGTCAAATGTAGTAGTGTTGAGGCGTTTATGATGTCTTTGATAGATGGCACTGTTCAAAAAGTTCCCTCGGTGACTGCGAGTGAAATAGCAGCAATCAAAAAAGAGGATGAGGAAAGGCAATCAGGACATGAATCTTTATCAAAAGGATACAAACCCCTTACGCCGCAAGAGATAGAGCGCAGAGAACTACATATACAATACGTAAAAGAAAACTATCATCCTCTTACCAGGGAAAAACTTTCGGGCTGGAAAGAAGAAAAGACATGGCTTTCTGATAACGGCTATTTTGAAATAGAAGGTACGCTAATTAAAGCTGAAAGTGAGGAGCAGGCAAAGGAGAAGTATTTAGAAAATATATAAACCTAAAATAACCGTGGAAAACAAGAACAAACCAGCTTACCCATTAACAGATTTACCTCATTCAAAAGATGACAAGCATGGTGATTACGATGGCCTAACGAAACGAGAGTATTTCGCCGCTATGGCAATGCAAGGACTGTGTGCAAATTTAAATGTTTCCTCTGATACGACGTCGGAATACACTGCCCAGCTTTACGCAAATTATGCTGTTAATATAGCTGACGAACTTTTAAAGCAACTAGAATCCTGAACATTAATGGAGGGAAATAAATGCTCGGTAGGTAACCACCTATTAGTTGGAGCTGGGATATGGGAACAGCGCACGAATGCAACTCCTCTTTTATATTGACACCAAAAAATAAATATTATGGCTACACCAAAATCAAGAAATAAACCGGAACCCTCGGAAACCGAAACCTGGGCAAGAGTCATTAATGATTCGCGTTGGTATGATGGATTACCTGAAAACTTATTAAAGTTAATTAATCACTTTAAGTCTTTGAACTTACAGCTTATTAGAGTAGAACCGCCTGAGTCAAAACAACCTGACTTCACTGACTTAAAAAGAGAATATAACATTGAATCTTACGGTGGTATTACAGAATATAAACGCAAAAAATTATGGGAATGGTTTGTATCTAAAATTACCCCTCTACAAAGAGAGAATGAGTATCTTAAAATAGAATTAAGTAATTACGCCTACCAAATAGGCGTAGCGAAAAGAGAAAGAGATAAAGCGGAGCAAGAAAGTATACAATTTAGAGAGGCTTTGAAGAGAGCTTTAAATGATTTTACTAAAGGAACTTGGACGGAAGAAACTTATAAAGTAATTGAATCTCTTCTCTCAAAGAATCACTCACAAGGCAAGGAAGAAGCAATTGTAACACGAGTAACAAAGGAAAAATTATGAAGACAGAAATTGAAATAACTGCTGAAGATTTTAAACTCATAAAAAAATTCTACCCTGAGTTCCAAAGAGCAAAGGGGGTAAAGTCAAATAAGTACATCATTGATTGGAACGGGTTAATGCCAGTAGTGGATAAAATTTCAGACAAAGCAAGTGTCGTTATACGACCAAGACCACTTAAAGAACGTAGTATTTGTACAATTGAAATGTACTTCATTGAAAAACGAAAATTAGCGAAGGAAACTAATATTTCGTACGAAGACATTCCTCCACTAGCTGAATGCAATAGTGAAAGAACAACATTTGAAAACACTTACAAAGCAGTAGTTGAATTTATCAAATGGTATAATGGTCAGAATCTTAAAACAAACAAAATAAATGAAAAAAGCTAAAACATGGATAATAAGTGTATTTGGTTATGGACACTTTATGTTTGAATGACTTTAAATATTAAAAAGCAATGGCATCAATAAGTTTTGAACAAAATATGGCAGTTAATTCTATAGAAGAAATTGCTATTGAACACGTGGAGGAGTTATTTGAATTTTTACAAGGCAATTTGCCTTCAGATATTGAATTGGATAATGGGGAGAAATCTAAGTTGACTTGGAAGCAAGCTAAAACGGTGATTTGGTATCTACAAGAGCGGCTCAGAATCATTCCTGATAATTTTGAAGTTTGTGACGGGTGTGGTGTCGTAAGAGATAGTCATTTCGAAGGCGAATGGATTGAAGATTCAGGGCAATGGAAATGCGATTTTTGTATACAATAAAAAACATTTTTAAAGCATCACATCAGAACAATGAAAACAACAATTAATCACACTTCTTATCCATCTTTTAGGAAGGTCGCTATTTTGACTCCTATGGAACAGAAGTAAAAAATGGACGAGTGGCGGAATTGGTAGACGCATGCAAATGGAACTGTAAGTGTATGACTAAGAAACAACTTCGATAAACAGACCATTACAGGTTCGAATCCTGTCTCGTTCACAATTTTTTCAAAGTAGACTTTAAATGAACACACAAACTCTAAAGATTCAAATCCCCTGGGGATTTGAGATCGACAGCTTTGACAAACAGTCAGGCGAAATCAGATTTAAGGAGAAACCGAAGCCAGCAATGGAGCGCATTAAAACAATTTCCGACCTCCTCGCAGACCACGGATACACCCACGAACGATTCGATAAGTTATGTGCAGATTTATCTGCCGATGAAAAGGCCTATCGATTGCTTAAGCTGTTGGCTGTTTCTCTCAACGAAGGCTGGACACCTAATTGGAGTAATTACAATGAATACAAATACTATCCGTGGTTTGAATTAGACGGTTCGTCCGGTTTCCGGTATGGCGGCTACGATCGCCGGCATTCGGGTTCGGCTGTCGGCTCTCGCCTTTGCTTCAAGTCTCGCGAGCTGGCCGAGTATGCAGGCAAGCAATTCATTGAAGTGTATAAGCAATTCATGTTAATCCACTAGGCAATGAAACTACAGCAATTAAAAATATAAATATAATATTGAAGCTAAAGAGGGGTTCATCCAAACCATTATAAGTGAACTTTAAGAAAAGTTCTTAGGTTAGTAGCTGGTCTGAATTAACAGGCGTATCTCTCTGTAACGGTGATGGAACAGAAATAACAAAACTCTAAAATATAATGTTAATTACTCAAATAGAACCAGAGGATTTATTAAAAGCTTTTCGAGAGATTGTAAAAGAAGAACTCCAAAAGGTTAGCGAATCCAAGAAGGTTAAGACTTATAATCTCAAAGAGGCTTGCCAGGCGCTTAGAATTTGCAGCACTACTCTCTGGAAAATGAGAATAAGGGGAGAGATTATTCCTGTTATGATGGGGTCTAAGCCGGTCTTTACGGAGGAGGAAATAAAGAGGGTAATTGCAAAAAACCTCACCTGACACCTCACCCGACTATTTACTTTGTTGCAAATTAAGCTTAAAACGCAATAAATCGTAGTCCCGTCCGGACCGCTTTTATAGATATTGGTAAACGATTATGTACAAAAACCTTTAAAATTGAGCTAATTTGTAAGATACATCGTTTACCAGTATTTACCAGAATTTAAAAATACCTCACCTGACACCTCACCTACACGAAACAAATATAATTTGGTGATCGTTAGAGTGAGGTATGACATTCTATATAAAATCAAAAGGTAGTGAGCCTAGAATCATTATGGGGGTTCATTACGACCGACAATTCAGCGACGGTAGATTTGTATACTCAACTAAAGAATTTATTGACTCTAAGGACTGGTATAAAGGGTTCCCTAAAAAGAATCAAGCAATTCGTTCCAGGCTAAATCTAATAGCGGCTGAAGTAGATAAGTTTATTACCCTTAATCGAGCAACTTTAACAAAAGGTAGTCTAAAAGCGCATCTCGATTCCCTTGCGCCGAAGGAGGTTGAAATTCAACAAGAAAAAACTCTCCTAGCTGAATGGGATGACTTTATTAAGATTGTAAAAGAGACTAGAGAGCATAGTACCTACTTGACTCATTGCAGAACCAGGGATTTGTTCCGAGAATCTATATCGGATATTAACCCAAAAGACTTCAATCAAAAAGTACTTCAACGATATCATATCTTTCTAAGTAAGAATTTCGAGCCTAATACAGTTGCCAAATACATCAAGAGATTAGTTACTTTCTTAACTGATTTGAATAGTCGGATAAAAGTGTTTGTTCCTGTTGGGCTTAAACAATTTCCAGGACGAAAGATTTCTCTAACTGAAATGCAGCTTAACACGACACTCTCTCACACTTTTGATGTTATTGAAGTGAAACGAAAGGACGGACGGATAAGAAGAATTGATCTTAATGAAGCCAAAATCCTATGGGTACTTCAATGTGCTACAG
>Ga0307408_100000167_pt1 | contig 73538 bp, 66 predicted proteins | sample 322Cmetagenome_FD_202116 | JGI IMG/M metagenome (GOLD analysis project Ga0307408, IMG submission 202116) | Maize rhizosphere microbial communities from greenhouse at UC Davis, California, United States - 322HYB-C-3 | ecosystem: Host-associated > Plants > Roots > Rhizosphere > Soil | place... | reverse complement strand
ATCAAAGGTTAATTGAGGAGGCTATAAAATGGCTCACAAGAAAGGGGTTGGTAGTTCTCGTAACGGTCGCGATTCAGAAGCGAAACGCCTTGGTGTTAAAGCTTACGGCGGCGAGTTGATTTCTGGCGGCAGCATTATTGTTCGTCAACGTGGCACCAAGTTTCACGCTGGTGTAAACGTAGGTCTGGGTAAAGACCACACTCTGTTCGCGAAAGTGGACGGTACTGTTAAGTTCGAAATTAAAGGCGCTTTTGGCCGTCAATACGTAAGCATCATTCCTGCTGCTTAATATTGCGCTAAAAAACTAGCCAAGCTTACTGCTTGCAGTGGGCAAATGAAGAACAATAAAAAAGCCCTATCGTTCACGATGGGGCTTTTTTATATTCAGGACGATATGCAGGGTTGCTATCCAGTTCTGACGATTTGCGTTAATGATTTTATTGTATTTATTTTTATTCCTGTGGAGTGATTTGTGAAATTTGTTGATGAAGCCCCTATTCATGTCGAAGCCGGTAATGGTGGCAACGGTTTCATGAGCTTCCGCCGGGAAAAATTTATTTCCAAAGGCGGCCCGGACGGCGGCGATGGCGGCGATGGCGGCAGTGTTTATCTGGTGGCTGATGAAAACCTGAACACCCTCATCGATTATCGTTTTGTGCCCAAGTATCGCGCCGAAAATGGCCAGAAAGGCGGCAGTAAAGATTGTACCGGTGCCAAAGGTGCCGATCTGTTTCTGCCCGTGCCCGTAGGCACCACGGTAATTGATACCGATACCGAAGAGGTTTTTGGCGATTTGACCGAACACGGTCAGAAATTAAAAGTGGCGCAGGGTGGTTTCCACGGTTTGGGTAATACCCGCTTTAAAACCAGTACCAACCGCACACCGCGCAAAACATCGCCCGGTACGGAAGGCGAAATGCGCAACCTGAAACTTGAATTAAAAGTATTGGCTGATGTAGGCATGCTCGGCTTGCCCAATGCCGGTAAATCCAGCTTTATCCGCGCGGTCAGTTCCGCCAAGCCCAAAGTGGCGGATTATCCCTTCACCACACTCGTACCCAATCTCGGGGTGGTAAAAGTGCAGCAGCACCGCAGTTTTGTGATCGCCGATATTCCCGGTGTGATCGAGGGTGCCGCCGAAGGTGCTGGTTTGGGGGTACGTTTCCTCAAACATTTAACCCGCTGCCGCTACCTGATGCACATGGTGGATATGGCGCCGGTGGATGAATCCAATCCCGCTGACAATGTCCGCATCATCGCCGAGGAGTTAGCCAAGTTCAGTCCGACCCTCGCTACCCGCGAGCGCTGGTTGTTGCTCAACAAAATCGATTTGCTGCCGCCCGATGAAGTGGAGGCGCGCTGCCAGGCGGTGGTTGATCAATTGAACTGGACGGGCCCGGTCTATCGTATTTCGGCGCTCAATCGCGAAGGCACAGTGCCACTGATTGGCAAGCTGATGGATAACCTTGAAGCGGTCTGGGAAGAGGAAAAAACCAATCCGGAAGCACGCGAGCGCGAAGAGCAATTGCAAAATCAGATGGCGCAGGAAGCGCGTGATCGCATTGAAGAGCTGCGTGAAATCGAACGCGAAGCGCGTCGTGCACGCGGCGATGTGGAGGATGATAACTTCAATGAAGATGATTACGACGTAGAAGTTATTTACGTTGGTCACTAATTAAATGCGCGTTGATTTTGCGATTAGTCAGCGTAAAAAAATAGTGTAATCTCACGCCCGGGTCTCGTTCCGGGCGTGTTGCATTATGCGCCCGGTGTTTACATAAAAATTTAACAAATTATTCTTGAGCGCATCTCTTCATGAGCAAAAGAAACATCATTCCCCAAGCTAAGCGCTGGGTAGTAAAAATCGGCAGCGCTCTCCTTACCAATGATGGTAAAGGTCTTGATGCCGAGGCCATTGCCGGTTGGGTCAAACAAATGGCTGAGCTGCGTCTGCGCGGCATTGAATTAGTGTTGGTATCCTCCGGTGCGGTGGCCGCTGGTATGCGCCGTTTGGGTTGGGCGGCGCGCCCGACTGAAATCCATCAGCTGCAAGCCGCGGCGGCCGTTGGTCAAATGAGTTTGATCCAAACCTACGAAGTGGAATTCCAGCGCTACGGTTTGCTCACCGCGCAAGTGCTGCTCGACCACGACGATTTATCCTCCCGTCAGCGCTATTTAAATGCACGCTCCACCTTAAAAACTCTGGTGGGTTTAAATGTGGTGCCGGTGATTAACGAAAACGACACAGTGGTTACCGACGAAATTCGCTTTGGCGATAACGACACCCTCGGTGCGCTGGTGGCCAATTTAATTGAGGCGGATTTGTTGGTCATTCTCACCGACCAAAAAGGCATGTACGACAGCGACCCGCGCTCCAATCCCGATGCGCAACTGCTGAGTGAAATCGCCGCTGATGATAATCGCCTGGAGCAAATGGCTGGGGGTACTGGTGGTGCCTTGGGGCGCGGCGGCATGATTACCAAAGTGCGCGCCGCACGAGTTGCTGCGCGCTCCGGTGCCGACACAGTAATTGTGGGAGGGCGCATTGAAAATGCATTGCTGCGTATTGCGGACGGTGAAAACCTAGGCACTTTTTTGTGGGCCGAACAACAGCCACAAGCCGCACGCAAACGCTGGATCTCCGGCCAGTTGCAAACCCGCGGCACCATTATTCTGGACGACGGTGCAGTGCGCATGGTGCGCGAGAAAGGTAAAAGTATTTTGCCAGTGGGCGTCAAAGAAGTGCGCGGTGATTTCACCCGTGGTGATATGGTGATTTGCGAAGATTTAAACGGCAAAGAAATCGCGCGCGGATTAATTAATTACCACGCCGATGAAGCGCGTAAAATTATCGGTAAACCCAGTAGCCAAATCGCCGATGTTTTAGGTTATCGCGATGATAACGAATTGATTCATCGCGATAATTTGGTTGTCGGCTAAGTTTTTTATTGAATCTGTAAATATAAAAAAGTCCGCGCTAAAAACGCGGACTTTTTTGTTGTGTATTTACTTCTGCGATTGCGCTAGTTTGTTGCGCAGTGCGATAAATGCAATCATTCCCAGTAGCAGTAACATGCTGGACGGCTCTGGTACGGAAACGCTGTTGACCGCCACGGATAAATTGTTAATGGGTGCAATAAATAATTCCTCGCCATAGGCATCGCTCAATGAGTTTGCGGTCAATGAAAGAATGCTGCTGCCGTCTGCGATGGCATTAAGCAGCACGGTGAATAAAATAAACTCTCCTGCTTGCAGTAAATTCAAATCTGCTGCGCTATCAAAAGATAATTCAAATAAATTTAACCATCCGTTGCCAGAGCTGCTGTCTTGAAGGCTGCCGTAGTTCATTAAGTCCAATTGATTACCTTGTGTGGCGTCGCCCCACATGATGCTGTGAATAGCAAACAGGTTCGGGTCGTAATTAAAGTCGAGGTCGTAAGCGCCGAGTGATGGTGAGCTGCCATGGTTCAGCCCGCTAATGCGTACGTCGATTGCAAGCGTATCGCCCAGGGTTAAGGCATTTTTATCGGTTGTTAATTCGATATTGATGGCATTTGCATTCAGCGACAATGCCAAGCCAAGGGTAACTAAAAGTGCTAGTACTTTTTTCATAAAAAACTCCGGTTAAGAATAAGCGCCTCCCTTTACGGGAGGCTTTGTCAATTAATGAGTGGCGCAACCCGGGCGGGTGCATTGCAATGTGAGTGTGCGTGCATCGAGTGCATTGATGACGGCGTCGCCGTTTACATCGCGTTGATCAAATGCAGTTGGCGTTACCCCGCGTGCGCTGGTGACGAGTTGCACATCGTTTTTATCCACATCGCCGTCGCCATCGAGGTCCACAATTAATTTCAATGAAACTACTAACGGATCATGATCGGATGAGCGATATGCGTCGGCGCTATAAAAATTGGCAATTTGTGTGGGCGATTTAAATTCAGTGTTGTAGTCGAGGCTGATAGGTTCGTCGGCATTGATATGCCAGTCAGCAGTGAATAACACTTGTGGTGTTAATGAGCTGCTTGCCAAGCTGTGATCCAAATAACCGGCTTGCCCGTCGAACACATAAGAATAAGCACTGCTGCCGCCGAATTTATGAATCAGGTCGGTATAACCCGCATTGATAATCTGGGTGATGGGATCTTCTTTGGCGTACGCATTTAAATCACCAATGATTAAATAATCCGGATCATTAACGCCGGTTGGATTGGTGCTCAGCCAATTCACCAGGGCGGTGGCGGCTTGGGTGCGAGTGATATTGCAATTGCCCTGACCATCACCGATGTCTGTATCGCCCAGGTCATTACAATCCGAACCTTTGGATTTAAGATGATTGACGACAACGGTCGCAATTGCACGGTTGCTGTTGGCGCGAAAACTTTGCGCGAGCGCGGGGCGATTTTTGGTGTCGATAAATTGTTGGTCAATGCTTGAATCCAAAATTGCGGTTGTGCCAATCGCAGTAGCTTTGTCGCTGCGATAAATAAACCCGACCGCAATTTCATCGGTACCGATTTTATTTACGCCTGGATTGATATATTTCCAAGTGTTGATTCCGTTAGCGGTATTCAGTGCTGACGCTAATTCGGCAATTGCGCTGGTGCTGCTGTAACCATCATTTTCAATTTCAACCAGACCAATCACATCTGCGTTCAAGCCCACCAGGGCGCTGACAATTTTGGCTTTCTGCCGTGCAAATTCCGTGGCGTTGTTGGCGCCGCGTGCAGTGGGGAAACCGCCACCAGTGCCATTACCATTGAAAAAGTTTAAGACGTTAAAGCTGGCGATTTTTAAATTCGCCGCTGAATCTGTTACCGGTGCGAGTGGGCGGGCATTGGTGTTAATAAAATTGGGTGCAATCGTAGGGAGAATGCGATACACACCAAAATCGTAAGTGATTACACCTTGTAGATTTGCCACAGTATCGCCGCTGCGCAGTGTGTTCTGTGCAGACAAACCGGGTGCGGGGAAAATAACCGGATCAGGATTTTGCAGATTGCTGGCGTCATCCATCATCAATTTATTTAAATTATTTTGCGCTTGTAATGCATTAGCCGCTGCACCGGGTTCAACCACATTGGTGGGTTGTTGCAAGCGACCATTGGCGAGCAGCACTTGACCGAAGCGACCTAATTGATAGGTTTCGTTTACGGTGAGTGTTTGTGCAATAGCCACGGACATGCCTTCAATTTTTTCAAAGGTATCCAGTGAGGTAACCGGCAGTGAAAGAGTGGCTGGCGTCGGCAGGGCTTGATTGCTCGCGCACACGGCTACCGTTGTTTCGCTGAGTTGGGTTAATTGAAAAGTCTCTGCGATTTTCCCATATACGCGTACCCGATCACCCACTGCAACAGGTGTAGTACTGGCGATATAAATGCCTTCGGATGTGTTTGCATTGCCATCGCTGTCGGTATCTTCTTCTTGCACAAAAAATCCGCCGAGCTGATTGGCATTTTGGAAATCCGCAACCACGATGGCTTCAATGTTGACATCGCTTCCAAGTAGCGGGCTGCTCGCGCCGGCGCCCTGAATACTGCTGATCAAGGTGGCAGCATCCCCGCAACTGCCGGTTGTTCCGCCATTGTTGCCACCGTTATTGCTGCTGCCTTGATAGGTGCCGAGGTGATCAAAAGTATCTTGCGCGAAACCTTCCCACTCCAGCGCGGGGTCAAAACTGTTATTGATGATTGCATCGCCAGCGGTGATGGAGGTTTTGCGGCGCAGAGTGTTGTCGGCGGTGCTGGTAAAACCCGTGCCCCATTCGCTGCTGGGGTCAACGCCGACTTGCCCGATGCTATCCAAAATTGTGTTGCCATTTTTCAGCACAATCGCATCGTCACCATTAAACCAGCCGGAACTGTTGGTTTGGTTGGCAAGGGCAAGAATGCTTGCATTGGCGCTGCCATGGGCGAGTACAAAGACGCCGTTTGCGGGGATGTTGCCGGTGAGGTTGATGGTCAGGCCAGCGCTATTGCTGCCGTTGAAATACATCTCTACTTTATGGCCGCTCAGGGCGATGTCATTGGTACTGCTGTTGTAGATTTCCAATGCTTTATTGTTGCTGCTGCCTTCTATGTATTCAGAAAAATACAGCGTGGCGGCGGCGGGGAAGCTGGCGCTTGCAATCAAGCAGGCCAGCGACAGGTGAATCGCTCTTACTGAACTCATGGTGTGCGCTCCCTTGGCAAATGCCCGATATGGGCAATTAACTGTGTCAGGGGCGCAGCTTAGGTGGGCTTTGTTACGGAGCTGTGGCGGGATTTGGACTATTTGGTGATGTTTTTGTGACTAGCCCATGGGGGCGTCAATTTTGTGGGCCCTTTTGAGCGATTGTCGCCTCGTCTGCTTCCGCCCTGTCCAGCGAGCCTATGTCCAAAAAGGGCGAGGCATCAATTGCTTCGGCATCCATCATTTCTGCCACGCGCTGCAGCGAAGCGATAATCATGTGCTGCTCCCAGCTGTGCAGCTGGTCAAACTTGCGCACAAAGCTGTCTTGCAGCGGGGTGGGGGCGGTATTAAGCAGGGCATTGCCGCTGTCGGTAAGCTGCGGGTGAATTTTGCGTTTATCGGTCAGCGAGCGCACCCGTGCAATCAGGCCGCGGCTTTCCAGGCGATCCATAATGCTGGTGACTGTGGCTTGGCTCAGGCTCATGGCGTCCGCCAGCTCTTTTACTGTGCCGCCCTGCTGGCTGCGGATCAGCTGCAACAGGCGCAGTTGCGGGCCGGTGACACTGGCGGTTTTCACCAGTTGGCGCGAGTGGAGGTCGATGGCGCGAATTACACGGCGCAGTGAAGTGAGTACCTGGTCGATCTGGTTCATTTAAGGTGTCGTCAGTAAAGGTTAGGGGGCGGGGATAGCAGCATGCCTGTGGGAGTGCTTCTTGTCATCCTCAGCGCAAAGGCCAGGTTATGTCACAAAATTATCACTAGACCTGTGCTGATAAATTTTGTACTATCAAAAATATACTTTGTGTACTAAGTATATTTTAAGGCAAAAAGTTTAATTAAGTGCCAATAAAAACGATTTTGTGCTGTTAATTCGATGTTTGCTAAATTTTAATCCTTTCTTAAAGCCTTTTAATCTATTAAAAAGGCTTCCAATTGATTAGTGTTGTAATAATATTGCCGCTATCAAAGACGCACTATGGAGGTTTTTATGAACGCCAGAAACGATCTTTTATGGGACACCCTGGAGCTGCGCCATCCTCTACCAACCGATGGTTATGCTCTCAACCAACTGGTTGCAGCCAGCCCACCGCTAGATACCAACTCCGTCTACTGTAATTTGCTGCAATGCCAGCACTTTGCCGATACCTCGGTTGCCGCCCTGCTCAACGGGCAGTTGGTCGGTTTTATCTCGGCTTATTGCCCGCCGAATGACAGCGAGACCCTCTTTGTGTGGCAAGTTGTGGTGAGCGAGGCAATGCGTGGTTCCGGCTTGGCCAAGCGCATGCTCACGTGGTTGGTGGATCAGCCGGGCACCGAAAAAGCCCAGCGTCTTACGACCAGTATCACCCCCGACAATCACGCCTCCTGGGCGCTGTTTGAAAGTTTTGCCCGCGACTGCGGCGCCCTCCCCGTGAAAAGCATGATGTTTGATCGCGATCGCCATTTTGGCGGTGAGCATGACGACGAATACTTGCTGCAAATTGCCCCGCTGCCCAACCGCCCCGACAAATCCATGGCCTATCACCTGGACGATCTGCGTGCAGGTTTGCGCTGCTCCAACCGGCGCTGGCTGGATTAATGATGGGCAACGCGCGCGGTGCAACTCGTTGCCCGCGCTGCGAACATCACCCATAAATCGTTAAACCGTTAAACCTTTAAGGGCCAAGCCCTACCCGAATGGTGATACCTCTGTATCGCCAGGGGAAGCTGCTATCCAAAATTTAGCTATTCCCGTTAGCACAAATCATATTCACCAAGAGGATGACGACAATGAAAATTTTTCAACAAATGGAATCGGAAGTTCGCTCTTACTCTCGCGCTTTTCCCGTGGTATTTCACCACGCGCGCGGCAGCTATTTATTTGATGATCAGGGCAAAGCCTATCTTGATTTTCTCTCTGGCGCCGGCTCGCTGAACTATGGACACAATAATCCGTTGCTTAAAAAAGCACTGCTGGATTACATCGAGCAGGATGGCATTGCCCACGGGTTAGATATGCATACTCAGGCCAAGTCGCAATTTTTGACCAGTCTGCGCGATATTATTTTGGCGCCGCGCGGTTTGGAATATCGTGTGCAATTTACCGGGCCGACGGGCGCCAATGCAGTTGAAGCGGCATTAAAAATTGCGCGCAAAGTCAAAGGCCGTAGCGGTGTAATTGCGTTTACCAATGGTTTCCACGGTGTCTCGCTCGGTGCGGTCGCTGCCACGGGTAATCAACATCATCGCGGTGGCGCTGGTGTGCCGCTGAACAATATTGAGCGCATGCCTTTTTGCGGTTATCACGGGCGCGATGCAGACACCCTCAAAATGATGGACAAATTATTGTCTGATCCTTCCAGTGGTGTGGATATTCCCGCCGCTGTGATTATTGAAGTGGTGCAAGGTGAGGGCGGTTTAAATGTTGCGGCCGATACCTGGTTGCAGGGGTTGCAAAAACTGTGTCGCAAACACGACATGTTGTTAATTGTTGATGACATTCAAGCTGGCTGCGGCCGCACTGGTAGTTTCTTTAGTTTTGAAAGCAGTGGCATTAAGCCAGATATTGTCACCTTGTCAAAATCCCTCAGCGGTTTTGGTTTGCCGTTGTCGATTGTGTTGTTAAGCCCCGCGCTGGATCGCTGGTTGCCGGGCGAACACAACGGCACCTTTCGCGGTAATAACCACGCCTTTATCACCGCGACAGCGGCGCTCGAAACCTATTGGCGCGACCAACATTTTGCGCAGGAAATTGCGCAGAAATCTCTCATCGTACAGCAGCAATTAAAAGCCATGCTCGATGCATTCCAGCCGCTCACCCTGCGCGTAAAAGGGCGTGGTTTAATGCAGGGCATTGAATGCGCCAGCGGTGCTATTGCCGATTCGATTTGTCGTCATGCATTTGAACGCGGTCTGGTGATTGAAACAGCCGGTAATCAGGGGCAGGTAGTAAAAGTGTTTTGTCCGCTCACGATTGGTGAGGAAGATCTGCGCAAAGGCCTGAAAATTCTTGAGCTAAGTTTTGCGGCCACCATGAGTGAATATGTCGCACGCAAATCCGCGTAAGTCTTATTGACCTGATTAAAAAATAGAGAGGTATCTATGATTGTTAGAAAATTATCCGAGGCAAAACTGCAAGGGCGCACCATTAATGCAGAGGGTTGGGAAAGTAATCGCCTACTGTTAAAAAGTGATGGCGCCGGTTTTTCATTTCATATCACCCGTATTTTTAAAGACGCGGTGCTGCCCATGCACTACCAAAACCATATTGAATCTGTGTATTGCATCAGTGGTTTTGGTGAAATAAAAGATGTCGCCAGCGGCGCTATTCACACTATAGAACCGGGCACTATTTATATTCTGGATAAACACGACAAACATATTCTACGTGCGTTTGAAGAAATGGAATTAGCCTGTGTGTTTAACCCGCCGCTGATGGGGCGCGAAGTGCACAATGCCGAAGGTGCCTATGCGCTAGCGGCGGAAGTGATTGTATGAAGCAAGACTCCGCGTTTAAGCGCGCCTTTATTCTGCTGCTAATTGTGCTCCTGCCGCTGTTATTTGCGGCGGGTATTCAGGCGCAAAGTTTACCGGAAAAAAAGGCCAGCGCAGCGGCAGAGCAGGCACAACAAACTGTAGAGCAGCTGGACGCACCGCTCTACAGTGCGTTTACCGAGCGTTATATTTTGGATGAATTAAAATCCCTGCGTACCGACATGGCCGCGCAGCGCGTGGAATTTATCCAGCAAATTACCGATCGCCAAATTGAAGCGGTTGACCGCAGCGTGAGTTATGCCACCAATACCGTCTCCAATTTTTTCTACATTATCGCCGCGGTAAGTTCGGTATTGGTGATTGTGGGTTGGACATCCATCCGCGAAATGAAAGAAAAAATGGGCACTCTTGCCGATAAAGAACTGCGCAAATTAATTGGTGCTTATGAAGACCGGCTGCGTGAAATTGAACAGCAGCTGCGGGAAAAATCCACCTACATTGATGAAAACCGCGAGGCCATTGAGCGCACCAAAGAAATTCACGCGCTCTGGTTGCGCGCTGCACAAGAGTCGGCGCCCGCCAATAAAATTGCGGTTTATGATCAAATCCTGGCGCTCAACCCGCGGGATTGTGAAGCGCTCACGTACAAAGCCGATGCTGCACTGGAATCCAATGAGCCCCAGTGGGCGATTAATTTGTGTCAAAACGCGCTGCAGCTGGATGCGTCCAATGCACATGCGTTTTATCAGTTGGCCTGCGCTCATGCGGCGCTTTCCCATTTTGATGATGCGATTAATTTCTTAACCAAAGCGCTCGTCAATGGCGATGCGCGTTTGGATGATTTCGCCAAAGACCCCGCGTTAGAACCACTCCACCATTTGCCCGCGTTTGAGCAGTTGCTGCTTGATGCCCATAGCACCGTCTAAAATCCGGGCCTTGTTATGCTAGTCAGTTTTATAGTTTGCCTTGCACTTTTTCTGGTTATTGGTTTGGCCTCAGCGCGCGTGCGTAAAAATAATGCGCAGGATTATTATCTCGCCAGTCACAGTGTGCCGCCCTGGTTGGTGGGTTTGTCGGCGGTGGCCACGAATAACAGCGGCTATATGTTTATTGGGGTGATCGGTTATACCTACGCCGTTGGTTTGTCGGCAAGTTTATTAATGATCGGTTGGATTCTCGGGGATTTTCTCGCCTCGCTCTGGGTTCATCAGCGCTTGCGCGCGCAGGCTGTTAATAATGGCGAAACCAGTTATATCGGTGCGCTCACGCGCTGGGCCGGTTTTTCGGGGCGCGGTTTTCGGGTAATTGCGGCACTGATTGCGTTGGTGTTTTTATTGTCCTATGCCGGTGCGCAACTGGTCGCGGGCAGTAAAGCGTTGCAGGTATTGCTCAATTGGCCCGCGTGGTTGGGGGCAGTAATCGGCGCGTGTTTGGTGATGCTTTATTGCATTGTTGGTGGTATTCGCGCGTCTATCTGGACCGATGCAGCGCAATCAATCGTGATGATTGTTGCCATGGGGTTAATGTTATTTACCGCCGTGCAAGCGCTGGGTGGCGTATCGGCCAGCGTTGCCGCCATGAATGATATTCCCGGTTTTCTTTCGTTCGCGCCTGCATCGGTGGTATTACCCGGCGCGGCAGGAGTGGGTATATTTTTTATTGGCTGGCTGCTTGCCGGTTTTTCGGTTATCGCCCAACCGCACATTATGGTGCGTTTTATTACGCTCAATGCCGCGCAGAATTTTGTGCAAACCCGCCTGTGGTATTACGCCTGGTTTGTAGTGTTTTATTGCATGGCGACCGCCGTGGGAATGCTCGCGCGAATTTATTTACCTGAGTCGGCAAACTTTGATGCCGAGTTGGCGCTGCCGCAAATGGCGGTGGAATTATTGCCACCACTGCTGGTCGGCTTGGTGCTCGCGGGAATATTTGCGGCCACAATTTCTACGGCGGATTCATTGCTGCTGAGTTGTTCTTCATTTATCTCGCAAGACTTGGCGCCGCGTCTGTTTGCGGCGCGCAGTAGCACCAACATCATCGGTATAAAAATCGCCACACTATTAGCAACCTGTGCTGCACTAGCGTGGGCGCTGCTGAATCAACAATCGGTTTTTGCGTTAGTAGTGTTGTCCTGGGCGATGCTCTCGGCAGCATTTGTGCCGCTTATTTTATTGCTCTGTCTTGGTAAAACCTTGTCGCAAACTATGGCGCTATGGCTGATGGGTCTTGGCTGCGGCACGGTACTGGTTTTGCATTGGTGTGGTATCGGTGGCGATTTATATTTGGGTTTACCGGCGCTGCTGGTTTCACTGTTGGTTTATGGCCTGGTATCCCTCATTAAGCGCCGCTGATCTTCGCTATTGATCTTTATGGATACCTGCGTTCGCAGGTATGACGAAAATCCTATTTTACCCGCCTCCCTGGTCTCGCCCCTGCGACAATTTGTCACTGTTCGTCGCGCCGCAAACTGCCTACTCTGCTCCTCAGGAAAATCCATTAAAAAGTAGGGCGGGTGAGACTAGTGAGACGGTTGTTGGCGGTTGTGCTGGCGGGTGCTGGTGTGCTGAGTATGGGTATGACCAGCGTTGCGCAGGCACATGAACAGGTGTTGAAAAAAAAGCGCACTAAAAATCCGCAGCAGGTTGAAGAGGTAAAAGTCTGGGGTGACGCACGCGATGCGAGCCACGTAGGTTATACCAATCCCACCAGTGTGCTGACGCAGGAAGATATGGTTAGCATCAATGCGACTACTACTGAAGATCTGGTCAAATACGAACCCAGCCTGGTAATTCGCAAACGCTATATTGGTGATTCCAACGGCACCCTTGGCCTGCGCGGTTCCAATATGTTTGCAACGCCGCGCTCCATGGTATTTGCCGACGGTGTGCCGCTGCATTATTTGCTGCAAACCCGTTGGAGCGGTGCGCCGCGCTGGACCATGGTGAGTGCGAGTGAAATTGCGCAGGTGGAAATTCTCTACGGGCCTTTTTCTGCCGAATACAGCGGTAACTCCATGGGCGGTGTAGTGCTGATTGAAACCGCCTTGCCACAAACACGCAAAGTGCATGTGGATCTGGATTATTTCTCGCAAGATTTCTCCGTCTACGGTTTTTCGGATCGCTTAACCGGCACCAAAACTTTTTTTTCCTACGGCGACAAAATTGGCGACTTGAGCATTTATTTTTCTTACAACCATCTCGAAAACGAAAGCCAACCCCAATCCTTTTATTATGACTATCGCGCAACACCCGCTAGCGGCGCCGCAACGGTCACCGGCGCCATTGTGCAGCGCGATGTCTATGGTAAGCCCGCTTACTACTACGGCGATACCGGCGTTGAACAAGCGCAAACTGATAATTTTAAAATCAAATTAGGTTACGACTTTAGCGACGACTGGTCAGCATTGCTCAACCTTGCCTATGAAGATCGCAATACCTTGCGCGATGCCGCCAACAGCTATTTGCGCAATGCCGATGGCAGCACAGCCTGGGCGGGAAATCTTGTGCAAGACGGTATCGGCATGAATATCGCCGCTGGGCGCTTGGGTAATAGTGAGTTGGAACGTAAAAGTTTATCGACCGGCCTGCGCGTAAAAGGAAAATTGAATGATCAATTGCGCGTGGAAACCAATCTCAGCGATTTCCGTATTCTCAAAGACAATAGCATTAGCTCCAGTCGCAACCCGCAAGATCCACTCTTTAATAACACCGGCTTAACGGCGGATTATGACGATACCGGTTGGCAGACACTCGATGTGAAATTGGTGCTGGATGATGTGGGATTGGAAGGCATGCAATGGCTGGGCGGAGTGCGTCATGAAGGCTATCGCCTCAATCTGGATCAATACAATTCCAACAATTGGCTGCAGGGCGACAACGCCGGTTACACCAGCCGCAGCGGTGGTGAGACCAGTATCGATGCTGCGTTTGTGCAATTAAATTGGGATATTAGCGCGCGTTGGGATTTAGCTTTGGGTGGTCGTTACGAACAATGGCAAAGTAAAAACGGTTATTTCAGCCGCAAGAATTCCATCAGCTCCGCTTTTGAATTAGTCGATGTGGAAGATGCAAAACGCAATCAACTCTCACCAAAATTTTCACTAGGCTTCGTTCCTGCCGATGAATGGCTGGTGCGTTATTCCGCCGCGCGCGCCTATCGCTTTCCAATTGTGGAAGAGCTATTTTCCCAAAGCCAATCCTATTCCGGTTCTACTGTGTCGCGCCCGGATTTAAAACCGGAAAATGGTGTACATCACAATGTGATGTTGGAAAAACAATTTGATGGTGGCTACGCGCGTATTAATTTATTTAGCGAAACCATAGAGGATGCAATTGAATCGCAAAGCAATTTCTCCACGCTGGTAACCACTTTTTCTGCCGTCGATGAAGTGCAAACCGATGGTGTTGAATTGATCCTTAATTATTCTGGCCTGTTGGTGCCCGAGTTGGATGCGCGGTTTAATGTCACCTATACCAAATCAGTGATTGAAGATAACAGCACCGCCGAAGGCCCTAACCCAACCACCACCATTGAAGGCAATGACTACCCACGCATGCCACGCTGGCGCAGCAACTTATTGCTTACCTATCACGTGAATGACAAGTGGGATCTCAGTGGTAATGTGCAATATGCTGATAAAAGTTTTGGTCGCCTGCAAAACGACGACATCGCCGAAGGCGTGATGGGGGCACAAGATGGCTACACCCGTGTGGGCGTAAAAACTACATATGATTTCAGCGAGCAAATTGAAGTCGGTTTCGGTGTGGATAACCTCACCGATGAGCAAAGCTATGTGGCACACCCATGGCCAGGGCGCACACTTTATTTAAGTCTTTCTTATGACTTATAACTTATAAAAAGTGGTAAAAATTCCTCCCCTGCACAGAAGACGAATTCGAAGAGCCGCAAAAATATGAATGCATTAATTCAAACAAGCAATAATCAAAAAGCTCTTTATCGCACCATTTGGCGCTGGCATTTTTATGCCGGCATTTTTGCTATTCCGTTTGTGATTTTATTATCGCTCACCGGCGCGATTTATTTATTCAAGCCCTACTACGAACACTGGCAAGAGCGTGACTATCGTGGCCTGCAAGTAACGGGCGAGACACTCGCACCTAACGATCAAATCACTGCGGCGCTGGCAGCGGTCGAAAACGGAAAATTATTAAGTTATCGCCTGCCACAAGCCGCCGATGAAGCCGTGTTAATTAAAGTGCAGGCGGATACCAACTGGATGGTATTTGTAAATCCCTACACCGGTGCTGTGCTTGCAAAAGAACGGACTGACGATCAGTTAATGAATATCGTCAAAACCATTCACGGCGAATTGTTGCTCGGTAATGTCGGTTCAATATTGGTAGAGCTGGCGGCCTGTTGGGCAATTGTATTAGTCGTCACCGGTTTGTATTTATGGTGGCCACGCAATACACGCGGCATGGCAGGCATTATTTATCCGCGCCTGCGCGAAAGCAGCAGAACATTCTGGCGCGATATTCACGCCGTCACCGGAATTTGGATTTCTGCACTGGCACTATTTTTATTAATCACCGGTTTACCCTGGGCATTAGTTTGGGGTAGCGCATTAAAAGAAGTACGCGCAATTGATTTCTCTGCACAACAGGATTGGAGCCAAAGCCGCGCGCAAGAACACCAGCATTGGCGCGCACAAGCGAGCGATGTTTTTAATTTAACCCCCGCTGTGATCACTACTGCGCAACAATTACAGCTCGCACCGCCCGTGGAATTAAGTGTGGCAGCCTCTTCTCAGGCTTCACATCACGCAGATCACAGCGAGCATAATCATCATGAGTTGATGGCGCAAAGCTGGAAAGCCTCCTCGCAGACGTCTAATCGCCCCCAGCGTGCGGATGTCTGGATCACTGGCAATGGCATCATCGAAAAACGCAGCGATTTTGCGCAGAAAAAATTCTTGGATCGCGCTATCGGTATCGGCGTGGCAGCGCATGAAGGTTATTTATTTGGCTGGTTTAATTTAGTGTTAGGCGTACTCACCTGCGCAGGCTTAATACTCATCAGCGTTAGCGGTTTTATTTTATGGCGCAAACGCAAACCCGAATCAGCATTGGGCGCACCACCACCGATGCCCGCCCGTGTTGGTTTTACAGTAGTGGCAATCACCCTTGGTCTGGCAATTTTTCTGCCTGTATTGGCGGTTTCGTTGGTTGCGATTTTTGTGATTGAATTTTTTGTACTGCGCAGGTTAAAAGGTGTCAACCAGTGGTTGGGTTTGGGGTGGTAATGTTTTTCTAATTGACTAGTTTGTCTTGTCCTTATCATACTCTGTGAAGCAATTAATCACATGAGTCCAAAAAATGACCTCCTCCCCAGAACTGGTAATGAGTTTCGGCGATGTCGCCCACGCCATTCAGCTTGCGCTTGCGCCCGTGTTTTTGCTCACCGGTATTGCCGGTTTGCTGAATGTAATGGCTAGCCGTCTTGCGCGGATTATTGATCGTGGGCGCAGCCTCACAGAAGAGGAATTGCCCGTACATCTGCACGATACTGATTTACTTCACAAAGAATTAAATCGCCTTGAACGCCGCCGCCACTATGCCAGCTCGGCAATCACGGCCTGCACTTGTTCGGCGTTGCTGGTTTGTATGGTGGTGGCGTTTATTTTTTTGCAGGTATTGTTGCAGGTGGAATTCAAGTGGGTGATTAGCGCGTTATTTACTGCATCAACACTAACCTTAATTGTTGGGCTTGGATATTTTTTGCGTGAGGTGCATTTGGCAACGCGCACGGTACGGATTCAGATAGTGGCGCGTGCCAACTAAAAATGCTCGCTTTGTAGTGGAGGGATAAAAAATCTACCAAATCGATCTTCATTCCCAATTTTCACTATTCTTCGATCAGGTGATCTATGTCTACAGCAATCGGATTCACGTTTGCATCATAGGAGCGTCTCAACGTACCCTTCTTTCGTCTTAATGCATAGGCTCTCATCGTAGAAATGGGGGCAAACTCTAGCCCGTCAATCGGTGAGTGTCCTGTTATAACAGGAGTATTGAAATTTATATTTTTTTCATTATCTAAAGGAATTGTCCATTTCCCTCCATTTCTATTTATCATCAGCTCGCCTAAATATCTAGCAAAAAAAACCACCATTTTAGATAGTTCATCTTTGGGTAAATCTTGAGAAACTATGTCAAATAATTTCTCAAGGTTTTCGAGGTCCCTTAATGAATAATCAAGTGCTATTTGATTTTTTTCGGCGGTGTCTTTCAAATTTTCTAATTGATCATCCATTATCATTAAAAAATTATCAAAATTTTCTTCGGCTTGTTTTCTATCAAAAACCATGTGATTTATCCTCTACGGAATTTTAGGGCCAATGTGATAATCTATTCCTGCTTTCTCAAGTGCATCCAAATATGGTTTCGATGCACCTTTTTCCAATATATGTTCGACTTGATATCCATTCTGAACTAGATCAGCATCTTTTTTTATTGCTAGGATGTTTTCTTTTGTGAGGCTGACTGGCCCTGTCTTCAATTGACCGGCGTACATGTCTTCCTGTTTCAAAATGTCAATTTGACGATTTGTAAATGCAGTTTTAACCGTTCCCTCTGATGCGTCCATGGCATCCCTGTACTCTGCCTCTCGTGCGGCACCATATTGATAATTTCTCATGTTTGTATCATATTGCTTACTCCACTCCTCGTAAGATTTTTTTCCACCTCTTTTCTGATACCTTTCCCATCTATCCTTCTTGTGTTGAGGAGTGTTCGGAGTCAGCTTTTCTTTGGGTTTAGCTGATAACGGTTTGTTTTCCGGCAACTCCGTATTAACCGGTTTTTTCGTATCAACATTAACACGAACTTTTCTGCGCAATTTTTTGCGCTTCAATAATTTCCCCAAATTTCTAAATATCGAGCCAAGGCTTTTTAGTTTTCCGGCGTGGCGGATTTTGCTGGCGCCTTGGGCGACGTTGCCTATGCCGCCGGTGAACATGAGGAGTAGTGCGGTGAGGACGATTTCAAATACGCCACCACCGGCGAATTCTGCCCATTCGATGCTGGATTGCGCTCCGGCGTAATCTTTACCAAATTGGGTGAGCATGTCGAGCGATTCTTTGTCGTCGGCGATGAAGGCGGTGATTTCGTAGGCTTCGGCGAATAATTCTTTGAGGCGCTGTAGCCCTTCGGAGGATAAATGTTTGGCATCTATACCCAGAATGCGGGCGATGTCTTTTATCTCTTCGTCTTGCAGGTTTTTGGCAAGGCTTTGTTTCCATTGCGCAGAGGTAAGTGTGCCGTCGTAATAACTTTTGTAACCTGCGTGTAGCAAATTGTTGAGCCGTTCCAGTGGGCTCAAGTATTGCGCGACTTCGGCGGTTTTGACCACTACATCTTTAGCGAAGGTGACAAGGCCAACCGCGCCATTCCAAAAACCTTTGGTGTAGGCCCAGTAATGGCTACCTGCTTGTTGCAGTGCATTTTGTTGCGCGAGTTCTTTTTCGTGTTTGGCGGCTTCGGCTTTTTGTTCCGCAACTATCGAGTCCAACACGGTTTTGATATTGGTGCGGGTTTGTTTGAGTTCTTCCTCCAGATCGTCTGACACCAATTCAAATTCAACGGAACCCGGTGGCAAATTGCTGAGGCAGGCTTGGCCTTGGTCGTTGAGTTTGCCGGCCCAGGTCATGCCTTCACTGTCGGTTGCAAGAAAGCTGCCTTTTACCGGCTTGCCGTTGGCGTATTTGTATTCCACTTGAACCCAGTGTGGTTTGTCCGGGTCGGTGATACTGGTGACGGCTATGCCTTCGCCTAGTTGAGTCATGCTGAGATCCTTTCTGGAATTACACAGATAGCAGCGCGATAGGCGCTATCGGAGGAGGTGCACACAAGGGCGGTGGTAGGTGTTGAGGGTTTAAGGCAGTTTAAGGTGGCGAGTGTGATCAGTGCGCCGCCGGTGGCTGCCCCCAAATCGCCGTAACAATCGGCGGGGTGTTCGTGTTTGAAATTGATGAGTCTGTGGCTTGAGCGGGTCATGGCGACGCCGAATTCTTTTGCCCAATAGTGCTCGCCGTTCATACTGCTGAACACTGTGCTGATGGAGAGATGTTCCGGTAGCTGCGACAGGGCGGCTTTTACTGCTGTGTCCAGGCCTTTGCCTTGAGAGGGCAGTTCACTGTAAATATGTCCCGGTTCTTCGCCAAAACCGGGTTGGCTCAGGGTGATGCGATAACCCTTGTCGCTCATGGCTAGCACGGGGTTGTTGGTTAGCAATAAAAAGACAATGCCTTCGCCGGGCACAAAGGTGTCGGCTCTGCCGTGAGGGCTTTCGGATTTGAGGCGCCCATCGCGTTCCAATGCGTGCAACCACTTGCTGTGTTGGCAGCTATCGACGCCGCCAATCAGGATTTGCTCGAAGTGCCCGCCCTGTAGGTAGTGTTGCGCCAGTCGGATGGCTTCCAGCATGCCGGTGCGCCCGGTGCAGAGGATGCGGCTGGCGCTGTAAAGGATAGGCAGTTCCGCCTGCGTGCGCAGCAGGGAGAGAAATTGGTTGGGTAATTGATTGTCCACACCGGGGTAGTTTTCCGGCCCGGCCATAATCAGTGGAATGGGGGCGCCCTGGTGTCCGGCAAGTATATCGAGCGCGCCAGTGCTGGCCATTTGTAACAGGCGTTCGTCGCGAAAGCTTAGGTCTGTGTCTTCCAGATCTTCGGCCAAGGGCAGCAGTGCGCCGTCTGGTATGAGGGACAGCGTAATTTGGTGATGATCTGCGGTGTGGTAATTCGCCGATTGATAAGTGTTGATGCCTGCGCGATAAGCGTAAAAATTACTGAGAGAGTTGGGGCCAGCAGCGGTAATAAGGTGGGTCTTGGCAATATAGGTGGTGTGCACGCGACTAATCTCCCTGTTAGGTCGCGGTGGATGCTAGCGATTCCTTTCGCGTAAAAAAACCTACTGGTGCAAACTTTTTGTGATCGCCATCAATAATATTTCAACTGCGTCGCCTTGCCATGGAATACGCGATAGGCAAAGAAGGTGTAGCCGAGGATGGTGGGCAACACAATTATCACGCCGTACAAAATAAACATGAGTGACTCGGGGGCGCTGGCGGCTTGCCAGATGTCCATTTGGTTGGGTACAACGTAAGGATAAAAGCTGTAGGCCAAGCCGATAAAACTTAACAGGAAAATCATCGCGGCGGCGACAAAAGGAATCCAGCAGCCGACATCATTTGCGTAGGGTGCGCGGCGTAAATAGCGGTCGGCAATAAAAAATAAAAGAAAACAAAATACCGGAATTACCCACAATACAATTACCAGCGGTGTGCCAAACCACTTATCAAAAATGGTATTGCTCACTAATGGATTAACGATGGATACCGCGATAATGCCGAGTGCCATCAACCATGCACAGCGACGGGCCCACCAGGCGGCGCGTTTTTGTAAATCACCTTCGGTTTTCATTACCAGCCACGCCGCGCCGATAAAGGTGTAACCCGCTGTTACGCAAATTGCACTGAGTGCGGCAAATAAATGCGCGGCGATGGTGTCTTCAAAACCCATGACAAAAAGGCCGAGCATATAACCCTGCGCCAGAGTGGCGAGTAATGAGCCTGCTTGAAAAACCCGATCCCACAAACGTTTATGGTCTTCCGGCGCTTTGGCGCGAAAGTCGAATGCCACTCCGCGCAATATCAGCCCGGCAAGCATTACGGTGACTGGCAAATATAAATTCAACAAAATCATGCTGTGCGCGCTGGGGAAGGCAATTAATAAAAGACCTATACCTAATACCAGCCAGGTTTCGTTGGCGTCCCAAAACGGGCCGATACTTGCGATCATGGTATCGCGCTGTTCTTCGGAATCGTTTGGCAATAAAATCCCGACGCCTAAATCGTAGCCATCAAGAATCGCATAAATAAATAATGCGAGCCCCATCAAGCCAATAAAAATAACGGGCAACCAAAATGCTTCGCCGGACAAGGTGCTGATATCGGTCATACTATTTTCCTCACAGATTTTCTTCGACGAGTTTTTCTTGCAGCGTTTCAATTTCTTGCGGACGATCCACCAACACCGATTTTCTCGCCATCACAAACAATGTGCGGATATAAGCAAACAGCAGTACTACGTAAAGCGTTAAATAAATGGCCAGCGAGGTGCCGACATTCGTGGCGGGTGTGCTGGTGACCGCGTCGGCCGTTTTTAATACCCCGGTCACTAACCAGGGTTGGCGACCAATTTCTGTGACGTACCAGCCTGCCAGCGTGGCCAGCCAACCGGAGAAAGTCATGCCGACAAATACTTTCAGTAAGAGCGGCGGAATTTCCTGCTTGCGCCAATAACAATAACAACCCCACCAGGAAACGAGCAGCATGAGTACACCTATGCCCACCATCATGCGAAAGCCATAAAACAGCGGTGCAACCGGTGGATGTGCATCGGGAAATTCATTTAAACCTTTTAATTCGCCGTCCATTTTGTGGGTGAGAATCAAACTCGCCATGTTGGGAATTTCAAGCGCGTATTTGTTGGATTGGGTTTCCTTATCGGGAATCGCGAACAGCACCAAAGGCGCGCCCTTTTCGGTGTGCCATACTGCTTCCATCGCCGCAATTTTTGCCGGTTGATGTTCCAGTGTATTTAGTCCGTGTAAATCACCCAGAAAAATTTGCATAGGAATTAATAGCGCTGCCGCAATAGTGGCCGTTTTTAAGGCAAGGCGCGGTGCGGGTTTGTGATCGCCTTTTAAAATGCGATAAGCAGAAATACCCGCAATTAAAAATGCAGCGGTTAAACCTGATGCGATCAGCATGTGCGATAAACGGTAGGGCATGGATGGATTAAAAATAATTTCCCACCAATCCAGTGGAAAGGCTTTGCCATCACGCATTTCAAAACCGACCGGCGTTTGCATCCAGGAGTTCAGGGCGATAATCCAAAACGCTGACATGCTGGTACCAAAGGCGACTAAAAATGTGGCAAGGGTATGAATGCGGTTGGAGACGCGATCAATACCAAACAACATAATGCCGAGGAAAGTGGCCTCCAGAAAAAATGCGGTCAGTACTTCGTAGCCGAGCAGCGGGCCTGCAATATTGCCCACGGTTTCCATATAACCCGGCCAATTAGTGCCGAATTGAAAACTCATGGTAATGCCGCTCACTACACCCAGTGCAAAACTCAGGGCAAATACTTTTACCCAAAAGCGATAGGCGCGCATCCATACTTCGTCGCCACTGAAGTTGTAGCGCACTTTGAAATAAAACAAAAACCAACACAGCGCGATGGTGATGGTGGGAAATAAAATGTGAAAGGAAATATTGGCCGCGAATTGAATGCGGGAGAGCATAAGCGTTTCGAGCATGACGGGTACCTCGGTCAATTATTTCGTGGATTCTTTTTTGCCACCCAATAAACGGTCTTTCATATCGAGCACTTTGCCAATACTGCTACCAAGCTTGAGCAGCTTGCCGAGGTTGGCGGAATCGAGCCGTTGAATTTCCTGCGTCCAGAGCGTGATCATTTCGATCAACTCGTGCATTTCACGCATCCGCTGCTGCGCGTATTCTTCATCGGCATTGGCGGGTTTTTCGATCAGCAAATTGCGCAGGGTTGAGAGTGTCGGATCAATCTCACGCTTGCGACGCTGTTCGATCAAGGTCTTGGCGATGTCCCATACATCGCCCGGCGCGGAATAAAATTCTTTGCGCTCACCGGGGCGATGCTGCAGTTTCACCAGCTCCCAGGACATTAATTCTTTTAAACCCATGCTGACATTAGAGCGGGAAATACCCAGCGCCTCGGTCATATCGTCGGCACACAGGGGTTCTTTGCTCAAGACTAACAGGGCATACATCTGCCCGACTGTGCGGTTGATCCCCCAGCGGCTCCCCATTTCACCAAAGTGGAGGATGCAGGATTGGATCATCGGGGTGAGGGTAATAGACATTTGCGAGATTCCTGTAATTTCAGTAATTACTGAAATTACAGGAATCATTGATTTGGGTCAAGATGAAAAGCACTTCATTGTGCGTTTGCGGAACTGGTGTAATTGCGAAGCTTGTGTAATCGAGGAGCTAGGGCAATGCGGATTCTTTAGGCGGCGACTATTGCCCCCACTTCATTTCCCCCATGATAACTTTTGCACTTAAACCCAAAATACTGTCGCCACCAAGAGTGGGGTAGCTGGTTTTCATCTTGGCAATCAATTCAGCGGAATTGCTTGAGGATTTGGCGGCGGCTTCAAAGTCCTTAATGTAGTTGCGGGTAAAGTTAACGGCATCAAGAGTCATTGGTTTGTCGCCCAGCATGTGGCCTGCAATGACGGTTTCCGGTTGTAATTTTTCAATTGTATCGAGCGTTTTGTACCACTTCTGACGCGACTCGGGCGTTTGGGTATCCGCTAAAAAAACATGCATGTTGTTAAATACCACTACACCACCCAACATGGTTTTGCTGGAGGGAATCCACACAAAAGTATGCTTGGGGTCGTGGCCATCAATACCGACTATTTGTACTTTTTCACCATCAATCATCAATGTGTCGCCTTGCAGCACCTCCGGTACAACCAGTGTTTGCGGTGCATTTTCTTTGAGGATCGGTCCCCAGTAAGCTTTTTTCGGCTCCATGGAGGCTTTGATATAGGCTTGGGTATTTGCCGTGGAAACTACCTTGGCATTGGGGTAGGCGGCGGTGATGACATCCAGGCCAAAATAATAATCAGGGTCACCATGGCTGATATAAATAGTCGTTAATGTTTTACCGGATTTTTTGATCAGCTCAACAACCGACTGCGCATCATTCCGCTGGAACTGGGCGTCAACCAAAATGGCTTCCTTGGGGCCGGTAATTAATACCGAACTCACCGGGAACATGCTTTTTTCCTGCGGATTAAAGAGGGTGGTTTCCAATGTTGCACTGAGTGCCTGTGCGGCGCCAGTCACCATGGCAAAGAATGCACCTGCCTTAATTAATGTTGATGAAATTTTCATAGTAGCCTCTAAAAATTGGGTTGGTAGGTTTGTCCTGAAGGTGGACTTTAGGCTGATCAGGTCGCGTGAAAAATAGGCTATGATCTAAATCATCTTTCGCTTAAACAGAACAATACTATGCAACTTGATCGATTAAGGCGGATGGCGCTATTTGCGATGGTGGTGCGCCACGGCTCCTTTTCCGCTGCATCGCGCGCGTTGGATTTGGCAACCTCAGTGCTGAGTTCCGCCGTCAGCCAGCTTGAAGAAGAGTTGGGTGTGCGCCTGCTAAACCGCACCACGCGCAGCCTGTCGCTCACCGAGGCGGGACAGCTGTACCATGAGAAATGCGTGGAGATGCTTGCAGCGGCGGAGACTGCCGAGGAAATGGTGGCCGGTGGTGTGGGCGAAATTGCCGGGCGGTTGCGTATTTCTGCGGCTTCCGATACGGCACAAAAAATTCTATTACCAGCGCTGGCGCCACTCGCCCGCCAGCACCCTAAATTGCTGCTGGATATTGTGGTGGATGACCGCATCGTAGATATGACTACCCAAGCTATCGACCTATCCATCCGCTCTGGTTGGTTGCGCGATTCATCGTTAGTGGCGCGCAAGCTGGCTGACTTGCACGAAATGTTGGTGGCATCGCCGGATTATTTACTTCGTTTCGGTGTGCCTGATTCGCCCGAATGTCTGCGCGAACATCGCATTATTGGCTTTAACCGCTTTGCGGAACCGACCACGCTGGCTTTCAAAAACGCCGCCGGAGAAAGCGCACGCATTATGCTTACCCCGGGCGCCATGACCGACAATGTGGCGATGCTGCGGGATTTTGCGGTACAGGGTTTTGGCCTCGCCCGCTTGCCGAGTTATATGGTGCAACGCGAGTTAGCCAGCGGTGAGTTGGTATTGCTATTGCCCGACTGGGCGCTGCCTGGTGCGGGCATTTATGCCGTTACTTTGAAACGCACACTGCAGCCGCCCAAGGTAAGTGCGGCGATTGAAGCAATTAGCAATTATCTGGCTTCACTCGCGGCTTAGGTTTGCCCGAGGTCGCGGCCAAACGGATTATTTATTCATGGTGATAACGATCTTGCCCTTTGCCCTGCCTGCTTCGAGATAGGCAAGTGCCTCCCTGGTTTGATCAAACGGGAATACCTTGTCGATTACCGGAAGAATGTGCCACGCCTCGATCAGTTTGCCAATTTCAGCGAGTTGGTGTCCGTCAGGATGTACAAACAAAAATGAATAGTTGATATCGCGTTTTTTTGCTTGGCGAATTATTTTGCGGCTGAGCAACCCGACTATAAACTTCATAAAAAAGTTCATGCCTCTGGCGCGCGCGAATGCCGCATCCGGTGGCCCAACCAGCGAAACTACATTGCTGTTAGGTTTTAAAATTTGCAGCGATTTCTCGATCCCATCGCCCCTGACAGTGCCGAGCACCAGATCGTAGCCTTGCAGTACATCCTCAAATTCCTGCTGTTTGTAATCAATGATTTCATCTGCACCGAGGCGTTTAACCAAATCAACGTTCGCCGTACTGGTGGTTGTCCCTACCTGTGCACCGAGGTATTTTGCGAGCTGAATTGCGAAGGTACCAATTCCACCAGAACCAGCGGGTATAAATACTTTTTGGCCCGGTCTGATGCGCGCTCGCTCTTTAAGTGCTTGCCACGATGTGAGCCCAACCATCGGGATCGAAGCGGCTTCTACAAAATCCAGATTTTCCGGTTTAAGCGCGGCGGCGCGTTCGGGCACGACGGCAAATTCAGCGAGTGTTCCTGTGCCCAAATCAAAGGTGCTGGCAAAAATAGCATCGCCCTTTTTAAAGCGCGTGACCTTACTGCCGATCTCCACTACCACACCAGCGACATCGCTGCCCATGGTGGCGGGCAGCTGAAATTGCAGAATGGGCTTGAACGCGCCTTTGGGGATCATGTAGTCAATTGGATTGAGTCCAACAGCATAAACCTCTACGAGTATTTCGTTTGGTTTTATCGCTGGTTGGGGAATGTCGGCGAATGCGATTTCTGGCGACTTGCTATAACGTTTAAGTGTAAGGGCCTTCATTGTTTTCATCGGAATCATCCCGGTAATTTGTTTTTAGTAATCAGCAACGACTAACTCCCTTGGCAAATGGTATCGGCCGCTGCTGTTTCGTTTTGGTCGATTCAGATTAAGAAGCTGATCTATATCGCTCCGCTACCTGCGTTTGATTGAGATCCGAAAGCAGCACTTGTCGCGTGGTATCGAGAGCGTCCCAATGCGCAACGTTTTGCAGTGGCGGGATAGTCACCAGTTCACGGCGATCAAAGCCGATCAGCGCCGCATCAACCAAGTCGTCCACTTTCATCATCGGGGGATAGGCGCTGATGTCGATGCCTGCGCGATCCCACAGCTCGGTGTAGGTTCCGGCTGGGAGCACGGCTTGGACATAAACACCTTTGGGCGAAAGTTCCAAATGCAGGCCTTGCGAAAGAAACAGTACGAAGGCCTTGGTGGCGCCATAGACCGACATTTGGAATTCCGGTGCGAGGCCAACCACTGAGCTGATATTGATGATCGCGCCTGTACCGGCTTGTACCAAGCGTGGTGCAACCGCGTTTGAAAGCCGCGCCAGTGCGGTGGTATTGAGCGCGATAAGCTGCTCGACTTGATCGGGCGTCTGCTCGATAAAGCTGCCCGACTGCGCAATTCCAGCATTATTGATCAGCGTTCCAATACGCGCGTCATTGCGCAAGCGTGCTTCGACGGTGAGTAAATCATTGGTCTTGGTAAGGTCAGCTGGCAGGACATCAACGTTGACGCCGTATTCCTGATGCAAGCGCGTTGCGAGGGCATCAAGACGCGCTTTGTCGCGCGCAACCAGCACAAGATCGTGGCCGCGCTGCGCAAAACGTTCGGCGTAGGTTGCACCTATGCCAGTGGAAGCGCCGGTAATAAGAACGGAGGTAGGAGTAGTCATGTGTTTGCTCTCTGAATTAAAAAGATGGCTATCTGGTTGGTTGGGCGTGTGTTGTTTTTAATGATGATGACCATAATCAAAACTGTCAAGTGGTTTGATTATGATCATCATCAATGTATTATGAATGTCATGTTTTTAAGGTTGAGGAGTGAACGATGAAGGTCACTAAAGCGCAGGTGCAGGAAAATCGGGCACGAATCGTTGCGATGGCCTCGGTGCTGTTTCGTGAGCGCGGTTATGACGGCGTGGGGGTGGCGGAGTTAATGGCGGCTGCCGGTTTAACGCACGGCGGTTTTTACAAGCATTTCAAATCCAAGGCCGATTTGATGGCGGAAGCGGCGGAGGAGGGGCTAGTACAATCGGCAGCCAGCACGACTGATCTGGATGTGGTTGCGTTCGTTAATCACTACCTGTCCCGGCAGCATCGCGATGCGCCGGGCGACGGCTGTACCATGGCAGCACTTTGCGGGGATGCCGCGCGTCAACCGGAATCCATCAAAACGGTATTTGCGGCAGGAATTGAGCGCCAGCTCGCTATACTGGAAAGCAGTAATGAAATTGAAGATGAAAGCGCGAAGCGTGAAGCGCGAACCATGATGATTAACACTATGGCGCATGCAGTGGGCGCAATTGTTTTATCGCGCGCCTGTCCGGACGATTCCCCCTTGGCGGATGAAATTCTGGAGGTTTGTCGCGCGCGGATTCTCGGTCAGTATGAGCGGGAAAATGGTTTGAAGAGTGAGCTGTTGGAATAAATTCTGAATATTTATCGTTAATTGAACCCCATCACCCGAGCCGATACTTATGTTAGATGCCGTTACCCTCGATCAACTTCGAACCTTTATTGCCACTGCCGAGACGGGCAGTTTTTCGGCGGCAGGGCGCAAGATAGATCGCGCGCAGTCGGTGGTGAGTCAGTCGCTGGCCAATCTGGAATTGCAGTTGGGTGTGAGCTTATTTGATCGGGCGGGTCGCTATCCGCAACTCACCGCGCAGGGGCGTGCGCTGCTGCGTGATGCCTATGCCGTGGCCGATAATATGGATGGATTTAAAGCGCGGGCGTCGTCGTTGCGCGAAGGGGTGGAGACGGAAATTTCTATTGCAGTGGATGTGATGTTTTCGATGGATGGACTTACTCGCGCGGTGGGGTTTTGTCGCGATGTATTTCCGGATACGCCATTGCGCGTGTATGCCGAAACGCTGGGTGGGGTAATTCAACCAGTATTGGATCGGGTTTGTAGAATCGGCATTATCGGCACTTTGCCATCGGTGCCTGATGAGCTGATGTCCGAGCCATTATGCGATTTGCCTATGGTGACGGTGGTTTCCGCAACGCATCCGTTGGCCGCTATTCAACGCCCGCTAACCAGCGCGGAACTGGCGCAACAGGTGCAATTAATTCTCACTGATCGCACGGCGTTATCGGACGGAAAAAGTTTCGGTGTATTGTCGCCCCTGACCTGGAAACTGGCGGATCTTGGCGCGAAGCATGAATTTCTAAAGGCGGGTTTTGGTTGGGGGCATATGCCTTTACATCTGGTAGAAGCCGATATGGCCAGCGGTCAGTTGGTAAGAATTCTGATTGCGGGCAGTGAGCGGCAGAGCGCAGCCTTACCTATGCGCATTGTCTACCGCAAGGATTTGCCGCCCGGCCCTGCAGGCCGTGCGTTTATCGATCAACTCAAAAGCTGGGATATAAACGCCCTGCCTGCAGGGCCGGGTGGATCATCCGAGCGATAAACCAATTGCATGCCCATAAACATTTCAGCGGCAGGGATACTTTGCAGTTGAATGCTCACCAATTCACCGGCGGCAATATCTTTTTCTACCATATGCAAGGGCATATGCCCCCAGCCAAAGCCCGCTTTTAAAAAGGCGCGTTTTGAACCCAGGTCAGATAAACGCCACATCAAGGGTGACATCACCCCATAATTTTGACCGCTCGACAATGCCGTGCGGTCAGTGAGGATCAACTGTACATGGCGTGCGAGTTCCGTATCGCTAATCAAACCTTCTAGGGAGGCAAGTTCGTGAGCAGGACTGACGACAGTCACAAACTGAATCCGCCCCAATGGTTCCGCGACCAATGATTCCGGCACAACCGGCAAAGAACCAATAATGCCCAGCCGACAACTGCCATCAAGTACTAACTGCGCAACGCCGCCCAGCACCTCTACATATAACCGCAGCGGAGTATGCACAAAATTATCCTGACAATAACCGGCCGCTTGAGTCAGTTTATTCATGGGATACATGACATCCACCGCCACCGATAGCTCGGGCTCCAAGCCTTCGTACAGCGATTGCGCCCGCGCTTTAAACGCATCCATATTCTGCACAACCGCGCGCGCATCAACCAATAAAGTCGCGCCGGTTTCAGTCAGTTTGGGGTAGCGCTCACTTCGATCAAATAGCACCACACCCAGCTGTGACTCAAGATTGGCAAGGGTTTGGCTAACCACCGATTGCGCCCGCTTGAGCTTGCGCCCCGCCGCCGAAAAGCTGCCTTCCTCTGCTGCCGCAATAAAGGTACGCATTTGGTCCAGTGTGACGTTATCCAACATATATCTAATTTTCCGATACTTATCATCCAATAATATAGGATTTTCAGTTTGATCTTCTAGCCATAAGCTGTGTTCATTCCTTGGTGAGAGCACAAGGACAACCAAACTGGAAGCTGGAGAGATTTATGAATACCGCCCTGAACATCAAGCCTAATGCACAAGATCAGAAGACAGTGAGTTTCCGCAGCATTGTTGCACGCACCACCGGTAGAACTCACGGGGTGATTACCCGCCTCATGAGCCCGTCAGATTTAGGTCAACTCGTTAAACCGTTTGTATTTCTTGATTACGGTGTTATGCCGCCCTCAAAAGCGCCCATTGGCATGCACCCACACTCAGGCTTGGCAACTCTGTCATTGCCCATCACCGGCGGTTTTGGTTACGAAGATACAACCGGTAAAAGCGGAATCGTTAACGCCGGTGGTCTGGAGTGGATGAAAGCAGGTAACGGCGTTTGGCACGATGGTTATGCCGCCGGTAAAGACCCGCTGGAATTCTATCAACTTTGGTTGGCGCTGCCCGCCGCCGAAGAAAACGCACCAGCGCAAAGCCAATACATCACAGCAGAAGAAGTACCTGTCGTCGGTTCAGTAAAGGTGCTGTTAGGCCAGTATCAACACGCACAAAGCCCGATTTGTTCAGCGCCCGGCATCAATTACTTTTTAGTGCAATTAAAAGATGGCGAGGTGTGGCGTTACGAACCCGAAGCAAATCAAAACGTTGCCTGGCTCTCGGTGTTTCGCGGGGAGTTAAACACACCCGAAACGGTGCGCAAAGGTGAGATGGTGGTGTTTGCTGAGTCCACCAACGCAATCACCATCCGCGCCAAGGGCGATAGCGCTTTTGTTTTTGGTGCCGCAATTAAACACCCGCACGATTTGGTATTGGGTTACTACTCGGTGCACACCTCAAAGAAAACACTGCAACAAGGCGAGCAGGAAATTAATCGCATCGGCAATCAGTTGCGCTTGATGGATCGCATCTGAGCATTGTTCACCACATTTTTTTGAACGCCCAGTACATCGGCTTTTGGGGCGCCGCTGACCGGGAAATTTATCGCCCCTTTTTCGCTTAATTGTTTTTTTATCTTTTAATTTTTTATCCCTGTATGGGACGGAGTTACAACATGAGTATTGGAATTATTGGTTCAGGTGCATTGGGTTCAAATTTGGCACGCGCGTTTGCTAAAAAAGGTATATCGGCCACTATTGCCACCCGTCGTGGGCCTGAGTCTTTGGCTTCACTGATCAGCGAAGTTGGCTCAAGCATTAAAGCGGGCACTGTGGCAGAAGCGGCCAGCGCAGACATAGTGATCGTTGCAGTGCGTTTCGAGGACTTGGGCGCAGCGCTGGGCCATTTGCCCGCCTGGAATAACCGCATTGTTGTTGATGGCACCAACGCTGTGGCGTTTTTAGAGCCAGGCTCACCAGAAACCCAAGACCCAACCAATCCACTTGCGGCCTATGGCATCAAAGCGATTGACCTTGGCGATAAACAATCGAGTGAAGTATTCAGTACTTTTGTGCCGGGGGCTCGTGTGGTGAAGGCGTTTAATCATCTGGATGTAGCAGCGCTAGTCGAGCCTGAATTATCGGGCGGTCAGCGCGTATTGTTTTATTCGGGTGATGACGCAGCCGCTAAAACTGAAGTGCGCACACTGATCGAAAATACCGGCTTTTTCGCGGTCGATTTAGGTTTGCTGGCAGTGGGTGGGCAGTTGGCGGGCTTGCCGTTTGGTGCTCTCTCGGCGACTAATTTTATTAAAGTTTAATTTCACTAAAGCGTTTGTCTCGCGCTGGATTTTATTTTCCCTTTCAGCTTCGGAATTTTCCAGCGCAGGCTAAGGTTCGCTAGCGAACAGACACCGAGGGCTCCGGCTGAGATGGTTAGCGTATTACTGGTGCCGCTGTGGCACCAGCCGCCCCACATCCATTTTTGGATGGGCGCGTTACCCAGCGGAGAATTCTTATGATACGTACAGCGACAGCAGTCTGGACTGGCACCTTAAAAGAAGGAAAGGGTTATATATCTACCCAGAGTGAAGTCTTATCTAACACGCAGTATGGTTTTAATACTCGCTTTGAGGACGGCCCGGGCACTAATCCAGAAGAGTTAATTGGTGCCGCGCATGCAGCCTGTTTCAGCATGGCATTGGCCGCGCAGTTAACCGAAATGAAATTGGTCATTACACAAATTCAAACCAATGCCCAGATCACCCTGGAGCAGTCAGGCAAGGATTTTACGATTACAAAAGTGCATCTGGATTTACAGGCAAAAGTCGCCGATATAGCGGCGGATGAATTTGAAAAAATCGCCAACAAAGTAAAAGAAGCTTGCCCCGTTTCCAAAGTATTAAATGCACAGATTAGTCTCACTGTTAATTTGGAAAATTAAACGGAGGATAAAATGACTAAAGCACCCGAGGAAGTTGCGTTTGCCATGGAGGTAAACAGCAGGCTTAACGAACTTATTGCATGGGTTCTGGAAAATTCCCCCACTAAAGATAAGCAGCTGTGCAGCGAAGATTTTGCAGAGGTACGCGATACATTTCGCAAACTGGCCTGCGGGATTGATGCGCAGAAAATGGAGCCAGAACCCTCCGAAGGGGGCGCACAATATATCAATGTCACACCCGCTCCTTGGCCATAAGTCAGCGATTTAATTAATGAAAATATTTTTGACTTATGTTTGTTTCCGCACTGAATAGATATATTTTTATTTATATAGTGAATTCGTAAAGTGCTATTTTCAATTGAATTGGAGTTTTTCACTGACGATATTGAATAGGCACTTGTGTTAGGGGATTGTTTGCGAACGATCAACAAAGAGTCCCGATCCTGAATATCATTCATCGAGGAAATCATCATGAATAAAGATCAAGTGAAAGGTACAGTAAAGCAGGCTGCCGGTAAGGTACAACAAAAAACCGGTGAAGTTATTGGTAGCGAAAAACAGCAAGTCAAAGGTGCTATTAAGCAAGTGGAAGGAAAAGTTCAAAAAGGAATTGGTGATTTGAAAGAAAATCACAAGTAAGTAGTGTGCAAGTGAGCAACGCTCAAGGAGAGTAGTCAGAACTTATAGTTCTGCTGTCGCAAAGGAATGCGTTCCTTCCCCCTCGCTTCGCCGAGTTTACGTTATTGGTGGTCGCTGTATATACTGGCTGGACTTGTATCTCCCGATATATCCATCCCCTGTGCACCAATGAGATAAACATGACCGGCTCCCCTGTTTCCGATTTAACCAGCTTTATTGCTATGTGCCAACAAACTGCCAGCAATGGTGCGTTGCAGCGTTTGGTCTTATCCAAATACAAAGGTGCAGAAGAAGAGTTGACTCGGGTGGTCATTCGCCCCGTAGAAATCAAAGCGCAAACATTACTCTCCTTTTTATACGAATACCGCACTAACCATGTGACCAAAAATCTGGCTGTTGATGAAGCGATGACGCAATTGCAGCAGTGGCTGGGCGGCGATTTTCATAATGCCCATATGATTACTGATGAATGGGAAATCCAGCTAAGCTTTAGCAAAAAAGGTAAGGTGCTGATCAATAAAAATCGCAACAAAAACTCACCAGCGGAGGGCGATAAAACATCTACCCAAGTCGAGCTGGCGCACAATCGCACCAAGCTGCGTTATGTGGAGCAGGATCGCCCCTATTTACGCGAGTTGGGCATCACGGATGCGAATGGCCAAATTATTCCGGCTATGTCGCGCAAGTGGAAACAAATTAATAAATTTATCGAGGTGCTTTCTACTGCAATTCAGCAAACGGGGTTGGATAAACGCAGCGAATTACACATCGCCGATTTCGGTTCAGGCAAAGCCTATTTAACCTTTGCGGTACACGATTATTTAACCGCGAATCTCGGTGTAAAAACTCAGGTAACAGGTGTGGAGTTGCGTCAGGGGTTGGTGGATTTATGCAATCAAACCGCGCAGAAGTTAGCCCTTGCCGGGATTAAATTTGAACAGGGCGATGTGCAACATTTTTCCGCGCAGGGCATTAATATCATGATCGCCTTGCACGCCTGCGATACCGCGACCGACTACGCGCTCAATATGGGGATTCGCACCGGTGCAGACATTATTATGTGCTCGCCCTGCTGTCACAAACAAATTCGCCCGCAGCTAAAAAGCCCGGCACTGCTGGCGCCCGTATTGCAACACGGTATTCACTTGGGGCAAGAAGCAGAAATGATTACCGATGGTTTGCGTGCGCTACTGTTGGAAGCCCATGGCTACGACACTAAAGTGTTTGAGTTTATTTCACTTGAGCACACCAGCAAAAATAAAATGATCCTCGCGCAGAAACGCAAAACCGCCCGCCATAATACTGATGTGTTGCAGCAAATCGCAGATATTAAAGCGTTTTATGGTATCCAAGAGCATTGTTTAGAAACGCTGCTATTAAATTGAACCTGCTGTTCTAGCGTTTATATTGAGTAGGGCAGTAGCCGCGATTAATCTCGGGTGAGCGCAATAATAGATGTTTGGTTTTGCGCCCGCTTACACGTTCACGCCATAGTCGAAACGAAGCGGGCTTTAGTTCGCGGCGCATCAGTTTGCGCAACTCGGGTTCACCCAGGCCGTAAAGTTTTTCTATGGCTTCGAAGGGGGTGCGATCCTCCCACGCCATTTCAATAATGCGTGAGATGTCTGCTGGAGTGTGTGGAAATTCGTTGTGCATATGCGTACCTGTGAGTCTGGTTACTGGTACGTGTTATGGCGTTGCCAGATCACTGCCACATAAAAAAGCCCCGGTCAGTTAGTTGGCCGGGGCTTTTTATTTTTATCTTTGCGCTTATTTCAAATTCATACAACTCGCATAATAACTCACGCTGGCGGGCCAGTCGGAGAAAATGCCAATCACACCCACATCTTTCGCTAGCACATGCAGTGCATCCATCATGTCGCCATCGTTATTGATAGCCGGGTTGATAGTTTGGTAATACCAACCGCCACCATTTTTTAACGGGCCTGAGCGCTCAAATGACCAGGTAATCATTTTTAGCCCGGCTTTTTTGGCGTGGCGTGCGTATTCTGAAGGGATGATTTTATTGTTGTTATCCAACGCTAACAGCACCCAAATAGGTGGTGCGACAATATTGAAGCCTTCGTCGGCATACATTTGTAATTCACTGGCAGTCGGTAAATCGGCGATGCTATTGGCATCGTCCAAATAGACGGCTTGTTTACCAAACGCCGGTTCGTTGTTAATCCAGTAGCGAATGTCCTGAATGTCGAACGATTGTGGCCAGACATCGCGCGCTTTTACGCCAGCTGCTTTGTATTCATCAATCATTTGTTGTGCATACATGGCTTGGGTGTAGGTGCCTTCAAACGGCATAGCTACGCTGGCTGATTTCAATTCGGGTGTCATTTTTACACCGAGCTTTTTAAACAACTGAATACTTTCCGCGTGCGTAAGCAGTGTGCCTTTGTCGGCGTATAAGTCGGTGCGCCAGCTAGCAGTGCCCTTCAGGTATTCATCCACAGTGGTTGCTTTGGGGTTGAACGCATCCATTTTTCCGCGCAAGGTTTTAAATTCAGCGAGGGTGATATCGCTGGTGCAGCAATTGGCGCTGGCTGCTTTGCCGCTTACCGGATCAAAGGGTGAAAAATTCTGGCTGCATTTATTGGCGAGGGGCGTGGCGAGAATATTGGTAGTGGTGTGCAAATCGCACTGTGAGTGACGGCATACCAGTTGTTTGTCTTTAGTGAAGGTGACATCACACTCCATAATGCCTGCGCCCATTTTCGCTGCGGCTTCATAGGATTCTTTGGTGTGCTCGGGAAATTGTAAGGGCGCGCCACGGTGACCAATTGAAAAATCGGTTTTTTTAACCGGGCGATTTATGCAGCTTTGTAATTTCTTTTTCAGCGCACTGTCATCCATGTCATTGATTAAAAATAATGGGCGAGGGCCGAGCTGGATACTGGCGTTGTTATGTTTGTGTTTGTCGTACTCATCATGGTGGTCGTGTTTATCCTTATAGGCAGCGGCGCTGCCGGCCATTAATAGCATCAATAGCATACTGCTGGTTAATACATGAATTCGGCGTAGCATGGGAACCTCCTTGGGCCAGGGTTTGATGTTGCACGCTCAACCCTAGCCTTCAATTATGAAAGTAATTTGCCGATTTGATGACAGCTTCGCGATGCCGGGTCATTTTGTGCACTTTATCGCAGTGGGTGAAATAGCGTGAAATACCAAAATCCCCAATTTGCGATAGGCTTATGGCAACTCCCCCATTATTGTTTTAAGGATTCTGATTGATGGCTACTGATCTGCGCCAGCTTGTTATCCAATTGCTCGCCTGCACCACGGCGGGCGAAGCCAAGCCAATTGTCGACGAACTGGTGCGGCGCTTGTGTGCTATCACCGGGCTGGAATTGCACCCGTCACTCTTTTTGGATGAGCATGCCACTGTCACCGCGCAGGGCAAGGCAGTGTCACCCACCACGGCGGCACAGTGTGCTGAAGATGTGCAGCGCACGCGCATTTTTATGCAGGGTGTTTACGCGGCGATCCAACAAAAGCTGCAACACCATAATCATCAAGTCAATCATCAAGCCATCGATGTGTTGTACGCCGGCACTGGCCCTTTTGGTTTATTGCTGATTCCCTTGTTGCCGTTATTGGATGCAAGACAGCTGCGGGTAACGCTGTTAGATATTCACCCGGAGTCACTGACAAAATTACAGCGGTTGATAGATTTTTTGGATGTAAGTAATTTTATTGTGCAGGCTGAATGTGCCGATGCTTGTGAATGGCAGAGCGCGAAAAAGTTTGATCTGATTATTTCTGAAACTATGCGGCAAGGTTTGATACAAGAGCCGCAAGTCAGTATTTTTAGTCATCTGCAACAATTTTTAAAAGCGGATGGTTGGCTGATACCGGAAATTATTCGCTTGAATTTATGGTTGAGCGCTGGCGCTTTTCCCACAGGGAATGAATGCAAAAATCCTGATGTGCATTTGGGGTCGGTATTTCAGCTGGACAAGACTACTGCGATGCAATTAGGTAATGGGGATACTGCTTGTGCGCAGGGCAGTCTATTGGTGCCCCACTATGACTTGCTGTTGCAGGATTTAAAATTAACTACCTTTATTCAAGTGTTTGGCGCTTATCAGCTGCACGACAATCAATCGCAGCTTACCTTGCCACTGTATGAACGTAACGCACGAGTCTTGCCCAATTCAGTGCTGCATTTTCGCTACGCGCTTGGCGTTTATCCCCAATGTGTCTTTACCTATGAGAAATTGCCCGAGCTTACCGATTGCGCATTGCCTGATAGTTTGGAAAAAAATAGTCAGGGTATTTATCACGTAAAACGACTGTGGCACAAAATCCAGTTGCGCAAACAGGCGAACTCGTCTGCGGCAGCGCGGCAGCAATTAACCGCCGTTCCCGACAGTGAATGGCTGTTGGATCGCATTTTATTGGACCAGTTGGGTGTGGGGCTTGAGCCTGCCATGCAACAACTCTATTCAGCTCGCACACTGGTCGATATTGAATATTGGCTCGCCAGTGCCAATGCTGGCACGCTTGCGCCGCAACAAGTTGAGCGCACCAATAGCGCGATACGCAATTTTATCGAAAATAAACACGAGGCATTGAAGCCCCACGCGGGGTTGCCGCTGAATGATGAGCAGCTCGCGCACTGGGACGAACAGGGCTACCTGATCGTGCCGGGCGTGTTAGCGGCCAGTGAATCTGCAGCGGCGCGCGCTGCTATTTGGGATTTTTTAGGCATGCACGAACATGATCCTGCAAGTTGGTATCAATCTTCCGCGCAGATGAAAAAAATTATGGTGCAGTTATTTGCCCATCCCGCATTTGAGGTTGCGCGGCGTTCGGATTATATCCGCCGTATTTTCCAGCAGCTGTGGCAGCGCGAGGATCTGGTGATGACAACGGATCGCGTGGGTTTTAATCCGCCGGAAACTGATCGCTGGCAGTTTCCCGGGCCGGGAATGCATTGGGATGTGGAATTAACGGCGCCGGTTCCTTTTGGTACCCAGGCGTTAATTTATTTAACCGATGTTGCCGAACACCAGGGGGCATTTTGTTGTGTGCCGGGATTCCATAAAAAAATTGACCGGTGGTTGGCCGCGCAGCCAGAGGGAATCGATTTGCAACAACAGGATTGGACGCAGTGGCCGGTGAAACCTATCGCGGCCAAGGCGGGTGATTTAATTATCTGGCATCAAGCCTTGCCTCACGGCAGCAGCCCCAATCGCGCCGATTTTCCGCGCATGGTGCAATACCTGAATATGTACCGTTAGCGGTTTGAGCTCGCCCTGTAGCTACAGGGGCGAGCACCGCTGGGGCAATTATTCGTTGAATGTGTAGGGATTGAACCAGAGTGATGCATCATCCACCGGCGTGTTTTTGGGCAGCCCCGGGTTATCCAATTTAATCAGTGTGCGGTTTTTCAGGTTGGCCTTGGTCATTACATCTTTTACGGTTGGGTCATTAAAAAAATACGCATCAAAACTGCCATCTTCAATCGCAAGGCGTAGGCCGCGCTCTATATCTTGCGCGAGTTTGGTATTGGTTTTGTTGACGAAAAAATAAAAAGGGTTGGTGTAGGAGAGCAGCAGGTTTTGCTCTACTTCCAGCGCCAGATCCGGGTAGCGTTGCATTTCCGACCAGGGTTCGTGGGCGCCGCGTGGGAATGCATCAAACCGGTCGCCATCGAGCATGTAAAAAAGTCCTTCGTACTTCAGCACTCTCACCACATTTAAACTATTGGCGGTGAGCACATTGGTGTCTGCCCAAAAGTGCCCTTGGCCCAAAGACACCCGCCGCAAATCGCTCAAGGTTTTAATACCATTAAATTTATGCTGGGTGCCTTTTTTAATCATCAATACCCGGTAGCCCAACAGCCCGCGATAAATAGGTATACGAATTGGCTGCAGTTTTTCTTCCAGTTCATTGGTGGTTGCGTACCAGACCACATCCAACTGGTTGTCCATCAGCATGCTTACCATGCGCTCCTCGCTGGTATTGGGCACTGTCTCTTGTACTTTGTAGGATTCGGGCAGTTTGCTGAGCGCCAGTTGCAGTAAACCTCTGGCGTATACCTCAATGCTGTTATTGCCTTGCACTATTCGCAGGGTGTTTGCATGTGCACCAAGCGAAGCGCTGAATAACACGGAAAACAGCAGGGCGCTAAGGACCAAATAGGTGTAACAGGGGCGAGCCTGGGGAGTTTCTGAATGCATGTCGTTTTCATCCACAAGTTTATTGTTATGGTTTATCCGCTGCGGCGAGGCAGGGGTAAATAGTTATATGGTAAAAATGACAATAACACAAGAAAATGAAAAAACCACCGCACCCGTTGAGGTTCCATAGGAAAGGTGCAGTGGTGAAAGCGATTCGTTTCTGTGGTCGCTTGTGGCTGACAAACGGACATTAACGAATGGTTGGAAGCCGGTGTGCAGTGCTGAGAACAACAACTGCTGGGGAGTAGTGATTACCCGCAGCAAAAGCACACCTTTACACGAACAAACCACTGAGTGGTAATTCAGTTGTTTGTGGGGTGTTAATGGCTGTGTGGGCGGCCATTAACGGCACGGGCGAGTGTGGGCGCACCCGTGCTTACAGAAACCCTTGCTGCCTAGTTGTCCTTGTCCATGGCGGCGCCGGTTTTGCTGTTCAGGGTTGCAGGCTTTTCGTAGGTGAAGGGCTGCAATAATTCATCGGGCTTGCCTTTGCAGGCTTTTGCTAACAATTCGCGGCGTTGCGCTAATAACAGCCCAATCGCTTCGCTGTGTTGTTCATCGATACCGGGAATGTTGTCTTCTATCAACTGGGTGATGTTGGCAGCAAGTTCCAGATACTTATCGTGCTCTTCTGCGATTTTTCTGTCTTCAAACATACTGCCATCCCGATCACATAACCAAACGGCGACTACTGCCATGGGGTAAATCCTCAAAAGGTTGTTACTGTTTTTATATACAGTATCTGCGGCGGGGCGGGATGTCAACCTGCTTTTTAATCAGCAGTTTTACAGATCAACTCTGTCAACCCGGTTCCCCAACGGATTCGTACTTCGCCCTGATGTTCCCAAAAGCTGGCGTCCGGCCCTTCGTACTTACTGCCGCTGGCGGCTGGCGCTTGTAGTAGTTCAGCAGCATTTTGGCCGTGTTCCAAAATAAGTGTGCCCGGTTCAGTGGCGTAAAACGTGGCGGTAAAGGTGGGTGCTGCCTCGCTTGCGCAGGTAAATACAAAGGGGCCTCGTTTGCTGTTAGCGGCGAAGCGCTGGTGCAGGGTGGCAACCGGATCGGGGCGCGGCTGGCTGTAGTCGACGGTGTGATCGCAGCTGCCATCATTTTCACAATCATTCACGCCGTTTTGGTCTGCATCCCAGCTGGGGTGCATAGTTTTGGCGGCGACGCTGGAGCTGGCGGCAATGGAAATAGACGCTGAGGACGGAGCAATTTGGGTGTCGGTAGTTTCTTTTGAACAGGCGCTAAGCAGTGTAATCAGGCTGGTAATAACTGCCGCAGTGCGGTGGCGTGATAAGTTGCGCATAGATTCTCCTTGATCGTGATGGCTGGGTGTTGTGCCTGAGTATACCAGCCGTTGATAATGCCGCTTCTTTTCACCTGCACAGGATTTGCCCGTGTCTGACTCTGCGTTACCTCCCGTTCCATCACCTGAACCGCCATCGCCGGAAAAGCCCTCTTCGGAGAAACCCTCACCGGAGAAGCCAACGGGCCCCAAAAGCCTGCTGCGCTCCAGCTTGCTTACGGGCTCCATGACGATGCTGTCGCGGGTGCTGGGGCTGATCCGCGATATCGTATTGGCAAGTGTGTTGGGTGCGGGCGGCGCGATGGATGCTTTTGCCATTGCCCAGAAAATCCCCAACTTCTTTCGGCGTCTATTTGCCGAGGGCGCGTTTTCCCAGGCATTTATTCCGGTGTTATCCGAGTATCGCGAGAAAGGTACTCATGCTGCAGTGAAAGAGTTGGTCGATAAAGTAGCTGGTTGCCTTGGTTCGATTTTACTGTTGGTGACTGTGATTGGGGTGTTGGGTGCAGTTGGTTTTGCCTATATTTTTGGTTATGGCTACGCCGATGAGCCAGAGAAGTTTTCGCTATTGACCGACTTGGTGCGCATCACCTTTCCCTATTTGATGTTGATCTCGCTTACCGGTTTTGCCGGGGCGATTTTGAATAGCTACGACCGCTTTGCGATCCCCGCCGTGACACCGGTTTTTCTCAATGTATTTATGATCGCAGCGGCGCTGCTTGTCGCCGATTTCTTCCCCAATCCCGCCTACGCACTGGCGTGGAGTATTGTTGCGGCGGGTATTTTTTCGCTGCTGTTCCAATTGCCGTTTTTGCGCCAGATCCACCTCTTGCCATCGCCCAAGCTGGATTGGTCGCACCCCGGCGTTAAACGCATTTTGGTGCTGATGACGCCGGCGCTGTTTGGGGTGTCGGTAAGTCAATTGAATCTGCTGCTGGATTCGATGATTGCCACTATGTTGGGTGACGGTGCCGTAAGCTGGCTGTTCTATTCCGACCGCTTGGTAGAGCTGCCGCTTGGTGTATTCGGGGTAGCGATTGCGACGGTGATTATGCCCGGCTTGTCGCGCTTGAGCGCCACGCAATCGGGTGAAAAATTTAGCCAGATGCTCGACTGGGCGATTCGTTTTGTGGTGCTGATCGCGCTGCCTGCCACGCTCGCGCTGATCATTCTGGCGGAGCCGATTCTCTATACCCTGTTCTATCACGGGGAGATGAAGCAGTCGGATATCCTTATGTCCTCTTACAGCCTTAAAGCCTATGCGCTCGGGTTATTCGCTTTTATGCTGATCAAGGTTCTGGTACCTGGCTATTTTGCGCGGCAGGATATGAAATCACCGGTGCGTATTGGCATCATCGCGATTTTTGCCAATATCCTGATGAAACCGCTGGTGGTGATTCCGCTGGTAATGCTCTGGGGGATGGGGCATGTTGGGCTGGCGTTTACCACGGCGATGGCGGCCTACGTAAATGCCTGGTTGCTTTATCGCGGCCTGCGTAAGAGTGAAGTCTACAGTCCTGCCAGCAACTGGCCGGCGTTGTGGTTGCGCTACGGTGCGGCCAATTTGGCTCTGGTGGCGGTCTTGACCGGTTTTCTGTTGCTCTGGAATATCTGGCCCGAGTGGTCGGCGTTGGAGCGGATCCTGCGCTTGATGGTGATTTGCGTGGTTGGCTTTGTTGTCTATCTATTGATGCTGTTTGCCGTGGGCGTGCGCCTGCGTGACTTTAAGGCCCAGCATTAGCAACAATATTGATTAGGAGGGAGGGGCGCGGCTTGCGGGGTAGGCTCAGGTGCCACCGCTCCTGTATACTTCCGCCCTCCATTTTTCAGGCAAATTGGCTGAGGGCAAAACACAGAGTGAATCCAGCGGCACATGCGTTTATTCGTGGGTTGCATAACCTGCGCCCCTGGCATCGCGGTTGCGTGGCGACCATTGGCTCATTTGATGGTGTGCATTTAGGGCATCAAGCCATCTTGCGCCAGTTGATTGATGTTAGTCGCTACTACAACTTACCGGCGGTGGTAATTGTATTCGAACCTCAGCCGCACGAATTTTTTTCGGGTGACAAAGCCCCCGCACGCTTGATGCGCCTGCGCGAAAAAGTACAGGCATTACTGGCTGCCGGTGTGGCACGCGTACTCTGCGTGCAATTCAATCAAGCCTTGCGCAACCTGACTGCCGAAGAATTTATCGAAAAAGTCCTGCTGGATGGTTTGGACATCAAACATTTGGTGGTGGGTGATGACTTCCGGTTTGGCTGTGATCGCCGCGGTGATTTTACGCTGTTGCAAAACATTGGGCGTGAGCGTGGTTTTGGTGTAACGGATACCTGTACTCTGGAACTTCGGGGTGAGCGTGTTAGCAGCACCCGCATCCGCCAGTTGTTGGAAGTAGGCGATTTTGCACAGGCCGAAATCCTGTTGGGTAAACCTTACAGCATTAGTGGACGCATCGCCTACGGCCAGCAACTCGGGCGCAAACTCGGCGTGCCAACTGCCAATGTGCATTTGCGTCGTTATCGCTCACCGCTGCACGGAGTGTTTGCTGTTACTGCGCGCTTTGTCGATGGCAGCGTGCATCAGGGCGTCGCTAACGTTGGTGTGCGGCCAACTGTTACAGGGGATAAAAAGCCTCTGCTGGAAGTGCACCTGTTTAATTTTTCGCGCAAAGTCTACGGCGCGATGATCGATGTGGTGTTTCATACCAAATTGCGCGATGAAAAAAAATTCAATTCATTGGATGAATTGCAAGCGCAATTACAAACAGATATCAGTCAGGGGCAAGATTATTTCAGGGGCAATAGCCTCAGCTGATTTACAAGTTGCTGAAGATTGTCGATGTTCGGTTTTCGTAAAATGGAATACAAACTATGAGCAGCATTTGGCAACAAATAACCAGCACCTTGGTGGCAGAGTTTTCTGACCTAAAAGATGTAAGCGAGATTACCACTCTCGTAACCCGCTTGCTGATGGCAGCATTGTTGGGTGGAATTCTGGGTTTTGAGCGCGAGCAGCGTGGCAAGGCGGCCGGTATTAAAACACATATGCTGGTAGCCATAGGCTCTGCATTATTCGTATTAATTCCCCAGCAGGCAGGTCTTTCAGAGCAAGAGTTAAGCCGGGTAATGCAGGGCATTATTGCGGGTATTGGTTTTTTGGGTGCCGGGGCAATCTTGAAAGGAAATGATGAAAAGGATCTTAAGGGTTTAACAACCGCTGCCGGTATTTGGTTGACAGCAGCCATTGGTGTGGCGGCCGGTTTAGGGCGCGAATCTTCAGCAATCCTCTGCACCTTATTAGCCCTGGCAATTCTGGTCACCATGCCAAAGGTGGTTGATCGGCTTGAAGTGAAAGACAAGCAATAATTTTCTGGCGATTTTCGCTAATTTTTTCTAAACATTTTTGTTAACAAGTTGACCGTGAATCATGATCGATTACAAAACAACACTGAATCTGCCTAACACCGGTTTTGCGATGAAAGCAAACCTCGCCCAGCGCGAGCCGGACATGTTGAAACAATGGCAAGCGAGTGATCTGTACCAACAGATTCGCGCCGCGCGTGTTGGCCGCGAGCAATTTATTTTGCATGACGGCCCACCCTACGCCAACGGCGATATTCATATCGGTCACGCGGTCAACAAAATTCTTAAAGACATTATTGTCAAGAGTAAAACCCTGAGCGGTTTTGATGCGCCCTATGTGCCGGGTTGGGATTGCCACGGCTTGCCGATCGAGCACAATGTTGAGAAAAAAATCGGCAAAGCGGGCGACAAAGTTGATGTAAAAACTTTTCGCAATAAATGCCGTGAATATGCCGCCAAACAAGTTGAAGGCCAAAAGGCTGACTTTGTGCGTTTGGGGGTTTTGGGTGAGTGGGATAAACCTTATCTCACCATGGATTACAAATTCGAAGCCGACATTATTCGCGCTCTCGGTAAAATTGCTGAAAACGGCCATCTGCACAAAGGTTTTAAACCTGTGTATTGGAGTGTGGTCGGCGGTTCCGCGCTCGCGGAAGCGGAAGTGGAATATCAGGATAAAACTTCTTTCTCCATCGACGTAAAATTTGCGTTTGTCGATCAAGCGGGGATTGCAAAAGCAATTACCGAATTAAGTGGCAGCGGAAAAATCTCTTTGGTGATCTGGACCACTACACCTTGGACATTGCCTGCAAACCAAGCGGTGTCTGCCAATGCGGAAGTTGATTACGCGTTAGTGCAAGTTGGCGATGAGCGCCTGCTAATTGCAGAAACCTTAATCGGCAGCGTGCTGGCGCGCGCAAAAATTGAAAGCCATGAAATCGTTGGTCGTGTAAAAGGTGCTGCGCTGGAAAACTTGCTGCTGCAGCATCCTTTTTATGCGCGTCAGGTTCCGGTGATTCTCGGTGATCATGTTACTACCGATGCGGGTACCGGTTTTGTTCACACCGCACCGGATCACGGCGCAGACGACTTTAATGTCGGTGTGAAATACGGTATCGGCACGCTGAATTACATCGACGATCACGGTACTTATCGTCCGAATGTGGAAATTTTCGCAGGCGATCATGTCTATAAAGTCGATGAAAAAGTTATTGCTTTGTTAATCGAAAAAAATGCATTGCTGGCGCAGGCAAAAATTACTCACAGTTTCCCGCACTGCTGGCGCACCAAAACCCCGCTGATTTTCCGCGCAACGCCGCAGTGGTTTGTGAGCATGAGCAAAAACAATTTGCGCGATCAGGTTGCGCAAGCGGTGGAGTCGGTTGAGTGGGTGCCGGACTGGGGCAAGGCGCGTATCGATGCAATGCTCGCCACCTCGCCCGATTGGTGTATCTCCCGGCAGCGCACTTGGGGCGTGCCCATTGCGTTATTTGTAAACAAAGAAACGCAAGAATTGCATCCGGAAACGGCACGCCTGATTGAAGCAGTTGCACAAAAAGTCGAGCAGGGTGGAATGGATGCCTGGTTTGAATTGGATGCCGCAGAATTGCTCGGCGCGGATGCCGATAAATATCAAAAAGTGACTGATACTCTCGATGTATGGTTCGATTCCGGTGTGACCCATTACGCCGTGCTTGCACAGCGCGCCGGTCTGCGTTTTCCCGCCGATTTATATCTCGAAGGTTCAGACCAGCATCGCGGTTGGTTCCAATCATCGCTCAAAACCTCCATGGCGATGCATGCGGTTCCACCTTACAAAACCGTGTTGACCCATGGTTTTGTAGTGGATGCGCAGGGTCGCAAGATGTCCAAGTCGATTGGCAATGTAATCCCGCCGCAAAAAGTGATGAACGATTTGGGTGCAGATGTGTTGCGCCTGTGGGTTGCTGCTACAGATTTCAGCACCGAGATGAGTGTGTCGGATGAAATTCTGAAACGCACTGCCGATTCTTATCGACGTATCCGCAATACTGCGCGGTTTATTTTGTCCAATCTCACTGGATTTAATCCGGCAGCTGATACTGTGCCAGTTGGAAATATGCTGCAACTGGATCGCTGGATTGTGGCGCGCACTGCGCAGTTGCAGCAAGAAATTATCGCTGCTTACGATAGCTACCAATTACATTTGATCTACCAAAAATTGCACAATTTCTGTGTTGTAGAATTAGGTGGTTTCTATCTCGATATTATTAAAGATCGTCAGTACACCGTAAAAGGCGATGCGCTTGCGCGCCGTTCGGCGCAAACTGCTTTGCAATATGTAATTGAAGCAATGGTGCGCTGGATCGCGCCGATTTTAAGTTTCACTGCCGATGAAATCTGGAAAGAAATTGCGGGTGAGCGCGAAGCGAATGTGTTTGTTGCTGAGTGGTATCAGTTGCCCACAATGCCAGCGGACTCCTTTGCTGACAGCTACTGGGAATTGATCGCGCAAGTGAAAGATGCCGTAAACAAAGTGCTGGAAGCAAAACGTACTGCGGGTGAAGTGGGTGGTTCATTAGGCGCGGAAGTGATTTTGTATTGCGATGAAAAATTGCAAATCGAATTACAAAAACTCGCCAATGAATTGCGTTTTGTGTTGATCACCTCCACAGCGGTAATTCGTCCACTTGGCGAAGCGCATAATGCAGTTGCAACCGATGTTGTTGGTCTGCAGGTGGCAGTGAAAAAATCCGAACACGCGAAATGCGAACGCTGCTGGCATCATCGTGCAGATGTGGGTGCAAATACAACGCACCCAACTATTTGCTTGCGCTGTGTGGAAAACGTGGATGGTGCGGGCGAAACCCGTCAGTTCGCGTAATTACTTTTGCAGGGGCGCTGCTTGCCGCGCCCTGTCTGTGCAAATATTTTTATTGGATGTTTATTGGGCTCAGCAAGCGGGGCCCCATAGGTGTTGTCAATAATCAATCATGGTGAAACGAAAATAATGGCAGACAAAATCTACCAAAAATCTTGGTTCTGGTATCTCGTTGCACTGGTGATAGTGGCACTGGATCAAGCCAGTAAACATGCCATAGAAGCAGCGTTTGAATATGGCGAGACGAAAGTCTTTACCTCATTTTTTAATTTCACCTTGGCTTACAATCCTGGTGCAGCGTTTAGTTTTCTTGCCGGTGCGGGTGGTTGGCAGCGCTGGTTTTTTGCCGTTATCGCTATTGCCGCTAGCGTGCTGTTGAGTGTGTGGATTTCACGCACGGCGCAGCAAAAACCGCGCGAGGCTTTTGCGTTGGCATTTATTCTTGGTGGTGCATTAGGCAATCTCTATGATCGTATTGTGCTCGGCCATGTAGTGGATTTTATTGTGGTGCATTATCACGATAATTATTGGCCAGCATTCAATATCGCAGACTCAGCGATTACTTTGGGTGCGGCGGTATTGATTATCGATATGTTATTTAGCAAAGAGAAACCAGCGAATGCGTGAATTAGCAATTGGTCCCGGCACAAAAATCACCTTGCATTTTGCCTTGCAGTTGGACAATGGCGAATTGGTGGATACCAATTTCGAGCGCGACCCAGCGACCTTTACTGTTGGTGATGGCAATCTATTACCTGGTTTTGAGAAGGCATTGTTCGGCATGCTCGAAGGTGAGCATAAAACGGTGGTAATCAAACCGGAAGACGGATTTGGTCAACGCAATCCGAATAATATTCAAGAGATTGCACGCAGCCAGTTCAGCCCGGATTTAGAGTTGAGCGAAGGCCTAATACTGTCTTTTGCTGACGCGCAAAAAACCGAGCTTCCCGGTGTCGTTGTACGCTTTGATGAAGATGTAGTGGTGGTTGATTTTAACCATCCCTTGGCGGGTCGCGATATCTTATTTGAAGTCGCTATTCTCAAAATCGAACCGGTTCAGGTGCACTGATCATGACTCAAATCAAACTCGCCAATCCCCGTGGTTTTTGTGCGGGTGTCGACCGCGCAATTGATATAGTGAACCGCGCGCTTGATGTTTTTGGTGCCCCAATTTATGTGCGTCATGAAGTTGTGCATAACAAATTTGTGGTGGATTCTCTGCGCGAGCGCGGTGCAATTTTTGTCGACGAAGTGGATCAAGTTCCTGATGATGTGATTCTTATTTTTAGCGCCCATGGTGTATCGCAAGCGGTACGGCAAGAAGCAGAGGCGCGCGGCTTGCAGGTGTTTGATGCGACCTGTCCACTGGTAACCAAGGTGCATATCGAAGTGACACGCTACAGTCGCGAAGGTCGCGAATGTATTTTGATTGGTCACGAAGGTCACCCGGAAGTTGAGGGCACCATGGGGCAGTACAGTACCAGTAACGGCGGTGCAATTTATTTGGTAGAAGATGAGGCTGATGTTGATGCACTTGTAGTGCATGACCCGGAAAACCTTGCCTACGTTACCCAGACCACGCTTTCTATGGATGACACTGCCAAGGTAATTGAAGCGCTACGCAATAAATTCCCCAAGATTCAGGGGCCGCGCCGCGATGATATTTGCTATGCAACTACCAATCGCCAGGATGCTGTGCGTCAGCTCGCGTTAGAGTGTGATTTGGTTCTTGTTGTTGGTTCACCTAACTCGTCCAACTCAAATCGTTTGCGCGAATTGGCCGAGCGCTGTGGAACGGAAGCTTATTTAATCGATGGACCTGAAGATATTAATCCGGAGTGGATTAAAAATCGCACCAGCATTGGTATTACCGCTGGCGCTTCTGCGCCAGAAATTTTGGTGAAACAGGTCATCGACAAATTAAAAGCCTGCGGCGCACAAGTGCCAATCGAAATGGACGGCACTCCTGAAAATATCAGCTTTTCACTACCTAAAGCGCTGCGGCAATAAAACTGCAGCAGCGCAGTTATTTATTATTTAGTTAATTTCATCGCATTCTGTTTTTGTCAGCGTTTTAACTCTGGTTCTTCCTCCACGCGATAGTACCAGAGCATAACCACTACCCTCTGTGTATGGGCAAATTTTGATGGTTCCCACCTGAAAAGCCCCAGTGTTATTTACACCTAATTTCCTCCCTTCTCCGGTGCCAATGAAGGATACATATTTTTCCACATGGGTATTGGCATCGATTTTTACTTTTGTCAGCGCGCTCTTCTCCTGCTTTAAGGTCTCTTCCCCGTTTAGCTCCCCGTCATCATTCTCATCAATAAATAGAGTCCACCCTTGTTTCCAATCTTCCTGGTTTGCGAGTAATACTGTACGTTTATTGCTGGTCACTGCGAGGGTGCGCGCTGATTCTATTGCGCGCAATAGATCGTGCATCGCTACTTTGGTTTGGATGTTTTTGAGCTGCTCTGAAAAGCTGGGAATGCCCAGAGCGAGGATGATTGCTAACACTAGCAGGCAAATCATTAATTCAATCAGAGTAAAACCTTGCGGTTTCATGGGGGACCCTCCGTGGTTGGTTGTCATGGCTAAATAAACATAGCATCAGGTTGTAGCCGTTCATGCTTCCTTGTTGACCGGATATCGCACCCCTGCTCGAGGTATAGAGAGGATGTGATACCTTGAAAGGAATATAAAGTGGTAGAAGTTAATTGTCTAGAGCGACATCAGCCATGGGCGACAACTTTACTTTTGTCTCGGTATTTATCGTAAATAGGCATAGATGATGGGGAAAATAAAAGGGTTCACTCTTGTTGAGTTAATGGTCACCTTGGCTGTTGCTGCGATTGCCCTAGGTATAGCGATCCCAAGTTTTAATCAAACTATGCGCAACAATAGCTCCAGTGCTCTTGGTTCTGAATTGGCGGGCGCGCTTAACTATGCTCGATCTGAAGCAGTGAAGCGGGCCAAACGGGTTTCTATTTGCGCTTCTAATGATGGCGCCACTTGTTTGGCAGCGAACAATTGGAAAGAGGGGTGGTTAGTATTTATTGATGACGCTGCGGCAGACAATACAGCCACCGTAACTGTGGGGACAGTTTTGCGTTATTGGAGCGATCTTAACCCCTTGGCGGTGATCAGTGCCCGGAAAACCGGTACCGCCACCGACGTCAGTTTTGTTCGTTTTAACAGTACTGGGGCGCTAGCTCGGGTGGATCAACTGGGGCGTCGTTTTACTGCTCGGACAACTGGCTGTAAAGGTGATGCTGCTACCCAAATTGATGTGGGTTTAGCGGGAATGTTAAGCACCACCAAACAAGCATGCCCATAGGTGAGGAAGGGTTATGGTCAATAAAAAAATACAATCAGGCGCCACACTTATCGAAGTGGCTATTACCGTGCTAGTGCTTGCAACTTCACTGTTGGCAATGGCGACTTTGCAGACTCGCTCATTACAGTTTAATCAGAGCGCATTTATGCGCTCACAGGCCAACATTCACGCATACGACATTATGGATCGTATGCGCATCAACCGCGGTACCGACGGCGATAACCGGTTATCCGCTTATACCGCTGATTATGAGGCTGATCCAGCCGGTAACGCTGTCGCGTCTGCAGACGTTGCAGATTGGCGAGCAAGGCTTGAGAAAGATTTGCCTGAAGGCAAAGGTAAGATTGCCTGTGTGCAAGCAACCCGTATTTGTACCGTCTCTATCAAATGGAAAGACTCTTCGTTGTTCGATGAGAACGATGATGATGAGGATGTCGCTGCAGAGGCAACCACTGAATTTGAATTTACGTCGGTTATATGAGAGCTGATCTATGAAGAAGCAGAAAGGTTTATCACTGATTGAGCTCATGATTGCCATCACATTGGGTTTGATTTTGATCACCGGTGTGTTGCAAGTATTTATCTCCAGCAAAACGGTTTACACAACCCAGCAAGCGCTGTCCCGCATACAGGAAACCGGGCGCTTGGCTATCGATTTTTTGGCGCGCGATATTCGCATGGCTGGTTATATGGGGTGTGCTTCGCGCTCATCGGAAATGAAAGTAACCAATACTTTGAAGGATAAGGATAATTATAAATATGATTTTGGTACCGCGATTATGGGGTATACAGCCGCTGCGCTACCTGCAAATCACGGTCTGAGTCCATTGCCCAAAGCCGATACTGATTTTTTTGTGCTGCGTGGTGCTTATGGTTCTGGGGTTCAGGTCAATAAAAATAATGATTCAGCTCAAGTGTTTGTAACACTTACGAGCAGTGAACCAGGAGCTTGCGCCGATGGTTCGAATAGAGTGAGCGGTCTTTGTCAAGGTGACATTTTGGTGGTTACCGATTGTACCAAGGCGCGCGTTTTTCAGGCGACTAACGTGACTGCTAGCGGCGGTGATACCAACGTTGTGCACGGAAGTGCCAATTTTACACCAGGTAATGATGTTACTAGTTGGGGAGGCAATTCCGGTAACGATGAAGAGACCTTTAAACCAGGCGCTGAATTGTTATCTGCAACCAATATTACCTACTTTATTGCCACTGGCACCTCTGGGCGTCCTAGTCTCTGGCAAAACGTTAATGGCGTTAATTTGGAGTTGCTTGAAGGTGTTGACGACATGAGCGTGAGATATGGAGTGGATACCAATGGAGATTATGTTCCAGATAACTATCTCGCTGCTGGTGCTATAGCGTTGGCCAGTTGGTCACAGGTTGTTGCAATGCGTGTTGAGTTATTGGTGAGCAGTATTGATGATGGTGTTTTGCCCGAAACACAAACCTATAGTTTCGCCGGAGAAGACGATATAACTCCCGACCCTGTTGATCGACGATTGCGCCAAGTGTTCACCACTACCGTTGGTATTCGCAGTCGCTCTTTTTAAAACAAATTATGTTCTGGATGTGTTTATGAAACAGCGAACAATTGTAATCAAGCAGCAAACTGGCGCGGTTCTTATTGTCGGCCTAGTACTCCTACTGATTCTCACTGTGATTGGCCTCGCGTCAATTCGCGGCAGTGATTTGCAGGAGCGCATGGCAGGCAATATGCGTGATCGTAATATTGCTTTTCAAGCGTCCGAAGCTGCTCTTCGGGAGGGCGAAGATCTGCTCGATTTGCCGGTTCTGCCCAGTTTTACGGGATCAGTTGTTGGTTATTGGCCGGACTTAAATAAGCCTAGCCCAATGCGGCCTCGTCCTACCACCTGGACTAAGCAGCAGTGGGAAGCAAATAGTGTTCAGTTGGATGAAGACACAATTAGTGGTCTTACTGAACAGCCACGCTACACAATCGAGAAAGTGATAGTGACAGGGCTTGCTGCAAGTCAGGGTAGCGGTGTGGATCACGAGAGTGTTGAAAAATTACAGGACGCAGAATTTTATCGTATAACCAGCCGTGGGCTCGGTTTGACAGCGGATGCGGAAGTGATTTTGCAATCCACATTTGCTCGTTAATCCAGTTAGTTTTGGAGAATTATATGCACAAAATATCATCTTCTTCTTTTAAAGCGCTCGCCAAAACCTGGATTGCCGCTGTTGCGGGTGGCCTTGCGTTGTCGCTCACGCATATAGCAGTGGCTGAACCACATCAGAGTCCACTGTTTTTGATGGCGCCGGTGAAGCCAATAGTTATGCTGAACATGTCGCGGGATCATCAGCTTTTTTTCAAATTATATGATGACTATGGAGATCTGACCGACCCTAATGGCGGCAATCCAGATACTTCGCCGGATACAACTTACATCACTAAATATGAATACTACGGCTATTTTGACAGTAAAAAATGCTACAAATACAACACAACAGATCAGTTGTTCGAGCCCAAAGAAGCAACTACCAGCGATCACTATTGCACTGCAAATTCGGAGTTATGGAGTGGTAATTTTTTAAATTGGGCCTCAATGACGCGCATGGATGCTGTTCGCAAAATTCTTTACGGTGGGCTGCGCTCCACCGACTCAGGCACTGCTACCGTTTTAGAGCGCGCCTTGTTGCCTCATGACGCCCACTCTTTTGCAAAATTTTACGATGGTTCCGACATTGAGAAATTAACTCCGTTTACTGTTCCCGAGTTACAGTCAAATACAGCGGCTACTGGTATTACGATTTGTAATACCACCGCCGATAGCGATCTCAACTCCGATCTTTCGCAAGCCATCACTAGCCCACCTTTACTTAGAGTAGCAAAAGGAAATTATTCGCTGTGGGCGAGCAACGAGCGCTGGCAGTGTAGGTTTGACGGAGCCGGTAACGATAACGTGATCGCCGGTTCTGGAATTTATGCTTATGGGACTGCACCGAGCGCCAATTCGGGCAACAAATTGAGTGTCGCCAGTCTTGCGACCAATGGTGAGTATGTTGCGCGCGTTAAAGTGTGTGTTGAGGGGTTATTGGAAACTAACTGCAAACAATATCCAACCGTAGGTAGTGCTAAAAAGCCGATTGGCCTGCTACAGGAGTTTGGTGAAGATGAGACAATTTTGTTCGGTTTGATGACCGGTTCATACTCCAAAAATAAATCGGGAGGTGTCTTACGAAAAGCCGTAGGCAATATGGCCACTGAGATCAATATCAACACTAATGGTACATTTACGGGCGAGAATGGTGCGCTGAAAACCTTAAATAGCTTAAAAATATACGGCTATAACTATGGTGATGGAACTTACAGTAGTACTAATGCAGGTAATGATAGTTGCCCTGGCGGTATATCGGGGTTTGCCAATGGCACGTGCAGTAACTGGGGAAACCCGCAATCAGAAATTTATTTGGAATCCTTGCGTTATTTGGGTGGGGCATCGGCACCCTTATATTTGGCGGATGATTCTACCCGTATTGCCGGGTTGGGAACGGTGGGGTGGCCTGATTCTGCTGCCGTGCGACCTTTAAATAATGAGAACTATTGCGCCCCTTTGAGTGTTTTACAGTTTAACGCGTCTAGTTCTTCATTTGATGATGATGAGTTAGCTGGTGCGTCGGATATTGGTGTGTTGGATATCAATGCATTAATAGACGAATTAGGCAAGCCCGCCTATGAGAATCTTTCTGGTTCTTACTTTGTAGGTCAAAATAGCGCTGATAAAAACGGCATCTGTACTGGCAAGGCCTTTTCTAAATTATCTGAATTTTTAGGCACCTGTCCTGATGCTCCGCGCTTAAAGGGTAGCTATGCAATTAGCGGATTGGCTCACTATGCCCGCAAAAACGATATCAATTCTGCGGTGAAGGGGACGCAAGTTGTGCGCACCTATGGGGTTGCACTCGCGCCCGCCGTGCCTTCAATTAAAATTCCAGTGCCAGGTACGGCTGATAAAAAAATTGAAATTCTACCCGCGTGTAAAAGTAATCGTACAACCACAACTGTGGACGGCCAAACAGGGCAGCCCGCTACACGAGAGGGTAATTGTGCGATTGTTGATTTTAAAATCGTTCAGAGTGACATTAAGCCAAATAATATTAAAAACACTGCAAAACTCTATGTGAATTGGGAATCCGCGGAGCAAGGTCTCGATTACGATCAGGACGTATGGGGGACACTGGATATTGAAGTTGTAAGTAATGAGGTTCGAGTGACATCGAGGGTTTATACCGCCTCAACTGCTGCATCCATGGGTTTTGGATATGTTCTCAGCGGAACGGCAAATGACGATGGTTTTAAGGTTCATTCCGGATTACGGGACTTTATCGAACCCAATACCTATTGTGATGCAGCGGATAAGTGCACTTGTCGTGTGAATGATGGCTCAGGTCCTTGTGAAATTGCGGTGGCGGCAGATGGTACTTTGTCTGGCCTTGCCGTTACTCCGCAGCAGACATATTCAATTGCCACCACCACAGCAAGTGCTCAGGCAAAGTTCCTGAAATCACCACTTGAGTTGGCGGCGAAGTGGGGTGGCTATTCATTAGATTTTGAAAAAGCTGTTAACGACGGCAAGCTCAATCTTCAAGAAGAGATTAAAAAGCAGCCAAAACCCGAAGCCTATTTTTATGCCACCGACCCCCGAACGTTGGAAAAATCCCTTCGGGATGCGTTGAAACTTGCTGCGGCAACCACTGGATCTTCCGCGACAGTCGCGTCCAACTCAACCCGCTTGGAAGATGAAACCAAGGTATACCAAGCCTTATTCAATAGTAAGGATTGGAGCGGTGCAATCCGCGCTTACCCCCTCAAAGAGGATGGCAAGATTGATCAATCTAATATCTCCTGGGATACGGATAAGACCTTAACTGCCTCCTCGACGCGCAAGATATACACCTTGGGTGATACCGGGCGAGTCAACCTGAGCAGTTCAGGTTGGACTGGAAGTGCTGCGAGTGCATTAAAAGCCGCGTTGCAGCTGTCAAATGAAACTACCACTGATAATGCACAGAAACGGTTTAACTGGTTATTGGGAACCGAACAGACCGATATGCGCAAGCGCACCAAGTTATTAGGCGATATCGTTAATTCTGATCCCGGTTATGCCGGTGCTGGTAGTCAGCGCTACAACGTCTTGCCTGCTACCTATGGGGCTGCGACTTACGAAGCTTATGTAGGCTCCAAGGTGAATCGCACAAAAGCAGTATTTGTGGGCGCAAATGACGGCATGATGCATGCATTTAATGCGGAGACGGGGGCGGAGCTGTTTGCGTATATCCCGCGAGGTGTTTACGCCAAGCTCGCTTCTTTATCGAATATCAATTACCAGCACACATACACTGTTGATGGACCGCTCTATGTTGGAGATGCTTACATTACCGTCAATGGAACCAAACAGTGGCGTACCTTGGTGGGAGGTACCTTGGGGGCTGGGGGCCGTGGTGCGTACTTGTTGGATGTCACCGACGTGCTCGCTACTGGCGGTGAGCCGCGTATTATTTTTGATATCCATGCTGATGACACAACGCTGAGCTACAAAAATGACTTGGGTTACAGCAACGGTAAAATGCTGATCGTGCCTGCGGCTAATGATCGCTGGGTAGCGGTGCTTAGCAATGGTACTGAGAGTACTAATGGTACTGCCAAGTTGATTGCGATAGATGTCGAAACACCTTCCTCTTTTGTATCAATTGCGACCTCCACTCAGTCTGGTAATGGGTTGTCTGGCGCCGCACTTTTGCCAAACTCTCAGGGTGTTTCTACCTATGCCTATGCCGGTGATTTGAAAGGTAATATGTGGAAGTTCGATCTAACTTCTGGCTCTATTGGTAGTTGGGGAGTTGCTTACAATAGTGGCAATACTCCTAAGCCGCTAATTACAGTTGTAGATTCTACGGGTACTTTGCAGCCCATTACTGGTACGCCAACCTTGGGTAGAAACGCGCTCAAAATGGCAGGAAGTGGAGGAAACCAAACTCCATCCATAATGGTTTATTTTGGTACCGGTAAATATTCCGAAGTAGCCGACATCGCCAGTACTGCGGTACAGAGTATTTATGCCATCGCAGACACTAATAGCGCTATCTCAATAACAGCTGTGAGCCGTAGCACTAAACTAAAACAAAAGGTTATCACTGCAGAAGCCAATGGGCTGCGCACTGTTACACCGGATGCAACTCCGGTTCTTACAGAGGTGCCTGCTGTCACTTGGAGTAGTTATGATGGCTGGTATCTCGATTTAAAGTACGGCAATTTAGCTAAAGGCGAGCGTGTTATCGTGAAGCCATTGCTGTTATTTGATCGCCTTATTGTGAATACATTTATTCCATCACCAAACCAGTGTGATTATGGTGGTAGCGGGTGGTTAATGGAGCTAACGGGGGTTGGCGATAAGTTTATCGGCCTCAAAGTGCTGCTAGGTAATGCCAATATAGAGTTAGTTGACCCTATTCTGGGGGATTTGATTCCAATTATGGCGGGTGAAAAAGTAGTTATTCTTGGCAGTGAATTGAGTGGTGATATTGAGGCGTTTCTCGGCGAGGCGGGCGCAGGCTCTCGCGGTCGCATGTCTTGGCGTCAAATAAAATAAGGGGTTTTTATGCGCAAAGATGTTCGTGGTTTTACCTTGATTGAGTTGATGATAGGGGTGGCGATTATTGGCATTCTTGCTGGTATCGCTTATCCCTCTTATTTGAAACAAGTGCAAAAAAGCAATCGCTCGGATGCAAAGGTCGCATTGAGTGATGTGGCCCAACGCCTGCAGCGCTGCTTCACTGCTCATGGTCGGTATAATCCTGCTCCTGGAACTTGCACCGTGGTAGATGAGATACAGGGAGCAGGAGGAATTACTTCTACAGAAGGTTTTTATTCTGTGCGCATCGCGGCTGCGGGAGATTTGGCTGCTGCGACTTATTTGCTGACGGCAACGCCAGTTGCCGGTGGGCGTCAAGATAGCGATGACGACTGCGACCGATTTACTCTTAATCAGCTTGGTGTAAGAGCGGCCTTTACATCAGGTAATGCGGATAATACAGATAATTGTTGGTAGCTTTAGTTATCCATTTAGCTTAAAACTACCTTTATAGAAGCGCTGCAGGTAAAACAGTGGCGCTTTTTATTGAATAATAGCTTCCTTCTCCCCCGCTTTTACTCATCATCCAATCCCAGCTTTTGCAGCCGGTACCTCAGCGAGCGAAAGCTGATTCCCAAATGTTTTGCCGCGAGTGTTTTGTTCCACTTGGCTTGTTCCAGGGCGTGACAGAGAATTTCTTTTTCAACATCTTGCAGATATTCATCCAGTGATGAGTACTCTGCGCAGCGAGCTGGATAGTCAACGCCTATGCGTTCCTGCTGATTGGTTTTGTTGCCGTTAAAGTTGCTGCTAAATGATTTTTCAGCCGCAAAGGATAAGCCTTGCGCTGCACTGCGCAGTTGCAAATCATCTGCATCAATCCGATTGCTTTCACACAGTGTAAATGCGCGCTCAAGAATATTTTCCAGCTCACGCACATTGCCTGGGAAGTGGTAATTATTGAGTGCGTTTTGTGCTGCCGGTGAAATGCTGGGGCTGGGCAAATTGATTTCGGTGGCGAGTTTTCGCAGCAAGTGTTGGGTGAGCAGGGGAATGTCTTCACGTCGCTCGCGCAGCGGGGCGACTGCTAATTGAATTACATTCAGTCGGTAAAATAAGTCCTGACGAAAACGCCCTTCTTTGACCTCTTCTTCAAGATTTTTATGCGTCGCACATAAGATCCGAACATCGGTATTGATTTCTTCCGCTGCACCTACGGGGCGCACTGATTTTTCCTGAATGGCGCGCAGAAGTTTGACTTGCATGTCCAGCGGTAAATCGGCGACTTCATCGAAAAATAATGTGCCGCCCTCGGCCGCTTGGAATAAACCAATTTTGTCTTGATGCGCGCCGGTAAAGCTGCCTTTTTTGTGACCAAAAAATTCGCTTTCCATCAATTCGCGCGGTATCGCGCCGCAGTTGACGGCGATAAACGGATTGTTGGCGCGCGGCCCCAAGTCGTGAATCGAGTGGGCGACTAATTCCTTGCCCGAGCCTGATTCACCGCTGATATAAACCGGTGCTTGCGAGCGGGCTAATTTTTCAATACTGCGGATTAAATCCTGAATTGCTTTTGAGTCACCAATAATTGGCGTGAGTTTGGGGACTGGTTGCGGTGCTAATTGGCTGGCTTCAATTGCCGTATTCACCAGTTTGCGCAACGTCGCGAGATTTACCGGTTTGGAAATGAAATCAAACGCCCCTGCTTTCATGGATTCTATCGCGGCATCCACACTGCCGTGAGCAGTAATCACCGCTACAGGGAGCTGTGGGTAACGCTGTTGGATTAACTCAACAATCTCCAAGCCTTTGCCGTCGGGCAGGCGCATATCGGTCAGGCACAAGTCATAGCTGTGGTTGGCCAACATTTGTTTGGCGTTGGCAACTGAGTCTGCGGTGTCGGTGCAAATTTGCATGCGACCGAGCGTAATTTCCAACAGTTCACGGATGTCCGGTTCGTCATCGATAATTAGGGCGCGTTTTTCTGTCATTGGTTATTGCTCGCAAGCGGCATTCAAGAAAGTGTTATTCAGGTTAGGAAGCTTTATCAGGGTGGGCCAGTTGTAAGTGAAAACAACTTTCACCCTGCGGTGTGCGTTTGTAGGAAATAATTGCCTGATTTGCCTCGCACAACTCTTTGCAAATATAAAGCCCCAAACCAGAGCCAGTGTTTTCGGTGGTAAAAAATGGCTCGAACAAATGCTTGATGTTTTCATCGCTAATGCCGGGGCCGTAATCAATCACGCGAATATAGGGTTGGTGTTGGCTGATGTCCACTCCAATTTCCAAGCGTAAATCAGGGCGCCCGGTTTTTTTACTGCTATAGCGCAGTCCGTTGTCGCACAGATTGCTTAGTACTTGAGTCAATTGGCTGGTGTCGAATTTGGCTTCCAGCGCTCCATCACTGTTTACATTGCCGGTGCTGTTGTTACGGTTATTACGCAGATTTTTCTCCAGTAACGCAATTTCCAATTGCGGGCCATTACTCTTACTCGCCTTATAGTCGTTGATAAAAGTTGGAATCCATTCCCGCAAGTTAATCGGTAGGGTTTGTGTTGGCCGACGGCGGGAGAGCTGCAAAATATTTTCAATAATTTGGTTCACACGCGTGCTGTGATTGTTGATGATATCGAGCAGTCGCACATCGCTCTGTGGCAGCTGCGGTGACTCTGCCAGTAATTGACTGGCGTGGCTAATGGCGCCGAGTGGATTGCGAATTTCATGGGCGATACTGGCGGTTAATCGCCCCAGCGATGCCAGTTTCAATTGTTGTGCCTGTTGATTGAGCGAGCGCACATCTTCCAAAAAGATTAATACTTCATTGGTTTTGTCGGCTTCAAGGTAGGCAAAGTTGACTTTGATTTCATTGCTGGTTTCACCTTCAATTTTTAAAAAAGGTGAGTGATCGCTGCTATTGCGCTGCCAGGATTGGTGTTTTTTATAGAGGTCGGGAAACTGACTGAGCGGAATATTTTCAATAGTGTCACTGGTGATTCCCAGCAATTTGAGTGCGGCGTGGTTGTGTAATTCAATTGTGAGTTGGTTATTGAGCACCAGGATTCCGGTGCGCATTCTTTCGACAATCAGCTGCGCCAATTTTTGTAAATGCGCTGCCTGTTTGGCTTGGCTTTCGGCTTCGGCATAGGAGAGGCGAATTTTTTTCGTGAGATGTTGAAATAGGAGTGCGGTAAGAAAGGCGAGAGCACTGAGTGTGCCTGAGGTAAATACCGCTTTGTTGTCTTGCGTGAGAATAATAAATCGATAGGCTCCTTCGCTAATCACGACAATCGTAGTGATGGCTGCGAGGAAAAACGATATACGCTCGCGCAACATAATGCCGCCGGCCGCAATCGCAATCAGTAGCAAATAACCCAAACCGCTGGTCGCACCACCACTGGCATGCATCAACAAACTGATAGCGATGACATCGATCAGCAGTGAGCTGAAGAGTTTGGTTTGTGAGGGCGCGTATTTAACCCGCCACATCACAATCAGGGTCATAAAGTTAATCGCGGTGTAACCGATGGAGCTGTAAAAAAAGAGTTGAGGGTTGTCGTTCCCCAGAATTTTCGGTGCAAACTCGATCTGGAACATCAATAACAACACGCTACCGAGCAGGGTGCGGTAATAGGTATAGATACGCAGCAGGTCGTAGGGGTTATAGCCTTGTGGGCTGGCGAGCGGCGCGTGCAACATGATGTATGGAGGTTCCTTTTTCGGTAGCTGACAAAATCCGCTTGGCTTTAACGGTTTATTTCACGGAGAATGCACGTCTGTAACAATTGAACCTGAATGAGTGTGTCATCTTGCTGGTGGCGCACAAGTGGATTGTCAGGTTCGGTGCGAGTGCGCTAATTCTGCCATTTTTCCATAACTTCTGCTGCCGACCCTGACAGTTATTCGCGCGATATTATCGCGTCAGTCTTTTTACTCTTTGATAATCATGAATTCCTATGTCGCATTTATATTTGACGCTTGCCCAAATTAATACCTTGGTTGGGGATGTTCCCGGTAATACCGCCAAGGTATTGGCCTCTGCCCGCGCTGCGCTGGCACAAGGACCGGTGGATGCGGTGATATTTCCCGAACTGACCCTCACGGGCTATCCACCTGAAGATTTACTGCTGCGCCCGAGTTTGGATTTGCGTATTGAGCGCGCACTTAACGAAATTATTGCGGCCAAGCTGCCTGTGGCGTTGATTGTGGGTTATCCGCGCAGCAAAAATGGCCAGCTATTCAATATGGCGGGTGTCATTGCTGATGGCCAGTTGATCGCAGAATATGCCAAGCAGCAGTTGCCTAACTACCAGGTATTTGATGAAAAACGCTATTTTGCTGCGGGAGATTCCGCCGTTGTTTTCAACTTAAAAGGAATACCAACAGCGCTCAGTGTGTGTGAGGATATTTGGTATCCGCAACCTATGGCACAGGCCAAAGCCGCAGGTGCGCAGTTGATGATTAGTCTCAACGCATCACCTTACCATCAGCGTAAACAGCTTGAGCGCGAAGCCATAGTTGCGCAGCGCGCCCGCGAGGGGGCGATGCCGGTTGTTTACGCCAATTTGGTCGGTGGGCAGGACGAGTTAGTGTTTGATGGTGGCTCAGTGGTGGTGGATGCCAGTGGTGCAACCCAATTCCGTGCGCCAGCGTTTGATGAAGGTGATTTCCCGGTGGTGCTCGATTGCAGTAGCACTGGCGTTGCTGTATCTCCCCAATCGCTCGCACCTATTCCCGAGAATACAGCTGCTGTATATCAGGCGCTGGTGCTGGGTATGCGCGATTACGTCAATAAAAATCGCTTCAAAGGCGTGGTGCTGGGGTTATCCGGCGGCATCGATTCCGCATTAACCCTGGCGATGGCGGTGGATGCATTGGGCGCTGACCGTGTCGAAGCCGTGATGATGCCCTTTCGCTACACCTCTGACCTGAGTAAAAACGATGCAGCCGATGAAGCTGCTCGGCTCGGTGTGCGCTACAGCTCAATCAGTATTGAGCCCATGTACGAAGCCTTTATGGCAGCACTCAGTGATGAGTTTGCGGGCACCAAACGTGATACCACCGAGGAGAACCTGCAGGCGCGCTGTCGCGGTGTATTGTTGATGGCAATTTCCAACAAAAAAGGTTACCTGGTACTGACTACCGGCAATAAAAGTGAAATGGCGGTGGGTTATTCCACTCTGTATGGCGATATGGCCGGTGGTTTTGATGCACTGAAAGACGTGCCTAAAACCCTGGTGTTTGCGCTGTCGCGCTATCGCAATACCCTTAGCCCGGTAATCCCCGAGACGGTGATCACCCGTCCACCCTCAGCGGAGTTGGCGCCTGATCAAAAAGACGAAGACAGCCTGCCACCCTACGATGTGCTCGACCGTATTCTGGAACTTTATGTGGAACAGGACTTTAGCGCGGAAGCGATTATCCGTGAGGGTTTTGTGCGTGAGCAGGTAGAGCGTGTAGTGCGCTTGGTGGATATCAACGAATACAAGCGTCGTCAGGCGCCGGTGGGGGTGCGTATTAGCCAGCGCGGTTTTGGTCGCGATCGCCGCTACCCGATCACCTCTGGCTGGAAATTGGGCGATTAAGTAACCATCGCAATTCGTAAAAACAACAAAGGCCGCAGTGCGGCCTTTATTCTCTAGCGTTATGACTCTGGTGTGGCGCGTTAATTAATTGGCGCGCGCAACACTGGTATCGGGTCTTTTGAATTGCGGGTCGTATAGGGCGCGGGTATCAAAACCGGTAATGTCATCTTTGCTGAATAGACCAAGAGTCAGGTAGGCGAGCCAGCGTGAACGACCATTGTTGTACATGTACTCTTGATCAAAGCGGCCGTTGTTATCCAGTGCCGGGTAATCTGCGTAGTTGAGCTTAAGGATTTCCAACATTTCCTCTGCCTGGCTATCCATCTTCATTAGGTAATAACCCTGCACCATGACTGCCAATGCATCAGGAATGGCCGGGGTTTGCGGGAAGTTTTCCAGCACATAGCGGCCACGTGCTACTGCTGCCAGATAGGCGCCGCGCTTGAAGTAATAGTTAGCGACATGAATTTCATAGCGCGCCAAGTGGTTGCGCAGGTGTAACATGCGCTTCTTGGCGTCGGCGGCATAGGAACTGTCGGGAAAACGGTTGAGTAATTGGGTAAAATTGGCGAGTGATTCACGCGCCGCGCCCGGGTCGCGTTTGGACGTATCCACCGGCATTACCCGCTCAAACATCCCTTTATCTTTAGTAAAGGAACTCATGCCCAGCATGTAGTAGGCATAATCAACATTGCGATGTTGGGGGTGCAGGCGGATAAAACGGTTGGCTGTGGCGATGGCTGCATCGGGTTCACCCGAGCTGTACTGGGCGTAGATCAGCTCCAATTGCGCCTGTTCTGCATAGGTGCCAAAGGGAAAGTTTTCTTCGAGCGAGTTGAGGTTCCGAATGGCGGATTCCCACTGGCTGCGTTCAAGTTGCTGCTCGGCGGCATTGTACAAATCCGCTTCGGTGGTGTATTCGGGCTCTTTGGAGGAGCAGGCAGTCAGCAATACCAGGGTGCTGAGCATCAAACAGGGCAGGACGCGCATAGGGTTATAGACTCTTATCTCAATAAACAAAGGCCCCTTTTGCGGGGCAGGGTATTTAAACACAGAGCTTGGCGGATACCAATCTGGCAGCAATAAAAGCTCCCAATTTCCGGTTTTTGGCAAATCATCAGTAGCCAGAAACACATCACTAGAGGTTTTTTAATGAAAGATGTTTTTGACCTGAGCGCACAGGTGCCGATCCAGATGAGCGGCATGCGCTTCGACCAGATCGCCTCCGAGTTGTTCCCTGACTTTTCCCGCTCGCGTTTGCAGAGCTGGATTAAAGACGGCCAACTCAAGGTGGATGGCCGTGTCGCCAAGCCGAAAGACAAGTTGATCGGCGGCGAACAGTTGGAATTAAAGGCGGAGCTTGAGGCTCAGGGCGAGTGGGAGCCAGAAGAGATCACGCTGGATATAGTTCATGAAGATGATGACCTGATTATCATCAATAAGCAGGCAGGCTTGGTGGTTCACCCGGCGGCGGGCAATTATACCGGTACGCTGGTGAATGCATTGCTCAACCATATCCCCGGGCTAATTAACCTGCCGCGCGCAGGCATAGTGCATCGTCTCGATAAAGAAACCACGGGTTTGATGGTGATTGCCAAAACCCTGGAAGCCCATACCGATCTGGTTGAGCAGTTGTCGGATCGCACTGTGAGCCGTGAATATGAAGCGGTGGCGGTAGGTGCGATGACCGGCGGAGGTACAGTGGATGCTCCCATGGGGCGTCACCCCATCCAGCGCAAGTTGATGGCTGTGCTCAGTGCTGGCGGTAAACGTGCAGTCACTCATTACCGTGTTGCCAAGCGCTACCCCCATCACACCCACATCCGCGTAAAACTGGAGACCGGGCGCACCCATCAAATTCGCGTGCACATGGCGCATATCGGCCACCCGCTGGTGGGCGATCAAACCTACGGCAACCGTTTTAAAATTCCCAAAGGCGCCAATCAGCATTTGATTGATACCCTCAAAGGTTTCCCGCGTCAGGCACTGCATGCGTTCAAGTTGGGGTTAGAGCACCCCGGCACCGGCGAGTACACCGAATGGACGGCGCCAATTCCGGAGGATTTCCGCAACCTGCTCGACGCGTTGAACAAGGGTTATATTCGCGACGATGAATAAACCGACGGGCAGCAACACGGAATCCTGGCATGCATTGGGGTGGATCGCACCGGATTGGCCAGCGCCAGCGAATGTGCGCAGCTGTATCACCACCCGTCATGGCGGAATTAGCCTGCCACCTTATGCGAGCAATAATCTCGGTTTGCATGTAGGTGATAATGCGCAGGCCGTCGCTCACAATCGCCAGCATTTGAGTGAACAGCTGGGCTTGTCGCAAAGCCCGCAATGGCTGGAGCAAATCCACGGCATAAAAGTGGTGGATGCGCAAAACGATGGTTTGGTGCGTACCGCCGACGGTAGCTATACCACCCAGCATGGGCTGGCCTGTCTGGTGATGACGGCGGACTGTCTACCCATTTTGTTATGCGACAAACAGGGCACTCAGGTGGCAGCCTTACATTGCGGTTGGCGCAGTTTGGCCGGCGGTATTTGTGAGCGTGGGTTGGATAAGTTCAGCGGTGCGCGCAGTGAGCTGCTTGCCTACCTCGGCCCGGCAATTTCACAGGCCCATTTTGAAGTAGGTATCGATGTGCTTGAGGCGTTTTTTACTGTAGCGCGTAATGCCCTCCATGCCGATGAGATCGCCGCCGCATTTATTCCCGGTGCGCGCCCCTTACATTTTTATGCGGATATTTATGCACTGGCCCGCGCAGAACTCAACGCGTTGGGGGTGACCGCCATTTACGGTGGCGGCGACTGTACCTTTATTGAGGCGGAGCGTTTTTACTCCTATCGGCGCGACAAAACCACCGGACGCATGGCCAGCTTGATCTGGCTCGAATAAAAATAAGCATCTCGTGAATCTGTTTTGCTCCCTCGCTCGTCCAATGAGTTAATGGAGGATGTTTCAACCTGAGGCTATGCTGTTGACTCATCTGCCGTCCGCTTGTTCAACCAATTCATCATCAGGAGTTTTTTCATGGATCTCGAACAAATCGAAAAGCTGAATGACCTCAAACAAAAAGGATTAATCAGCGAAGAGGAATATCAGCAAGCCAAGGCACGTATTCTGGGTGGGCAAAACGATAAAGTCGTGCAACCACATACCATTTTGCAGACCAACAATTACGACTACGCCATGGTGTTACACCTCACCCAGTTTTGCTCCTGGTTGTTCCCCTTTTTGGGGTTGGTGGTACCGCTTATTATGTGGCAATCCAAAAAGGAAGATCCCTACGTGGATGAGCAGGGTAAGGTGGTCATGAACTGGGTATTCAGCTCGCTAATCTACGCCATCGTTTGTTTGATACTCTTTGTGGTGCTGATTGGCATCCCCATGCTGGCGGCACTGGCGATTTGTTCGGTGGTGTTCACTATTATGGGCGCGATGGATGCGAATAAAGGCGTTATTAAAAATTATCCACTTACCATCAAGTTTTTTGATGTGAATGAAACTCCGCGGGTGATTTCCCCTCCACTTTGATCCTCTGCACTGTTTGCTTAACACGCTTTTGAACTGATGTACTTTTGATTTAACGCAAATGGTTTCCATCTTGCCGCATTAAAACCTTCAAGCAGGTCGCCGCCTGCTTGAAATCACCTCGCTTGCCCCCACGTCTGCTTCAATCGAGTCACTGTCACGACCCGTTTTTTATTCGCAGAGGTAAATCATGCGTATCGACCGTTTAACCAATCAATTGCAAGTTGCACTTTCCGATGCCCAGTCCATCGCGTTGGGGCAGGATCACAGCCAGCTGGATACCAGCCATTTACTGCTCGCCATGATCGACCAAAAAGGTGCGGCAAGTGTTCGTTCGCTACTCAGTCAAGCGGGTTTTGATGTCGCCGGTTTGCGTACCGCCTTAAATGAGTTGGTCGAAAATTTGCCGCAAATTAAAAACCCCACGGGCGAAGTGACTATGTCGCAGGATTTGATCAAGGTGCTCAACCTTGCCGATCGCCATGCGCAAAAAGTGGGTGATAAATTTGTCTCCAGCGATTCAGTACTACTGGTGTTAATGAGTGAAATGCAGGGCGCCGTTCCCGAGTTGCTGAAAAAATTCGGTAACGCCCAACGCTTGCAGCAGGCGATTCAGAAAGTACGCGGTGGTGAAAAAGTAGAGGACGCCGACTCCGAAGGCAATCGCCAAGCTTTGGAAAAATACACCGTGGATCTAACTGCACGCGCCGAAGAGGGCAAGCTCGATCCAGTCATTGGTCGCGACGATGAAATTCGCCGTACCATTCAAGTGCTGCAGCGCCGCACTAAAAATAATCCGGTGCTCATTGGCGAGCCGGGCGTGGGTAAAACTGCCATCGTAGAAGGCCTTGCCCAGCGCATCGTCAATGGCGAAGTGCCAGAAGGGTTGAAAAATAAACGCTTGCTGTCGCTCGACTTGGGTGGCTTGCTCGCCGGTGCAAAATTTCGCGGCGATTTTGAAGAGCGTTTGAAATCTGTCATCAATGAATTGAGCAAACAAGAAGGGCGCGTCATTTTATTTATCGACGAAATCCATACCATGGTCGGCGCTGGTAAAGCCGAAGGTGCGATGGATGCGGGCAATATGTTAAAACCAGCGCTGGCGCGCGGTGAATTGCATTGCGTGGGTGCAACTACGCTCGATGAATATCGCAAATACATTGAAAAAGATGCTGCACTTGAGCGTCGCTTTCAAAAAGTACAAGTGGATGAACCGAATGAGTCCGACACCATCGCCATTCTGCGCGGATTGAAAGAGCGCTATGAAGTTCACCACGGTGTGGATATTACGGATTCCGCCATTATTGCGGCGGCAAAATTATCCCAGCGCTACATTACCGATCGTCAATTGCCCGATAAAGCTATCGATTTAATTGATGAAGCGGCGAGTCGTATCCGAATGGAAATTGATTCCAAACCGGAAGAAATGGATCGCCTTGAACGTCGCTTAATTCAATTTAAAATTGAACGCGAAGCGGTGAGAAAAGATGAAGATGAGGCGAGTAAAAAACGCTTGGCGAAACTCGATCAGGATATTGATAAGTTCGAACGCGAGCTAAACGATTTGGAAGAAATCTGGCGCGCCGAAAAAGCCGCGCTGCAAGGCTCGCAGGAGATAAAAAGCCAATTGGAGCAGGCGCGTCTGGAGTTGGAAGAAAAACGCCGCAAAGGCGATTTGGCGCGTATGTCAGAACTTCAATATGGCATTATTCCGCAGCTTGAAAAACAATTGGATATGGCCGGTCAAGCAGAAATGATGGAAATGAAACTGCTGCGCAATAAGGTTACCGAAGAAGAAATTGCCGAAGTAGTTTCCAAGTGGACCGGTATTCCCGTATCCAAAATGCTGGAGGGTGAGCGCGATAAATTATTGCGCATGGAGGAGGCATTACACAAACGTGTTATCGGTCAACACGAAGCGGTAGTTGCTGTTGCCAATGCCGTACGCCGCTCCCGCGCCGGGCTTTCGGATGCCAATCGTCCCAATGGTTCGTTTTTATTTTTAGGCCCAACCGGTGTGGGTAAAACTGAGTTGTGTAAATCGCTGGCGGAGTTTTTGTTTGACACTGCCGATGCCATGGTGCGGATTGATATGTCGGAATTCATGGAAAAACATTCGGTAGCGCGTTTAATTGGCGCGCCACCGGGTTATGTCGGTTATGAAGAGGGTGGCTATTTAACGGAAGCGGTGCGCCGCAAACCCTATTCGGTATTGTTGCTGGATGAGGTGGAAAAGGCGCATCCGGATGTATTTAATATCTTGTTGCAAGTATTGGATGACGGCCGCTTAACCGATGGTCAGGGGCGCACGGTAGACTTCCGCAATACGGTGATTGTGATGACCTCCAACTTGGGTTCTGATCGCATTCAGGAGCTGGCAGAAGACCGCTCGTTTGATACCGTGAGTTTTGATACCTCGGTGAGTGAAGACATGAATAACTCACTCAATAATGAAAATCGCTACAACGCCATGAAAGATGCAGTGATGGAGGTAGTGGGCAGCCATTTTCGCCCGGAATTTATCAACCGTATCGATGAAGTGGTGGTATTTCATCCGCTGGGTCGCGAACAAATTCGCGGCATTGCCGACATCCAATTGGAACTGTTGCGTAAACGTTTGGGTGAGCGCGAATTGAGTCTGGAGTTGGATGATGCAGTGATGAATAAACTGGCCAATGTCGGTTTTGATCCGGTCTATGGTGCACGCCCGCTAAAACGCGCTATCCAGCAGCTGATTGAAAACCCGCTAGCGCAGGATATTCTCAGTGGTAAATTTATGCCCGGCGCAATCATTCACGGTAAATTATTAGGCGATAAAATTGTGTTTGATCCAAAACGTTTAAATTGATTTGGAATACTCTTGTGTCTGAATAAAAAAACGGCCATCAAATAATTGATGGCCGTTTTTTTATGTCCAGCAGTCAATAAAAAATTATTTTGCTGCCTTACGACGGCTCCAACCCAGTGCCGCCAGCATCAAACCCAGCAGGGTTAATGAGGATGGCTCAGATACGCCAACAGGAGTATCGGCAAACGATTTGGCTTCAATAAAAATCCAGGAATCCAGAATGCTGTCGCCAGCATCGGCAATTGCAAATTCCATGGTGTGCAGGCCCGCGCTCAAACCTTTCAGTGTGATCTGCAAGCTTTTGGTAAAACCATCCATTTGGGTGTTGTAAACAGCGGATGTGTTATCCACAAACAGACTGCTATTTTGTGAAGTGTTAATTGTGTTGATAGTGATTGGGTCGCCCGAGCCTGGTGTTAAAGCGACATTCACGCCGTCAACAAAAAAGCCAAATACATCGTTAAATTGGCTTCCAACATATTCCAGATATTCTTCTGAACCAAATACAAAGTTGAAGAACAGATCGCCACCATTACCACCATTAAATTCAAAATCGAATTTGAGGACACTGGCATCAAAAGTGTTGAATCCGGCAATCGCGGTGAGAGGAGCGTAACCCGCAGTTCCATTGCTGCTTCCTGCGCCGCTGCTGTTGTTAGTGCCAAGCGCGTTGGTTGCCTGACCGGTAGAGAGCACAATTCCCTTGTCGATGCTGATGCCTGCACTATTGCCATTTGTGAAGGTACCTGAAGCGCCATTAGCACCGTTGTAATTTACATTGCTGATGCTAATACCGGAGCCCAGAATTGTGTTGGCCAGTGAGCTGCCATTATTTTCGGGGGTGATAACCAGTGCGTTAGCAGCACTGCTGAGTGCCATAGCGGCGATAAAACCTGCAGTAATCAATGAAGTTTTCATGGGTATTTTCCTTTAATAAACAAATTGTATGCTGGAGTTGTCCCTAGCAGCCGTGGCTTAGCAGTTTCTGTGCCTATCCGATTTTTTATTTATAAATCATAGGCTTAATGTATTTGTAATGTCGTGTAATTGTAAAAATATCCGACGAGTGCTAGCTCGCCAGACGGTGAGCGCTGAAGGTGGTTTTTTTGGGGGGGGGGGAGGAGGGAAGTGGCTGGGAGTGTTCCCAGCCTGAAAAAAATGAGTGGATTATTCGCAGGCTTGATTGATGACTGCTTGCATTGCAGTGCGTTGTGCTTCTTTTTCTTCTTCAGTTAGCAGTCGTTGAACACCGTCTTCACCGGCAATTTTGATACGTGCAACGGTATTGAGTAGTTCCAGATTTTTTTGTGCCATTGTGCAGCGTTCCGGATCTTTCAATGAATCCGCGACAGCATCTGTAGTTGTATTGGCTGGGGTAGTTGGTGCTGCAGGTGCAGGTGTCGGCTCGCTATGCCCGGTGCGTGTTTTAATTTGGCGAGCTTGTGAATCTTTGGGTGGGCGCTCCCCATAGTGAACTACCCCTTTTTCATCAGTCCAGGTAAAAACATTGTCTTTGGCTGCAAAGGTATTGCTGGCAGAGAAAGCCACAACCCAAGCACCAAGAATACTAATCAGGAGTTTTTGTTTCATTTGTCGCGCCCTTGTTTCAGCTATAGCCGAGAGATGCCTTCAACTATAGCGCTTATGGTCTGCGAGCGAAACCGCGGCCCCGAAAACTGTGAGCAAGCGCAAGCGGTTAGGGAAGTCTTCGCCAGAACTGGTTGGGCTAGTTAAAAAATGAACAAAAAGGTATCTAATTTCTTGACTTTGCTGGTTATCTTGGGAGAATTGCCACTCCGCTAGATGGCTGCAGATGCCCCTAAGCTTGGGCGTTACTCTGCTCCCCGCCAAGTCACCCTCTTGGCGACCCATCTACTGGCCGGGTTCCTACCAGAATCCCGCCTGAGAAAGCCGCTGTTTACCTGCACGGTTTTCGCTGATCCGATCTTGGCCTTGCCGGGTCTTGTTCGTGGATCATTCATTGCGCTTGTCCGCCTCTGTGCGCTGGCGCCTGTTTTGTGTGATGCCCCGTGTCTTGTTTCTGCTGAATACTGCGGCACACACTCGCTTTTGCGACTTACATATCCTAAAAGGGGAATTATTGTGGAAATGCTTTCAGGCGGAGATATGCTCATCCGCGCGCTGAAAGACGAAGGCGTTGAGTACGTTTTCGGCTATCCGGGCGGCGCGGCACTGCATATTTACGATGCCATCTTTCGTCAATCTGACGTTAAACACATTCTCGTTCGCCACGAACAAGCAGCCACCCATGCTGCCGACGGTTACGCGCGTGCGACCGGCAAAGTGGGTACAGTACTGGTGACTTCCGGCCCAGGTGCGACCAATGCCATAACCGGTATTGCGACGGCCTATATGGATTCTATTCCGATGGTTGTAATCTCCGGCCAGGTGCAAAGTCACTTGATCGGTGAAGATGCCTTTCAGGAAACCGACATGGTGGGTATTTCCCGCCCGATCGTAAAACACAGTTTTATGATCAAACACGCGAGCGAAATTCCTGAAGTCGTGAAAAAGGCCTATTACATCGCCGCGACCGGTCGCCCCGGCCCGGTAGTTATTGATGTACCTAAAGACCTGACGCATCCGGCGTATACCTTTCCCTATGCTTACCCAGAGAAGGTAAAGCTGCGCTCTTACACGCCGGCGACACGCGGCCACTCAGGTCAGATCAAAAAAGCAGTGCAATTGCTGCTCGGCGCCAAGCGCCCGATGATCTATTCCGGCGGCGGTGTAGTGCAGGGCAACGCCTCGCATTTGCTGAAAGAGTTGGTTGATCTGCTCAACTATCCAGTGACTAATACCTTGATGGGCTTGGGTGCTTATCCCGGTACCGGCAAGAACTTCCTCGGTATGTTGGGCATGCACGGCACTTATGAAGCCAACACCGCAATGCATCACAGCGATGTGATTCTTGCGGTGGGCGCGCGTTTTGATGACCGTGTAACCAACACCGTTAGCAAGTTCTGCCCGAACGCCAAAATTATCCATATTGATATTGATCCTGCATCAATTTCCAAAACCGTTACTGCTGATGTGCCTATCGTTGGTGCGGTAGATAATGTGCTCAGCGAAATGCTCAGTCTGATTAAAGACAGCGATGAAAAACCCGATGCGCAAGCCATTGCCAGTTGGTGGGAGCAAATCAACGAATGGCGCGAGCGCCACGGTATTTACACCCAAAATCGTTTTGATACCTCTGGCGATAAAATCAAACCGCAAGAAGTTATCCAAGCAATTTGGGAAGTCACCAAAGGCGACGCTTATGTCACCTCTGATGTTGGTCAGCACCAAATGTTTACCGCCCAATATTATTTGTTCGACAAACCGCGTCGCTGGATCAACTCCGGTGGTCTCGGCACTATGGGCTTTGGTTTGCCGGCGGCGATGGGTGTGCAAATGGCAGAGCGCGATGCAACCGTGGTGTGTGTAACCGGTGAAGGCTCAATTCAAATGTGTATCCAGGAATTGTCCACCTGTACCCAATATCACTTACCCGTCAAAGTGATTTGTTTGAACAACCAGGCGCTCGGTATGGTTCGCCAGTGGCAAGACATGCAGTACTCCAGCCGCTACGCGGAAAGTTTGTATGAAGATTCGCTGCCGGATTTCATCAAGCTCGCGGAAGCCTATGGTCATGTTGGTATTCGTGTCACCAAACGCGAAGAACTCAAGGCGAAACTGGAAGAGTGTTTTGCATTGAAAGATCGCGTAGTCTTTATGGATATCATGGTGGATCAATCCGAACACGTTTACCCCATGCAGGTTGCGCCCAACGGTTCCATGCGCGACATGTTGTTAAGCAAAACGGAGCGCACCTGATATGAGACGTATTATTTCTGTATTAGTTGAAAACGCTCCCGGTGCCTTGTCGCGTGTAGTAGGTTTGTTTTCCCAGCGCGGCTACAACATTGAGAGCCTCACTGTGGCACCAACCGAAGATGAAACCCTGTCGCGTTTGACCCTGACCACCATTGGCGATGATCACAAAATCGAACAAATCACCAAACACCTCAATAAATTAATTGATGTGGTTAAGTTGGTGGATTTAACCGAAGGTTCGCACATAGAGCGCGAACTTATGCTGATCAAAGTCAAAGCATCCGGTGCACAGCGCGCAGAAGTAAAACGCTGCGTGGATATTTTCCGCGGTCAAATCGTGGATGTCACCAGTACGCTCTACACCATCCAAATCACCGGCGCGAGCGATAAACTCGACGCGTTTTTACAAGCGGTGGGTGATGCAGCAATTATCGAAGTCGTGCGTACCGGTGTGTGCGGTATTTCACGCGGCGAGAAAGTGTTGAGTTTGTAAGTGTTTTTGTTTGTATGATGAAGGCCGATGCTTGCATGAGCATCGGCCTTTTTTATGAAAAATTATTTGCTGGATTCAGGTTGATGCGCGACTTTATTTTAAATTGCAATATTTTTGAGATTGCCGGTGCGGGGCTCGCATTTTTTGGTGGGATTTATCTGTTGTTTGGCATACTCAACCTGATTCTTACACAACAGTTATTGCCGCGCTGGCGTTTGGGCGCCAAGCTTGATCCTCGCCCAATTGGCGATGGCCAGTTGGAGCGCGAATTATTATTGTCTGCCAGCTCTATCGGGATTTTTGGGGTAGGCATGATTTTTCCGTGGGGCTTGTTGCAGTTGGGGTGGGCGAAGCTCGCGGTAAATCCTTCAGTGCTGCAAACCTTGATCGAAATTTTGGTCTTGGTGGTGTGGAATGAAATCCATTTTTATGCCAATCATTGGTTGCTGCACACACGCTGGTTGCGTCGCTTTCATTTGCCTCATCATCGCTCGGTGGTCACTACTCCTTGGTCGACCTATGCGTTTCATCCAGTAGAGGCATTAATGTTGGGCAATGTAATTTTATTGCCGATGTTGGTACATGATTTTAGTGTGTATGCACTTTTCTCTGTGCCGTTATTTAGCCTGTTGTTCAACAGTATTGGTCACTCCAATTACGATTGGAAAACCACCGGGCATAGCGTATTTCACAATGCCAGTCGCCGCCATCATTTGCATCACGCTTGTTTTAATGGCAATTACGGTTTTATGTTTCCATTTATGGATAAGCTTTTCAAAACTGCATTGCCTGCGGATGCCGCCGACAAACAAATTAATCGCTGGCGAGTGCGCTAAACGCTATGCGTAACTGGCGCGATTGGCAAAGCCTGCTGTACTTGCTGGTTTTACCATTGTTGGTGTTATGGCAATGGCAACAGGGATTTAGTTGGCCACTCTATTTGCTGGAATTATTCTTAACCTTAGGCGTAGGCGTGATCCACCATAATCACACGCATTTGCGTATCTGGACTTCGCGTCGGTTAAATCGCCTTACCGATTTATGGATTACGCTGCTGCAGGGGCATCCCACCTTTGTGTTTTATCCCTCACATATTGCCAATCATCACCGCTACCAACACGGCGAGCAGGATGTAACTCGCACCTACCGTTTTAATACACCCGGTGCACGCGGCGACACTAATCATTTGCTGGGATATTTGTTGCATCCGCTGCAGGCAATTTCGGTGTTATATCCGGAATTTATTGCTTACTTAACGCGCCGTTATCGATTCCAGCGCGGGTATTTTTACTACTGTATTTTGCAGTATCTTCTCGTGATTGGTTTGTGGCTAGTGCTGGCTTTGATCGATAGGGAGAAATGGCTGGTGCTGGTATTGATTCCACAGCTGCATGGGCTGCACTGGCGGCTTGCGAC